>Ga0213875_10000092_pt1 | contig 104416 bp, 99 predicted proteins | sample BarmaccomBMRX_R8_FD_160105 | JGI IMG/M metagenome (GOLD analysis project Ga0213875, IMG submission 160105) | Root-associated microbial communities from Barbacenia macrantha in rupestrian grasslands, the National Park of Serra do Cipo, Brazil - RX_R8 | ecosystem: Host-associated > Plants >... | reverse complement strand
TGGCCGCCACTAAGGGTCGCCGCAACGCCGGGGGTGGCCGCCACTAAGGGTCGCCGCAACGCCGGGGGTGGCCGCCAATAAGGGTCACCGCAACGCCGGGGGTGGCCGCCAATAAGCCGGTCCGGCGCGACGGATCGGCTGCCACCCTGTCACCGCATCGGGTCGCGGTGTCGCGAACCCGTGCGGTGACCGCCAGCCGCGGCGTCGCGCCCAGCCGACTGGGTTGAGGATCGACTTCTGGCCTGAGGCGTACATGCGTGCCGATGTCCGCGCTGCGAGCGGGGGTGGCGCGACTTCGGCGCGCACGGCGAGGCGGCGCAAGTCGTTTTACCCCCATCGAGCGGGGGCCGCACGACAGGCAGCCGTCGCGGGTGTCGGCGGTGTCGCGCTGCCCCCGGACCACGGGCCCTCCGGCGGCCGGTTTGCCCGAGCTCTCCCGGCCGCTTCGTTCCAGCGCTCCGCGGCTGCATCGCCCCAGCGCTCCGCGGCCGCCGTCCCAGCGCCTCCGCGGCCGCCGTCCCAGCGCCTCCGCGCCCGCTTCGTCCCAGCGCCTCCCCGGCCGATGGCCGCCGCAACGTTCCCAGGCGCCTGACTGGCGAGCGCACAGCACGAAGCAGACGTCAGCCTTGGGACCGGGACCACCACCCCACTTTGATCCGATCCCGTTGGGCGCCAGCGGCCATCCCCAATCACTGGCGGCCGCGCCGCGGCAGCGCGAGAGCCCGTGCGACCGCCAGCCCTATGCTCGACGGGTGAGCTCGGTGTTCATCACCGGATCGGCGGACGGGCTCGGGCAGATGGCCGCCCAGCGGTTGGCCGGGGCCGGACACGAGGTGGTGCTCCACGGCCGCGACGAGGCCCGGGCGGCCGAGGCCCGGCGCGCGGTGCCCGACGCCGCCGACGCGCTCGCCGGCGATCTGGCGAGCATCGCCGAGGTGCGCGAGCTCGCCGAGCGAGCCAATCGACGCGGCCGCTTCCATGCCGTCATCCACAACGCGGCCGTCGGCTATCGCGAGCCGCGCCGGATCGAAACCGCCGACGGGCTCAGCCACGTGTTCGCGATCAACGTGCTCGCCCCGTACCTGCTCACCGCGCTGATCACGCGCCCGGCCCGACTCATCTACCTGACGTCGGGGATGGCGCGGGGCGGCGACGCCAGCCTGCGCGATCTGCAGTGGCGCGATCGGCCGTGGCGGGGCGCCCAGGCGTACTCGGACTCCAAGCTTCTCGACCTCGTCCTCGCCGGCGCGGTCGCCCGCCGCTGGCCCGACGTGCTCGCCAACGCGGTCGCGCCGGGCTGGGTGCCGACGAAGATGGGTGGACCCGGTGCTCCCGACGACCTCGCGCAGGGCGACGAGACGCAGGCGTGGCTGGCGGTCTCCGAGGACTCGGAGGCGCTCGTCTCCGGCCGCTCCTTCTTTCACCGGGCGCAGCAGCGGATGCCTGCCGCGGCCGAGGATCCGGCGGCCCAGGACGGGCTGCTCGAGGCCTGCCGTGAGCTCACCGCGGTGGCCCTCCGGTAGTGGCCGCACCCGTTAGTGCGACCGTAACTACGGGGCCGGCCGCTAGTCAGCGAGCCGTGAGCCGCAGCCGGGCCCACGAGTTGTTCACGTAGCCCTTGGGGTTCCACAGCTGGGCCGGATCGTCGGGCTGGGTGGCCGCTGCGCTGTCCCAGGCCCGCGCGACGAGCTCGACCTCGCCGACGGGGACCTCGACCCGGGCGCGCCAGCGCCGCCACGCCCAGCGGCTGGCGGGGTCGAGCAGCCGGGCCTGGCACCACCGCCGCCCGCCGTCGCTGGAGACGTCGACGCGGACGATGTGTCGGTCGTCGCCGCAGAACGCGTAGCCCGCGACCTCGAGCGGGCCGGCGCGGACCCGCGATCCGTCGGCGGGCGTCAGGAAGTCGGCGTTGACCCCGACGGCGCCGAGCGCCACCCCCTCGCCGCGCAGGCCCGCATCGGCGTCGGCATCGGCCGGCAGCAGCCGGTAGGTCCGGGCCTGGAAGAAGTTCTCCGACGGCGTGGCGCGGGCATGGACGCGGCGCAGCCACTTGACGCTGCGCGCGCCGATGTAGCCGGGCACGATCGCGCGCAGCGGCGCCCCGTGCGCCGGGCGCAGCGGGTGTCCGTTCATCTCCCAGGCGAGCAGCACCTCGCCGAAGAGCGCCTTGCGCCGGGGGATCGAGGCGCCGAACGGCTCGGGCGGATCGGCCTCGGGCGAGGTGTCCGCGCCGACGAACTCGACGTGGCCGGCCTCGGCCTCGAGGCCGGCGGCGGCGAGCACGTCGGCGAGCGACGCTCCAGTCCACTCCGCGGTCCCCGTCGCCCCGGGACCCCAGGGGGCCTCGCCGGGGATCTGGCGGACCTCCTGCAGGCCGGCGCGACGGTTGCCGGCGCATTGCAGGGTGACGATCTCCCGCCGGGCGCCGAACCGCTCGCGCAGCTCGTCGACGCTCAGCTCCAGCGGCCGCTCGACGAGCCCGTCGACCCGCACGCGCCACTCGGCGCCGGCCTCGGGCACGGGGCCGTGGTTGCGGACGTAGAAGGCGTCGAGGGCGGTCAACGGTGCTTCGGCGAGAGCGCCGCGGGGCGGCTCGGCGTTGTACGGGTCGGTCTCGTGCACGACCATGTCGGGCCGCTTGTCGAGGCGGCGACTGACCTGCGCGGCGTCGGCCACGACCTCGGACCGGTCAGGCGTGGGCGGGCGGCTCGGGGAGCCGGGCGCCGCCGGGAGACGCGCCGCCGGCGGACTCGCCGCCGGGAGACGCGCCGCCGGGAGACGCACCGCCGGGAGACGCACCGCCGGGAGACGCGCCGCCGGGAGACGCGCTCGCGGGCCCGCGATTGTCAGCTCGAAGCGCCCGCCCGTTGCTCGAGCCGTCGGCATGCGCGTCGACGTCGGGATGAACGCCCTGATGCAACGCCCCGAGCTCGCCGATGATCCGATAGAGCCGGGTGCGGGTCAGCGCCGCCTCGCCGGCGCCCCGCGCGACGGTCGCGATCTGGTCGCGCAGCTGCGCCACGAGGCGCTCGCGCTCGCCGCCGATCTCGGCCAGGCGCCGCCGCAGATCCCTCGCATACCGATCGTTGCGCGCCATCGCCTCCAGCAGCAGCCGACGGGACTCGGCCTCCGCCCCTGACAGCTCGCGCGCCCGGTGCTCGGCGATGTGATCGTTCATCTGGCGCTCGTAGTCGCGCGACGCCTGCTCGGAGGCGGTGATGAGCGCCTCGTCGCCCGCCATGAGCAGTTCGGCCGTCGTCGACTCGCCGGCCATCGCTTCGGCCGTCGTCGACTCGCCGGTCGTCGCTTCAGCGGGTGTCGGTCCTGACGACGCCTCCTCCACCGCCGCCTGCCCCGGAGCCGCCTCCAGGGCCGCCTGGCCCGGAGCCACCCGCAGGGCCGCCTGGCCCGGAGCCACCCGCAGGGCCGCCTGCCCCGGAGCCGACCGCTCCGGAGGCGCATGTGCCGGAGGCACGTGCTCCGGAGGCGCATGCTCCGGAGGCGCATGCTCCGGAGACGCCGTGGCCGCGGCCGGCGGGGGTCCGCCACGCGCGGCCGAGGCCTCGAAGTCCTTGCTGCGGATGAGCACAAGCGTCAGCGCCGCCGAGACGAAGACGACGATCGCGCCGATGAGGAAGATGTCGTTCAGGCCGGTGGTGAAGCTCGCCGCCACCACGTGCGCCGCCGTGGGCCGCGCCGCGGCCGGAAGCGAGGCGAACGCGCCCGCCGCGCCGCTGCCCTGCGAGATCGTCGAGGCCAGAGCGTGGGCGGCGTTGCTGCCGATCCCCGGGACCCCGTGGAGCATCGAGACCGTGTGGGTGCGCACGACGCGCGCGAACAGGGTGCCGAGCGCGGCGATCCCGGTGGCGATTCCGACCTGCCGGAAGGTCGAGTTGATCCCGCTCGCCATCCCCGCGCGAGCGGGTGCGACGACCCCGATCGCGGTCGAGGCCAGCGGCGGGTTGACCATTCCCGCGCCGGCGCCGGCGACGATGAAGCCCGGGATGAGATGCGTCCAATGGGTGCCGGCATCCAGGCCGCGCATCAGCAGCAGGCCGACGCCGACGAGCGCAAGGCCCGGGGCGATGAGAAAGCGGATCGGCACCCGGGCGGTCAGGCGTCCGGACATCGTCGAGGTCAGCAGGATCCCCCCGGAGAGCACGAGGAAGCGGATGCCGGTCTGCAGCGCCGAGTAGCCGAGGACGTCCTGCAGGTACAGGGTCAGGTAGAGAAACAGCGAGAACAGGCCCCCCGAGAGCCCGAAGGCGGCGACCGAGCCGCCGACGAACGTCGGCTTGCGAAACAGGCTGAGATCGAACATCGCCTTCTCGCGCTGCACGCGCTCGGCGACCACGAAGGCAATGCCCAGCACGACCGCGCCGGCGAGACAGGCGACGATCAGCGTGGATCCCCAGCCCCGAGTGTCGACCTTGATCAGGGCGTAGACGAGCGCGCCGAGCGCGCCGCTGAACGTGACCACGCCGATGATGTCGGGCCGCGGCGCGCCGGGCTGATGCGACTCCCGGACCTTGGCCACGCAGAGGATGACCGCGATGACCCCGATCGGCACGTTGACGAGGAAGATCCACCGCCACGAGATCCCGGTCGTCAGCGCGCCGCCGACGACCGGCCCGATGGCCACCGCAACCCCGACGATCGAGCCCCAGATCCCGAACGCGGTCCCGCGCTCGCGACCCTGGAAGGCGTTGCCGAGCAGCGCGAGCGAGGTGGCGAACATCGCCGCCCCGCCGATTCCCTGCGCGCCACGCGCGAGGTTCAGCCACACCGGCGTCGTCGCCAGGCCCGAGGCGAGCGAGCTCAGCGTGAAGATGACCAGGCCGATGATGAACAGCAGCCGGCGCCCGAACAGGTCGGCGAGCGATCCGGCGGTCAGCAGCAGCGCAGCGAGCATCAGCGAGTAGGCGTCGACGACCCACTGCAGATCGCTGAAGCTGGCCTTCAGCGAGGACTGGATGTCGGGCAGCGCGACGTTGACGATCGTCACGTCGATCAGCAGCATGAACGTGCCGACGCATACCGCGATCAGGGTCCACCATTTGCGATCCACCCCAGCAAGGCTACTCACGGCGCCAACGGGAATCGCAGACCTCGCGGCGAAAGTGCACCCATGCACGCCGTGCTCGGCGCCGCCGCGGCTCCCAGTGGCCAGGGCCTCAAGCAGCTCGGCGAGTTGGCGCTCGCCTTCGCGCTCTCCTCGCTGATCGGCCTGGAGCGCGAGTGGCGCCAGAAGTCCGCCGGCCTGCGCACCCACACGCTCGTCGGCTTCGGCGCCGCGCTGTTTCTCATCGTCAGCAAATACGGCTTCAGCGACGTCCTCGGCACGCACGTCACCCTCGACCCGTCTCGCGTGGCGGCGCAGATCGTGTCCGGGGTCGGCTTCATCGGCGGTGGGCTGATCTTCGTCCGCGGCGACGCGGTGCGCGGCCTGACGACGGCGGCGATCGTGTGGGTGACGGCGGCGATCGGGATGGCGTGCGGCGCCGGGCTGGCGATCCTCGCGGTGTTTGCGACCGCGGCGCACTTCGTCGCGGTGTTCGGCTACCGATGGCTCGGTCGGCGGGTCCCGCGCTCGGGGGCCGCCGGCTTCGGGCTGCGCGTCGTCTACGAGGATGGCCGGGGCGTTCTGCGCACCCTTCTGGCCGAGTGCACCCGCCAGGGGTTCTCGATCGAGCGCCTGACCACGCAGAAGCTCGAGCGCATGATCGGCGGCCTCCCGGCGGTCGCGGTCAGCCTCGAGGTCCACGGGCAGCCCGCCGCCGGCGCGCTGACGAGCTCGCTCAACGAGCTTGACGGCGTGCAGGAGGTCTCCGCGACCGACCTGGCCCGGGACCCCGATTGACGGCGCATCCCGAGTTACCCGATGACCGCTGACAGCTCGTGGCGCCCGATGACCGCTGACAGCTCGTGGCGCCCCGATGACCGCTGACAGCTCGTGGCGCCCGATAACCGCTCACAGCTCGTGGCGCGCGATGACCGCTCACAGCTCGTGGCGCGCGAGCTCGCGTACGGGCAGGTCGCCCGGGTCCAACGAGGCCTCGCAGGCGGCGAGCTCGTCCTCGCCGAGGGCGGCGAACCCGTTGCGCACCGCGTGCAGGTAGGCGGCGGCGACCGCTGCGGTTTCGTTTCGCCGGCCCTCGCGGAGGCGCTCGCGAGCATCGTCGCGACCGACGTAGGCCCACACCCGGGCGCCGGCGGCGTTGAGGCGATCCGAGACGTCGCGGCGGACGTAGTTGCGCTCGCGCCGATCGAGCCGGGAGAGCGTCTCGGCGTCGACCGGGGCGCACAGGCCGTTGACGGCCGTGCCCGGGGGCGCGTCGTCGGCGAGGTCGAGGAAGCACACGTACAGAGCCGGCCGCGAGCCGTCGGGGGCGGTGTAGTACTTGTAGCCCGGAAGGTCGCGGCGGTTGTCCATCGCCACGCCCCAGCCGCGGCGGCACCCCGCCACGTCGGCGACGAAGCCCCGCGGATCGGGGTCGCGTGACGGGCGAAATCCGGGGTCGGCGACCAGGGAGCCGTATCCGAACACGTACTCTGCGGCCATCGCACCCATCGTGCCGGACGCGTGGCGCGGGCATGACCCGGGTAGACATCGCGCGTGAGGTTCGCCGGCCTGATCACCGCGGTCGTCGTCTGTGCCCTGACGATCGCCGCCGCGATCCTGACCGGCTCGATCGTCTGGATCGTGATCGCCGTGCTGGCCGGCCTGCTGAGCGCCGTGGGCGTCCACGACGTCCTCCAGCGCCGCCACTCGATCCTGCGCAACTACCCCCTCCTCGGCCACATGCGCTTCATCCTGGAGACGGTCCGCCCCGAGCTCCAGCAGTACTTCATCGAGCGCAACTACGACGGGCGTCCCTACGACCGCGACACCCGCACGGCGGTCTATGAGCGCGCCAAGGGCGTCAAGGACGAGCAGGCCTACGGGACCGAGCGCGATGTCGCCGAGCCCGGCTACGAGTGGCTGCTGCAGTCGATCCACTCCTTCGATCCGCCGCAGGAGCAGCACCGGGTGCGGATCGGCGGGCCGGACTGCACCCAGCCCTATGACATGGCGCTGCTCAACGTCTCGGCGATGAGCTTCGGCGCGCTCTCCGGAGCGGCGCTGACCGCCCTGAACCAGGGGGCCGCGGCCGGCGGGTTTGCCCACGACACCGGCGAGGGCGGGCTGACCAGGTACCACCTGCGCGGCGGCGACGTCGTCTGGGAGCTCGGCACCGGGTACTTCGGCGCCCGGACGCAGGACGGCGGCTTCGACGAGCGGCAGTTCCGCGAGAAGGCGGCCGACGACGCGATCAAGATGGTCTCGCTCAAGCTCAGCCAGGGCGCCAAGCCGGGGATCGGGGGCGTCCTGCCGGGCGCCAAGGTGACTCAGGAGATCGCCGATGCGCGCAGTGTCCCCGCCGGCGAGACGTGCGTCAGCCCTCCGGGCCACAAGGTATTCGACACCCCGCGCGAGCTGATCCGCTTCATCGGCCACATGCGCGAGCTGGCCGGCGGCAAGCCCGCCGGCTTCAAGCTCTGCGTCGGGCTGCGCCACGAGCTGCTCGCGATCTGCAAGGCGATGCTCGCCGAGGGGATCGCCCCGGACTTCATCGTCGTCGACGGAGCCGAGGGCGGCACCGGGGCGGCGCCCGCCGAGTACGAGGACCACGTCGGGGTGCCGCTCACCGAGGGACTGATGACCGTCCACAACGCGCTCGTCGGCTGCGGGTTGCGCGAGCAGATCAAGATCGGCGCCAGCGGCAAGGTCGCCACCGGCTCGGACATCGTCAAGCGCCTGGCCCAGGGCGCGGACTACACCAACGCGGCGCGGGCGATGATGCAGGCCGTCGGGTGCCTGCAGACCCAGCGATGCCACACCAACGAGTGCCCGGTCGGGGTGGCCACGCAGGACCCCAGGCGCGCCCGCGCGCTCGACATCCCCGACAAGACGCAGCGCGCCCAGCGCTACCAGCACGCGACCGTCGCCGAGGCCCAGCGGATCATCGCTTCGATGGGGCTGCACTCCCCGGCCGAGGTTGGCCCTCACCACCTCGTCCGCCGCGTCAACCACGTCGTCTCGCAGAGCTACGCGAAGCTGTACGAGTGGCTCGAGCCCGGCGCGCTGCTCGACCACCCGCCCGAGAGCTGGATCGTCGACTGGGAACGCGCCGACCCCGACAGCTTCGCCCCGCTCGTCCACTAGCGACCCCCGAGGAGCCGCCGATGCCCACCGTCGCCGAAACGATCGTCACCACCCTCGCCGACCTCGGGGTCACGACGTTCTGGGGGGTCGTCGGCGACGCGCTGAACCCCGTCACCGATGCGGTCCGCCGCGAGGAGCGCATCGAATGGATCGGGGTGCGCCACGAGGAGGTCGGAGCGTTCGCGGCCGGCGCCCAGGCGCAGCTGACCGGGACGCTCGGGGTGTGCCTGGGGACCGTCGGACCGGGATCGCTGCACCTGCTCAACGGGCTCTACGACGCCCGCAAGTCCCACGCCCCGCTGCTCGCGATCTGCGGCCAGGTGCCGCTCGCCGAGCTCGGTTCGGAGTTCTTCCAGGAGGTCGACAACGACGCCGTGTTCCGCGACGTCGCCGTCTACTGCCGCACCCTGACGAGCCCCGACCAGCTGCGCACGATGCTCGACCAGGCGCTCCAGCGGGCGCTGACCGAGCGTGGCGTGGCGGTGCTGACCCTTCCCGGCGACATCGGCGGTCTCGACGCGCCCGGTCCCGGACCGCACCTGAGCACCGAGCGGCGTCCGGTGGTCCCCGACCCCCACGCGCTCGAACAGGCGGCCGCGCTGCTCGCCGACGCCGGTGCGGTGACGCTGCTCGTCGGCGCCGGAGCCCGGCATGCCCGCGCCGAGGTGCTCGCGCTCGCCGACCGGCTGGCGGCGCCGATGGTGCTGACGCTGAAGGCCAAGGAGGGCCTCGAGCACGACAACCCGTTCGCCGTAGGCCAGAGCGGCCTGATCGGCAACCCGGCGGCCGCACGCGCGTTTGACCGCTGCGACGCCCTGCTGATGGTCGGCACCGACTTCCCCTACAGCGACTGGTATCCGACGGGCAAGACGGTGATCCAGATCGACGAGCGCTCAGAGCACCTCGGACGGCGCACCGACGTGAGCCTGGGCATCGCCGGCGACGCCCGCCTCGGGGCGCAGGGGCTGCTCGAGCGGCTGACTGCGAAGTCCGACCGTGGCCATCTCGACGACGCGACCGGCCGCTACGCGGGATGGGTGGGCCACCAGCGTCGCCTCGTCGATCCGGACTACGACACGCGCGGGATCGTGCAGAAGGTCCGCACCGCGTTCGACGACCCCGACCGGCGCATCCGACCCGAGGCGGTGGCCGCCGCCCTGGACCGTCAGGCCGCCGACGACGCGATCTTCACCTCGGACACCGGGATGTCGACCGTGTGGTTGTCGCGCTTTGTCACGATGCGCGGGACGCGGCGGCTGCTCGGCTCCTACAACCTCGGATCGATGGCCAACGCCATGCCCCAGGCGCTCGGCGCCCAGGCGCTCGACCGCACGCGCGAGGTCGTCGCGTTCTGCGGCGACGGCGGGCTGACGATGCTCCTCGGCGACCTCATCACCGCCGTCGCACACGAGCTCCCGGTCCGCCTCGTCGTGTTCAACAACGGGCGGCTCGGGATGGTCAAGCTCGAGCAGGAGCAGGCCGGGTTGCCCGAGTTCGGCACCAAGCTCGGCGACGTCGACCTCGCCGCGATCGCGCGCGCCGTCGGCCTGCAGGCCCTGCGCGTCGAGCGGGCCGAGGAGCTCGACGAGGCGGCGCGCTCGATGTTCGCCGTCCCCGGCCCGTCGCTGCTCGACGTCGTCACCAACCCCGACGAGGTCTCGCTTCCGCCGAAGGTCACCCGCCACGAGGCCTGGGGCTTCGCGATCGCCAAGCTGACCGAGACGCTCGAGAGCCGCGAAGCCTGACCGCTACTGGGTCTCGAGCCGGAATCCGACCTTCATCTCGACCTGGAAGTGCTCGATCTCTGAGCCCTCCACGTGGCCGCGGATGCTGACGACCTCGATCCAGTCGACCTGTCGCAGCGTCTTGGCGGCGCGGGCGACGCCGGAGCGCATCGCGTCGGTGACGCCCTGCGGCGAGGTGCCGGCGATCTCCACGATCCGATAGGTGTCCGACTCCGACATGGTGTTCCTTTCGTTGCTCGTACTGATCGGGCCAGGGCTACCGCGCCGCGTGGTTCGCTAACCCGGCCGGGTAGCCTCGGGGCATGAGTATCGACACGTCACGCGACCGGACCGACGTGCCCGCCTGAGCTCTCCTGCGGCCAGCGAGACGAGCTTCGGCTCCGGTCGTCCGTTCTCGCTCGGCGTCGAGGAGGAGCTGTTCCTCGTCGACCCGCGCACCGGCGTACAGGCCAACGCCTCGGCGGCGGTGACCGCCCGGATCGAGGAGCTCGGCGTCGAGCTTTCGGGCGGCGTCGAGCTCTCGGGCGCCGTCGAGCCTGAGCTGCACGCCTGCCAGGTGGAGCTGATCTCAGACGTCTGCGAGGACGTCGGCGAGGCGATCGCGGCGCTGCGCTCGCTGCGCCGGATGGTCTTGGCCACCGGCGCCGGTCTGCTCGGCTCAGGAACCCATCCCGCGGCGGCCGAGGGCGACGCGGCGATCACCGACAAGGAGCGCTACGAGCGAATCCGCTTCCTGCTCGGGGACGCCGCGGTCACGCCGGTCGCGGGACTGCACGTCCACGTGGGGATGCCCGACGCCCGGACGGCGATCGCGACCTTCAACGGGCTGCGCGAGCATCTGCCCCTGCTTCAGGTCCTCGCCGCCAACTCGCCGTTTCGCCACGGGCGCGACACCGGCCTGGCCTCGGCGCGCGAGGTCAGCCTCCGCGCCTGGCCGCGCTCGGGGGTCCCGCGGGCCCTGCGCGACTACGAGGACTTCCGCGGGCTCGCCAGGCTGCTGACGCGCGCCGGCGGCGTCGAGGACTACACGTGGTTCTGGTGGAAGCTGCGGCCCCATCCGCGGCTTGGCACCGTCGAGGTCCGCGCGCTCGACGTCCAGGCCTCGCTGCGCGACACCGCGGCGCTCGTCGCGCTCGTCCACTGCCTCGCCCGCGCGGCCGCGCAGCGCCGCGTGCAGCGCCCATCGCCGCCCGAGCTGATCGAGGAGGGCCTGTTTCGCGCCGCCCGGTTCGGGGTCGCCGCCGAGCTGCCCGACGGCGAGGGGAAGCTGCATCCCGCCGCGGCGGTCCTGGAGGCGGCCCTGGAGGCCGCCGAGCCCCACGCGGCCGAGCTGGGCTGCGTCGAGCAGCTCGGCTGGGTCGGCGAGCTGTTCGCGCAGGGCGGCGGCGCCCGGCGTCAGCGCCGCGTCCATGAGATCGCGGGGATGGACGCGCTGCTGCGCGAGCTCATCGCCGTCACCGCGGACGGCGGGGACGCGGCGATCAGCCGCTAGCTCCGGCGGCGACGGCCGCGGCGCGCGCGGCGATGGCGGCGACGAGCTCGGCGAACGAGAGTCCCGCCGCGTCCGCGGCGAACGGCGTGGGACCGGTCTCGGTCAGCCCCGGGATCGTGTTGATCTCGAGGATCTGGGGCCGTTCGTCGGCGTCGAGCATGAGGTCGACGCGGGCGAAGTCGCGGCACCCGAGCGCCTCGTAGGCGGCGAGGCTGACCGCCTCGACCGACTCCCGGACGGCGTCGGGCAGCGAAGCCGGGGCGTCAAGCGTGACGACGTCGAAGTCGTAGTGGGCCTCGTAGTCGTAGAACTCGCGCGTCGAGAAGATCTCGACGATCGGCAGTGCCCGCGCCGGCGCGGCGCCCGTGCCCCCGAGCACGGTGACGGCGAGCTCGCGTCCAGCGACGTGGCGCTCGACGAGGATCTCATCGTCGTAGGCGACCGAGCCGAGGACGGCGGTGCGCAGCTGCTCGGGGTGCGAGACGAACTTGATCCCGAACGACGAGCCCAGGCGCGCCGGCTTGACGACCACCGGCGCCTGGAGCCGGCGCAGGACGTCGTCGAACACCGTCGCGGCCCCGAGGTCCTGGAACGTGCTGCGGCTGAAGGCGTGAAACGGCGGCGTCGGCAGGCCGGCCCGCTGCAGCAGCCGCTTGCTCAGGACCTTGTCCATGCACAGCGCGCTCGCGAGGCTGTCCGACCCCGTGTAGGGCAGCTCGAGCAGCTCGAGCAGGCCCTGCAGCGAGCCGTCCTCGCCATTGCGGCCGTGCGCGACGATGAACACGAACTCCGGATCGGTTCCCCGCAGGTGATCAAGCACGGTGTGGTCGATCTCGACCTCGGCCACGTCGTAGCCGGCCTGGCGCAGGGCCCCCGTCACCCGTCGCGCCCCTCTGAGACTGACCTCCCGTTCGATCGAGGTGCCGCCGCGCGCGACGGCCACCCGTCGCGCGCTCACGCCATTTGCCTCCGCTCGCCATCCAGGCTCGTCCGTAAGTCGGCAGCGTGAGTCATCCGGCTCCCGCCGCCTTCGCTCCCTCGCCGCGCATGGCCAGCAGATTGGTCGTAAACGTCCGCGTCGTCTGCTGCTTAGAGGCGTGCTCGGCCATCGCGATGTCGATCAGCTCGTCGAGCAGGTCTCCGAACGCGAGGCCGACCGGCTCCCACAGGTAGAAGGCGAACGAGCCCGGGATCGTGTTCGGCTCGTTGACGAACAGCCGGTCCTGGGCATCGAGCAGGAGATCGACCCGCGCCACCCCCGCGCACCCGATCGCCTGAAACGTCCGGCGGGCGAGGTCCTGCACCGCCGCGGTCTGCTCGTCGGAGATCGGCGCCGGGATGAGGCGGGCAGCCGAGCTCATCCCCTCTCCCTTCAGCCCGCCCGGGGCCCGCTCCGGCGATTTGCCGCCCTCGCGCATGTACTTGTCCTCGAAGGAGAGAAAGCCCGCCGAGGCGATCGGCTGCTCGCACGCCGAGACGCGCGGCGGAGCGCCGGGACGCCCGAGGACCGCGCAGTTGATCTCCATCCCGCCTTCGACCGCCGGCTCGACGAGCGCGACGCGATCGAGCTCGAACGCGAGCGCCAGCGCGTCGGCGAGCTCGGCCTCCTGCACGCAGCGGGTCACGCCGATGCTCGAGCCCAGCGAAGCCGGCTTTGCGTAGACCGGGAGCCCGAAGCGGGCCTTGACCTTGGCCACGATCGCCTCGGCGCCCTGCTCGGCGTACTCGGAGCGGCGTAGGGTGAGATCGTCGAGCACCGGGATTCCCGAGGCGCGAAGCACGCTCTTGGTCACCGCCTTGTTCATCGCGAGCACGGCGGCTTCGAGCGGCGGCCCCGCGTAGGGGAGGTCGGCGAGCTCGAGCGCGCCCTGCAGGCAGCCGTCCTCGCCCTGCGTGCCGTGGGTGGCGGGCAGAACGACGTCGAGCGCCGGCTCGGGCTCCTCGCGTCCGCCGCCGAACACGCCGCGGCGCTTGGGTGCGCCCGGCGAGCGCAGTCGGCCGCTGCCGAGGTCGAGCATCGCCGGGGTGGCCTGCACCGTCCCGTCGCGATAGTTGTCGATCTCGCGCAGCGCGTCGCCGGTGAACCAGCGGCCGTCGCGGTCCACGTACAGCGGCACCGGGGAATGGCGGGCCTCGAGCACCTCGCAGGCCTGCAGGCCGGTGATGATCGAGACGTCGTGCTCGACCGAGCGTCCGCCGAACACCACTCCGACGCGCAATCCGCTTGTGGGCACCGCGCGAGTGTATTGGTGGATCAGGCGTGCCGGCTGGTGGTCGCTCGGTCCCGGCCCGGTGGTCGCTAGGCGGCGACGGGCGCCCCGACGGCCTCGGTGTAGAGGTCGGGGAGATCGTTCTCGAACAGCACCACGTCGCCGGCGCGCGTGGTCCGCGCCAGCACCGCGGTCGCCCCGGCGATGTCGCGCACGACCTCGATCGCCTCCGGCGCCATGCCCCCGGCGCGCAGGCCCCGCTCGATCGGACGCGTCCGCTGGGGACCGACGAGGATGACCCGATCGCAGACGGCCGCCGCCTGGCGTCCGAACGCCTCGTTGAGCTCGGCCTCCTGCTCGCCGAGCTCAACCATCCCCGGGGTGACGAGGATCCGCCGCTGCGCGGGATGGCTCTCGAGCACCTCGAGCGCGGCGGCGGCGCCCGCCGGATTGGCGTTGTAGGCGTCGTCGATGACGACGATGCCCGCCCGCGGATTGGGGATCGGCTGCAGGCGATGCTCGGGCGGCTCCACGCGCTCGATGCCCCGAGCGATCGCGCGCAGGTCCATCCCCCGCAGATGGCCGACGGCCGCGGCGGCGAGCAGGTTCGAGACGTTGTGGCGGCCGAGGAGGCCGCTCGAGACGGCGACGGCGTGGCCGCCGACGACCAGCTCGAAGTGGGTCCGGCCGTCGGCGAGGGCGATCGCGCGCGCGGACACCGGCAGATCGGGTCGTTCGATCCCGTACGCGATCGTGTCGACGTCGACTCCGGCCGCGATCTCGACGCAGCGCGGATCGTCGCCGTTGGCGACGAGGTACCCACCGGCGGGCAGCGCCCGGGCGAGCTCGGCCTTGGCGTCCATGATCGCCTCGATCGAGCCGAGCCGCTCGAGGTGCACGGGCCCGATCGCCGTCAGCACGCCGATCGTCGGGTGCACGAGCTCGCACAACTCGGCGATGTCGCCGGCGCGATACATGCCCATCTCGACGACGAGGCCGCGGTGCGCGGGCTCGAGGTGCTCGTTGATCGTCCGGATCACTCCGAGATAGCTGTTGAAGCTCGCCGGCGTGATGAGCGTCGGCTCGAGCTCGGAGAGCACCGTCCCGATGCAGCCCTTCGTCGTCGTCTTGCCGTAGCTGCCGGTGATGCCGACGACCGTCGGCCCGACGGCAGCCAACCGGGCCCGAGCCGCCGTCTCGAAGCGGCGGTTGATCCGTCGCTGCACGGGCGCCAGCGCCGCGTTGGCCGTGGTCAGCAGCGGGGCGGCGAGCCCGAGGCAGGCGACGATCGCCAGCGCGCCGCCGGCGAGCGGCACGTCGGAATCCAGCGCCGCGGTCAGGATCGCGCCGAGCAGCGCCGCAACCGCCGCCGGCGCGAGCGCCGCCGCGTACAGGCGCCGGGCCCGCGCGGTGAACACGAGCGGCTTGACCTCGCCCTGGGCCGGCTCGCGGCGACCCGCGAGCACGAGCGCGGCGACGAGCGCCAGCCAGGCGGCGAGCTCGGCCACCGCGGGCCCGGCCGCCGCCAGGATCGCGGCGATCAGCGCCAGCCCGACCGCGACCGCCGTCCGCGGACCGTCGCGCAGCTCGCCGCGGCGGCGCAGCCACACGAACAGGCGAGCGTTCTCGTAGTGCTCGAGCTGGAGCAGGTGCAGCATCCGCCGGGAGCGCAGCGCGTAGCGCCAGCCGGCGACCGCAGCGGCCACCAGCGCGCCCGCGACCGCGACCGTCACGGCACCGGCACCGACACCGGCGGCGCCAGGAAGTGCGAGGTCACGCGCGCGAAGCGCCGGGGCTGGTCGAGGTAGGAGTAATGCCCGGCCCCCGGGAAGACGACGAGCCCGGCGTCGGGGATCAGGCGCTCCATCGTCCGCCCGTCGCACAGCGGCGTATCGAGGTCGCGCTCGCCCCAGATGAGCAGCGTCGAGGCGGCGATCCGCGCCAGCAGCGGGGTGAGGTCCTCGTTGACGAGCCGCACGAGCGTCGGACGCAGCTCGCCAGCGGCCGCATAGTCGCTGGAGGCGACGCGCGCCATGACCCGCTCCTGCAGCGCCCGGCCCGGAGCGCCGAGGTGGCGGGCGGCGTGCTTGGCGGTCTTCGCCGTGGCCACGCGGCGGTAGTAGCCGAGGCTGCGCTTGGCGCGGATCCCGGCGGCGTCGACGAGCACGAGCTTGTCCACGCGCTCGGGATGGTGGGCGGCGAGATGGATGGCGACCCGCGCGCCGTTGGAATGCCCGACGATGCTCGGGCGCCGCAGACTGAGCGCGTCCATCAGCCCGAGCAGCCAGCCGGCATAGTCGCCGGCACCCCACGGCGCCGCCGGCACCGCGCTCTCCCCGAAGCCGGGGAGATCGGGCGCGTAGACGGTGAGGGTGGCCGAGAGCGCGCGCGTGATCGGCTCGACCGCCTCAAGCTTGCCGCCCCAGCCGTGCAGCACGAGCACCGGAGCCCCGCTGCCGGCCGTCCGGTACCGCGTGCGCAGGCCGTTGATGTCGACGGTCTCGTCCATGGGCGGTGCGCGGCGATGCTAGAGGATGCCCCGGCCCCGCCCCGGCCCCGCCCCGGCCTCCGCCGCGACGGGCGCCGCGGCGAGCTGCGCCCTGCTTGAATGCGGGACGTGGGCGATGCGCTGACCGCAGAGACGATCCGGATCGCCGGCTTCGGCGGGGACGAGATCGAGGCCTACCTCGCCCGCCCCGCCGGCAACGGCGATCGGCGCGGCGGCGTCGTGGTCATCCACCACATGCCCGGCTACGACCGCGGCACCAAGGAGATCGTTCGTCGCTTCGCCGAGCTGGGCTATGACGCGATCTGCCCGAACCTGTATCACCGTGAGGCGCCGGGCGCCGCCCCCGACGACGCGGCCGCTACCGCCCGCGGCCAGGGCGGCGTGCCCGACGACCGCCTCGTCGGTGATGTCGGCGGCAGCGCCGACCACCTCCGTTCCCTGCCGAGCTCCAACGGCAAGGTCGGGGTCATCGGCTATTGCTCCGGCGGTCGCCAGTCGGTGCTCGCGGCCTGCCATCTCGATCTCGACGCGGCCGTCGACTGCTACGGCGCGTTCGTCGTCGGGGAGCCGCCGCCCGACTTCCCGATTCCGATCACCAACCTCGTCGACCAGCTGCCCAACCTCCGCGCGCCGCTGCTGGGCCTGTTCGGCAACGAGGATAAGGCGCCCACCCGCGAGCAGGTGGACGAGCTCGACCGGATCCTCACCGAGCACGACAAGCCGCACGAGTTCCACCGCTACGACGGCGCCGGCCACGCCTTCTTCTCCGTCGATCGGCCCGCCTACCGCTTCGAGGCCGCGGTCGACGGATGGGAGCGGATCGAGGACTTCTACGGCCGCTACCTCTAGAAGCTGACCATGTGCACCTACCAGACCGTCCGAGCCGCGATGCGGGGCAGCGCCAAGGGCCCGCAGAGCCGCTGGTTCCGCGTCACCGATGCCACCGTCTACTTCGACCATCCGGTCCACGCGATGGCCGAGCACACGCTGAACATCGACCTCGCCGACCCCGCCCGGGGCCCCGGGGCGCGCGTCGCGGTCGAGCTGACCGCCGCGTCCGCGCGCGAGCTCGCGGCGGCGATTCAGACGGCGCTGGACGCGGCGCCCGCCGAGCTGACCGCCTGAGCGAGCGCGATCGCGCCGAGCACCCCGGCGTCGTCGCCGAGGGCGGGCGCGACGAGAAAGCGCGCGATGTCCCCACCGAGCAGCGGCTGATCCATGTAGCCGGCGACGAGCTCGCGCAGCCGCCCGCGCGTGAGCTCGAGCAGCCCCGGGCGCTCCATCACCCCGCCGCCGAGGATCACCCGGTGCGGCGAGGCGACCATGACGATGGCGAGCACGCCGAGCGCCAGGTACTCCGCCTCCAGCGCCCAGGCGGGGTGGTCGTCGGACAGCTCGCGGCCCTCGGCGCCCCAGCGCTCGCGCAGCGCCGGACCGCAGGCCAACCCCTCCCAGCAGTCGCCGTGGTAGGGGCAGACGCCCGGAAAGGGATCGCGTCGGAGATCATGCGGGATGCGCACGTGCCCGACCTCGGGGTGCACGAGGCCGTGGAGCGGACGTCCCTCGATCAGCAGGCCCGCCCCGATCCCGGTGCCCACGGTCACGTAGCAGAGGTTCTCCACCCCGTGCCCGGCGCCCCAACGCTGCTCGCCCAGCGCCGCGGCGGTGACGTCGTTGTCGAAGGCGACCGGCACCCCGAGCCCCCGCGCGAGGACCGGCGCCACCGGCGCGTTGGCCCAGCCGGGCTTGGGTGTCGTGGTCACGTGACCCCAGGTCGGCGAGCCGACGTGGGCGTCGACGGGCCCGAACGAGCCGACGCCGACCGCCGCCGGCCGCGGTCCGCGGGAGAAGAAGGCGACGATGTCCTGCAGCGTCGACGCCGGCTCGCGGGTGCGAAACCGGTCGTCGGCAACGAGCTCTCCGGGACCCGAGCCGAGCGCGCACACGCACCATGTGCCACCGGTCTCGACCCCGCCGTAGAGCGTGCTCATCCGTCCCGCGCCGCGATGGCCCCGCGGGCGCGCGGCGAGCTCCACCACGCGCTCGGGCCATCGAGCGACGACCTCGATCGGCGCGCCAGGCTCCTCGGTGCCCTCGGCATACGGACTCAGCTTGCCAGGGTCGCAGCGCCGCAGCGCGAAACGACGCGGCGGACCGGCGAGGATCCGATTGGACGCGGTCAGCTGACGGCGGTGGCGGCCCGCTCGATCAGGTCGACGCACGCCTCGAGCGGCATCGCGGTCGAGTCGATCGTCAGGTGGTAGAGCCCGGGGTCGTCGATGTCCACGCCGTGAAACTGCTGCAGGTAGGCGGCCTGGGTGCGGTCCAGGCGCCGGAGCGTCCGCCGGGCGGTCGCCTCGTCGACGTCGGTGACCGCCATCGCCCGGGCGAGCCGGCCCGGGACCGGTCCGCTGAGTCGCACGCGCAGCGCCCGCGGATCCTCGCGCAGCGCGGCGACGCCGCCCCGGCCGAGGATCACCCCCTCGCCCGCGGCGGCCTGCTCGCGGACCGCCTCAGCGAGCGCGGCGTGGAAGTCCTCGACGGTCGCGCCGTCGGCGGGCAGCGTCACCGGCGTGCCCGCGTCGGCGCTCGCGAAGCTCGCCAGGAGCCGCTCGAGCAGCGTCCGGCTCGGGGGCTCCTCGTGGGCGAGCGCCTCGTCGAGCGTCACGTCGAGGCGCCCCGCGACCGAACGGGTGATCGCCCGGTCGACGAACGGGACCTCGAGGCGGCTGGCCACCGCGATCCCGATGAAGCGCCCGCCCGCCCCATAGGCCGCCGACAGGGCGATCAACCGCTTGCTCATCGCCCGAGAGGGTACGGTGCCGTCCCGGCGGCGGCGAGAGTCTCTCAGGCGCCGGCGAGGATCGCTCAGGCGCCGGCGCAGGCCTGCGCGAGCGCCTCGGAGAATTCGTCCACGTCCTCGGGCGTCGTGTCCCAGGAGCACATCAGCCGCACCTCGCCCGTCGTCGGCTCCCACGTGTAGAACGGCCACGTCGTCCGCGCGGCCCGTGTCGCGGCGGCGGGGACGATCGCGAACACCCCGTTGGCCTCGGTCGGCTGGGTGATCCTCACCGCCGGGATCCGTCCCAGGCGCCCCGCGAGCCGGGTCGCCATCGCGTTGGCGTGCGCGGCGCTGCGCCGCCACAGGTCGCCCTCGTACATGGCCACGAACTGCGCGGCGAGGAACCGGCCCTTGGAGGCGAGCTGCAACGTCTGCTTGCGCAGGTTGACCGCGCCGTTGCGCAGGTGGGAGTCGAGCAGCACGACGGCCTCGCCGAACAGCATCCCGTTCTTGGTCCCGCCGAGGCTGAGCAGGTCGACGCCCGCGCGCGTGGTCAGGTCGCCGAGGCCGACGCCCTCGGCCGCGGCCGCGTTGGCCAGCCGGGCTCCGTCCACGTGCAGCCGCAGTCCGTGCGCGTGGGCGACCTCGGCCAGCGCGGCGATCTCGCCGGGCGCGTAGCGCGTGCCGAGCTCGGTGCTCTCGGTGATCGACACCAGGCTCGGCTGCACCGCGTGCTCGTCGCCGACGCGGTGCAGCTGGGACAGGACGTCGTCGGGGGTCAGCTTGCCGTCGGAGGTGGGGACGGCGAGCAGCTTGATCCCCGCCACCGCCTCCGGGGCGCCCGCCTCGTCGACGTTGACGTGGGCGTGAGCCGAGCAGATCGCGGCTTCCCACGGCCGGCAGGCGATGCGCAGGCAGAGCACGTTCGCCGCCGAGCCGTTGAACACGAGCAGCGAGGTGGACTCGGAGCCGAAGTGCGAGCGCAGCGTGGCCTCGGAACGCGCGGTCCACGGGTCGGCGCCGTAGGCGACCGCGTGCCCCTCGTTGGCCTCCGCGATCGCCGCGAGCACCTCGGGATGCGCCCCGGCGTAGTTGTCGGACGCAAACGACTTCACGCCCGCTCGTCGCTCGGCGAGCTCACGTGACGAGGGTCCCGCCGTCGACCGGGAGCAGCGCGCCGGTCACGTAGGAGCCGGCGTCGCTGGCGAGAAACAGGCCGGCGGCGACGAGCTCGTCGGCCTCTCCGATCCGCGCCATCGGCACGCGATCCAACATCTCCTCGATGTATCCGTCGGGGTACTGGTCCGTCATCTCGGAGGCGAAGAAGCCGGGGGCGAGCGCGTTGACGCGGATGCCGTAGCGGCCGGTCCACTGCTGGGCGAGGTCGCGGGTGAGCCCGATGATCGCGGCCTTGGACGCGCCGTAGGCGGCCTGGGGCAGGCGCGCCGTCGTCGACCCCAGAACGCTGCCGACGTTGACGATGCTGCCCCCCGACTCGCGCATCCGGCTCGCGCACGCCTGGGCCATGAAATAGCTGCCGAGCAGGTTGACGTGGATCACCTGCCGGAACTCCTCGGGAGTCTCGCGCATCGCGGGGACCGCGGTGCCGATGCCGGCGTTGTTGATCAGGATGTCGACGCGGCCGAGCTCGTCGGCGGCGCGCCGCGCGACCTCCTGGCACGCCTCGGGGTCCGAGACGTCGGCCGACACCGTCACGCAGCGGCGCCCGAGGTCCTGTACCTGGCGCGCGGTGTCCTGCAGGCGGTCCGCGCGACGCGCGCAGATCGCGATGTCGGCCCCGGCCTGGGCGAAGCCAAGCGCGAAGGCGACGCCGAGGCCCGAGGACGCGCCGGTCACGATCGCGACCCGGTCGTCGAGCCTGAACTTGTCGAGGATCTCGGTCACGCTGCTCGCTCCTGTGGGGGCTGGTTGGCTTGTCGGGTGCCCGCGCCGCTGGGCGCGGGGCGGCGAGCCTATCGGGATAAGGTGGGCCGCGATGAGCCACGGCGACCGGCGATGAGCGACGCGGCGCCCTCGGGACCGCTCGCCGACGTGCGGGTGCTCGAGATCGGCGGCATCGGACCGGTCCCGTTCGCCGGGATGCTGCTCGCCGACATGGGCGCCGACGTGCTCCGGGTCGACCGCTCGCCCCGCGAGGCGACGCCGGCGCCGACCGATCCCACGCGCCGGGGGCGCCAGGCGGTCGCGCTCGACCTCAAGTCGCCGGGGGGCCGCGATGCTCTGCTGTCGCTCGCGGCGCGCGCCGACGCGCTGATCGAGGGCTTTCGCCCCGGCGTGATGGAGCGGATGGGCCTCGGCCCCGACGAGCTCGCCGCGCACAACCCGCGGCTCGTCTACGGGCGCATGACGGGCTACGGCCAGGACGGCCCGATGTCCGGGGTCGCCGGGCACGACATCAACTACATCTCGCTCGCCGGCGTGCTCGGCTCCTCGCGGCGGAGCGGCGAGCGCCCGATGTTCGCCATGAACCTCGTCGGCGACTACGGCGGCGGGGCACTGTTCCTGTGCCTCGGCGTCGTCGCGGCGATCCTCGCCGCACGGCGCACCGGCGCCGGCCAGACCGTCGACGCCGCGATGGTCGACGGCGCCGCGCTGCTGACCTCGCTCGTCTACACGCTGCACGGCGACGGCCTCTGGGGACACGAGCCCGGACGCAACCTGCTCGACACCGGCGCCCCCTTCTACGAGGTCTACGCCACCGCCGACGGCGGACACGTCGCGGTCGGCGCACTCGAGCCTCAGTTCTACGCCCGCCTGCTCGAGCTGCTCGAGATCCCCATCGACGAGATGCCCCAGTACGACCGGAAGCGCTGGCCCGAGTTCAAGCGCCGGCTCGAGCGCGTCTTCGCCGCCCGCGACACGACCACCTGGGAACGGCGGCTCGAGCACGACGAGGCATGCGCAACCGTCGTCCGCGACGTGTTCTCCGCCCCCCATCACCCCCACCTGATCGCGCGCGGGACGTTCGTCGACGTCGGCGGCGCCCGCCAACCGGGGCCGGCGCCGCGCTTCGGCGGGACGCCCAGCGTCGCGCGCCCGGCGCGCGCCGAGCCCGACGCGGCGCTGGAGCGGTGGGGGCTCGACCGCGCGGCGCGCGAGGCGCTGCGGGCATCGGGGGCGCTCGGGTGAGCGGTCTCGCGGCTCAGGTCGGCTCGCCCGGCGAGAGCTCGGCTCGAGTCGGTCAGACGAGCTCGGCGCGGACCGACTCGGCGAGCCCGGTCAGCAGCCGGACCTCGCGGTCGCCGAGGCTCGGCTGTGATGCCCGCGCCAGGCAGCAGAGCACGTACAGGCGGGTCTCGGACACGCGGATCGGCACCCCGATCCAGGAGCGCACCCCGCCCTCGGAGACGAGCGAGAGATCCGACACCCGCGTGTCGGTCGCCGCGTCGCGCACGTAGTTGCCGATCCGCCCGTCGAGCATCCGCTGGCAGAAGGTCTGGCTCAGCGGCCACGAGACCGCGTCGACCGGTCCCAGCTCGGGCCAGCCACCGGCCGCCCGCATGATGATCTCCTGCCCGTCCCGGATCTCGGTCAGCAGAACGAGATCGGTGTCGAGCAGCTCGCGCGTCATCCGCAGGCGGGCGTCGAGCCGTCGATCGGAGTCCTCGGCTCCCGACGGTCGGGTCGCCACCGTGCTCGGGACGGGAACCCCGCACGCCGGACAGTGTCCGCCCGACGCGTCAAGCGAGGTGTAGCTCAGAACCCCGCAGCTCGCACACCGCAGATACGGCACCGACGTCACCCCCTGACGTATCGGTCTCAGCCCCTCTCACTCAAGGCCCTTCTCATCCACCCGGGAACGGTAGCACCGCTCGACCTGATCTCTCATCAAGTCGAGCCGCCGTGGTCGGTGGACCCCGGAACGGTGCCGCGATCGACCGATGGCCGGTCCGCGCCGGACCCCGGTCCGCTACCCGGCGGCGCCGGCGCGCTTGGGTCAGCCGGCAGCGGTGGCCGGCGCGGCGAGCGAGACGAGGTTGCCCTCCGGGTCGCGGACGAAGGCGACCCGCTCGCCCCACGGCATGTCGACCGGCTCCCGGACCACCTCCACCCCGCGCTCGCGCAGCTCGCCGACCGTCGCGTCGACATCCTCGACGTAGACGAACATCTCGTGGCGCGACCCGGGGCCGGGCTCGACGCCCGCCAGCTGACGCGGCGACACCTCGTCGACGACCCCGAGTTCCGACGCGTCGCGCCCGAGCAGGACATAGCCCGGGCTGCCATCCGAGGCGGGAAGCCGGAACCGCTCCTCGAAGCCGAGCCGCGCGTAGAAGCCCGCGAGCCGGCTGACGTCGGCGGCGTACAGGACCGGGAAGGCGCGCAGTGCCACGGGCTCGATGCTAGATGGCGTCCGGCAGCGTCCGGTCGCGACCGCTGTGGCGGATGTGGCGGAAACGTCCGGCTCTCGGGACACATCACCGGTCGGCTCTACCGGGCGATCACGGTCTCTGATCGCTGTCGACGCGCCCGGTTTCGGGTTCGGTTGCCCCTGAGCGCTAAGTGATCGGCCTGCAAGTGTCGATGACTGCTCACATGTGGACCCCGCCGACGCGATGCAAACCGGCCGCCTCGGATTTGCGCCCTCTCGTGGAGGGCGTTCGATGTTGAGGCGCCACATCGCTCCGGCCGTGGTCGTGGTGGCGGCCGTGATCATGCTCGCTCTCGTCGGGGTGAGGATCACGGCCGATCGCAGCCATGCCGCAGCGGCGCGCGTGCAGCGGGCGGAGCGGGTGCTCGATGACGCCCAGCTCGCCGAGCGCCACGTGATCGATCTCGAGACCGGCCTGCGCGGCTACCTGGCCACTCGCGCTCGGCTGTTCCTGGCGCCGTGGTCAGCCGCTCGGGCGGTGCTCCGGGCGGAGCTCGGGGAGCTTGAAGGGCTGACGTCGGGTCAGGACCGGCGACTGGCCGTGGGGATCGCCGCCGCGGTCGATCGCTATGAGGCGGGGTACGCGCAGCCGCTGCTGGCGTCGCCGCCGGCTCGGCCTGGGATCGAGGCGACGTTCGCGGCCGGCAAGCGCAGGATGGACGCGCTGCGCGCGCGGTTCGCCGTCTTCGATCGCCTCCAGCTCGCGCACCAGGCCGCGGCGCAGCGCGACGCCGCACGGGCGCAGCGGACGTTTTCGGTCGTCGGGATCGCCGCCGCGGTGGTGCTGCTGATCGCGCTGGTGGCGCTCGTCGCCTATCTGGCGCGCGTGGTCGTGGCGCCGCTGCGACGCGCGATTGCGATCTGCGTCGAGATCGGGGAGGGACGCCGTGCGGCGTCGCTCGAGCCGAGCGGCTCCCCTGAGGTGCGCGAGCTCGCAGGCGCGTTCAACGCGATGCTCGCAAGGCTGGAGGACCGCGAGCGTGCGCTCGCCGACCAGGCGCGGATGCTGGCCGACTCCCAGGCGACCGCCCACGTCGGTTCGTGGGAATGGGACCTGTCGCAGCCGCGACTGCGATGGACCGACGAGCTGTGCCGGTTGTTCGGGCAGGTCCCCGGGTTCTCCCCCACCTTCGAAGAGTTCCTGGCGTTCGTGCACCCCGACGACCGGCCGGACGTCACCGCTGACGTCGACGCCTGCAGGCGAGGAGTGAGCAGGGAGAGCGAGTACCGGATCGTGCGCCCCGACGGGGACGTGCGCACGCTGCACGCGCTGCGCTTCGCTCGTTTCGACGACACCGGCGTGGTGACCCGGCTGGTGGGAACGATCCAGGACGTGACCGAGCAGCGCGCGGTCGAGCGGGCGCGCGAGCGAGCCGTCGGGCAGGTCACCGAGGCGCAGCGGATCGCGCAGATCGGATCCTGGACCTGGGATGCGCAGACCGGCGTGGCAACGTGGTCTGAGGAGATGTACCGGATCTTCGGCCGCGATCCTCAGGACGGACCGGTCGCCGGCGAGGCGCTGATGAACTACGTCCATCCCGACGATCGCGGGCGCCTGGCTGCGGCATACGGCGGAGTGCTGCAGTCGGGCGGGGAGTTCGAGGTCGACTACCGGATCGTCACCGGCGACGGTGATGTCCGGGCGCTGCACGCGATCGCCCGCCGCGATCCCCAGCGGCCGGGCTCCGCCGTCGGCACGGCGCAGGACGTCACCGCGCAGCGCGCGGCCGAGCGGGCGCTGCGCGACTCCGAGCAGAGGTTTCGCGAGACGCTCGCGCACGCGCCGATCGGGATGGCGTTGGTGTCCCCCGAGGGTCGCTGGCTGCAGGTCAACCAGGCGATGTGCGAGATCACGGGTTACGCGGAGGACGAGCTAGAAGCGCTGACTCACCAGGCGATCACCCATCCCGACGACCTCGACGCCGACGCGGCGTCGGTCGCGTCGCTGCTGGCCGGTGAGATCCCCAGCTACCGAATGCAAAAGCGTTACCTGCACAAGCGCGGGCACGTCGTGTGGATCGAGCTGTCGGTGTCGCTGCTGCGCGACGAGTGCGGGAACCCGGTCGATTTCATCGCCCAGGTCCAGGACATCTCGGCCATGCGCGAGGCCCAGCGCCGACAGGCGGACACCAGCCAACGGCTGCAGTCGATCCTCGAGAACCTCGACGGCTCGGCGGTCGTTCTGTATGACCGCGAGCTGCGCCTGCGATTCTGCGAGGGTCCGCTGTTCGGCACGATCGAGCTGGACGAGATGATCGGCCGCCGCCTGCCGGAGTTCGTCGACGAGCGGGTGATGGAGCTGATGACGCCCGGGCTCGACGCCGCCCTGAGCGGCGCGACCTCCTCGGCGGTGCTCGACCGCGACGACGAGGGAAGGACGCTGGCCATGCGCTTCGCTCCCTATCGACGACGCGACGGCGCGATCGAGGGCGTGCTCGTGCACTGGCACGACATGTCGATCCTGCGCGACACCGAGCGTGACCGCGACACCGCGCTCGAGCAGTTCCAGGCGGCGTTCGACCGCGCGCCGATCGGCATCGCTGTCCTCGCGCCCGACGGCCGCTTCGAGCGCGTCAACGACGCGCTGTGCGAGCTGACCGGCCACACCGCTCAGGAGCTGTGCGCGATGGCACCGCTGACGATCGTCTCGCCCCACGACGTCGACCGCGTGCGCGACGGATTCACCGCTCTGCACGACGGCACATCGACCGTATCGGTGGAGCACCGGCTCACTCACCCGTCCGGCCGCGAGGTGTGGGTCGACGCGCGAGCGACGATGATCCGCGACGCCGACGACCATCCCCATCACATCCTCGCCCAGATCCAGGATGTCACCGAGCGGCGCCGCCACGAGGCTCGCCTGGAGCACATGGCCGATCACGACCCCCTCACCGGCCTGCTCAACCGCCGGGACCTGCAGGCCGTCCTGGAGGCCCACCTCGCCCGCTGCCGGCGCTACGGCGCCGGCGGGGCGGTGCTGATGCTCGACCTCGATGGCTTCAAGCGCGTCAACGATACGCATGGGCACGCGATCGGCGACGAGCTGCTCCTCGCAACCGCGCGCGCTCTCAAGGGCCGTCTGCGCGCGACCGACGCGGTCGCGCGCTTCGGCGGCGACGAGTTCGCGATCCTGCTGCCCCGAGAAGATCGCGCCCAGGCGCAGACCGTCGCCGCCGCCCTGCTCTCCACGGTGCGCGCGCGGGCCGAGGCGATCAGCAACATCGATCCCGGAACGGTGACCGCGTCGATCGGAATGGCGATGTTCACCGACACCCGCCGCACGGTCGAGCAGATGCTCGCCCTTGCCGACCGCGCCATGTACGAGGCCAAGCAGAACGGCAGGGATCGCTACGTCGTCCACGACCAAGTGGCGCGTGGGCGCTCGCCGGTCGCGGCTCAGCGGGCCTGATCCGAGCATCGTCCGGGCTCGACCGGTGTCCCCTTCGTCGAGAGTCGTTCGTGGTAGTGCCGTAAACGATTCCCCGGGAAAGGGAGGCTGACGTGCAGTACGCGATTCTCATCTACGACCAGCCCGGCACCTATGAGGCCCTGGCGCCCGACGAGTTCGAGCGGGTGATGGCCGAGTACGGCCCGATCACCGAGGACCCCGTGGTCCGCGGCGGAGCGCAGCTGCAGCCGATCCACACCGCGACCACCGTGCGTGTCAACGGTGGCGAGCTGCTGACGACCGACGGGCCGTTCGCGGACACCAAGGAGGTGTTCGGCGGCTACTACGTGATCGACGTGGCCGATCTGGACCAGGCGCTTGCGTTCGCGGCGCGGATCCCGTCGGCGCGGATGGGCGGCGCGGTCGAGGTTCGCCCGATCGTGGAGCGCCGCACGCTCGAGACCCGCTCGGAGGGCTAGTCCCGCTCGAACGGTCCTTCCGCGAGGATTGGGGCCGGGTGCTGGCCTCCATGGTGAGCTTCCTCGGCGACCTCGATCGCGCCGAGGAAGCCACCGCTGAAGATCTTTCAAGTCAGCTGATGCTCGCGAGGCCCCGGATGATTAGGAAGATGCCGATGCCGGTCAGCGCCAGCTCACCGATCCGGCGGCCGTGGTGTCCCAGCCAGGCCTTGCCGTGGATGACGACTCTCTGTGTCCCTTCCTCGGCGAACAACGAGGCCAGCAGCGGGAGCTCGAGCAGGATCTGCTGCATGAGGCAGAAGTAGAGGATCAGCGCGACGACGACCGCGGTGGACGGGCCGAGCACCACGATGTGATGCAGCGCATTGAGGTAGCTGACGCCCGGAAAGCTCACCAGGACGCCGACGAGGAAGGTCAGTCCGGCGGAGCCCTTGCCCAGCATCCGGTCCTGCCAGGAGGGCTTGGCGGGCCGGCGCCCCGAGCCGGCCGCTCGGCGTCGCTGACGCCATCGGTGAAGCTGCGCGTCGACTCCGGCGATGAGCCCGAACGCGATCGCCAGCGCGATGATCCCGACGACGATGTCCACGCCGGGGCTGATCGTGCGCTTTGAGGTCTTGACCACGGCCGACTGGTGCAGCGCGAACACGATGACCAGGCCGGCGACGATGCTGGTCGTGTAGGCCCCCGCGAGGTATCCGAGCATTAGCCGCTGGGGTCGCGGCAGCAGCAGCATCGCGGTCACCGCGGCGAGCAGCGACGGGTTGAACGTCGCCACGACGCCCGAGGAGAGGACGATCGCGAGGTTGTCGTTCAGGGCCGGGCCACGCCTGGTTCAGGACGCGCCGGGGGTCCTTCGATCGGCCCGGCCGTCGGTTGCCGAGAGTCCTCGTGGCCAGACTCTCCGTCGATCAGCCGCAGAACGGCATCGATCAGGGCCAGGTGGGTGAACGCCTGGGGGAAGTTCCCGAAGTGCTGCCCGCTGGCGACGTCGATCTCCGCGGCGTAGAGCAGCAGGGGACTGGCCAGCGAGAGGAGCTTGTCGTACAAGCTGTGCGCCCGCTCGGTCTCGCCGATCAGCGCGAGCGCGGACACCAGCCAGAACGAGCGGGCGCTGCGCTCGAGATGGGGCCGCCAGGGATGGTCCGGGATTCGAGCCGCACTCAACCAGTCACGCCAGAACCGCACCGGGGATCGCAGCGGCGCCGCCGCCTCGTCGTCGGTCCGCGGCTGAGCCATAGGCGCCAGCTGGAATCCGCCGGCGGAGCGATCCAGCGCCGCGCTGAACCCGCTCGGGGAGTCGGGTCGGGGCAGGCACAGCCATTCGACGTTCCGGTCCGGCGCGATCAGGGCGTTGACCTCGCAGTCGGACAGGAACCCGTACTCCGCGATCGGCGGGAACGCGTCGTTCATGACTGGCCGCCAAACTAGTGCGGAGCGGGCGCGAAAGCCCTGGGAGGATCCCTAGCAATGTCCCTAAAGCCGGCGGACCGGCCGCTCGGGCGGTGGTTTGCCACGGGAGCGTCGAGCACCGCGCTGCCGCGATTAGGGATTTTCCTAGGGGCGACCCCAGTGCGGGGGAGGAGGGGTCCTGAGATGCTCGCTTGAGTCGATTTCAGCCCGGCGCGAGGAGAGTGGTCTGTGTCAGTGGAGTTAGTCATGCGGGTGTCACGTAGCGAGGATGAGCGTCTGAGCGGGACCGTCCGTGCGGCCGATGCCGCCGTTCCTCGCGAGTTCTCGGGCACGCTCGAGCTCCTGCGGGTGTTCGAGGACCTGGTTCCCATCGACTCCGATGATGAGGAGCCAGGAGAGAGGGGCACGCGATGACCGGTGCGCTCTATGGGCTGGCGCACTTCTGCGCCCGGCGCCGGTTCGTGGTTCTCGGGGTGTGGCTGGTGGCGGCGGCCGCGCTGGTGGTCGTCTCGCATGGGCTCGGAGACAACACCAACGACAACCTGTCTCTGCCCGGCACCAACAGCCAGCATGCCACCGACACCTTGCATAGGTCGTTTCCCGATCAGGCGAACGGCACCAGCCCGATCGTCTTGCACGCCCGCAGCGGACAGCTGACCGACTCGAAGTACTCCAGTGCTGTCAATCAGGCGGCGGCGGGTGTGGCCAAGGAGCCCAATGTCGCCGCGGTGGTCAACCCGCTGAGCGCCCAGGGCGCGTCCGCGCTGAGCAAGGACAAGTCCACGGGCTATCTGTCGGTGACCCTGTCGGTGAGCCCGGGGTCGCTGTCGGTCGGTCAGGCGCAGCGAATCATCGACGGCGCGAACCCCGCGAAGGCCGCGGGATTGCAGGTGGAGACCGGGGGCCAGCTCGGCCAGAAGGTGTCAAAGCTCCCGACCGAGTCCAGCGAGCTGATCGGGATCATCGCCGCGATCGTGATCCTCACGCTCACGTTTGGAACCGTGACGGCGATGGTGCTGCCGATCCTGACCGCGATCTTCGGGTTGCTCACGACCCTGGCGATCATCCGCATTCTGGGCCACGTCACGACCGTCCCGACAGTGGCGCCGACGGTGGCGACGATGATCGGGCTCGGCGTCGGGATCGACTACGCGCTGTTCATCGTCACTCGCCACCTGCGGGGCCTGCGCGACGGCCTGCCGCTGCCCGAGTCGATCGCACGGGCGACCGCCACCTCGGGCGGCGCGGTGTTCTTTGCCGGCTGCACGGTGACGATCGCGCTGGTGTCGCTGGCCGTCGCCCAGATCCCGCTCGTCACCACGCTGGGTTTGATGGCGGGCATCGCGGTGGTGGTGGCGGTGATCGCGGCGCTGACCCTGCTGCCCGCCCTGCTGGCGATCCTGGGGCCGCGCATCAACTCGCTGCGCGTGCGCACCCCGCCCACCGACGAGCAGGCCAGGCAGGGCCTGTGGGCCAAGTGGGCGGCCGACATCGCCAGGTTTCCAGTGGTCGCCGGGCTGGCGGCGCTCGTCATCCTGATCCCGTTGATGATCCCGCTGCTGTCGCTGAACCTGGGCCAGCAGGACACGGCCGCGCTGTCGACCTCGACCACCGCCCGCCGCGCCTACGACCTGATCTCGAAGAACTTCGGGCCCGGAGTCAACGGGCCGCTGCTGATCGCGGTGTCGCTGAAGTCCCCGGCCAAGGCGTCCTCCCAGAGCTCAAGCTCGAGCTCCCAGAGCGATCAACGCGCCACCGATCCCCGGCTGGCCACGCTGCAAAAGGACGTCTCCTCGACATCGGGCGTGGCCGCGGTGACGCCGATGCAGATCAACCAGGCGGGGACGACAGCCTACTTCAACGCGATCTCCAAGAACGGCCCGGCGGAGGACGCGACCACGAACCTCGTTCGGCATCTGCGCTCGAGCGTGATCCCGAGCGCGGAGAAGGGCACCGACATGACGGCCTACATCGGTGGCAGCACTGCTGCCTATGACGACCTGGCCTCATCGATCTCGAGCAAGCTCCCGCTGCAGATCCTCGTCGTCATCGCCCTGAGCTTCGCGTTGCTGATCCTCGCCTTCCGCACCCTGGTGGTCCCGGCGCAGGCGGCGGTCATGAACCTGCTGTCCATCGCCGCCTCCTACGGGGTGCTCACGGCGGTCTTCCAGTACGGGTGGCTGAGCGGCGTCATCGGCCTGCACGGCTCGGTCCCGATCGTCTCCTACGTGCCGCTGTTCATGTTCGCGATCCTGTTCGGACTGTCGATGGACTACGAGGTGTTCCTGGTTAGCCAGATCGAAGAGCACGTTCACGCCGGCGAGGACAACCGCAGCTCGGTCATCTCGGGCCTGGTCACGAGCGCGCGCGTGATCACCGCCGCGGCGCTGATCATGGTGTTCGTCTTCGGCAGCTTCCTGCTCAACGGCGATCCGACGATCAAGGAGTTCGGGGTCGGCCTGGCGGTTGCCGTGATCCTCGACGCAACGGTCGTGCGCTGCCTGCTGGTGCCGGCCCTGATGGTGCTCATGGGCAAGGTCAACTGGTACCTGCCGCGGTGGCTGGACCGCACCGTGCCGCACGTCAGCATCGAAGGCGCCGAGTTCTTCGCCGAGCGCGACCGCCTGAGCGAACGCGAACGCGAACGCGAACCCGTGCCCGCCGGTCGCACCTAGACCGCTCACGGTTGGCCGCGCGCTCGCGGGTCGTCCGGCCAGAGCGCTCGACGGGCCGCCGAGGACCGGGCCTGGGACGTCTTCATCGATTCGCTTGACGCCCGACCGCGACTCGGTGGTTCTCGTGCATGCGACGGCCGTACCGAGATCCGCCGATCGGGCCGACCGCCGTGGTGAGCGCCGGATCGCGGGGACGACTATCCGGAAGCCGGATCAGCCGTCCTCGATCGGCGCGTATTGAGTTGGCGGCCGACCCCGTCGCTCGAGCACCCGCAACATGCCCTGCGAACCATCTCGGCGATCGCACAGCGTGAGCATCACGCGCCACTCGTCGCCGTAGTCGAACACGTACGCGATCCGCGCGCCGACGGCCAGGTTGAGCTCGACGAGCGGAACATCCGTCGTGCGGCATTCGTTGTCGGAAACGCCGGGGCGTCCGAACTCCATCTCCTGATCGCCCCAGTAGTCGCCGTCGAGCCAGAACGAGTAGAGGTGATCGTCGGCCCAGCCGAACGCCTCCTGGATCGCGTCGTGCAATGCCGTGAGATGCTCGTGTGCGCCGACCGCGAGCCGGGCGCCGACGCCGCGATGCCCGTCGAGGGCGGCGTCGAACACGAACACCTCGTCGTCGGCGACGTCGTGGTGAATCGTCGGGACGAACACGAGGTGGGCGGCGGGCTTGAGCGAGATCAGCGTTCGCCACCTCCGCTTGTCTTCGGGGGCACGGTAGCGGTCGATCAGTCCGTATGCTTGCCCGCGGCGCAGGACATCGCTCACCGGCCACGACAGGGCGGGCTCGTCAGGCTGGTTGCCGGCTCCGTCGTGCCAGCCTCCGCGGCGGGCGGCCGCCAGCGCTGGCACCACGAGGTCGCTGTGCTCGCAGTCCTCGCCCGCGGCGAGACGGTCGAGCACCTGCTCGGCCACCATCTCCGTGAACGGATCGCCGCCACCAAGGTCCGCGGCGAGCACGCGCAGCAGCGCGAGCGGATCGGCGGCAAGCTCCCGACCCTTGACGGTGGCGTGCAGGCGGCGACCACGTCGCCGCAGGAGGCGAAGCCGGCGCAATCCCTCATCGAGCGCCTCGAGGATCGCCACATCAGCCTCTCGGTGCGGCGGTCCGAACAGGTCCGCGTCCCACCACTCCGGCCAGCGCTGGGCGGCGTCGCGCACGACCGCTCGGGCCAACGCCTTGGTCTGAGTCAGCGCGACGCCCCCATCGGCTGCGCTGTCGAGCAGCCACCGCGCCGCTGCGGTCGCTTCGCTCGCCAACTCTGCGTCGGGGCTGCAGGACGAGCCGGATGTGGCGACCTGGCTGGAACGATCGAGACCCATCCATCACAGGCTCTCAGAGCTCCCGGACATCCTCGGGCCTCACCCCCATCCGAATCCGCAAACTGCGACCGACCGTGGTGAGAGTCGCCCTGCGATCCGCTATCTCATCCACATGAGCTTCGAGGAGGCGCTGAAGGACGGGGACCTGGAGGGCGCGAGGTCGATCCTCGACGGGCTGGTCGACGACCCCGACACGGGCAATCTCTGGCTCCCAGAATGCTTCAGCGACCTCGCCCAGTCGTTCGACCGCTGCGGGCGCCACGATGACGCGATCGCCTCGCAGGAAAAGGCGATCGAGCTCGGCTGGGGCGGGAGGCCCGATCCTCGCTCCGACATCGCCGAGTTTCATCTGCGTGCAGGCCGCGCAGACGAGGCCGCCACGATCTGGGCGGAGCTGAAGGACCGGGACCCCTACGACGTCTGGCTCTACAACGCCGCCGGGCTCTCCTACAACGAGGTTGGGCACCACCAGCTCGCGATCGACTGGCTTGGCGAAGGCATCGAGCTGGCGATGCGCACCGACGATCCCGAAGGGATCATCAACCAGCTGTCCGATGTCCGCCGCCAGAGCCTCAATGCACTTGGGCGTGACCTTGACGAGTTGGAACAGCGGGTCGGTCCGTTCATGGAGAACTGGCGCTCCGAGGAACAGCAGCGCCGACGACGGCTTGCGCCCCTGACCGAGTGTGCGAACTCCGTTCCCGTCCTTCGCGAGAAACCCGATCTGGACGAGCGAGAGCGCGAGGACGTCGTCGTGTCGCTCGCGTGGTTTCCGGCAGGCGAGTACGAGGAGGCGATCCGACGCTGGCCGAGTCTTGCCGAGGACTGGGCCGACGTGCCGCACGCCGACTACTGCCGCCGCCTCGACGGCAACATCAAGTGGATGCGCAGCCACGGGATCCCGATTCGCGCCATCGCACCAATCCCGGTCGCGGACTACGTGAGGTGGTGCGACGAGCACGATGAGGATCCCGAAGAGGCACGGCCCGCGTACGCCGCCGAGCGCATGACCGACGGCGAGGTGATTCAGTGGCCCCCTGGACGCAATCAGCCGTGCTGGTGCGGCTCCGGGCGCAAGTACAAGAAGTGCTGCGGTTCCGCGCCGGCGCGCGCGATGCACGACTCCCCGAGGTAGCCCTGCGCCCGCTGACCCTGATCTTCCGCGCCGACCAGTCGACGTCGCGCCAGCGAGGCGCCAGCAGCTCCCCGCGCAGAGGCACCGTCCCCACCGCGCGGGCGAGAGGAATCGCCCGAGGCCGCCGCCGAGCGGGAGCGTCAGGCGGTCGGTTCGCCTGCCGGGCGGGTAGTGGCCGAGGTGGTTGCTTGAGCGTTGGTGCCGGTGCGGGTGTAGATGACGATGCTGACGGTCGCGGTCCAGAGCAGCAGCAGGATGACTGCGGGTAGGAACGCGGGACTCACCGAGAGGATGCCGATCACGATCGCAAGCCAGCCGAGCCATCTCGGGAGGGGTGATTCGCGGAGGATCGCCAGGCCGCTTGAGATTGCGAACACACACATGCCGGCGATGGTCGGGAAGAACAGGTCGTTGTCGAGCAGGTTCAGCGCCTGGGCGGCGGACGGGGTCAGCTTGTTGGGGACGTCGGCGAGCGAGAACTCGATCCCGGTGAAGAGCATGAAGCCAGCTGCGGTCATCGCGGCCCCGATCATCGCCAGGGTGCTGAGCGTGTCGGAGCTCCGCCCCCGGTGGATGTATGAGCGCAACGCGGCCGCGAAGAACACGAACAGCACGAACGCGAGGCCGAAGACGAGGTCGGTGGCTTTCTGCGTTGACTGGTGAGTCGTGTAGTAGGCGATGACGCGGCTGCCACTCGCGTCCGAACCGGGAGTGCTCGGGCCGGCGGCGAAGCCGATCAGGGCAAGGACGGCGAAGGCGATGCCGGTCAACGGGGCAAGGCGTCTGAGTCGATGTGCCATCTGTCTGCCTCCTGCGTAGGGGAGTACCGGGATGCGGCGGGGCAAGCATCCACGTGGGCAGGTCGGTTGTCGTCGGGCGGCGGTATGAGCGTTGTGGACCTGACGGTGATCTCCTTGGTCCTACTGGGGTAGGACCCGGGGTCGGCGCTCCGGACGATGCGCTGGTGTGTTTGGGGCGGTAGCTTTCCAGCGTGAGCACCGAGAGCCTGCTGACCACGCGGATCGGGTCGATCGATCTGACCGTGGTGGATCGGATGGCGGCGCTGCTGCTGACGGCTGGCGCGCTCGTGGACGCCGGGGCGCTGTCACGCAGCGGGTTGAGCGTCGTCGCGATCGTGGCACTCGTGGCGCTCACGGGCAGCGTTGCGTTCAGGCGCCAGAGCCCGATTATCGCGGCGCTGACGGCGGCGAGCGGGCTGGCTGTGTTTCAGCTCGCGAGTGGCTATGCGGGAGACGGGTTGTGTGAGGAGGCTGCGATCGCGCTGTGCTTCTATCTGCTCGGTTGTCGCGCTCGTGGCCGCGAGCGAGTCGTGGCGGCCGCTGGAGTATTGGCGTGCCTGCTGACAGTGTCAGCGGTGGCCGGAATCAGCGCGTCCGGCGGGGCGGTCATCAATACGTTGTTCTGGTTCATGTGCGGCGCGCTCCCGTTTGTGGTGGGCCGCACGCTCGCCACGAGCCGCGCCCTGACACACGAGCTGGAGCAGGTCGCCGCGCAGTTGCAGGACGAGCAGACGGTGCGCGCTCGACGAGCGGTCGTCGAGGAACGCAGTCGAATGGCGCGCGAGCTGCACGACGTGATCGCCCATTGTGTGAGCGTGATGGTGGTCCAGACGAGCGGCGCGCAGCGCGCTGCTTCGTGGGATCTCGAGGCGGCCCGCAAGGCGCTGCGCGTCGCAGAGGTCTCCGGGCGCGAGGCGCTGGTGGAGCTGCGGCGAATCGTTGGCGCATTGCAAAGCGGCGAAGGCGATTTGGGGGGCGCGACCGCACCCGGCGTCGCCCAACTGCACGTGCTGGCCGATCGGGCGCGCGGGGCCGGGTTGCCGGTCGACTTCGCCGTTGTCGGTGAGCCCATATCACTCCCGCCGGCCTTGGATCTGGTCGTGTACCGCGTCGTGCAGGAGGCGCTCACGAACGCGATCAAACACGCTGGCCCGGCACGGGCGCGGGTGCTGCTGACCTTCGGCGCCGGGCAGCTCGACGTGGAGGTCTCCGACAGCGGGCGCGGATCCACGCGCGACCAGGGTGGCGGGCGCGGTGAGGGGTCGGGGCATGGCCTGCTCGGGATGAACGATCGCCTCAGGCTGTATGGCGGCGATCTGGCTGCTGGGCCGCGCGCCAGTGGGGGCTTTGAGGTCCGCGCGAGGATCCCGCTAAACGGCGACGTGTCCGCCCCCGAGCAACTCTCTCCACCAAACGGCGCCCCTCGCATGCGAGCGAGGACCACCTGTCGGATCGCTCTCCGGTGGCTTGACCGGCTGCTCGCTGGCGTGTTCCTCGTGGTGTTGGAGATCGCCGCGTTGACCAGCGGCCAGCGCGGAGGCGCTCTGTTGCTGACCGTGCTGATCGTGGCTGTGATGGCGCTCGCGTGCATCTGGCGGCGCCGCTCGCCGCTCGCGTTCCTGATCGTGGTTGTGGTACTCGTGTTCCCGCTGAGCGGTGGGCCGCTGGCGCCGAGCTCCTCGATCTGGATCGCTATCTATGTCGGTTTGATTGCACCCTATGCGGTCGCCGCGTGGGGAGAACGGCGAAACGCGCTGCTGGGGCTCGCGATCATCATCTGCGCGCCGGCGATCGGCGACCTGATCCTCAACCACCGGGGGATCGGCAGCTACGGCGGAGCGGTGCTGGCGATCGGCGCCGCGTGGTCAGCCGGCCGTGCCGTCCGCGCGCGTCGGACGCTGAACTCGGGGCTTGAGCGCACGTCCGCGCGGCTGGCGGCCGAGCGCCATGACCGTGAGCAGCTGGCCGTCGCTGCGGAGCGCACGAGGATCGCGCGCGAGCTGCACGCGATCGTCGCAGACGGAGTCTCTGCGATGGTCGTGCAGACGGAGGCCGCCCGCGGACTTCTCGGCTGTGATTCGGCAGCAGCGGACACCGCGATGTATGAGGTGGTGAGCGTCGGCCGTCAGGCGCTCAGCGAGCTGCGCCGCATCCTGGGTGTCCTGCGCCATCGCGACGATGCCGGCGAGCTTGAACCTCAACCCGGCGTCGATCAGATCTACGAGCTGATCCAGCGCGCACGCGAGCGAGGCCAACAGATCGAGCTAACCGTCGACGGCGAGCCCGGCACACTGCCCGCCGGCGTGGACCTCGGCATCTACCGAATCGTCGAGGACGCACTGAACAGCGCGCGCCAACAGCCCGCAACCGCGATCGGCGTCACCGTGCATTTTGGCGAGGACCAACTCGAGCTGCAACTCACAGCCACCTGCCTCCAAGCGAGTGGCTGGCCAACGAACGCGATGAGCGAGCGCGCCCGGCTCTGCGGCGGGGAGCTGCGCATCGCGCAGCGCGACAGTGACAGTTGGCAGCTCGTCGCGAGCCTGCCCCGCGACCGCGAAGGAGTGCTCGCGTGAGCACCCGCGTCTTGATCGCCGACGACCAACACCTGATCCGCGCCGGCTTTCGCCTGATCCTCGCGGCCGAGCCCGACATTGACGTCGTCGGCGAGGCGAACACAGGCGCCGAAGCGGTCGCGCTGACCCGCGAGCTGCGACCAGACGTTGTGCTCATGGACATCCGCATGCCCGACCTCAACGGCATTGAAGCCACCCGCCGGATCCTCGCCCACGACCACGAGCCGCCGCCCAGCGTCCTCATCCTGACCACCTTCGACCTCGACGAATACGTCTACGACGCCTTGCGCGCCGGTGCCAGCGGATTCCTCCTCAAAGACGTACCACCCGAACAGCTCGCCGCCGGCATCCGCACCGTCGGCGAAGGGGACGCCCTGCTCGCTCCCAGCATCACCCGCCGCCTCATCGCCGAGTTCGCCGCGACCCGCCAACCAGCCAGCACTCCGCCACGCCTCGACGAGCTCACCCCCCGCGAACTCGAAGTGTTCCGGCTACTCGCCACCGGCATGAGCAACAACGAGATCGCCGGCCACCTGATCGTCGCCGAAACCACGATCAAGACGCACGTCACTCGAATCCTGATGAAGCTCGGAGCGAGAGACCGGGTCCAAGCAGTCGTCATCGCCTACGAGACCGGGCTCGTGACCCCGCGCCACGGCCTACCCACATGAAGTGCCACGAGGGCCCGCCGCGGACCAGGGAGGCCGATCCCTTCGAATGGCGGATCCGCTCCTACCAAAAGTGGCGGATTTCCAGCCGCTTCCTAGTCGGGGAGACAGGATTTGAACCTGCGACCGCCCGGCCCCCAGCCGGAACTCGCTGGTTTCGGTTGACTGCGATTTCAATTATTTACGGGGCTTTTCCGTCCGCTGGATCAGGTACGATCAGGTCAGAATGGAACATGAAACAGTACATGGCTCCTGCTGGACGATTCCGCGGAATCGCGTTTCTCCGGGTCGTGGCGACCGCCCGGCCTTTCTTGGCGCGGTCGCGTGCGCCGTGTTCCATCATGTACCAATCGGCCGACGGGACGGATAGTGAGCGCGTCGTCGGGACCCGCCCGTCGCGCCTACGGGACGGGCGCGCTCCAGATCGTCGGGCGCTCCTGGATCGGCGCGTGGTACGGGCCGGACGGCCGGCGAGTGCGGCGCAAGGTGGGCGACGTCCGCACCGAGGGTCGCGCCGACGGGCTGACGAAGGCGCAGGCCGAGCGCGCGCTGCGGCGGATGCGGGAGCTTGACAGCCCACCGGCGGCGCCCGATGCCGAGCGGGTGACTATGGAGCAGGCGGGGCGCGAGTTCTGCCAGCGGCTCGAGCTGAAGGGCCGGCGCAAGTCGCACCGGCTGACGGTCGCCTCCGATCTCCGCAACCACATCGCGCCGTTCTTCGCCGGCAAGACGCTCGATCGCCTCCGGCCGACCGACATCGAGCGGTACGTATCCGCGAAGCGTCGGACGCTCGCGATCAAGACGGTCCGCAACCACGTCAACACGATGCACTCGATCTTCGATCTCGGGCTGCGGAACGGCTGGTGCGCCTCGAACCCGGTCAAGCTCGCCGATCGGCCGACGTTGAAGAAGACCGAGACCCGAATCCAGTTCCTCGACCAACCCGATCTCGAGCAGCTGCTCGCGGCGTCCTACCCCGACGACGCCTTCGGCCGGATCGAGCCGACGCTGTACCTCACGGCCGCGATGACTGGACTGCGCCAGGGCGAGCTCCTCGGTTTGCGGTGGCGCGACGTTGACTTCGACGCCCGCAAGGTCCGCGTCGTGTCGCCTTATGTCCGCGGCGAGTTCGGCGATCCGAAGTCGGCCGGCTCCGGCCGTTCGGTCCCGATGGCGGAGCGTGTCGCCGTTGCGCTCCGCGAGCTGCGCTCGCAATCGGTGTACCCGCGCGACCGCGACCTCGTCTTCTGCCATCCCGACACCGGCAAGCCGCTCGACCGCTCGAAGCTCGTCCGCCGGTTCAAGCAGGCGATCGACCGGGCGGGCGTCCACCGGATCACCTTCCACGAGCTGCGCCACACGTTCGGGACCCGGATGGCGGCCGCCGGCACGCCGATGCGAACCCTTCAGCACTGGATGGGTCACGCCGACTCGAAGACGACCCAGATCTACGCGCACTACCAGCCGAGCGACCAGGAGGCCGATGCTGTCGATCGGGCATTCGTCTGATAGTACCTCAGGGTTATAACGTCATTACCCTGTAGTATCATCTGCTCATGAGCCACCCGAAGATTGGCCACGTACTCCCGGTTGGCGGCCCCGTGCCTCCGGACTACGTCATCGGACGGTCCGGTGAGATCGACCAGCTCGGCAACCGCCTTTCGGAGTTCGTCCACACGATGGCCTCGGGCGAGCGACGAATCGGGAAGACGACGATCTGCGACGCCGCGTGCGCGCGCCTCAAGCCGGAGCTCGAGACGGTCCGGATCGAAGTCCCCGAGCGCCGCGATGCCGACGCCCGCGTCTTCCTGCAGCTCATCGTCGACCGCTGCAACACGATCTCGCATGCCGCGGCGGGCCGGAAGCTCCTGCGCGCCGCGCGCCCGGCGATCAAAATGGCGCTCGCATCGGCCGGGATTCCGCTGAACCTCGACGAACTCGGCGCCGAACCGGCGACGTCGACTGCCCGGGAGATCCTCGCGCTGCCTCGCGCGCTCGCTGACGAACTGGGCAGACCCGTCGTCATCTTCCTGGACGAACTGCAGCGAACAGTCGACTACACCGACGGCGAGGAGATCCTTGAAGCGCTGGTCGACCTCTATAGCGGCGGCGCGAGCGACGTGGTCGTACTAGTCGATGGCAGCGACGACCGGATGCTGGAGCGCATGCGAGGCGCTCCGATCCAGTTCGACAAGCTCTGCACTCGCCTTGAAATCAGCTCGAGCATTCCGAAGCAGATCTGGCGCGAAGCGCTGCCTGGCCGATTCGAGCAGCTCTCCACGGCGATCGACTCCGAGGCTCTGGAGGCAATCATCGAGTTCGGAGCCGAGCGTCCGTATGCAACGATGGCCGCGGCGCAGGGAGCAGCGCTGGCGGCCCGCCATATCAGTGTCGGCACCGATCGCGCGAAGGTCGGCACGTTCGAGGCCGATCAGGGCATCGAGTTCGCAACGAGGCGCCTTGCCGACGACGTCTGACATCACCGATCGGCTGCCGCACTCGGCGGAGCTGCTCACCGGCCGGGTGGCGGAGTACGGCGAACTTGTCGACGCGATCCGCGAGCGCCCCGGCCTGCTCGTCGTCACCGCGGATCCGTGGAGCGGCACGAGCGCATTGCTCAACGCCGCACTCGACCAGGTCGAGCAGCCGACACTTCTCGTCGATGCCCGGCGGTGCCGCGACGCGATGGATCTCGCGATGGCGATCGCGGATCGGGCGGTCGGCGAGTTCGCGCGTGAAGCACAACCGTGGTGGATGACCTCGGGGCCACCCTCCGATGCCGGAGGCCTCCGGCTGGCACGCGCTCTCGACTCGCGAGGGATCGACCCAAACAACCTCCGCATTGGCACTGGTGACCCAACGTTCGCTCTGCGCGACGCGATCGAGATCCTCGCGTCGATCAGCGACAGCACGAGCGTGGCGATCGACCACCTCGGCCCCCTTCTGAGCTCCCTTCCGGCAACGAGCGCCCGAGAACTGCTTGGCACGCTACGCGCTCTCCGTCAGCGGTTTGCGTCGATCGACTTCATCCTTGTTGAGTACCCGGAGGGGCCGATCGGTGCGGCGCTCGCCAACCCGGGACACCCGATGTACCTCGCCGGTGGTCAGCTGCGCATCACTCGGGCCAGGCCCGCTCGGTTCTATGGGGACTTCGCAATCACCCGGGATTGGACGGATGTCCGGCTGGGCGTCATCGGCGCCGCGGCGGAGCTCGCCTCGGGCGTGCCGGCGCTGACATGGAGCATCGCAAAGCTTGCGCAGCTCCAGTCGGGCTCCGACGCGACCCGCGCATTTGAGGGCTGGCAGGAGTTCCGCCGTCTGGTCGCGCCGGCGACCGCGCACCAATGGGAGCTTCTACGTCGAGTCCACCCGCTCGCTCAGCCGATCATTACCGCGATGAGCGCTGGGCTTCGCCCGCACTCTGTCGGTGCCAACGCCAAGAGCGTCAACGAGGGACTCAAGCGGCTCCGTGAAGTTGGTCTGGCGTGGCGGACGGAGCTGCGATCGTGGGTGCTAGCCGACCCTCTCCTCGCCGCGTGGGCCCGCGACCATGCGGCTCCCTGGGCCCAGCGCAAGAGTCAGCTCGCCTCAACCGCGAGCACAGTGCGCAGCGAGGGTTAGGGTCCACGACTGAGTAAATGGCGGAATCCCGGCGAGTGGCTGGGCGTGCCTGGCGTCACGCGCGAGTATCTGGGCGCGGATCACCTCCGCCTGGTCCGGGTGCTCACGCTCGGCCCAATCGAGCATGCCGCCGCCGGCCTCCTCCAGCGCCGCCCGCTGTACGTGGATCGCGATCCGGAAGACGTCAGCGATCGCAAGACGGCTCTCGCCGCTCTCCGGCACGATCGGCTCGATCCCGAGCGCCGTCACCGCACGCGCGACCTCCGATGGCCCGGTCATGGATCAGCGCCGCGGCCTCGGTGAACGTAGGGAATGCGGGGTCGCGCTCGCCGTGTCGAAGCGTGTCGGACATGATCCCCAAGGTAGCGAGGTCCGCCCCCCGGCGGACCGATCATTGCCAAATAGCCGGAGCGGATCGGCAGTCAAGGGCGGCCCGTCAGGGCCGAGCGAAGCGAGCCGCGAAGCGGCGCCCTTGACGGCCGGGCCGCGGAGGCTACCCCCGCCGCTTACACCCGGGCCGCGATCTGGGCGCGGCAGCGCTCTGCGAGGTGCGCTTCGAGATCGCTTCGGCTGAACCGCAGCGCTCGCCCGATCTTGAGATGCGGAAGCCGTCCGGTCCGTGCCAGGTCGTAAATCGTGGATACCGGCAGACGCAGCAGCTCAGCGACCTCATCGGCGGTCAGCAGCTGGTGATCCAGCGGGACGATCGAATCGCTCATGATCGCCTCCGAATCGTCGAAGTCCGCGCCGCCGGGAGCGGCGCCAGCTCAAGGATCGCGTCGGCGCCGACGGCTCGCGCCGCACGCTGCACTGCGTCGGCGATCGGAGGGGCCGCGTGGTAGCGCACGATCGAGACGTTCTGGTTTCGCAGGTAGCCGCGCAGGATTCGCTCGAGCCGGGTCCGGTTCTTCAGCGTCAGCTCGAGCTCAACCGCGGTGACGTGCTGACCCTCTCGCGAGACGAGCGCGAAGTCCGGCCGGTGAAGCCCTTCGCGGCCGTCGCCTTGTCTGCCGATGATCGCCGACGCGATCGGCTCGCCCGCTGCATTCTCGGCAGCGCGATGTTCGCGGTCGCTTAGGAGCGTTTGCTCGTCGAGCCTCGGCTCGACCTGGGCGGCGAGCGCCGCCGAGGCGATCATGTGCGGGACGAGCGCCAGGCTTATCCGTGCCGGCGCCAGCCGGTCGAGACCGGCGCATCGGAGGCCTTCCGCGGTTGCCGTGAGCAGGCCGCCGTCGTTGTAGAGCAGCCGGTGCCGGCGGATCAGTCCGAAGTCCACGAGCTCGTGCAGGCGCCGATACGTCGCAGTCCTGCCGATCGAGAACCGTGTCATCACGTGCTCGGCACGGACCGCGCCCTGACGCCCGATCCATTCGGCGATCGTCATGTCACGCTCCGTCAGCATTCGACACCGCGCCGCCGTAGCTCGTCAGGATGGAAGACGCGGACGATCACGGCCCGCTGTTTGGGCGGTTCGATCACCGCGAACTCGCCGACGCCGAGGCTCTTGATGTCGTCCGGATGGATCGCGTACTCCCTGCCACGCGTTCGTGAGCCCAAGCCAGTCGTCAGCCGGGCGGCTGGCCCGTTCGTCTGCTGGGTTGTGATCCACGCTCCGCGGGTGCCGGCGATCTGGGCAACGAGCTCCGCCGAGTCGGGCATGTTCTGGCGGCCGCAGATCAGGCCCTCGATGTTCCCACCGACCTGGTTCTTGAACCCACTGCCTCCGCCGAGGGCGTTCAGGTCAGCCAGTCCGAGGTCGCCGGCTTCCTGGGTGCCGAGCAGCTGGCTGAGCCAGGCGCCACGGCCGCGTCCAAACAAGCGCTTGGCCTGTGGTGCGCCAACCGCCGAGAACTCGTCGATGATGACGAGTGCGGGTCGGTGCTCTCCGCTCTGGCGTTCCTGGTTGATCGCGACGAGATCCTGGATAATTGCGGCACCCAGCATCTCGGCCGCCAGCGGTCGTCGGTCGGCCTCGAGCCGGAACACGACGACGTCGCCGCGTTCGAGCGACTCGCAGAGATCGATTCGTCCGCCAGGGGTCGCAGGGTCCAGCAGATGACCGACATCCGACTCGGCGAGAATCGCGAGGCGGTCGCGGGCGCCGGCGAGATCCCGCTCCTGCTGCGGGGTCATCGTCTCGAGGTAGGCGAGCAGCGGCCGGGCGTCGGTCGGGCTCATCTTCCGCGTCAATGACGCGAGGCGTCCGTTGTGCATGTGCTCGACCACCGTCGCGAGGCTGACCGGCACTCCGATAAGGCGCAGCGCGCGGACGACATGGCCGATGTACCGCTGGGCGAGGCGCTGGTAGTGCGGCTCGGTGAACACCTCGGCCGCGAGCAGCTTGTCCGCGATCTCGGTGTTCGAGCCTCGGTCGTATGGGTTGAAGATCCTCTCGCCCCGCGGATCCCACAGAAGGAACCGCCTGTTCGCGCGGGCAGCTGCCGCACGCAGCTGCTTGAGGACGAAGTCGTCTCCCTTCGGGTCGATGTAGATGACGCCGTGCCCGCGCTTGATCGCGGCGAGCGCCAGCAGGATCTGCACGATCGTCTTGCCGGCTCCGGTCGCGCCGAGGACCAGCGTCATCACGGCGCGCCAGCCGGCGACAGGGATGCGAACCAGATCACCCTTCCGCGTGAATCCAATCGCCACGCCCTCCGATGTCACCCACTCACCCGTGCACAACTTGCGCCAGCCGTACCACCGTCGAATCAACGCCGTCGGGCCGACTCGATCCCGTCCTCGTTGCGCGAGGTCGCCGCCGACATGCAGGTCGACCACGTGCCGCCAGGCACCGACGCCGACCGCGGCCGCCGCGAACGCGTCGTAGCAGAGCTGAGCCTGCCAGCTGAGCAACCACACGCCCGGAACCACCGCAAGGAGCGGCAGCCCAGACGTCCACGACCACCTTCGCCAGCGGATGAGGAACGCGAGCGCGGCTCCCCCCACCGCGCCGCCGATCACGAACCACGCCCCGGTCTCAACCAGACGTGCAAGATGCACGATCGGCAGCTCCGGGATCTTCGGACTCACGGCGCCATGCGTCATTGGAACCTCCTGGGTTGAGTTGACTCCCTCCAGGTAGGTATGGCGTCGACCCCTCAAAGTCGCCGTCGTTTCGTCCCGTTCTTGATCCCGAATCTGATCCGTCCCTGAATCCCGACCGGACACCGCCTCCGCCACTGTGCCGCCGCCATACGCCGTCCGCCCGCCCCGCCTGGAACCAAACGCGCTAGGCCGCTGACCCCGGTCACACACGATCTGGGGGCGGGGTCAGCGGCCGGGCGCGACCTCGAACCCAGGCGGGGCGGGCGGACGGCGTGGACTTACGGTCCACAGGCGAGTTCACGAGTGAGCCGGGAGCTACTCCTTGCCAGATGCCCTTCGGACGACGCTTGTTGTTATTGCGGGGCCGTCTCGGGCCGACTACGTGGCCACAGGCCCGGCAAAGTGCGAACACCTGTCTCCCGCGGCGCACGTTTCGTTTCGACAGCCCGCGTAGAGCAGCTCGGCAGCCGGGCAATACCGCTCCGACAACTCGATTACGTCCACCGGCACCTTCGCCAGCTTCTCCTGGCTCGCCATCCACAGCCAAGCCGCGAGCTCGCGTACCTGCACAGATCGTTTCGTGCCGGTCGTCGAGACGATGAACAGGAGCGGCCTTGGCAGCACGAGGTCCTCCTGGCGAGCCATTGCCTTTGCCGTGCCCGAGTCCACCGAGCTGGGCCGCGCGGTGCCAAATGGGTGGGTGTGCCAGCTGCCGATGTAGCCGTAGCGGCCTTCGCTGACTTCCAGCACGCGGGCCATCGCGGCGGCGACGGCCGCGGGCGCAAGTCTGAAGCTGCGGGGATGATGTTCTGCTCCGGGCCCAGGGCCGGTTGCACACGCGACAACCACATCATCGTCCGCCTCCCAGCCGAAGAGGGAGCCGCCGGTCTCGCGGACGCGTCTCTTGAGCGCCTCACGTTCGATGACGGCATGGGCACCGGCATCGAGGAAGACGGCGTCACCCATGCCGCCAGCAATCCGGGTGGCGTTGCGCGATTCCCGAACGCCAGCCGGGAGCGGTCCGGAAGTTCAGAACCGCCCAGTTGTAGGACGCGGCCGGGTAGCTGGATAGGTGGCTGGTCTGCACCACGGCGCGAGCGGCGACGGCGGCGAGTTGCGTGGCCTCGAAGCCTGCCCCGGCGAACGCTGGATGTGAGCAGCCTCGCGGCGTGACGAGGGATGTCGGGGGCGCTTCGGATACGGGCGCGATCGCGCCGTCCTGCTGATGTAGAAGCAGGCAGTCGAAGCACGGGCCGTTGGGCTCGGCAACCCGGACCACACCGCCGTAACTGCCGGCTGTGAGGCCTGCGACCACCAGCGGGCGCTCCGCCTCGATGCAGAGCCGTTGGAGCACGCGCGCCGCGGTGTTCGACCCGGTCGTATCCACAACCACAGTCGAGTCCTCGATGAGCTGACGGACCGCGTTGCCGTCAGGGCCGAACCCCTGGATCGAGATTGGGTAGTGCGTCGCCTCCACGAACGGGTTGATCATCAACGCTGCCTCGGCGACCGCCTCGGCCTTGTTCTGACCGGCGCAGGTCACCGGCAGTGCGTGCCGGGCCGCGTTGTTCACGTCGAAGATGTCCGGGTCGACGATGTCGAGATGACCAGCGCCGGCTTTCGCGAGCTCGAACGTGACCGGCGCTCCGAGCGAGCCTGCGCCGGCGACCAGCACACGCGCTCGATCCAATCCAACGAGTTCCGGGGTCCGGCGCGAGCGCTCGGAGCGAGTCAGGGCTTGGGCTTGGAACCACACGGCGGATGTCGTCGCTGAATCCACCCAGCCGAACGCCCAGTTCCGCCGCACCTCGCCGCGGACCGGACCCTCTTCCATGAACGTGACGCCGAGCCATACCCCCACCAGCGCGGAGCGGCCGCGCCGCGTCCTGGCTGCCAGCCGCTGGAAGAGCTCTGGCGCAACGTCACGGAGATCCCACGGCTCGAGATCATTGAAAAGCTGAGCGCGAGGCTCCGCGAGCTCGACCCAGTACCCGTCGGGCTCGGGCTTCCCGCCACGGATGAACCGGCGACGCAGCCGATCGTCAGCGGCGCCGAGCCCCTCTGCCGAGTTCAGGAAGAGACGGTTGCCCTCGCGAAGTAGCTTGAGCTTGCCGCGGCCCACCGGCAGGTCGCGCTCGAAGAACGGCTCGGCCACCACAACCACCTGAGACCGGGCGAACTTGATGAAGCCGGAGATCGGCTCGGGCATGTCGGCCTCGCCGGCCAGTACGGCGGCTTCTCCCCGTTCGGCGTCGGCAAGCAGGGCCCACAGGTTGTTGGCGACGATGTACGCGGCATCACGACCTGGATGCCAGTCCCGATCCTGATCGGCGGACCAGCACAGTTCGTGCTGTCCGGGATACTCGTGACGCTCCAGGAGGTCTCGCGGGCCAAAGAACGATGGCGGGGCGTCCGGGTAGTCGGCCGGCAACAGGATGGAGATCCGAACCGCCTCGTCCTTGAAACTCAGTTCGGTTTCGATCCACAGGCTCGCCGGCGACCCGTCGCCCAGCGGGACTACTCGATGCGCTGCCGGCAGCGCATGTTCGGCGAACCGGTCGAGCTCCCACTGCAGCCGCTCGGGACTCGCCTCGAACCACGGGCGGTTGGAATCAGAGGCCGTACTCATTGCGGCGGGGCACCGCTTGCGTCCGATGGTGCCCTGGTGGCGGCGTCGCTGGCAGGACCCCGGCGTCGATCCCGCTCTCTTGCAGTCGGTACTCGGGAAAGTCCGGTCCGAGAAGATGTCGCCACAGATCATGCGAAGTCCGCTCGTCGCTCTCGTGTAGCCCGCGCTGCGCCAGATCGACCGCATTCGCAAGGTGCTTCCGGAAGTCCCTGTAGGCCGAGTCGTCCCAGCGCGCCGCCAGATCCTCACTTCGCAGGACCGGGTTCTCGACGCTCGGTGCGGTATCCGGGTCCGGCGCAAGCGCACCCTGGATGGCCACGAGCGTGCCAACGAGAGCCGCCGCGTCCGAGCTCTGTCCTCCGAGGTGCTGCGCGGCCAGCACCTGGAGCACGATGCTCTTGATGCTCTTCCGGGTGTCCTGGCTGTGGTCACGCCAGCGCTTGAGCATCCTGACAGTCCGGGCAAATCGCCCCCCGCGATCCCGGCACCAGACCGTGTACTCTCGCGGCGCGGTGTCGTGCCAGCCGCTCTCGCGCCGGGGAACCTCAAGCGGCGCGTGCAAGTCCGACGACTGCGACGGCCGTGCCGGCACGACATCGACGTGGAACGCACCTATCTCGTCCTCGGCGTAGAACAGCCGCACACACGGCTTCTTACGGGAGTCGGCGCCACGCAGCAGCTTCTCGTAGGTGCCGTGCGTCGCGAGCTTTTCCTCCAGGTCATCGAGCGCCGCTGTCGCGGTCCATCCCGGATCGATGCCGTCGCACACGAGATCGACGTCGTACTCGCCGCGGTCCTTGTCCTCCGGCTCGACCGCTGTCCCATTCGGGTACGAGCCCTGGAGGAAGACGCGGTCCTGGCTCACGCCGTACTCCGCGGAGAGGTACGTGATCAGACCGCTCGCGGCCGACTCGATCTTGTCGCACGGTCTCTTGTTGAGCGATATGCGCCCGTAGAAGATGTCGAACGCATCGGGAAGTTGGGCCATGTCATGGCCTCCTTTCGTCTTTCATCAAGCGGGCCCAGCCCGAGACACGTGACAGCGAACCTCCCGGAGGAAGTCCTCCTTGGCCTGTTGCAGCTTCGGATGGGCTTCATCCTCAGGCGGCGGGTCGGTCGGATCGCGGCCAGGCTTCGACCACGCCTCCTGGATCAGCGGCCGGCACTCCAACAGCACCCGATTGAGAAACGTCCGGTACGCGGTCCCGAGCTTCTCGGTCTCGATCGCGAGCCAGCCTTCGTAGTACGCGATGCGCTCCTGCAGCCTGTGGAAGTGCTCGACGAGCTCCCGGTCCTGGGAACTGTCAGGCGCTCGTCTGCGAACCCGGTAGATGGCTTCGCACCATTCCAGCGCCAGCCGGTACGCCTCGCTGTAAAGATCACGCCGCCGCTGCTGGTCCTCACGCTTCCGTCCGACCACGCTGACATAAATCGCGACCGCAGCCGCGATCGTCGCTGGTATTGCGGCGCCAATGAACGCGCTCACCGACGTGCTGATTGAGGCTGCCGTCATCAGGAGCATCTGAGGGACGATAAGTCCGTCCGCGGACGGATTTGTGTGGCCCGAACGGCGCGGTGATCCGCCGTTCGCTTCAGACAGCCTCGGTGGCGGTCGGCTGGGACCGGTGGACCGCGGAGTCTCAGACCCTGTTGGTCTCGAACAGCTGGTCCTCGACGTCCGGCCAGTACCGGTACAGCTCTTTCGCCTGGTCGAGGATGAGCTGCGTGTAGTGCCCGATCGCGTCAGCGCCCCCGCTGCTCGCAGTAGTCGGCGGTTTGTACCCGCGCTTCCGGAGGAGCCGCTTGATCTTCGTTCGTATCTTCGCTTCGGTGGACTCGCGGTCGGCCCAATCCACGGCCAGATCGGCGCGGATGCTCTTGACCAACTCACTCGCGATCGCCGCGAGCTGTGGATCGGCATTGCCGTCGCCGCTTCCACCGGCAAGTGCGTCGTAAAACGCTGCTTCCTCGACGCTCAGCCCGAGTTGCTCGTCGCGCCGGCGGGCCTCGCGCAGGCTCTTCGCGATCTCGACCAGGCGCTCGACGACCTCGGCGCTTGAGATCTGGCGCAGCTCGTAGCGGCGCAACACCGCCTCGATCTGCTCGGTGAACAGCTTTGCCTGCGTCTTGTTGGTACGCGAGCGGCTCCGCACCTCGCCCTTCAGCAGCTTCTCAAGGAGGCGAATCTGCACGTTCGGATGCTCCGTCTTGGTCGCAATCGAGTCGAGGAACTCGTCCGAGAGGACGGAGATCTCCGGGCGGTCCTGATCGGCGACCGCAAGAACGTCGACGATCTCGCCGGCCGCGAGGCCCTCGGACATGAACTGGCGCACCGCCTGCTCGGCGGCCGGGCTCGCCTGACCATCAGGCGCCGTGATCTTGCGGACCTCTGCAGCGAGTTTGTTGAAGAACCCGATCTCGCCTCGCAGCTCGATCACCGCAGGCTGGGTCCGAGCGAGCGCATACCAGCTCGCGAGTGCCGCCTGAGCATCGAGGAACTCGCGGACGCGATCGTCGTCGCCGAGCACGTGGTTGTAGCAATCGAGAAACAGCCGGTTCGGATCGGTGACCAGGTGGAGCTCACCCTGGCGATAGCCGGCAGGATGCAGGAGAGCACAGATCACCTCGTACTTCTCGCCGAGGCCGGACACCGCCTTCCAAGCCGGGATAACGGGGTCGTCGAGATCGGCGTCGTCATAGGCACGGAGCGACGCCCGCAAGTCCTCACCGATTCCGATGTAGTCGACGACGAGGCCGCCCGGCTTGTCCTCGAATACGCGATTGACGCGCGCGATCGCCTGGAGGAGCCCGTGGTCGCGCATCGGCTTGTCGATGTACAGCGTGTGGAGCACCGGAGCATCGAAGCCGGTCAGCCACATGTCCTTCACGACGACGATCCTCAGCTCGTGCTGCGGATCTTTGAAGTCCTTCGCGACCTGCTGTAGCTCCGCCTTCGAGCGGCGCCAGCGCGACACCTGAGGCGGATCGGTCGCCTGCGCCGAGATGACGCACGCGACCGCCTGCGAGCCTAACCGCTCGACGAGCAGGGCTGCGAGCTCGGCAGCGACCCGGCGAGAATACGCGACGACCATCGCCTTGCCCGCCAACGCCTCGCAGCGAGCGGTGAAGTGTTCGTGGACGTCGTCGGCGAGCTTCTCCAACCGGTCGGGGGCGCCGACGACCTTCTCGAGCTTCGCCCACGCCGTGACGAGCCTGGATGCGGCCTCTTGTTCCTCCGTCTCGAGCACTTCCTCGACCTCGGAAAGCAGCTCGGTGTCGGCGATGTCGAGTGGGATCTGCCGTGACTCGTAGTAGATCGGGACCGTCGCCCGATCCTCCTGCGCCTGGCGCATCCGGTAGATCGAGATGTAGTCGCCGAACACGAGCCGCGTCGACCGGTCGGCGCTCTCGACGGGAGTGCCGGTGAACCCGATCCTGGTGGCGTTCGGCAACGCGAGCGTGATGTTCTCAGCGAACGTCGCGTACTGCGAGCGGTGCGCTTCGTCGGCCAACACGACCACGTTGGTCCGGTCACTCAGGACCGGCATCTCATCACTGTCACGAGCCGGCGCGAACTTCTGAATCGTGGTGAACACGATGCCGCCTGCCGGCACGTTCAGCAGCTCGTGCAGGCTCTTCGGGCCGCCCGTGATCTCCTCCACTTGTTGGACCGAGCCTGCGAGGTGCGTCCCTGCGAACGTCTCCGCGAGCTGGTTGTCCAGGTCCGTGCGGTCGGTCACGGCCACGATGGTGGGATTGGCGAACCGTATGTCGCGGCGCAGCTTGTTGACGAGGAACACCATCGTGTAGGTCTTGCCGGCGCCCTGGGTATGCCAGACAAGGCCGCCCCGCCGATCGTCGCCCATCGCGGCGGCAACCGATTCCACAGCGGCGTCGACCGCGTTGACTTGGTGGTACTTCGCCATCACCTTCCACGTCCGCGCCCCGTCTGACTCGAACAGAACAAAGTCACGGACCAGTTCAAGGAAGCGGTCGGGGGCGAACACCCCGTCGATCAGCCCCTCAAGTTGCGACCGGCTCGTGTCGTCGCCGCCCATCGACTTCCATTGGGCGAAGTGCTCGGGGGGCGTGCCACTCGTACCCACGCGCGCCGTCAGCAGGTCCGACACGCCGACGATTTCGACGTAGCGGTAGAGGTCCGGGATCGTCTCGGTGTAGTGCCGCACCTGGTTGACCGCCGCCTGAGCCGATTCGACGAGGCCTGGCGCCTTCAGCTCGAGCTGCCCGAGCGGCAGCCCGTTGACGAAGAGCAGAATGTCCGGCCGCCGGTTCTTCGTCCCGTCGATGATCGTGAACTGGTTGACCGCCAGGAACTCGTTGTTAGTGGGGTTCTCGAAGTCCACGAGCCAGGCTCGCGCATGGCGCTCCGTGGCCTCGCCGTCGATGTAGTGGACAGGCACGCCGGAGAGCAGCAACTCGTGAAAGCCGCGGTGATCCTCGATCAATACCGGCGACGTGCTCGTGAGCGTGCGGTCGATGACGAGCTGAACAGCGTCAGGCGGCAGCTCTCGGTTGATCCGGTCGATGGCGGCTCGGAGCCGCTCGATGAGAACGACATCGGACCACAGCTTGCGCTCGCGTGCGGGCGCATCAGGGGCCAGGTCCGCGCCGTGGACGTGCGTCCATTTGAGGCCAGGCCGGTCGCACAGCCAGGCAAGCGCCGGCTGCTCGACTAGTATGTCCTCACTGACGGCCGAGTTCGTCACGATGCCGCCGGGATTGCCTCGGCGGCCGGCTCGATGAGCTCGGTCGGATCGCCGGTGTCCGGTACACGGATCTGGCCTGAAATGAGCTTCGGGAGCAGGGCGTTGCGGAGCTCCGCGAGCGTCTTAGCCTCTCTCTCCTGCGCCGCCATCAGATCGAATGCTGGGCGCGCGGTGCGATTGAACGACTCGCGCTGCTCTCGCGGTGGCACGACCATAGGGAGCGGCCGGAACTGACGCTTGCTGATCTCCGCGAACGTCGTTCCTCCCGCGTGGGCCTTGATCTCGTCCATGTGCTCGCGAAGCCAGAACAGGACGAACTCGCTCGGCACATCGCTCGAAGGTGGAATCGCGATGAAACCCTGGTTGACAGCTACGGGAACGAAGCTGATCGCTGTGTAGCCAACCGGCGCTCGCGACGAAAGCAGGACCGTCCGGCGCGGAAGCAGCTTGGAGCTGATGTGTTGGACGCCCTCTGCCGTGATGTGGCGGTCCGTGTCCAGCAGAATCGGCGACCAGGCTCCCGACAGATCCTTCGGCGTCGCCCAGCAATGGAGTCCGTTCCAGAAGCGGGCCTCCTTCGTGCTTGGTGTGCTGCCTCCTACCACGGTGAGAACCTCTCCAACCGGAGCGATTTGCCATCCCCGGGGAACGCGCCCGATCTCACTCTCCTCGAACTCATCCACGCCAACGAAATCCACAAACCGCGCTCGGAACAGAGTTGCAACCGTTTCGTCGAGGAGTCCAACGAGCCGACGGCTGCTGCCTGTCTTTTCGTCCAGGGCATCGAGCACCGCGGCGATTCGCCGCTGCTCATCAATCGGCGGATTGGGCACTGGCAGCGCCGCAAGCGTTCCGAGGTTTATCTTGAGCGTGACGCTTCCCTGGAGGTGAGCACGGAGCCAGCCGATGCACTGCGGCGATTGGAGGAAGTAGTTGACGAAACGCGTATCGGCGCCAGCCACTGGTATAACGGCGATGTCGCGTGTGACGTTTGCTCCGGCGAGAGAAGCCGGAACAATCGCGCTGTGACCCGGCTCAGCGATGAGGTTCAGCACGATCTCGCCGCCGCGTAGGATGGTCCGCTTGAAACGGCGGCTTACCTCTTCGCTTACCCGCTTCTCGTCATCGATTTCGATTCGATTGTCCCGAACGCCGCCGCCGCGAACGACCGGGATTCCGTCCCGGACAAACTCTCCAACCTTCACGATCCCGTACGTGATGCCGCGGGTCGCATCGCAAAGCTCGGCCAGCGGAGCCGTATCGAAGGCCCGGTCATCAGACCTCATATCCGACCTGCGCCAGAGACTGCTTGACCTCCCCCGCCAAGCGTTGGTTCTCCGCAATCTCTTCCGCCAGTCGGTCCACCAATGTCGCCATCTTCTCCTCGAACGCGATCTCGTCCTCCTCGGACTCGGGCGCCCCGACGAAGCGGCCCGGCGAGAGGGTGAAGCCCGCCGCCTCGATCTCGGCAAGCGACGCGCTTCGGCAGAACCCAGCCTCGTCGGCGTACTCGCCGCCCTCGGTGCCGCGCCAGCGGTGGTAGCAGGAGCCGATCCGCTCGACGTCCGCTTCGGTCAGCTCGATCTGGGTGCGGCTGATCTTGCGGCCCATCGAGCGCGCGTCGATGAACAACGTTCCACCGCGCCGGTCGCGCTCGCCGGTCGATGCCTTGTTGCGATCGAGGAACCATAGGCACACGGGGATCTGGGTCGTGTAGAACAGCTGCGCGGGCAGCGCGACGATGCAGTCGACGACGTCGGCGCGGATCAGACCCTCTCGAATCCTGCCCTCACCGCTTGTCATCGTCGTCAGTGATCCGTTCGCCATCACGAAGCCAGCGCGCCCGTCCGGCGCCAGGTGAAACAGGAAGTGCTGGATCCAGGCGTAGTTCGCGTTCCCGGCTGGCGGCGTTCCGTGCGCCCAGCGCGCGTCATCAAGGACCGCGGGCGTCGACCATTCTGATTGATTGAACGGCGGATTGGCCATAACGAAGTCCGCCTTCAACGTCGGGAAAGCGTCGTCGAGCAGCGATCCGCCCTCTGTGTACTTCACCTCGCCGGAGAGGCCGTGGATCGCGAGGTTCATCCGCCCGATCCGCCACGTCGCTTGGTTTCGTTCCTGACCGTAGATCGAGATTTGGGCTGGGCGGCCGCCGTGGGCCTCGACAAACCTGGCTGACTGGACGAACAAGCCGCACGAGCCGCATGCCGGGTCGAACACACGGCCCTCGAACGGCTCGAGCAGCTCGACCAGTAACCGCGCCACCGGCGCCGGCGTGAAGAACTCGCCGCCACGGTGACCCTCGGCGCGTGCGAACTCCTTGATGAAGTACTCGTAAATCCGCCCCAGGATGTCCCGCGCCTGGCCCGGATCCTTGCCGAAGCCGATCTTCGCGATTGTCTCGACGAGCGAGCCCATCAGCTCCGCTGACAGCGGCGCTCGTGCGTAGATCCTCGGCAGCACGTTGCGTAGACCGCTGTTCTCGCGCTCGATCGCTGCGAGCGCCTCATCGATCTTTCGGGCAATGTCGGGCTGCGATGCGGCTGCGAGTAAGGCCGGCCACCGTGCCTCCTCCGGGACCCAGAAGACGTTCTCAGAGAGGTACTCGTCCCGGTCCTCGAGAATCTCGGCGCGGCTCCCGGGATCCTCGACGAACCCGTCATCCGCCGGATCCGATAGTTCTGCATTGAGCTGCACGCGGCGCTGTTCGAACGCATCGGAGATGTACTTCAGGAAGATCAGTCCGAGGACGAGGTGTTTGTACTCGGCAGACTCGACCGAACCGCGCAGCTTGTTTGCCGCCTCGAACAGCGCCGCGCCGTTCGGACTGTCCACCCCCTTCGCCGTCATCCTGAGCGTAAGGTAGCTTGAAGGTCGGAGGCTGATACCAACGCAAGCGCCGATTCGTCGGCCGGCCGCGCAGAACTGGGCCTCAAGGACGCGCGATGCCCGAAGAAGTGTTTATCGATCCGACCACCCGAGGCATCAAATGGCGATCTGACGAGATGTACCTCGGCCTCCATTTGCGAGTCGCGGCCTACACGCCCTCGGTGGTCGTGGTGCACAGCCGCGGATGGAGCACAGGCGGACGAAGCGACCGCGTCTACGTTCCGGCGCAGTACCACGTGTTTTTGATTCTCAACCGCCAGCAGGGAGTCCACGCGCTCGATCAGCTCGTCTCGTTCAAGGTCCGGTTAGATCCTGACGGTCCGAACGACGCGATGCCGATTCCGTGGCGGCCGTTTCCCGACCCGGCGACCCAGCCAGGCAACAGGCACGGTCCATCGAGGTCGTCGACCTGAGGCGATCGCGGAGAACAACTCCCGGAGTTCACCATCCGCGAATCCGTCGTAGGGCTCGTCGGAACTGGTCATCGTTGAGGTGAATATGGCCCTGCTGACGGACCGAGTGGGCTGCGACCCCTATGTCGCCAAGCGACGGAGCGCGGGCCATTGAGCGCACAGCGTGCACGACCTCGACGTCCGTGACCCAGGCCCACTTCTCGTGATTGTCCGGCTTCAGCGCGTGCTTCCTCACGAGCTCCGGGTCGTACCGCGGAGTCCCTTTCACGCGGACGATTGCCGGACACGCCTGACGTTCGCCGCGGGTTAGGTAGATAACGAGCTGATCACCGATTGCATACGCCGGCTTGCGGATTACTTGGCTTCCGCGCAGCCGGTGTCGATCGCTGATCCACGTCAGCCGCTGCCAGTACCCCGGCGTCGTCCGCTCGTCGGATGCGGACATGATCTTGAGCCAGTACCCGCTGTTCCGAGAGTCCGCTCGCGCCGCCGTGAGCATGGCCCCCACCGGGCCTCGGTAGAACCCGCCCTGGCCCTGCCGCTGGCGTCGCTCGGGAGCCCGCGGGAAGCGGCGTTTGCGCAGCGCCGGAAGTCGACTAACGTCCACGGGCTCGGACGCCGACCACCACTTCTCGAAGAACTCGGTTGCGGCTTGGCGCGCTTGAGGTCTCGTCAGTACGACGCCGAGCTCTGCGTTGCCGCCGTTCGAGCCAGCTACGGTCAGATTCCCAGATCCGACCATCGCCCACTTGCGATCTGCGCTGACGAGCTTCGCGTGGAGGTTGCGAAGCGAGTGGACAAGGAACCCGGAGTCATGGAACGCGACGACCGCGTCCGGATCGAGATACCCACCCTCGACCGCAGCATGGTTGACGGCGGTCAGCAGTCGAAGCTGGCGTGCCCGTCCGGCGGCTGCCTGCCGGATGAGCAACCGCGCGACCGGATACGACAGGAACGGCGTCGCGATATCGATCGAGCGACGGCTCAGCCGCAACGCAACGGCGAGATCGTCGAGCGCTGCGCCCCTGAGCGTTCCCCGGGGCGCAAGCCCGTTTCCGCCTGTCATCGGCGCGCAGCATACCCCGGGCCGACGGACGCCACGGAGAACAGTACATGGACGGTACACGCTCGCAGCAATGTCCGCTATTGAGGCAAGAACCAAAACCCCACCTGAGCGGGGCTTTCTTCGAATCGGGGAGACAGGATTTGAACCTGCGACCGCCCGGCCCCCAGCCGGGTGCGCTACCAGACTGCGCCACTCCCCGTGGACGGCTCGATGATAACCGTCGATGAGTCCGAAGTCTCCGCCGGTGCGCAAGCGGGCGACGGGAATCGAACCCGCCCTAAAAGCTTGGAAGGCTTTTGTGCAACCACAACACTTCGCCCGCGGGTGAGGGATCCATGGTACCGAGACCCGCGGCTACTCACCGAGGACCTTGATCACCATCCGCTTCGGCCGGCCGCCGTCGAACTCGCAGTAGAAGACCTGCTGCCAGGGGCCGAGATCGAGCCGCCCCTCGGTGACCGGCACGATCACCTGGTGGTGAACGAGCAGGTTCTTCAGATGCGCGTCGCCGTTGTCCTCGCCGCCGCGATGATGGCGATAGTCGCCGGGCTCGGGCGAGAGCTCGCGCGCGACCTCGCTGGCCGGCTCATGCCACGAGGGCGGGGCGATCTTGTCCAGCCACTCGAGCGCGTGCTCGAGCAGGCCCGGCTCGTCGTCGTTGATCCAGACCGCGGCGGTGATGTGCATCGCGCACACCAGCGCCATCCCCTCGGCGATCCCCGCCTCGCGCACCGCGTCGGCGACGTCATCGGTGATCCGGATGAACTCGCGCCGCCGCGACGTGTTGAACGTCCGGTAGACCGTGTGGGACGTCACTGAGCAGGGGAGCCGGGATTCGAACCCGGATTCACGGTTTTGGAGACCGCGCTCATGGCCGTTAGATCACTCCCCTATGTTGCGGCGATGGTACCCAGCGCGCAAAGCATCCGTCCGGAACACTCGCGAACATACGTTCGGCCATGCAGCTGCCAGCCGCCAAGTACAACGAGGTCTGCTCGATGTTCGCGAGCGGCCTGAGCGACGGCGAGATCGCACGCCGCAGCGGAGTCTCCCAGAGTACCGTGAGCCGCTGGCATCGCTCCCCGACGCCACCGGACCAGATCCGGCGAGCGACCACGGCGTCCAGCTGGCGGGCGGAGGGAGCGGCCTACGTCTACCTGCTCGGGGTCTACCTGGGCGACGGCACCGTTTGCCATCAGCCCCCGGGCCATTGGGGGCTTCAGGTCATCAACGATCGCCGCTACCGCGGCATCTCGGCTGAGATCCTTGGGCGCTCGAGACCGTCTTCCCGGGAGCCACCGCCCGGATGTGGCCATCGTCGGTCGGCGAGTCCGACATCCTGCACATCGCCCACCCGGCCGTCCCGCGGGCGTTCCCCCAGCACGGCCAGGGTCGCAAGCACGAGCGCTCGATCGAGCTGACCGACTGGCAGCGCCGGCTCACCCACGCGCACCCGGGCGCGCTGATCCGGGGGCTGATCCACTCCGACGGCTGCCGGACGGTCAATCGGGTGCGGACCCGGCTGCCCAGCGGCCGCGACGCCGAGTACGCGTACGTGCGCTACTTCTTCACCAACCGCTCGCGGGACATCCGGGCGATCTTCCGCGAGCACTGCGCGCTGCTCGACATCAGGGTCACGCAGTCCAACCACCGCAACCTGTCGGTCTCGCACCGCGACAGCGTGGCCGCCTTGGAACGACTGGTCGGACCCAAATGCTGATCCCGAGGCGTATCCGTCGCAGCGAGGCCGATGGCGGACGCTGGGGGAACGCCGATGTGCGGGCGGAGGGACTCGAACCCCCAAGGGCGCATGCCCACCGGCACCTAAAGCCGGCGCGTAGACCAGTTCCGCCACGCCCGCGAACGGCGTGGGCGATTCTAGGCGGGGATGCGCGCGGTGCGCGATGCGATACGGCGGGTGGGATTCGAACCCACACGTCCCAAGGGACAAGGCCTTTTGAGGGCCTCGTGTCTACCGTTCCACCACCGCCGCGCGGGGCCGAGTGTAGTGCCCCGCGATGCGCGCGGTCAGCCGTCGACGACGAGGCCGAGGAGCTCGTCGAGGAGCGCCGTGGGGGCGACGAGGATCCCTTCGGGCATGTCGTCGTGGGCGGTGAGAGCGCGCACGGTGAGCCCGGCGCGCTCGGCGATGAGGCCGCCCGCCGCGATGTCCCAGGGCTTGACTCCGCGCTCGAACATCGCGTCGTAGCGGCCGCAGGCGGTCCAGGCGAGGTCGAGCGCGGCAGCGCCGGCGCGGCGGATGTCGCGGACGCGGGGCAGGACGTGCGCGAGCGTGGCGGCCTGGCGGGCGCGGACGTGAGCGTCGTAGGCGAAGCCGGTGGCGACGAGGGCCGAGCCGAGGTTCTCGCGTCGGGAGGCGACGATCCCGGCGCCGTTCAGGGTCGATGCGCCCGAGCGGGTGGCGGCGAAGCTCTCCTCGCGGACGGGGTCCAGGACGACGCCGACGAGCACGCCGTCGCGATCCTCGCAGGCGACGCTGACCGCGAACTGGGGGACGCCGAAGAGGAAGTTCGTCGTGCCGTCGAGGGGGTCGATGACCCAGCGCAGCTCGCCGTTGCCGCTCGTCGCGCCGCCCTCCTCGCCGAGGATGCCGTCGGCCGGCCGGTGCTCGCGCAGGACGTCGCGGATCGCGGACTCGGCGGCGACGTCGGCCTCGGAGACGAGGTCGGTGGGACCGCTCTTGGCGCGGATGTCCTGCTGGTAATGGCCGAAGCGGGTCAGCAGCTCCGAGGCCGCGGCGCGGGCGGCCTCATGGGCGACGGCAAGGAGCTCTGGTTCGGAGACGGCCGACATGGACGTGTCGTCGTACACGGTATTGCGGGTCGCCGGCCCGTGGCGGAGGTCACGAGCGGTAGGCCGCCGGGACGGCGAGCCGGCGGCGGTAGAGGACGTGCGGGAGGCCGACGTGCTCGACCTCGCGCTCGAAGACGAGCCCCGCCTTCTCCATCACGCGCCGCGAGCGGTGGTTGGAGGGCAGCGTGATCGCGATCAGGCTGTCGGCGAGCTGGGCGCGCTGCGCGAGCCCGAGCAGCGTCCGGCACGCGGCGACGGCAAGCCCTCGGCCCCAGTCCTCGGCGCACAACGCGTACGCGAGCTCGATCTCGTCCCGGTCGCCGAGGCGCAGGCGGCGCACACCCGCCCGGCCGACGAAGCGCCCGCCATCGCGCTCGCGCAGCGCGTACATCCCGAACCCGTGCCGCTCCCAGTGGGCGAGATTGTCGGTGAGGTAGCGCTCGCTCGTCGCCCGGTCGCGCGGGCCGCCGAGGGTGGCCATGACCGCCGGATCGGCGTGCATCGCCGCCAGGTCGCCGAGGTCGGCGGACCTCAGGCGCCGGCCGACGACCGGACCGAGGTCGATCTTCGTCGGCAGCCGGGTCGCGGCGTCGGGCACGGGACTGCGTCCGCCGGCGGGCCACTACCTGTAGATCAGCCGCTGGCCGAGCAGCTGGGTGACGGTCACGAACCGGTAGCCCTCGCGCTTGAAGGTCGCGATCTCCTGCGGGAGCGCGGCCAGGGTCTCGGAGCGGTCGCCGCCGCCGTCGTGCTGGATGATGATCGAGCCGTTGTGGGCGGTGCTCGTGACGGTGTGGTAGATCGCGCCGACGCCGGGACGCGACCAGTCGCGGGGGTCGACATCCCACTGAATCGTCGTAAAGCCCAGCGACCGCGCGAGGGAGATGAGCGACCCGCTGACCGCGCCGCCGGGGGCGCGGAACAGGCATGGGGTGAAGCCGCGGGTCGCCTGGCGGATGGCGGCGGCAGCCGACTCGATCTCGCCGCGGGCGAAGCTGCCGCCGCCGGCGACGTCGGCGTGGTTCCACGTGTGATCGCCGATCATGTCGCCGTCGGCGAGCATGCGCCGCTCGACGGCCCCGCCCTGACCGTAGGTCGAGATCTGGTCGCCGATCTCGAAGAAGGTCGCGGGGACGTCGTAGCGCTCGAGCACGCTGAGGAACTGCGGGGTGTCGTACCACGGGCCGTCGTCGAAGGTGAGCGCGAGCTCGTGGACGCTGCGCGGGCCGTTGGTGACATACGCGGGGCCGCTGGCGATGCAGCCGGCGATCCGCGGCACGCGCAGGTGGACGAGCGTCGCGGTGGCGGGGAACACGCTTGCGCATCCCGGCGGGCCGCGGCGACCGGACGCGCAGCGCGCCGCCGCCAGGGCGCTCCGCGCCTGCCAGCGGATCGGGGCGTAGGTCCGCGCGCCGTAGGTCTGCGGCAGAAACGTCGCGGTCAGCTCGCTGGGGCTTGGACGGGTGACGGTGGCGGCAACGAGCATGGCCCGCCCGGCGACGCGGCCGCGGACCTGCTGGTGAACGAGTCGCGGACGGCGGCCGTCCGCCGCCGGCGGAATGACGCAGAGCTGATCGGTGACCGCGCCATCGGACCGCCGCTCGACGAGCAGGCACAGCGAGCGACCGAGGCGCTTGGCGACGCGCGGCGAGAAGGACGCCGACAGCTTGACGCTGAACACGAGGAGCTGGCCGGACTGGGTGAGCGAGGCGGAGACCACCGTCGGTGGCGGACCACTCGAACGGGGACCGCCGCGACGCGGACCGCCGCTCGGGCGCTGGGCGAGCGCCACGGGCCCGGCGACGAGCGCCGTCGCGGCGAGGACGAGGGCGATGACGGCCTTGATCCCGAGCAGCTTGGCGCGCATTGGGGCGCGCGACTATAGACCCGCGACACGACATACACTGGCCGGCCGGTGTGCGCGGGAATCCAGACCATTGGCGGCGGGCCGATCGTCGTCCTCGCGGGGGGCACCGGCGGAGCGAAGCTGGCTCGCGGGATGCTCGACGTCGTCGGGTCCAGGCTCGTCGTCATCGCCAACACCGGCGATGACATCGAGATCTACGGCGCCTACGTCTCCCCCGACGCCGACCTGGTCACCTACACGCTCGCCGACCGGATCGACGACCGCGGCTGGGGCCTGCGCGACGACACGTTCGCGGTCATGGCCGGGATGCGCGAGCTCGGCGTCGACGTGTGGATGCATCTCGGCGACCGCGATCTCGCGTTCGGGCTCGAGCGCTCACGGGCGCTCGCCGCGGGCGAGCGGGCGACCGCGGTCCAATCGCGGATCGCCAGCGCGCTCGGGGTCGGCGCCGCGGTGCTGCCGATGAGCGACGCGCCGGTCCGCACGCGGGTGCTCGCCGGCGGGCGCTGGTGGCCGCTGCAGGAGTTCATGATCGTCCGCCGGGGCGAGGGCCCGGTGCAGGAGGTCGACTTCCGTCACGCCGCCGCCGCGGCGCCGACCCCCGAGGTGCTCGCCGCGCTCGCCGACGCCTCGGCGATCGTCATCGGGCCGTCGAACCCGGTGATCTCGATCGGGCCGATCCTCGCCGTGCCCGGCCTCGCCGACGCGATCCGCGCCAGCGCGGCGCCGGTGGTGGCGGTCAGCCCGCTCGTGCGCGGCGCCGCGGTCAAGGGCCCGACCGCCGCCTGTCTGCGCTACGCCGGCCACGGGGTCGACAGCGACGGCATCGCGGCGACCTACGCGGGCCTGATCGACGGCCTCGTCGCCGACGCGCGCGCCACCGACGCGCCGACGCTCGAGACCGACGTGGAGCTGAACGCCCCGGAGAGCCGGACCCGCGTCGCCGAGGCGACGCTGCGCTTCGCCGCCAGCCTCGGGCCCACGCGTCGCCGCCCGACTAGCGTGTGACCGTGATGAGAACGCTCGCGGTCCTTCCGATCAAGAACCTCGATCAGGCCAAGCAGCGCCTGCGCGCCGAGCTCGAGCCGACGACCCGCCGCTCGCTCGCTGAGTCGATGTTCTCCGACGTGCTGGTGGCGCTGCGGCGGACCGAGCGGATCGATCAGGTGATCGTCGTCTCCTCGGACAACGTCGCCCAGCGGATCGCCGGCGGCTATCAGGCGCACGTCGTTACCGACGCGGACACCGGGCACAACGATGCCGCCGCGCGCGGCGTCGCCCAGGCGCTCGAGCTGGGGGCCGATCGGGTGCTCATGGTGCCCGCCGACTGCCCCCTGATGAGCCCGATCGAGCTCGACGAGCTGCTCGCCAGGCCGGTCCACTCCCCCTCGGTGCTGATCGTCCCCGACCGTCACGGCACGGGCACCAACGCGCTGCTGCTCACCCCGCCGGAGGCGATGGCGCCGTCCTTCGGCCCCGGCAGCCACGAGCGCCACCTGCGCGAGGGCGCGGCGGCCGGAATCGAGGCGCGGACCGCCGAGGTGCCGACGCTCGCGCTCGACGTCGACACGCTCGACGACCTGGCGGCGGTCCAGGAGACGCTCGAGCGGACGCGGGGCAACGCGGCGCACACCCGCGGCATGCTGCGCCAGCTGCTGAGAAGCCGCACGTGACGACCTCCCGGTGATCACCGCCCGCGCGCTCGACGGACTGCCGATCGTCCGCGCGGGCGACGATCCGGCGCAACTCATCGCCGCCGCCATGCCGCCGGGCGCTCCCGACGCCGGCGACGTGCTCGTCGTCGCCCACAAGCTCATCTCCAAGGCCGAGGGCCGCACCCGACGCCTGTCCGAGGTCAGGCCCGGCGAGCGCGCTCGCGAGCTCGCCGCGACGCTCGAGAAGGACCCGCGGCACGTTCAGGTCGTGCTCGACGAGACGCGCGCGCTCCGCCGCGCCGAGCACGGCGTCCTGATCGCCGAGACCCGGCACGGCTTCGTGTGCGCCAACGCGGGCGTCGACGCCTCCAACGCGCCCGACGATGACACCGTCATCCTGCTTCCGGACGCGCCCGACGACTCGGCCCGGCGGCTGCGGGCCGGGCTGCGCGAGCTCCTCGGGGTCGCGCCCGCGGTGCTCATCACCGACTCGTTCGGCCGCGCGTGGCGCCACGGCCAGTGCGACGTGGCGATCGGCTGCGCGGGCCTGGTCCCGCTCGAGGACTGGCGCGGGCGCGCCGACGCCCGCGGGCGCGAGCTGAAGGCGACGTGGATCGCGATCGCCGACGAGCTCGCCGCGGCCGCCGATCTCGCTCGCGCCAAGGACGCCCTGCAGCCCGCGATACTTGTCTCCGGCGCCGGGCGCCACGTCAGCGCGCCGGACGGCCCCGGCGTCGGGCCCCTGCTGCGCGAGCCCGAGGCGGATCTGTTTCGCTGACGCCCCAGCCGATGGTGAATCGCGCGAGCGCCCGGATCCGCTGCCGTGAACGTCAGTCCGCGGGGCCGCCGACGGCGTGGAAGCCACCGTCGACGTGGACGATCTCGCCGCTGATCGCCTGCCCGTAGTCCGAGAGCAGCCAGCAGATCGCGCGCGCCACCGGAGCGGGATCGCCGACGTCCCAGCCGAGCGGGGCCTGGCGCTCCCACATCCGCGAGAGCTGCTCGAAGCCGGGGATGCCGCGCGCGGCGACGGTCCCGAGCGGCCCGGCGGAGACGAGGTTGACGCGCACGCCCGAAGGCCCGAGATCGCGCGCCAGATAGCGCGAGACCGACTCGAGCGCGGCCTTGGCGACGCCCATCCAGTCGTAGATCGGCCAGGCCACGGCGGCGTCGAAGTCCATCCCGACGACCGACCCGCCGCGCGGCATGAGCGGCAGGATCGCGGCGACGAGCGACTTCAGCGAGAACGCGCTGGTCAAGAACGCCTGGGCGGCGCTGTCGGCCGGCGCGGTCATGAACTTGCCGCCGAGCGCGTCCTCGGGCGCGAAGGCGATCGCGTGCAGGACGCCGTCGACCGTGCCCCACCGCTCGCGCAGCGTCTCGGGCAGCGCGGCCAGATCGCTCTCCTGATTGACGTCGAGCTCGAGCACGTCGACCGGCGTCGGAAGCCGCGCGGCCGCGCGCTCGGTCATCCGCCGGACGCGCCCGAAGCTCGTCAGCAGCACCTCGGCGCCCTCGTGCTGGGCCTGCTCGGCGGCGTGGAAGGCGATCGAGTCGCGGGTGATGACGCCGGTGATCAGCAGCCGCTTGCCGTCGAGGATCACGCGAGGAGATCCCTGTGGCCCATCCCGCAACTCCGCACCCCACTTCGCGGCTGCAAATCTTCGCCTGGCGGCGTCCTCGGACCTCGATGTGCCAGAGGCACACCTTCGGTCCTGCGTCCTTGCCATGCTCGATTTTCGCTCGCGAATCGGGGCACGGACTTACGGGATGGGCCACTCGTCGGCGGCGAACGACCGCAGCGCCCAGGCGAGCCGGTCGCGCGTGTCCGCTGGCTCGACGATCTCGTCGACGAATCCATCGGCGGCCGCCGCCTCGGCGCGCAGGTGCTCCTCGGTGTAGACGGCGGCGAGCCGCTCGCGCTCGGATTCGGGGTTCTCGGCGGCGAGCAGGTCGCGCCGGTTGACGATGCCGACGGCCGCGCGGGCGCTCATGATCCCCAGCTCGGCCTCGGGCCACGCGAGCACGAGGTCGGAGCCCAGGTCGCGGCAGTTCATCGCCAGGTAGGCACCGCCGTAGGACTTGCGCAACATGACGGTGAGCTTCGGCACCCGTGCCGCCGCGAACGCGCGCACGAGCGAGGCGCCGTGGCGGATGACGCCCGCCTGCTCCTGGCGCGAGCCGGGCATGAACCCGGGGGTGTCGACGACCGCGACGAGCGGTATCCCGAACGCGTCGCAGAAGTTGACGAACCGCGCGGCCTTCTCGGCGGCCTGGGCATCGAGAACGCCGCCGAGATAGCGCGGCTGGTTGGCGACGAGGCCGATCGGGCGGCCGTCGAGGCGCGCCAGGCCGGTGACGACGTTGCGCGCCCAGCGCGGGCACAGCTCGATCAGCGACTCGCGGTCGATGATCCCGTTCAGCGCGTCGCGGACGTCGTAGGCGCTGCGGGGCGAGCTTGGCACGAACGCGGCGGGGTCGTGCGCCGCCGGGGCCAGCGACGTCGTCCGCGGCAGCCGGTGCCCCGCCGCCGTCGGCAGGTAGCCGAGCAGCTCGCGGACGCGAACCGCCGCCGCCGCCTCGTCGGCCTCGACGAGGTGGCTGACGCCGTTGCGCTCGTGGACGCCGGGACCGCCGAGGCTGGCGGCGTCGATCTCCTCGCCGAGCGCGTCGCGCACGACGCTCGGGCCGGTGAGGAACATCGCGGCGTCCCGGGTCATGACGATCAGGTCGGTGAGCGCCGGCGAGTACGCGCCGCCGCCCGCCGAGGCGCCGGAGACGATCGAGATTTGCGGGACGACGCCGTTCAAAGCGACGGTCTCGCGGAAGATGCGCCCGTAGCCGCCGAGCGCCGCGGTTCCCTCCTGCATCCGCGCGCCGCCCGACTCGACGAAGCCGACGACGGGCAGCTTCGCCCGCTGGGCGGTGGTCAGAACGCGCACGATGGTGTCGGCGTGGCGCTCGCCGAGCGAGCCGCCGAGATACGTGCCGTCCTGGGCGTAGCAGGCGATCGGACGCCCGTTGACGGTGGCGGTGGCGCCGATCACGCCGTCGCCGGCGATCGCGCGTGCGCCGAGGCGGTCCGAGCGCGCCCGCGAGCGCAGCACCCGGATGGTGCCCGGATCGCACAGCGCCTCGAGGCGCTCGGCAGGGGTCAGCCGGGCGGCCGGCTCGATCGGGGCGACGACGCTCATGGCTTGCCGGGGGCGCCGCGCAGCGCCAGGACGACGTTGTGCCCGCCGAACGCGAACGAGTTCGACAGCGCCAGCGGCGGATGGCCGTTGGTGCCAAGCGCCCGTGCCTCGCCGGGAACGAAGTCGAGGTCGAGCTCGGGGTCGGGCTCGTCGAGGCCGAGCGTCGGGGCGATCACGCCGGTCTGCAGGGTGCGGACGGTCGCGATCGCCTCCACGGCACCGGCCGCCCCGAGCAGGTGGCCGATCGACGACTTCGTCGAGGAGACCGGCACGCTCATCGCCGCATCCCCGAGCGCGGCCTTGATCGCGCGAGTCTCGGCGGCGTCGTTGAGCTGGGTCGAGGTCCCGTGGGCGTTGATGTAGTCGACGTCGTCGGGCTGCGCGCCGGCGTCGCGGATGGCGAGCTCGACGGCGCGGGCGGCCGGCGCGCCGGACGGCTCGGGAGCGGTGATGTGATGGGCGTCGGTGGTCGACGCGTAGCCGGCGACCTCGGCGAGGATGGTCGCTCCGCGGACGGCGGCGGACTCGGCATCCTCGAGCACGAGCACGCCGGCGCCCTCGCCCATCACGAAGCCGTCGCGGCGCAGGTCGAACGGGCGCGAGACGCCGGTCGGCGACAGCGCCTGCATCGCGTGGAAGCTCGCGAAGCCGAAGTCGGTGAGGGCCGCCTCGGCGCCACCGCAGACGACGGCGTCGGCGTCGCCGTACTGGATCATCCGCAGCGCCGCGCCGACCGCGTGAGCGCCGGAGGCGCACGCCGAGACGACGCCGTAGCTCTGGCCGCGCAGCCCGTGCTTCATCGTTACCGCGGCCGCCGCGGCGTTGGGCATGTACCCGGGGATCCCGAGCGGCGAGACGGCCTTGGAACCGCGCGTGTCCATGATGCGGATGTTCGTCTCGACGGTCGCCTGGCCGCCGATGCCGGTCGCGATGACGCAGCCGAGCCGGAACGGGTCATAGGGCGCCTCCTCGCCCCACGCCTGTCCGATCGCCTCCCCGGCGGCCACGAGCGCGAACTGGGAGAAGCGGTCCAGGCGCCGCGCCTCCTTGACCGACAGGTGGTCGACGGCCTCGAAGTCGCGGCAGAACCCGGCGCCGTCGGAGATCCCGACGACGCCCTCGGTCCAGCGATCGTGCAGCGGGACGGCGCCGATCCCGAGCGGGGTCACAGCGCCGAGACCGGTGACGACGACGCGACGGCGGTGGCGCTCCGAGCTCACCCGCGATCGTCCTCGCGCGTGACGTCGACGGGCACGGCGACGGTGCTCACTAGCCGGCCCGCTCCACGATCATGTCGATCGCGTCCCCGACGGTCTTCAGCTCCTTCATGTCCTCGCCCTTGAGCACGACGCCGTAGTCCTCCTCGACGACCTGGGCGAGCTCGACGAGATCGAGCGAGTCGATGTCGAGCTCCTCGAAGGTCGCCGATCGGGTGATCTGGCTGGCGTCGGGACCGAAGCTGGCCAGCGTCTCCACGACGCGGCTCTCCACCTGCTCGGTTGTCACGGACATGTCTGGAACTCCTTTGTCACAAGGTTGTCGGTTATGCGGCGAGGCCGCCGTCAACGGATAGCACCGAGCCGGTGACGTATCCGGCCTCCTCGGAGACGAGGAAGCGCACGCACGCCGCCACCTCCTCCGGAGTGCCCGCCCGGCGGGCCGGTACCCGCGCGAGCAGGTCGCCGTCGAGCTGGGCGGTCATGTCGGTCTCGATCAGGCCCGGGGCGACGGCGTTGACCGTCACGCCGCGGCGCGCGACCTCGACCGCGGTGTTCTTGGTCAGCGCGATCAGCCCGGCCTTGGCGGCCGCGTAGTTCGGCTGCCCGGGGTTGGCCCGCAGTCCGACGACGGACGCGACGTTGACGATCCGGCCGCAGCGGGCGCGCATCATCGGGCGCAGCGCGCGGCGCATCATCCGAAAGGCGGCGCTGAGGTCGGTGTCGATGACCGCGTCCCAGGCCGCGTCGCTCATCGACGGCGTGAGGTCGTCGTCGCTGACCCCGGCGTTGTTGACGAGGGCGAGCACGGGGTGCTCGAACTCCGCCTCGAGCGTCGCAAACAGGCGGTCGGGCGTGGCGGGATCGACGACGTCGCCGGCGACCGCGAGCGCGCGACCGCCCTCGTCCTCGATCGCGGAGACGACCCCGGCGGCGGCGTCGGCCCCGGAGCGGTAGTTGACCCCGACCGCCCAGCCGTCGCGCGCGAGCGCCCGCGCCACCGCGGCCCCGATCCCGCGCGAGGCGCCGGTGACCAGGGCGCAGCCGGTGCGCCCGCGCGCCCTCGCCCCGCCCGCGCGAGCGCTCACGGTCTCGGTCTCGGTCTCAGGCATTGACGAGCTCCACGCCGCGCAGCGTGCGTTTGGCAAGGCCGGTGAGCACGCGACCGGGGCCGACGTCGACGAAGCGCTCCGCGCCGAGCTCGTGGAGCGCGAGCATGACCTCGCGCCAGCGCACCGGCATCGTCAGTGCGTCGGCCAGCTCGGCCCGGGGATCCTCGAACGGTCGCGCGGTCACCGCGGAGACGACCGGCGTGCGCGGCGGCGCGAAGCTCGTCCGCGCCAGCGCCGCGCGGAACTCGGGCACCGCGGCGGCCATCATCGGCGAGTGAAATGCCCCGCTGACGTCGAGCTCCATTGCCCGCAGGCCAAGCTCACGGGCGCGGCCGGCGGCCGTCGGCAGGTTCTCAACGGCTCCGGAGAGCACGACCTGGACCGGCGAGTTGTCGTTGGCCAGCGTCAGCTGCGAGGCCTGCGCGATCTCGGTCGCGTGGTCGGCCGCGCCGGCGCCCATGAGCGCGAGCATGCTGCCGTTTCCCGCCGCCGTGCCCGACTCGTGCATGAGCCGGCCCCGGAGCGCGACGAGCTCGAGGCCCGCCTGCTCGTCGAGCGCGCCCGCCGCCACGAGCGCGCTCAGCTCGCCGAGCGAGTGCCCGGCCATCATCTCGCCCAGCGGCCGGTCGATCGCCTCCCAGCCGGCGAGGCTCGCGCAGAAGATCGCCGGCTGGGCGAAGTTCGTGCCCTCGTCGGCGCGCGCGAACGGATCGTCGCCGACGGCCTGCGCGGCGCGCGCCAGCAGGTCGGGGCGCACGCGCGCCACCAGCTCGCGCATGTCCGCGGTCTGGCTGCCCTGCCCAGGGAACAGGATGGCCGTCGAGGGGGTCATTCAGGGCAACCTACGCAGGGTTTCGGTTCCCGGTACGAGCGCCCTGCCGACTTCCCCCCGATCGGGGGGCGGGGCGCCGGCGCACGAAAAGGCGGCGCTACGCTCGGGGTCGACTCGTCGTGAGCCTGCCCGACCCCAGCCCCCGCCGTGCCGCGCTCGTCACCGGCGCCTCCGCGGGCATCGGCGCGGCGATCGCCGCCGAGCTCGCCCGGCGGGGCCACGGACTCGTGCTCGTCGCCCGGCGCCAGGATCGGCTCGACGAGCTCGCCGCTTCGCTGTCACACGAGCACGGCGTCCGCGCCGAGGCCCTCGGATGCGACCTGGCCGACGCCGAGTCGGTCAAGCGCCTCCCGACGCGCGTGGAGGCGCTCGAGCTGACCGTGGACGTGCTCGTCAACAACGCCGGCTTTGCCACCAACGGCCCGTTCGAGCGCTCGGATCCCGACCGCGAGCTCGAGCAGGTGCGCGTCCTCGTGGAGGCGCCGGTCGCGCTGTGCTCGGCGTTCCTGCCGGGGATGGTGAGCCGACACGCGGGAGCGGTGCTGACCGTCGCCTCGACCGCCGGCATGCAGCCGCTGCCGTACTCGGCGGGCTACTCGGCGGCCAAGGCGCACGCGCTGACCTTCTCGGAGGCGCTGCATCAGGAGCTCAAGGGCTCGGGCGTGACCGTGACCGCGCTCGCGCCGGGACCGGTGCAGACCGACTTCTGGGCGATCTCGGGCTGGGAGGTCGGCAGCGGCCAGACCTTTTCCGACGCGTTGCCGCGGCCCGGATGGGTGACCCCTGAGCACGCTGCGGCGGCGGCCGTCGCCGGCCTTGAGCGCGGCCGCCGCGTCGTGGTCCCCGGCGCGCCGATCCGCGCGGCTATGGCGGCCGGTCAGTTCGTGCCCAACGTGATCAAGCTCCCGCTGCTCGAGTGGGTCAACCGGCGGCGGTGAGAAACCCGGTCACGTCGTCGGCGACCCGCTCGGGGAGGTCCTCGACGAGGAAGTGGGTGGCGTCGACGCCGTGGCCGACGACTCCGGGCGCCCACGGCCGCCACACCTCCAGCACGTCACCGTAGAAGCGCGGCAGCGCTCCGCGCTCGCCCCACAGCGCCAACACCGGGCAGTCGATCGTGCGCCCGCGGTCGGCCTCGTCGAGCTGACGATCGATGCTCGCCCCCGCGCGGTAGTCCTCGCACATCGCTTGCAGCGCCCCCGGATCCTCGACCTGGCGCCGGTAGACCTCCATGACTTCGGGCGGATAGCGGTCGGGCCCGGCCACGCCGAGCCCGAGCGTGGGCAGGTGATGCTCGAAGACGGCGTCGACGTCGCCGGCGATCAGCCGCTCGGGCAGCGGCGCCGGCTGGGCGAGGAACGACCAGTGCCAGTAGCCGAGCGCCGACTCCGCGTCCGTGTGTGCCCACACCTCGGCGGTCGGGACGATGTCCATGACCGCCAGCGCGGTGACGAGGTCGGGATGGTCGAGCGCCATCCGATACGCGACCCGGCCGCCGCGGTCGTGCCCGGCGACCGCGAAGCGCTCGTGCCCGATCGAGGCCATCGCCTGGACGAGATCGCGGGCCATCGCCCGCTTGGAGTGCGCCGCGTGGTCCTCGTCCGGCTCGGGGCGCAGCGAGGCGCCGTAGCCAGGCAGGTCGGCGGCGACGACGGTGAAGCGCTCGGCGAGCAGCGGCGCGCACGAGTGCCACATCGCGTGCGTCTGCGGATAGCCGTGCAGGACGAGCAGCGGCGACCCGTCGCCGCCCACGCGGGCGTGCACGGTCCCGCGCTCGCAGGCCAGGTCACGTTCCGCGAAGCCCTCGAACAGCGTCACGCGAGCAAGCCTATGCGCTGCGCGCGCTGCACGGCCTCGGCGCGGTTGCGGGCGCTGAGCTTGCGGTACAGCGCGCTCGTGTGCTCCTTGACCGTGTGCGGCGAGAGGTACAGCGTCTGCGCGATCTCGCGGTTGGTCGATCCGGCGGCGATCAGGTAGAGGACCTCGCGCTCGCGCTCGGTCAACAGCGGCTCGGGCTGCTCGGCGGTGGGGGCGAACATCGTCATCCCGAGGCCCACCATCCGCACCGCGCGCGCCACCTCGTTGGCGTCCCAGTCCTTGGAGACGAACCCGGAGGCCCCGGCCGCCCGCGCGGCCGCCGGCGACATCCGTCCCGCGCCGGAGATGAGCAGCACCCGGGTGCTCGGCGACGCCTTGCGGATCGAGGCGCAGACGTCGGCGCCCGACTCGCCGGAGAGGAACAGGTCGACGAGTGCCACGTCGGGGCGCAGCGTCGGCAGCTGCTCGAGCGCCTCGGCGCCGGTGCGGGCGGCCACGCAGCGCTGCACCCACGGCTGCTCGCCGAACAGGACGCGGAAGCCCCAATGCACCACGTCGTGGTCGTCGACCACGAGGACCCGTAGCTGGCGGCCGTCGAGGCGCTCCTCGGGCTGGGTGCTCATCGCGCCTCCACCGGGACGACGAGCCGCACGCGCCTCATCGCGCCTCCACCGGGACGACGAGCCGCACGCGCCACTCGCCCGCGTCGGCGGGGCCGAACTCGACCACGCCGCCGTGCTGCAGCGCCTCGAACGCCGCCAGGCGCAACCCCATGCCGGTGCCCCGAGCCGCCGTATGCACGCCGTCGTTGCGCACCTCGAGCGCGAGGGTATCGGCGTCGGCGGACACGCTGACCTTGACCTCGGACGCGTTCGCGTGCTTGGCGACGTTGCGCAGCGCCTCGGCGAGCACCGACTGGGCGAGCGGCTCGAGCTCGGCGGGCACGACCGTCCCGTCGTCCCACTCGACGGTGAGCGGCGGCCCGGGCGGCTCGGCGGCCCGGGCGAGCTCGTCGGCGAGCGTCGTCGTGGTCGGGATCGCCTCCGGAGCGAGCGGGCGCTGCAGCGCCGAGCGCAGGTCCGACAGCGCCTCCTGCATCTCCCCCCGGCAGCGCTCGCGCTGCTCGGTGTCGAGCGGGGTCGCGGCCGTCAGCGCCAGCGACACCCCGAACAGCCGCTGCATCACCCGCTCGTGGATCTCGCGCGCGAGCTCAAGGCGCTCTCCGAGGCGCCGGCTGCGCTCCTGCTGGCGAGTGGCGTTGCGCGCGGTGGCCACGAGCGCCGCGGTCTTGCCGAGCGTCCACAGCAGATGGCGCTCGCCGTCGGAGAGCTCGAAGTGCCCGCCGCCGCGGTCGGCGCAGATGACCCCGTAGGCGCGGCCGGCGGCGCTCAGCGGCGTGCACACGAGCGTCGTGACCCCGAGCAGCTCGGCGTACTCGGCGGGCACCTGACGCTCGATCCCCTCCGAGACGACGACGACCTGGTCCTCGAGCAGCGCGCGCTGGGCGATCGGGGTCGAGAGCAGCTTCGCCGACGGCTCGAGCGTCATCAGCTGGCGCAGCCCGGTGCCGTGCGCGCCGACCACCCGCACCTGGCGGCGCGCCACGTCGGCCATGAAGATGACGGCGCGGCGCATCGTCGTCAGCCGGCAGATCGCCTCGCAGATCCGGTCGTAGAAGTCGGTCGAGGAGGTGTCGGTGTCGAGATCGGCGAGCAGCTCGACGAAGACCTCGAGCGGCTCGACGCCCGCGAACAGCGACGGCGGCCGCTCGACGCTCATGGGCTCACGCGTTGACCGGCTGCTCGTCGACCTCGTAGCGTCGGCGGATGTCATACAGCGTCGTGCGCTCGGCCGCGGGGCGACCGGCCGCGTGGGCGGCGGTGATGAGGTCCGCCGGCGCGAGGCGCACGCCGTGATAGCTGCCGGCCATGCGGCTGATCGATTCCTCCATCAGCGTTCCACCGAGGTCGTTGACCCCCCAGCGCAGCGCCTCGGTGGCGGCGTCGAGGCCCATCTTGACCCAGCTGGCCTGCAGGCTGGGCACGGTCTCGCCGAGCGCGAGGCGGAAGACGGCGGTGTGCTTGAGGTTCTCCTCGCGCGTGATCTCCTGCACGCCGTGGGCGCGACCGAGCAGCGTCTGGAACGGGATGAACGACAGCGGCACGAACTCGGTGAAACCGCCGGTGCGCTCCTGGAGCTCGCGGACGATCCGCATGTGCTCGGCGAGCTCGGTCGGTTCCTCGATGTGGCCGAACATGACCGTTGCGGTGGAACGCAGGCCTTCGGCGTGAGAGGCCTCGATGACCTCGACCCAGCGCGCGACCGGGAGCTTGTTCGGCGAGATCCGCTCGCGGACGCCGTCGTGGAGCACCTCGGCGGCGGTGCCGGGCGTCGAGCCGAGGCCGGCCTCGCGCAGGCGGGCGAACACTTCGCGGGCGGCCAGCCCCGAGACGTCGCACATGTGCGCGACCTCCATCGGCGAGTAGGCGTGGAGGTGCAGCTCGGGCGCGACCGCCTTGGCGAAGCGCAGCCAGTGCAGGTAGTCGTCCAGGCCCCAATCGGGATGGATGCCCGACTGGATGCAGATCTCGGTGGCGCCGAACCGCTGCGCCTCGGCGATCCGCCGCGCGAACTCCTGCTCGGAGTGCTCGTAGGCGTCGGGGGAGCGCTTGGACTGCCCGAAGCCGCAGAACGAGCAGCCGACGACGCACACGTTGGAGACGTTGATGTTGCGGTTGACGACGAAGGTCACCGTGTCGCCGGCGAGCCGCTCGCGCAGCTCGTCGGCCGCGCAGCGCATGTCCTCGATGACCTCGGGCCGGCGCTCGGCGAACAGCGCGGTCAGCTCCTCGAGGCTCAGCGCCCGCCCGTCGCGGGCCTTCTCGACCGCGCGCGGCGCGGCGTCGGCGGCGACCGTGAGCTCGGCGCGACGGCCGCTGCCGCGGCGAGGGATGAACGACCAGTAGCGGCTGGCGATGACGTCGAGCACCGGTGCGGCCACCCAGTCGCGGTCGATGTACTCGGGGTAGACGCAGAGCCGCTCCGAGAGCGCGTAGCCGTCGGCGGCGAGGCGCTTGCGCACCTGGGCCGGCGACGGGAACGGATGCTCGGGCGAGATGTGATCGCCGTTGGCGCTCAGGCCCCCCAGGTCGGTGGCGCCGGCGGCGACGAGCTCCGGCCACCAGTCCGACAGGTTCGGCGGCACCTGGATCCCGATGTCGGGCATCAGCCGCCGGGTCTCGGAGATGAGCCGCTTCATGTCCTGGAGGGTCACCGGGCAGGCCCACCTCGGTGCGTCGACCTGCGGTCCCTCGGAGACCCCGGTGCGCCAGTAGTCGGCGGCGGCGGCGTCGGCGATGTCGGCCGGCTCGCGCCCGTAGTAGCTGTCGTGGGGGACGAAGTTCTGCAGGATCAGCTCCTGCAGGTGCCCGTGGGCCTCGTGCAGCTCGGCGAGCGCGGCCAACGACGCCATTCGCTCCTCCTCGGTCTCGCCGATCCCGACGAGGATCCCGCTCGTGAACGGGATCTTCAGCTCGCCGGCCGCGGCGATCGTCGCGATCCGCGCGGCCGGGTGCTTGGTCGGCGAGCCCGCGTGCACGGTCTCGAGCAGCCGCTCGGAGACCGACTCGAGCATCAGCCCCTGCGAGGCGGTCACCTCGCGCAGCGCGGCGAGATCGTCGCGGGACAGGACGCCGAGGTTGGTGTGAGGCAGCAGACCGCGCTCGAGCGCTCGCTCGCACACCCAGACGACGTAGTCGGTGAAGTCCCGGAAGCCGAGGTCGGCGAGGCGCTGGGCGACGCCGGCGTTGTGCTCGGGCTTCTCGCCGGTCAGCACGAGCAGCTCCTTGACCCGGTGGCGGCCCACCGCCCGGTCGAGGATCTCGATCACCTCGTCGGGCTCGTGAAGGTGCGGCCGGTGGGTGGCGAACGCGCAGTACTTGCAGTAGCAGCGGCACGTCCGCGATAACGACAGAGTGAGGTTGCGGCTGAACGTCACTCGGCGACGCATGCCAGGAAGTCTAGGGTTCGCGCTGAGTGAGTGACTGAAAGCCCGGCTTGGCGCGCGAGCCCCGGAGTCGGCCTACGCGATCACTTGGTTACTGCTGGGGGCTGCTCGGGGCGAAGACGACGATGGTGGCGTCGTCGTGAAGCGGATCGCCGGAGGCGGCGGTGATCGCGTCTTGGAGAGCGCGCACGGTAGGCGCGGCCGCGGTGTCTTCGGTGTGCGCTATGGCATCGCGCACGCCGCGGACGCCGAAGGCGCCGCCGTCGTGGGTGCGGCGCTCCAGGACTCCGTCGGAGATGAGCAGCAGTCGCTCGCCGGGCTCCAGCCGGCGTCGGTCGATGTGAAACTCGCGGTGGTGCTCGCCCAAGCCGAGGGCCTCGTGGTGGGCGCCCTCGAGTTCGAGGACGTGGCCGTCGGTCGTGATGAGCAACGGGGGCTGGTGGCCACAGGTGATCCAGCGAAACGTGGAGGTGGGGCCATGCCAGCGGCAGATGATCGCGTTGACCAGGGCGCCGTCGATCGGGATCTCGCGGATGGCCTGGTGCATCGACAGGGCCGAGGCGTCGATCTTGGCGTTGAGCTTGCGCTTGGCTCGAAACGCGCCGAGCGCGACCCCGCCGAGCGCGGCTGCGGTGGTGCCGTGGCCGAGGCTGTCGGCGACGCCGAGCCAGGCGCCGTCGCGGTTCTCGACGTAGTCAAACCAGTCGCCGCCGATCTCATAGCCGGGCAGGACGTTGCCGGCCAGGATGCCGCCGGAGATGCGGGCGATCCGCGGGGGAAGCAGGTTCTGCTGGATCTCCGACGCGACCGACGTCATGCCCGCCAGGCGCTGGGCTTCGGAGACGATCTGGTCGCCGAACAGGTGCGGCGGCACCTTGTTGAGCACGTCGGAGACGTCCAGCGGCGTCGGTCCGGCGGCCAGCTCGCCGGGTTGTCGCAGCGCGTCGAAGTCGTTGGCGTCAGACGTCTCTCGCGCGCGCTGGCGCGCGACGCTGACGAGCTCTGTGCGCGTGCGGAAGTGGCGGTAGACGGTGGCGCGCGAGACCTGGGCGGCCGCCGCGATCTCCTCGATGCTCGCGTCCGGCGCGGGCCTGCAGCAGTTGAGCGGCAGCCTCGAGGATCTTCTCTGCGTTCGCTTCGGCGTCGGCTCGCCGGCGGCGGACGCGCTCCTCCTCAGAGGCGCGCGAATGAAAGGCTCCGGACACAGAGGAAGTCTGCCCCGTCTGACGTCATGAGATGCCGTGTCGCACTTATGGGGGCCAGTGAGCGATGTTTACGGGTATCGACCCGCGGCAAACTGTGTTTATTGCGACTGAGTGAGACAGTCGCCTCGACCCGTTCGTTCTGCCACTTCAACCGCGAGGAGCCTCGCGTGGTACCCGTGATCATCGCCCTTCTGATCGCTGTCGTCGTCTACCTCGTGATCGTGGCAGTCCTGCACGTCGCCATCGCGATCGGGGTGATCGTCGCGGTCATCGCGCTGGCCGCCGGCGTCTGGGTCGGCGGGTACATGCGGGGCCGCCCCAGTCGCCGCAACCGAAGGAGCTCGCGATGAAAAAGCTGTTGCCGCTGCTCGTCTCGTGTTCGTCTCCGAGCTGCTGCTCACCTTCATCCTCATGATCGTCGTGATGGCGGTCGCGACCGATGAGCGGGTCCCGGGCACCTCGACGGCGGCTTCGCGCTCGCCGTGGCGGTATTCATCGCCGGGCCCATCTCCGGCGGGGCGGCCACCGGGCCCATCTCCGGCGGGGCGGCCAACCTGGCGCGTGCGCTGGGCCCCGAGATCGTCGCGCTGAAGTTCACCGACGTCTGGGCCTAGGTGATCGGGCCGCTGGTCGAAGCACTCATGGCATCTTTGCTCTACGACGGGTACCTGAGACGCGCCGACGCCCCGGCCGTGCCGGGGGAAGAGACCCGCGGGCAAGCACGCCCCTCGAGCTGACCACGAGAGGACGCCGACATGACCACCAGCAGCGATGCGCCTCGCAAGATGCCTCCTGGCACCGAAAAGCCACGCAAGGTGCCGCCGCGCGGGCTGCGCTACGAGCTCATCTCGTGTGGGTTGTCCGGCCACGAGCTGGTGGGCACCGACGCCGCCCACATCCGCCCCGAGGACGCCCTGTTCGCCCGCGAAATTGCCGGCCTGCGCTGGCACCGCTGCCTGCGCTGCGACTCCTGGCTGCCTCAGCCGGTGCCCGAGCCCGCGGCGCGCGAGTATCCGCCGGCGCGTGAGCAGATCAAGCTTCCGCTGCGCGGACGTCCGCTGCGCGACAAGTACGTGCTGCGGCTGATTGCGCTCGACCGGGCGCTGCACTTTCTGGTGCTCGGCGTGCTCGCCGTCGCCATCTTCGCCTTTCTGAGCCATCGACTACAGCTTCGCCACGACTTCTTTCGCATCATCGAGGGCCTCCAGGCCGGGTTCGGGGGCGTGGCCAGCAGCCGCACCGGCGGGATCGTCGGCGACGTTCAGCACCTGTTCTCGTTCAAGCAGTCGACGCTGTACGCGGTCGGCTTCGTCTTCGCCGCCTATGCGCTACTCGAAGGCACCGAGGCGGTCGGCCTGTGGCTGCGCAAGCGCTGGGCCGAGTACCTGACCTTTGTCGCCACCACGCTGCTGTTCATTCCCGAGATCTACGAGCTCGTCGTCAACTCGGTCACGCCGCTGAAGGTCCTCACCCTGCTGATCAACCTCGCCATCGTCGCCTACCTGATCCTGGGCAAGCGCCTGTTCGGCGTTCGCGGCGGTGGGCGCGTCGAGCGTGCCGAAATCGAGCGCGATTCAAGCTGGGAAGCCCTCGAGCGCGTACTCCCCGGTCCCCGATAGCCGGCCCCGGTCCCCAACCCGGCTCCAAGGAGCCCCCTCGGGCCTGATACCGGCGGCCGTGGTCTGAGCGGTCGACGTAGGTGGGGTGACCTGATCGCCGCCTCGCGGGGCAGGCCGAACGCCTTCTGCACGCTCACCGCAGATAGGGGTCCGTGACGCGTTCTGACGCCTCTGAAGAGCCTCCTATGCTGCGCGCCGATGCGGCGCACGAGACGCACCACGATCCTGATCGTGCTCGCCGCGGCGCTGACGACGGGCGGGTTGCTGGCCGGCTGCGGGGGCGGCGGGTCGGGCACGCGCTCGGTCTCGCTCGTGCTCGACTTCACCCCGAACGCCGTCCACGCCGGGATCTACGAGGCGCTGGCGCGCGGCGACGACCGCGCCGCGGGCATCCGCCTCCACGTGATCGCGCCGTCGGCCTCGACCGACGCGCTGCGCCTGCTGCAGACCGGACGGGTCGACTTCGCGATCCTCGACATCCATGATCTAGCGCTCGCCCGAGCGAAGGGACAGAACGTCGTCGGGGTGACCCCGATCGTCCAGCGCCCGCTCGCCGCGGTCATCGCCGCTCCCGGGGTCCGCAGCCCGCACGCACTCGTCGGGGACACCGTGGGCGTGACCGGCGATCCCTCCGACACCGCGGTGCTGCACTCGATCGTCGCGGGCTCCGGTGGCGATCCGACGCGGCTGCGCACGATCACGATCGGCTTCGACGCGGTCGGCGACCTGCTCGCGGGCCGGGTGGCGGCCGCGACCGCGTTCTGGAACGACGAGGGCGTCGTGCTCCGCACGCGCCGCCCGGGCTTTCACATCTTCCGCGTCGACGACTACGGCGCCCCGTCCTATCCCGAGCTCGTCGTCTGCGCCTCGGGCCGCTTCGCGCGCGCACACCCGGGGCTCGTCGGCGCCCTGCGCCGGACCCTGACCCGCGGCTACGACGCGACGCTGCGCGATCCGAGCGCGGCTGCGGCCGCGCTCGAGGTCCGGGTCCCCGGCCTCGACCGCCCGCTCGTCGCCGCCGAGCTACGGGGGCTGCTGCCGGCGTTTGCGCCGGTCGGGCGCTTCCAGCCGGCGCGACTGCGCGCGTGGGCGGCATGGGAACGGCGCTTCGGGATCGTCTCGCGGACCCCCGACGTCGCCGCGATGTTCCCCGGGGGCTAGCGCTCGACCAGCTGGTCGACGAGCTCGGAGCCCGCGCGCGCCATCCGCGACCGCGGCACCACCAGGTCGACGCCCGCGGAGGTGGCCAGCACCTTGACCTCGGCCTCGACGTGGGCGTAGAAAGCCAGCGTCGCGACGGTGCCGAGGAGCGGGGTGACCGCGGCCAGGCGCGCATCGACCTCGGCGGTGAGATCGACGACCAGGACGTCGGCCCCGGCGAGCGCGCCCTCGATGTCCGCGGTGCTCGACACGAGCACCGGATCGTGGCCGCCGGCCTGCAGCGCGCCGATCAGGTTGGAGCCGAACAGGAGGTCGGGGACGAAGGCGACGACGCGGGCCACGGGACGGCTACTGCGCCCAGAGGCGCTTGTACTCCTCGCGCACCGACTCGGTGCGCCCCCACATCTCGACCACCTCGGCGCGGCCGGTGCGAACCTCGCGCAGCGCGAGCTCGCCGACCATTCCGGCGTCGTCGAGCAGCTTGAGCGCGAGGTGGACGGCGGGCACGCCCGCCGCATGCCCGAAGCGATGGGCGACGACGAGCCGCCAGTGCCAGTCGTGCTTGGAGTAGGGCTGGGCGTTGCAGGTCGTCAGCAGCACCGCGGCGTCGACGTAGCGCGTCTCGTCGAAGATCCGCAGGTCGAGCTCGAGATCGGTCCAGTCGTCGGGCTGGGCCTCGACGATCTCGGTGAAGTCCTGGGCGAGCGCCACGGCCGCTAAGGGTACCCGTGCGGATCGGCCACGCGAGCTGCCGGACGAATGAGAAGGGCGTTCATACCGCTGATCGCCGCCGTCGCGGGGTGGGCCACGGCTCGGTCCGGGCGGTGGGAAACCACCCGCCCGTGCGCGTCGCGCCGCGTCCCATTCGGCGGCCGGGCGTCGGGAAAGCTCCGGCCGGTCGGGCTCCATCCGCCGAGCACCCGCCGCTGATCTCGCCGCAGGCGATCGCGTCGCAGGTGCTGGCGCTCATCACCGATCCGGGGGCCGGGGGACGGATCGTGGTGATGGACGATGGCAGCACCTCCCTATCCTCGTCGCCATGTCCTCCGTAACCGTCGATGCTGCCGAGTACGCCGCCGCCACCGAGGGCTGCGGGCTGCTCGATCGCTCCGAGCGCGGCAAGCTCGCGCTGACCGGCGCCGAGCGCAAGGCCTTCCTGCAGGGACAGGTCTCCAACGACGTGGAAGCGCTCGCGCCCGGCACCGGGTGCTACGCCGCACTCCTGACGCCGAAGGGCAAGATGCTCGCCGACCTGCGGATCCTCGACGCCAACGAGGGGCTGCTGCTCGACACCGAGCGCGTCGCGCTGCAGGAGCTGTTCAACATGATCCGCCGCTTCAGCGTCGGCTACGACGTCCAGCTGCACAAGCGCACGCTGCAGCGCGGGCTGCTGTCGCTGCTCGGGCCCGAATCCGACGCGGTCTGCGGGCTGACGCTCATCTCCGACGAGCACGCCCACCGTCCCGGGGAGATCGACGGGATCGAGGTCCGCGCGGTGCGCACCGACGTCGGCATCGACCTGTTCTGCGAGGCCGGCGCCACCGAGGCGCTGGTCGGGGCGCTGACCGTCCGTGGCGCGCTGCCGATCCCCGAGACGGTCGCCGACTGTGTCCGGATCGAGCGCGGCCGGCCGCGCTACGGCGTCGACCTCGACGACAGCGTCATCCCTCAGGAGGCCGATCTCAACGCGCGCGCCGTGTCGTTCACCAAGGGCTGCTACGTCGGCCAGGAAACCGTCGCCCGCCTCTACTACCGCGGCAAGCCCAACCGCCATCTCCGCGGCCTGCGTCTCGCTGGGCCGAGCGGCGAGACCGGAGACGAGATCCGGCTCGGCGACCGAACGGTCGGCCGCCTGGGCAGCGTCGCACAATCGCCGGCGCTCGGGACGATCGCCCTCGCGCTCGTGCGCCGTGAGGCCGAGCCGGGCTCAGCGGTCACCGTCGGCGGCGACGAGCTCGCCGCGACGGTGGTCGAGCTGCCGTTTTACGAAGGCGGCTAGCTCCGCCTCGCCGACCGGGTCCTCGCCGACGCGCAGCGCCAGCTGCGGGGTGTCGGGGTGCGAGGCCAGCCAGGTCGAGACGATCCGGACCTCGTCGACCTCGTGGGGCGCGACATGCGCGCCGAGCTCGCCCCGGCGCCCGCTGCGCGCCAGCGCGGCGGCGGTGCGCTGCGGCAGGTCGTCGTCGACCGGCCCGGAGTCGACGAGCCGCCCGCCCGAGAGCCAGAACGCCTCGAGCGCCGGCTCACAGGGATGGCCGACGAGAATGAGGCGCGGCCGCGCGTGGGTGGCCTCGAGCACCCCGCCGAGCCGTTGGAGCACGGTGGCCAGCCGCCCCCGGCGACGCTGCAGCGAGGCCGCGCGCTCGAACTGCTGGCGCGCGGCGGCGGCGCGCATCTGGCCGTCGACGTGATCGAGCAGCGGCTGCCCGGGCGGGTGGGTGCCGATCGTGAACAGCCCGAGCACCTCGTCGAGGCGCCGGCGGTACAGGTTGGGATCGAGGTCGCCGAGGCAGGGCGACAGGCAGCGTCCCATCTGCCCGTAGGCCGAGGGGTGGTCGCGCCGCGGCAGTCGCCGCCCGCAGTGGCGCAGCCCGAACAGCGAGTCGAGCTGCTCGACGAGCTCGAGCGCGAGCCGCCGACCCCGGACCGGCCCGATCGTGACCGCGTGCCCGGCCGCGGGATCGGAGGCGACCTCGAGGATCGGGAACGGAATGTCGAGGCGGCAGCGGATGTAGACGAGGCGGTCGTCGCCGCGGGTCAGCCGCTTGTTGCCGGGCGGGCGCAGCTCCTTGATGAGCCGGTTCTCGAGCACGAGCGCGCCGAGCTCGGAGCGGGTCGTGCGGTAGTCGACGACCGCCGCGTGCGACGTCCAGCCCGACGGCGGCGCCGACGGCGCGAAGTGGGCCCGGGCCCGGCTGCGGATCGACACCGACTTGCCGACGTAGAGCACCCGGCCGCGATCGTCGCGGAAGATGTAGACGCCGGGGTCCCTTGGCAGGGTGGCGAAGTCGGGGTCGGGCGGCGCCTGCCCCGGCGCGGCGGTGCCGCGGCGACCCGGGCGTCCGCGGCCGAGCGCGGCATCGGGCGCGCCCCGGCGGCGGGCCGGCCGGCGCGGGCGCAGGAGGGCGAGCGCCTCGGCGACGGTGCCGGCATGGGCACACAGCCGGGGGAACAGCGCGCACAGCACGCGCGCGCAGGTCTGCGCGTCGGCGAGGGCCCGGTGGGCGAGCGTCACCTCGATGCCGAGCGCGTCGGCGAGCACGCCGAGCCCTCGCCGGCGCTGCAGCGGCAGCAGCGAGCGCGCGAGCGCCGCGGTGCAGATGACCGGCGGATCGGGCCACGCCAGCCCGATGCGGTGAAACGCCTGGCGCAGGACGCGCCGGTCGAAGGGCGCGTTGTGGGCGACCATGACCCGGCCGGCGAGCCGCCGCGCAACCGTCGGCAGCACGTCCTCGAGCCGTGGGGCATCGTCGACCATCGCCTGGGTGATCCCGGTCAGGCGCTGGACTCCGCGGCGCAGCGGCCCGCTGCAGCGACACAACGAGCTCCAGCCGTCGTGCAGCTCGCCGCCGCCGACGAGCACGGCGGCGACCTCGGTCAGCTCGCAGTCCTCGCCGGCGAGGCCGTTGGTCTCGGTGTCGACCACCATGAACTCCGCGGTGGCCACGGGTGCGTCGAGCAGGGGCACGGGATCAGCGGTGATACGCCGTGCCCCGGACGGCGTGCATCGCTGCTTGCAGACATCGGCGCCGATGACCGGGCCGGCGTATAGGATCGCGCCGCTCTACCGTTTCTAAGGAGAAGAGCTTTGACTCCCAGCGCCACCGATCCAGAGCGCCTGCGCGAGCTCGACGAGGACACGCGCGAGGCGTGGAGCACCTACCGCGGCCGGTTGGTCGATCTCACCGGCGACGAGTATGAGCGCGTCGAGGACGAGTCCTGGAGTGAGCTGCAGAGCGAGCTCGCCCGGCTCGAGCGCCGGCGCGAGCAGCTGCGCTCGGTGGTCTGAGCTCGGGCCGCCGAGCCAGTGGTCGACCCGAGCTCTTGACGCGCAAGAGCTACTCCGTCGGTCGCAGCAGCGGCGCGACCCGCTCGAGCGCGACCGGGCACCGGTACGATCGGCGGCCCCGACCCGGAAGGTGATGCTGCCCGTGGCCGTCGACGTCAGTCAGATCGCAACCGTGGAGACCGAACCCGGCGTGCTGCCGCCGACGATGTCGGCATGGGTCATCCGCGCCGAGCGCGAGGGCGAGCCGGTCGACGCCTTCCAGCTCGAGGAGATCGAGGTCCCCGAGCCGGGCGCGTTCGAGGTCATCGTCCGCGTCATGGCCGCCGGGGTGAACTTCAACAACGTGTGGGCGGCGCTCGGCGAGCCCGTCGGCGTCTGGCGCTACGGCGACCATCCGCAGTGGGGCCATCACATCGGCGGCTCGGATGCCTCGGGCGTCGTCTGGAAGGTCGGCGAGGGCGTCACGCGCTGGCGGCCCGGCGACGAGGTGGTCATCCACTGCAACCAGGCCTCCTACGAGGATCCCGAGGTCCACGGCCTCGATCCGCTCGCCGCCCCGAGCCAGCGGATCTGGGGCTATGAGACGACGTGGGGCTCGTTCGCCCAGTTCTGCAAGGTTCAGGCCCAGCAGCTGCTGCGAAAGCCAGCGAGCCTGGCCTGGGAGGAGGCGGCCTCGTACGGTCTGACCTACTTCACCGCCTATCGGATGCTGATCGACCGCTGCGAGCTGCAGGCCGGCCATCGCGTGCTCATCTGGGGCGCCGCCGGCGGCCTCGGCGTGTTCGCCACCCAGCTGTGCGCGCTCACCGGCGCCGACGCGCTCGGCGTCGTCTCCAGCGACGAGAAGGGCGCGCTCGTCGAGCGACTCGGCGCGGTCGGCTACATCAACCGCGGCGACTACGAGGGGATGATGCGCCGCGGTGGCGAGACCGCCGACGAGGAGCTCGTGCGCTTCAAGGAATCGCGGCGCTTCTGCAAGGAGGTCGAGCGCCGCCTCGGCGGCCCGCCCGACATCGTCTTCGAGCACGTCGGCCAGGCGACCTTCCCGACCTCGGTGCTCGTGGTCAAGCCGATGGGCAAGGTCGTCATCTGCGGCGCGACCTCGGGCTATCAGCTCGACTTCGACGTCCGTTACCTGTGGATGCGCCAGAAGCAGATCGTCGGCTCGCACTTCGCCAACGCGTGGGAGGCGACCAAGGCCAACGAGCTGATCGAGGCCTCTAAGATCCGTCCCGTGCTCTGGCAGACGATGGGCTTCGACGGGGTCGCGAAGGCCCACCAGCTGCTGCGCGACAATCAGCACCTCGGCAAGATCGCGATCCTCGTCGGCGCCACCGCGCCCGGCCAGGGGCGCACCGCCGAGGGGCCCGGAGCGATCCACGCACAGGCGGGGGCGTAGGCGATGGCCGACCTCGTCTGGGTCTCCTGGTACGCCACCGTCCTGCGTCAGGACGCGTTCGGCGCGGCGGTCGCCGAGGTCGCCCCGATGGCGCTGCGCTACGGCGCCACCCAATACCAGGTCCACGTCTCCGACGACGACCGCTACAAGATCACGCAGATGACCTGGGTCCCGAGCCGGACCGCCTGGTACCGCTACTGGGATGGCCCGGAGATGATCGAGTTCCGCGCCCGGAACATGGGCCGGTACCAGGTGCCGATCACCTATGGGTGGGTCGACGAGATCGCCGCCGGCGCACTCGGGCCCGCGGTGCCGACCGAGCCGGTCGCGCCCGAGGCGCCGCCGCAGGCGCCGACCAACGGAGCGCCGCAGGACGGGCCGACGCGCCACTACGTGTAGCGGCGAGGTCGCGGGAGCCCGCCACGCGAGGGGGTGCCCGGCCCGGCGGGTGGCGCCCATCCGCTGTCCCCCCGCGGCGGGGTGGCCGCCGATGAGCCCCTCCCGCGCGCCGGGTGGCCACCCGGCGCGCCGGAGCGGGGTGGCAGCCGAAACGTCCTTCCTGGGCGGCTTATTGGCGGCCACCCCTCAGACGACGACGAGGCCCCCGAGACGACGACGACGCCCCCGAGACGACGAAAAGCCCCCGACGACGAGCCCCCCGGGAGGACGACCAGCGCCCCCTTAGCTCACGCGTAACGCCAGGGCGAGCCAGAAGCGCTCGTCGGGGTCGTCGAGCAACTCGCCGAACAGCTCGCGCAGCCGCCCCAGCCGGTAGCGCGCGGTCTGGGGGTGGATGGCCATGCGCTTGGCGACCGCGCCGAGCCGCCCCTGCTCGGCGAGCCATACCCGCAAGGTCTCGCGCAGTCGCTCGCGGGAGCCGGGCGAGAGCTCGCGCAGCGGCGCCAGCCGGTCGGCGGCGAGCTCGGCGGCGAGCCCCGGGTCCGAGCGCAGCAGCAGCTCCCCGGCGTTCTCGCGCGCGGCGATGAGCGTCGGCTCGGGCCCGGCGAGGACGAGCGCCGCCCGCGCGCGGCCCAGGCTGACCCGCGCCTCGGTCCAGTCCACGGTCGTCCCCACCGCGCCCCGGGCGCCGGCGCCGACGACGGCCCGGCGCGTCGCCGCGCGCTGGCCGGGGCCGTCGGGATCGGGCACGAGCGCGCAGGTGAGATCGCCGATCGCCTCGCTGATCGTCCCCGGGGGCAGGCCGGCAATCGCGGCATCGCGGTGGCTCCCGGTGATCGCGAGCGCCGCGAGCGTGCGCGGCAGCGGCCAGCCCGCCTCGGCCGCGGCCGCCTGGACCGCGTCGGGATCGGCCGGCGGCTCGCGGACGAGCATGCGGACGAGGCGGCGCTTGCGCAGCTGCGCCTCGCCGGCCGCCGCCGACTGCTCGAGCGAATGTCCCTCGGCCGACTCGGCGGAGAGAACATCGATGTAGGCGAACAGCGACTCGGCGAGCAGGATGAGCGTGTCGGGCGCCAGACCCGCGGCGACGCCGATCTCCGCGAAGCGCCGCCAGGCGACGCGAGCGCCGATCCGATAGGCGCTCAGCAGCGACTCGAGGCTGCGCCCGGAGCGCATCTCCCCGCGGCCGAGCGCCCGGTAGACGTCGGGACGCGAGACGGCGCCGCCGGCTTGAATCTCGGCGAGGAAGTGGCGCAGCGCCTCGTGGACGCCGGCCCGCAGCCCCTCCCCGAACGGCCCCTCCAGCGGGCGGGAGTAGGCTGGGATGGTGGCCACCGACTCGATCATCTCGCGAGCCACGTCGCCGAGCTCGGGACGCAGGACGTCGGCGATCGAGGCCGGAAGCTCATGCCAGGGCTGATCGGCCACCGCTTATCAATCCGGCATAGATTTCACGCTCACGCTCGTGCCTACGATAGGAGAAAACCGCTCGCGTGCAACGTAAGGTGGTCGTCGTGGAGATGAGCCGCGCACACAGGGTCGTCAACCTCATCGGGGTCCCGATGCCCCTCGTCGGACTCGTCGCCGCCATCGCGCTGCTGTGGAATCGGATGGTCGGTCCGCTCGAGCTGGCGATGCTCGTCGGCCTCTACATCCCCACCGCGCTCGGGGTGACGCTCGGCTACCACCGGATGTTCACCCATCGCGCGTTCGAGTCCTCGCGTCCGTTCCGGGCGGGCGTCGCGATCATGGGCTCGATGGCCGTGCAGGGCTCGGTCATAACCTGGGTCGCCGACCACCGCAAGCACCACGCCTACACCGACGTCGACGGCGACCCCCACTCGCCCCACGGCCACGGCCCGGGGATCGCCGGAGCGATCAAGGGCCTGTGGCACGCCCACGTCGGCTGGCTGTTTCAGACGGTCGGGACCGCCGAGCGCGAGCGCTTCGCCCCCGACCTGATCAAGGACGGAATGCTGCGCGTCGTCGACAAGCTCTTCTTCCTCTGGGTGGTCGCCGGCTTCGTGTTCCCCTTCGTCCTGGGGTGGATCATCGGCGGCGGCCTCGGCACCGCGCTGACCGCGGTGCTGTGGGGCGGCTTCGTCCGGGTGTTCCTGCTGCACCACATCACCTGGTCGATCAACTCGGTCTGCCACTTCTTCGGACGACGGCGCTTCGACGTGCAGGACGAGTCGCGCAACGTGTTCTGGCTGGCGCCGCTGTCGATGGGCGAGGCGTGGCACCACAACCATCACGCGTTCCCGACCTCGGCCTTCCACGGACTGCGCTTCTGGGAGCGGCTGGCCGATCCGACCGGGCTGCTCATCGCGCTGCTGGAGAAGCTCGGCGTGATCTGGAACGTCATCCGCGTCAGTCCCGCCAAGCAGGCCGCCCGGCTGCTGCCCACGGGTGCCGCGGCGTCCCCGCGCAGCGCCGACGGCGCGGCGGCCTGACCCGGCCCTGTCGCTTCCCCGCGAGCTCGCGGAGGTCGTCGGCGAGGGCCACGTCCTGACCGATCCCGAGCTGACCGCCGGCTACGAGCGCGACTGGACGGGACGGTTCGGCGCCCGCGCGGCGCTCGTCGTGCGGCCCGCCGACGGCGGCGAGCTTGCCGAGGTCGTGCGCCGGTGCGCCGCCGCCGGGGTCCCGATCGTGCCCCAGGGAGGCAACACCGGCCTCGTCGGCGGCGGCGTCCCGCGCGGCGGCGAGGCGATCGTCTCGCTGCGCCGCCTCGACGTGATCGGGCCCGTCGACGCGGCGCTCGGGCAGGTGACGGCCGGCGCCGGGGTCACGCTCGCGGCGCTGCAGGAGGCCGCGCGGCGCCACGGCGAGGATCCCACGCTCGATTTCGCCGCGCGCGACTCGTGCACGCTCGGCGGCCTCGTCGCCTGCGACGCCGGCGGCGCGCGGGCGCTGCGCCACGGCACCGCGCGTCCCCACGTCGCCGGGCTCGAGGCGGTCCTCGCCGACGGGAGCGTCGTCTCGCGACTGCAGGGCCTGACCAAGGACAACGCCGGCTACGACCTCCCCGCGCTGCTGATCGGCTCCGAGGGCACGCTGGGCATCATCACCCGCGTCCGCTGGCGCCTGGCGCCCATGGTACCCGCGCGCGCGACCGCGCTCGTCGCGCTGGACTCGGTCGCGGCGGCCGCGCGGCTGCTCGCGAGCCTGCGCGACTCCGCGCCGACGCTCGAGAGCTGCGACTTCTTCGGACCCGAGGGCATGTCGCTCGTGCTCTCCCACCAGCGGCGTCGCTCGCCGTTGCGCACCGACGCGGCCGTCTATCTCGTGCTCGAGTGCGCCGGGCGCCGCGATCCAACCGACGAGCTCGCCGCGGCGCTGGACGCCGCCGGCGCCCACGACGCCGTGCTCGCCGACGACGCGGCCGGCCGCGCCGGGCTGTGGGCGCTGCGCGAGGGCCACGCCGACGCGATCAACGCCGCCGGCATCCCGCACAAGCTCGACGTCGGGGTGCCGCTCTCAGAGCTCGAGCGCTTCCTCGCCGAGGTCCCGCCCACCGCGGCCGCCGCCGGCGCCGAACGGGTGATCGTGTTCGGTCATCTGGGCGACGGCAACGTGCACGTCAACCTCCTCGGCGCGCCCGCCGAGGATCGTCGCGCCGACGACGCGGTGCTCGAGCTGGCGCTGCGCTGCGGCGGGACGATCAGCGCCGAGCACGGAATCGGCGTGGCCAAGGCGGACTGGCTGGCGCGCGCTCGCGGCGACGCCGAGCTGCGGGCGATGCGCGCGGTCAAGCACGCGCTCGACCCCGGCGGGCTGCTCAACCCGGGTGCGGTGCTCGCGCTCGATCAGCCCTCTTCGAGCGGACCCAACGTCAGGCCCGCCGTGTCGAGCTGGATCCAGTAGCTCTCGGCGTCCTCGCGCGGTCCACTCCACACGATCGCGCAGCCCGTGTGGTGGATGCGATCGGCGATCCGATAGCCCTCGGCGAGCGTCACCCCGGGCACGACGCGGGCGAGGGTCTCGGCAACGTGATCGAAGGTGTTGTGGTCGTCGTTGAGCACGACGACCTTCCAGGGACCCCCCAGGCTCCCCCTCGGCACGCCGGCGCGGGGCAGCTCGACGGTCACCGACATGGACCGGACAATACCGACGCCGCCCGGCCGCGGCCAGGCTCAACCTCGCTCGTCGCGCTTGCTCCAGTAGCGCCGCAAGCCCGCGTAGGACTGCTCGAACGGCGCCGCGTGCTGGAGCACGCCGATCATCTCGGTCCCGTCGTGGCGGAGAATCAGCTCCCGGGCGGCGGCCACGTAGGTGTCGCAGTCGACGTAGCGAGCGAGCTGGCCCCAGTCCTCGAGGCGGATCGCGTATTCAGCGAGATGCCCGGAGACGTCGGAGAAGGCGCCGAAGTGGGTGACGACGAGGCGTTGCGGCCGCCAGGCCGCGATCGTCTGCAGCGACTCGTGCCAGGCGTCGACGTCGATGTCCGGCGGCGGCGCCGCGGGCATCGCCAGCGCCCCCTCCCCGATCCGCACCCCCGCGGTGTCCCCGACGAACGCGGTCGTCCCGTGCCGATAGGAGACGTGGTGGGAGGCGTGGCCGGGCGTGTAGGCGACGTCGAAGCTGTCGTCGAGGATCCGCTCGCCGCCCTCGAGCACCTCGAGGTTGCCCTCGGGGACCGGCACCATCTCGCCCCACAGATGGTCCATGTCGTCGCCGTAGAGCCGCTGCGCGGAGCTCATCAGGCGGCTCGGATCGACCATGTGCGGCGCGCCGACCGCGTGCACGTACACGCGCACGTCGGGCCAGCGCTGGACGAGCGATCCGGTGGCCCCGGCGTGATCGAGGTGGATGTGGGTCAGCAGCAGCGCCCGCGGGCGCCAGTCGCCGAGCGCCTGCAGGAGCGTCGGCAGGCACGAGGTCGGCCCCGGGTCGACGAGCACGTCGTCGACCTGCCAGCACGCGATCGCGCGCGCGCGGCCGAGGTGCATGAGGTCGATCTGGCGCACCGGCGAGAGGGCGACGTCAGCGCTCGCGCCGGCGATGCGCGGCCTGCGAGCTCGGCGGGATGACCGCGGCCGAGTCCTCGATGGTCCCGGGCGCGTCGGGTCCGGGCGCCAGCGGCGCGTCGGGCCCGGGAGCCACCGGCGCGTCCTGCGCGCCGGGCGCCACCGGCGCGTCCTGCGCCCCGGCCGCCGTCCTGTCCTCCTCGGGCCGCGGCACCGTCTCGTCCTGCACCTGCGGCACCGTCTCGTCCTCGCGAAGCGGCACCGTCTCGTCCTGCACCAGCGGCACCGTCTCGTCCTGCGCCAGCGGCACCGTCTCATCCTCGCGAAGCGGTGCCGTCTCATCCTCTCCGAGCGGGGGCGTCGCCTCCTCCGCGCGGTCGTAGGGGCCGTCCGCGGCCCCGGCCTCGGTGGGCGTGCCGGCGAGCATCGACTCCTCGGGCGCCGTGGCGGGCAGCTCCTGCGCGCCGGCATCGGCCGCCGCGGCCTGCTCGTCGGTCTCAAAGCGCCGGCCGGCGAGCTCGGCGAGGTCCTTCAGGCGCGTCGAGAGGTCGTCGGCGTCGGCGACGATCCGCTGGCGCTCGAGCCAGATGCGATCGGTCTCGGCGTCGAGCTCGCGCACGCGCTGCTCGGCGGCGCTCGTGACCTGCTCGGCCTCGCGGCGCGCGATCTGCAGCCGGTCCTCGGCCTCGGCGCGCGATTGGGCGGTGATCTGCTCGGCGGTCTCGTGCGCGCGCTGCAGGATTCCCGAGATCTGATCGCCGACGCGCTCGAGCGCGCGGCGGACGGCCGCCTCGGGCGACCGCGTCGCCTGCAGCTCGGACACGAGCTGGCGCGTGTGCTCGACGTAGTCGTCGACCGCGTCCCGGTCGTAGCCGCGCAGGCTCGTGGGGAACTCGGCCTCGACGAGCGCGAGCGGGTCGTCGGGCAGGTGGTTCAGCGGGGCCGTGATCTCCTGCAGGATCGCGTGCTCGGTGGCGGCTGAGCTCTGGTCGGGCATCGTTTGGCTGAGGGATTGTGCCACTTCATCGCGCCCGATCTGGGACGGGCCATGCAATCCTTGCGCGATGAGCGACGCTCCGCCCGCCCGCCTGCCCGAGCGCGACCGGCCGTGGATGATGCGCACCTACGCCGGTCACTCCGACGCCCGGCGCTCCAACGAGCTGTACCGGCGCAACCTCGAGAAGGGCCAGACCGGGCTGTCGGTCGCCTTCGACCTGCCGACCCAGACGGGCTATGACCCCGACGACGAGCTCGCGCGCGGCGAGGTCGGCAAGGTCGGGGTCTCGATCGCGCACATCGGGGACATGCGCACGCTGCTGGATGGCATCCCGCTCGGCGAGATGAACACCTCGATGACGATCAACGCCACCGCGGCGTGGCTGCTGGCGCTCTACATCGTCGCCGCCGAGGGCCAGGGCGTCCCCGAGGCCGAGCTGCAGGGCACCACCCAGAACGACATCCTCAAGGAGTATCTGAGCCGCGGCACCTACGCCTTCCCGCCCGGCCCGAGCATGCGGCTGATCGCCGACACGATCGCCTATGCGGTGGCGCACGTGCCGCGCTGGAACCCGATCAACATCTGCTCCTACCACCTGCAGGAGGCCGGCGCGACGCCGGTGCAGGAGATCGCCTACGCGATGAGCAACGCGATCGCCGTTCTCGATGCCGTCCGCGAGCGGGTCGACGCCGAGCTGATGGCAAGCGTGTTCGGACGGATCTCGTTCTTCGTCAACGCCGGGGTGCGCTTCGTCGAGGAGCACGCGAAGCTGCGCGCGATGGCGCAGCTATGGGACGAGCTCGGCCGCGACCGCTACGAGGTCGCCGACGAGCGCCTGCGTCGCTTTCGCTACGGCGTGCAGGTCAACTCGCTCGGGCTCACCGAGGCCCAGCCGGAGAACAACGTCTACCGGATCGCGCTCGAGGCCCTCGCGGTCACGCTCGGCCGCTCGGCGCGCGCCCGGGCGCTGCAGCTGCCGGCCTGGAACGAGGCGCTCGGACTTCCCCGTCCCTTCGACCAGCAGTGGTCGCTGCGCCTGCAGCAGATCCTCGCCTACGAGACCGACCTACTCGAGTACCCGGACATCTTCGACGGCTCGCTCGTCATGGAGCGCCTCGTCGCCGAGCTCGTCGAGGGGGCGCGGGCCGAGATGGCCCGGGTGGCCGAGCTCGGGGGGGCCGTCGCCGCGGTCGGCGAGATGAAGGCCTCGCTCGTCGAGTCCCACCGCCAGCGCCTGCGCGCGATCGAGAGCGGCGAACTGACCGTCGTCGGCGTGAATCGCTTCCAGAGCTCCGAGCCCTCGCCGCTGACCGCGGACGCCAACGGCGGGATCACGGTCGTCGATCCCGAGCTCGAGGCCGAGCTGCGCGCGGCCGTCGCGGGGTGGCGAACCGAGCGCGATGACGGTCCGGTGAGCGAGGCGCTCGCCCAGCTCGCCACCGCCGCGCGCGACCCCTCCCAGAACATCATGCCGGCCTCGATCGCCGCCGCCCGCGCCGGTGTGACGACCGGCGAGTGGGCGCGGACGCTGCGCGAGGCCTTCGGCTCCTACCGGGCGCCGACCGGCGTCGGCGAGGGCGCGGTCGCCGCCGGCGGGGACCTCGAGGCGCTGCGCGACGAGGTCGAGCGGGTCTCGGACGAGCTCGGGCGGCGGTTGAAGTTCCTCGTCGGCAAGCCGGGACTCGACGGGCACTCCAACGGCGCCGAGCAGATCGCGGTCCGGGCGCGCGACGCCGGGATGGACGTCGTCTACGAGGGCATCCGCCTGACGCCGTCGCAGATCGCGAGCTCGGCGGCGCAGGAGGGGGTCCACGTGATCGGGCTCTCGATCCTCTCGGGGTCGCACGCCGAGCTGATCCCGGCGGTGCTGCGCGCGCTCGCGCAGGCCGGCGTCGCCGACGTCCCAGTCGTCGCCGGCGGCATCATCCCCGAGGCCGACGCCGACGCGCTGCGCGAGCTCGGGGTGGCGGCGGTCTACACGCCCAAGGACTGGGAGCTCAACCGGATGCTCGCCGACATCGTCGCACTCGTCGGGGAGCGCGCCGGCGCCGGCGCCGGCGCCAGCGGCAGTGCCGGAGCCGGCGCCGGCGGCAGCGCCAGTGCCGACGCCGACGCCGGCGGAGCCCCGTAGGGCGCACGTGGATGGCGGGGAGCTCGCCGTGCGGCTGCGGGCGCGCGATCACGGCGCGGCCGCGGCCGTGCTCAACCTCGTCGAGAACCGCACGCCGCCCGCACGCGCCGCAGCGGCCGAGCTGTTGCGCGACCTCTCCCCCGCCGCCCTCGGCGGCGAGCCGGCGGCGCACGTCGTGGGCGTCACCGGCCCGCCGGGCGTCGGCAAGTCCTCGCTGCTGTCGCGCCTGATCGCCGAGTGGCGCAGCCAGGATCGCTCGGTCGCGGTGCTCGCCGTCGATCCGAGCTCGCGTGGCTCGGGGGGTGCTCTGCTCGGCGACCGGGCGCGGATCGAGCACGACCCCGCAGACGAGCGGGTGTTCATCCGCTCCACGGCGTCCGGCGGTAGGCTCGGCGGCGTCGCGCCGGCCACGCGGGCCGCGGCCGCCGCGCTGGCCGCGGCGTTCGACGTCGTGGTCATCGAGACGGTGGGCGTCGGCCAGTCCGAGACCGACGTCGCCGACATCGCCGACACCGTCGCGGTGATCGTCCAGCCGGGCTCGGGCGACGTGCTGCAGTTCCTGAAGGCCGGGATCATGGAGGTCCCCGACGTCCTCGTCGTGACCAAGTCCGATCTCGGCGGGGCGGCCGCCCGGGCGCTCGCCGACGTGCGCTCGGCGCTCGCCTCGCTGCGCGACGGCGACATCCCGGCGCTCGCGGTGTCGTGCCTGGCGCCCCCGACGGGGATCGCGGCGCTGGTCACGGCACTCGACGCCCATCGCGCCGGGATCGACCTCGCCGACCGGCGCATCCGGGGTCGCCGCCGCCAGGCGCTACGGGAGTTCGCCGCCGAGCACGGCGAGCGCGGGGTCCTGGCGCTCGGAGGCCAACGCGCGGTGGAGCGGTGGCTCGACGCGCGCGACCCCGGCCTCGACGTCGCCGCCCTCGTCGACGCGCTGGAACGAGCGGCCGGCGCGTGAGCGGCCGGGCGGCCCAGCGGATCGTGCTCCCGGGCGACCCGCTCGTGCTGGAGGGCACGGCGCTGCGGCCATGGCGCGACACCGACGTCGACGCGCTCGTCGCCGCCTGCCAGGATCCCGAGATCGCCCGCTGGACGCGGATCCCGGTGCCGTACGGGCCGGCGGACGCGCGCGCCTACCTGAGGACGCGCTATGACGCCGCCTTCGCCGGGTTAAGCGCTCCGTTCGCGATCGTCGAGACCGGCGACGGCGCGCTGCTCGGCTCGATCACGCTGCTGCGCGTGAACTGGCGCCACCGGCGCGCGATGATCGGCTACTGGCTCGCCGTCCCGGCCCGCGGCCGCGGGCACGCGACCCGAGCGCTGCGGCTCGCCTCGGGCTGGGGCATGGTGGCGCTCGGGCTCGAGCGGATCGGGCTCCTCGCCGCGGTCGTCAACCGGGGCTCCCAGCAGGTCGCCCTGCGCGCGGGCTTCCGGCGCGAGGCGGTGCTGCGCTCCTACCTCGTGAGCGACGGGCGGCGGCAGGACATGGTCATGTTCGGCCTCCTCTCTGCCTGAGCAGGGATTTCGGTCGCGCGGCGACTGCTTGGGCAGCGCCCAGGCGCCGTTCGCGGCCGCCGGACCGGAGCACCGCATGGGTAGGCTACAGGCATGGAGATGGAGCCCCTGCGCGACGGACACGGGCGCCGGATCGGCGATCTGCGGGTCTCGGTGACCGACCGCTGCAACTTCCGCTGCCAGTACTGCATGCCCGCCGAGGGCCTGCCGTGGCTGGAGCGCGCCGAGATCCTCACCTTCGAGGAGATCGCCCGGCTCGTGGGGCTGTTCGCCGCCATGGGCGTGCGCGACGTGCGCCTGACCGGCGGTGAGCCGCTCGTCCGCCGCGACTTTCCGACGCTCGCCGGGATGCTCGCGAGCCTCGAGGGCGTGCGCGAGCTGTCGGTGACGACGAACGGCTTTCTGCTCAAGCGCGATGCCGAGCGTCTGGTCGCAGCCGGGATCGACCGCTTCAACGTCTCCGTCGACTCGCTGCAACGCGATCGCTTCTACCAGCTCACCCGCCGCGACGCGCTCGCGGCGGTGCTCGAGGGCCTCGAGGTCCTGTCGGCGTTCCCCGAGGCCCATCCGATCAAGATCAACGCGGTGGCGATGCGCGGCTTCACCGAGCAGGAGGTCCTCCCCTTCGCCGCCCTCGCCCGCTCCACCCCCTACGAGGTTCGCTTCATCGAGTTCATGCCGCTCGACGCCGACCGCGCGTGGAGCACCTCCCAGGTGCTGACCGGCGAGGAGATCCGTGCCGCGATCGACGCCGTCCACCCGCTCGAGCCCGAACCCCGCGAGCCCTCCGCGACCGCGCGCGTCTACCGCTTCGCCGACGGCCAGGGCCGGATCGGCTTCATCAACCCCGTCTCCGAGCCCTTCTGCGCCGACTGCAACCGCGTCCGTCTGACCGCCGACGGACGCCTGCGGACCTGCCTGTTCTCGCTGCACGAGACCGACCTGCGCGGCCCGCTGCGCGACGGCGCCGACGACTCAGAGCTCGAGCGGATCATTCGCGACGCGGTGTGGCGCAAGGAGCTCAAGCACCACGTCGGCGAGCCGGGCTTCATCCAGCCGACGCGCAGCATGTCGGCGATCGGCGGCTGATCCGCGGGTCGAGTCCGGCTCATCGGCGGCGAGGCCGCCGGGCCATTACGCTGCGGGCAGATCCCGTCCTACCAGCAGCGATCGGAGCCGATATGAGCACGCCAGCCGCGGGGCCTCCCAACCCGTATGACTTCCTCCCCCAGGTCCCCGCGTTCACCGTCACCAGCACCGACATCTCCGACGGCGTCGCCTTCGGGATGCCGCAGGTCAGCGGGCTCCTCGGCGCCGGCGGCGAGGACGTGTCGCCGCAGCTGAGCTGGGACGGCTTCCCGGCCGACACCGCCAGCTTCGCCGTGACCTGCGTCGATCCGAACGCTCCGACCGGCAGCGGCTTCTGGCACTGGGCGGTGGCCGACATCCCCGCCGGCACGACCGAGCTGGCGAGCGGAGCCGGCGACGAGAACGGAGCCGGTCTGCCCCAGGGAGCGCTGACGCTGCCCAATGACGCCGGGATGCACCGCTACGTCGGCGCCGCGCCGCCCGAGGGCCATGGCGTGCACCACTATTACTTCGTCGTCCACGCGGTCGACGTCGAGAGCCTCGGCATCGATCGCTCGGCGACGCCAGCGTTCCTGGGCTTCAACCTGTTCTCGCACACGCTGGCCCGAGCCTCGATCGTCCCCACCTACGAGCGCTGACCCCGGCTGATCCGGGCGGCGACGGATCCCGTATTCACGGGATCGCAAGGTCTGTTGCGCATAATGGCGGGTCGGGATGCTCCTGCTGCTGCTGTTCGCCCTGATCGCCGGCGCCGGCACCGCGATCACCCCGTGCGTGCTGCCGGTGCTCCCGGCGCTGCTCTCGGCCTCGGCCGCCGGCGGGCGACGGCGGCCGCTGGGGATCGTCCTCGGCCTGGCGATCACCTTCACGATCGCGATCGTCGCCCTCGCCCAGCTCGTCAATGGCGTCGGCCTGTCGAGCGGGGCGGCGCGAACCCTGGCGATCGTCGTCCTCGTGGCCTTCGGAGCCGTCCTGCTCCTGCCGTCGCTGGCCGAGCGCGTCCAGGCGCCCCTGTCGCGCCTGGCCCGCTTCGGGCCGCGGACGAAGGGCACCGGCTTCTGGACGGGGCTCGGCGTCGGCGGTGCGCTCGGGTTCGTCTGCGCGCCGTGCGCGGGGCCGATCCTCGCCGCGGTCACCTCGGTCAGCGCCTCGGGCGGCGCGTCGGGCCGCGTCGTGGCGGTCGCGCTCGCCTATGCGACCGGGCTGAGCGCCGTGATGCTCCTCTACGGCCTCGGCGGCCGCGCGGTGCTGAGCCGCATCCGCCGCTCGGCGTCCGGCCATGTCGTCGAGCGCACGCTCGGGATCGTGCTGCTCGTCACGGCGGTCGTGATGGCGACCAACCTCGACGTGCGCTTCGAGGACGCCCTCGCGCGCAGCACGAGCCTGCCCGGCTTTCTCACCGATCCGACGCGCGGGCTGGAGAGCTCGCACGCCGTGCAGAGCCGCCTCGCCGCGCTGCGCCCCGCGTCGCGCTTCGCCCGCCGCCAGGACACGCAGGCCTCGGCGACGCCCGTGGCCGAGCGCACCGGGGTGGCGATCCCCGGCGTCAGCACGCCGCCGCTGCCCCGCCTGGGCGCGGCGCCGCCGTTCACCGACAACCAGCGCTGGTTCAACACCCCCGGTGACCGGCCGCTGACCCTCGCGGGGCTGCGCGGCCACGTCGTGCTCGTCGACTTCTGGACTTACACGTGCATCAACTGCATCCGCACGCTGCCCTTCCTCGAGGGCCTGTACGCCCACTACCACCGCGACGGCCTCGACATCGTCGGGGTCGAGACCCCCGAGTTCACCTTTGAGCAGGAGGCGAGCAACGTCGCCCAGGCGATCGCGGCCGACGGCCTGCGCTACCCGGTCGTCCAGGACAACCGCTACGGCACCTGGAACGCGTATCAGAACGAGTACTGGCCCGCCGAGTACCTGATCGACTCCGACGGCCAGGTCCGCCACACCCAGTTCGGCGAGGGCGACTACAAGCAGAGCGAGGCGGCGGTCCGCGAGCTGCTCTACGAGGCCGGCGCGCGCCACCTTCCGGCGCCGATGAGCGCGCACGCGATCCTGCCCTCCACGGGCCTGGCCACCGACGAGACCTACGTCGACGACAAGCGCGCGATCGGCTTCGCCCAGCCGCTGCGCGCGGGCACCCACGCCTATGCCGGCGTCGCCCAGCCTCAGCTCAACGAGTTCGCGCTGGGCGGCACCTGGAGGGTGACCGACCAGTCGGCGACGCCCGTCGCGGCGGGCGCGACGATCACCGCGCGCTACCAGGCGGCGCACGTCTACCTCGTGATGACCTCGGCGGGCGAGCTGCCGCGGACCGTGCACGTGCTCCTCGACGGCCGGCCGATCACCGCCGCCGCCGCGGGCGCCGACGTCCACGACGCTCGCGTCACCGTCCGCGGGCAGCGCCTGTACTCGCTCGTCTCGACCCCCGACGACGAGACCGCAACCCTCCAGGTGCAGGTTCCGCCCGGGGTCAGCGCCTACGACTTCACCTTCGGCTAGCGCCCGCCGGGGGCCTCGCCGGGCGTCCTAGAATCAGCGCCCATGGAGGGATCGACCGAGGTCCGCAGCTGGTTGCGCTGCTACCGCTGCTGGTCGCAGAACCTCGAGGTGCAGGTGCATTACGAGGGCATCCACCGCATCGACCCCGAGAGCGGCGAGCGCGGCGAGGTCGTCGACGAGATGCAGGAGGCCGTCGTGCAGTGCCTGGAGTGCATGCACGACCAGCCGCACCTCGGCTTTCAGAACGGACGGGTCGAGCCGATCGAGGACCGCTGGGAGCGGATGATCGCCGGCACGCCCTGGGTGGCCTCGTGCACCGTGACCGTCGAGGCCGACGAGGTCGAGACCTGCTCGGGTCCCGAGGCCGGCGACTCGCTGTCCTACGCGGCGTTCGGCGACCACGGCACCCGCGAGTTCTTCACCCACGTCCGCTTCCACAAGCACGACGAGGACCGGATCGTCGTCCACCTGCTCGTCGAGCTCTACTCGCGCTCGGCCGAGGAGGCCACCGAGGTGCTCGAGGAGGCCTCGCGTGGCCAGCTGTCGATCACCTCGCTCGCCGAGGAGTCGCGTCCGCCGGCCTCCACCGGCGACGAGCCCCACTGAGCCCGCCGGGTCGGCCTCGCGCGGCGTCGCCGGGAGCGCCACGCCCAGGCCTCGGAGATGATCAGCGCCGCCGCGACCGGCACGGTCGCCGGCAGCTCGGAGAGCACGAGGAACAGCAGGTCGAACAGGCCCGCGAGCCCGAGCGTCAGCAGCGCCACCGGCCACTGCCGCCGCGCCTGGCGGGCGAGAACGGCGCCGAGCACGCCGGCGACGAACAGGTCCCCGTAGCCCAGCGACACCGAGCCGAAGGACTCGGATTGCAGCTGGGGCAGCCCCGGGCCGGGCGAGGCGGCGACGAGCACGTCGTTCGGGGCCTGCAGCAGGTCGGAGAGGACGAGCCAGGTGTCGGCGGCCGCCATCGCGATGATCCCGAGCTTCAGCCACCCGGGCGATGCGACCGCGGCGAGCAGCCATCCGAGCGTCACGCAGCTGAGCGCCGCGAGCAGCGTCGCCGCCGCCTCGCCGGCGAGCGTCGTGCGGCTGACCCAGGCGAGCACGAACAGCGGCACCGCGAGCACGGCCAGCCATGGTCGCGCGCCGTGCGCCGCCCAGCCGAGCGCGGCCGCGGCGAGGATCGGCACCGCGATCAGCGCCAGCCAGGTCAGGCCGGTGGCGCTCGCCGACACGTAGCGGATCGCGAAGATAACCCCGATGATCGACGCGATCGGGATCGCCGCCCAGGCCGGACCCGACAGCCGCTGCATCCACGCCGGACGCGGCGGCCGCCGGGGGGCGGCCACGGCCGCGGCCTGGACGACGAGCACCGCCGCGTCGGACGGGATGAACCCCAGCGCCATCGCCCCGAGGGTACGGAGCGTGAGCGAACGCCTCGTCAGACCCGGCGGCTCAGCCGGCGCGCAGCCGCTCCTCGAGCGCGTCGAGCTGGGCGATCAGCTCGGGCGGCAGCTTGTCGCCGAAGCGCTCGAGGTGCTCGCGGAACTGCGGCAGCTGGGCGAGCCAGCCCTCGGTGTCGACCGCCAGCAGCTCGGCCATCGTCTCCGGGCTGACGTCGAGGCCGTCGGTCTCGATCCCGCCCTCGCCGACCGGCGGGAGCAGGCCGATCGGGGTCTGCACCGCCTCGCCCTCGCCGGTGATCCGCCTGAAGATCCAGGCGAGCACGCGCGAGTTCTCACCGAAGCCCGGCCACAGAAAGGCGCCGTCGTCGTCCCTGCGAAACCAGTTGACGTAGAAGATCCGCGGCATCCGGGCGCCCTCGCGCTGGGCCACCGTCAGCCAGTGCGCGAAGTAGTCGCCCATGTGGTAGCCGCAGAACGGCAGCATCGCCATCGGGTCGAAGCGCAGCTTGCCGACCTCCCCCGCCTGAGCGATCGTCGTCTCCGAGGACATGATCGAGCCCATGAACGTGCCGTGCTCCCAGTCGGTGGCCTCGTGCACGAGCGGGATCACGTTCGGGCGCCGACCGCCGAGCATGATCGCCGAGATCGGCACCCCCGCCGGGTCCTCCCACTCGGGAGCCATCGATGGGCAGCGGGCGGCCTGCACGGTGAAGCGCGCGTTGGGGTGCGCGGCCGGCGACTCGGAGTCCGGCGTCCAGTCCTGGCCGCGCCAGTCGATCGCGTGCGCGGGCGGCTCGCCGGTCATCCCCTCCCACCAGACGTCGCCGTCGTCGGTCCTGGCGCAGTTGGTGAACACCGTGTCGCGGCTGACCATGTCGACCGCGTTGGGGTTCGTGCGCGCGCCGGTGCCGGGCGCGACGCCGAAGAAGCCCGACTCGGGGTTGACCGCGTACAGCTGGCCGTCCTCGCCGAACTTCATCCACGCGATGTCGTCGCCGATCGTCTCCACCTTCCAGTCGGGCAGGGTCGGGACGACCATCGCGAGGTTCGTCTTGCCGCACGCGCTCGGGAACGCGCCGGCGATGTAGCGCGCCTCGCCCTCGGGGGAGGTGACCTTGAGGATCAGCATGTGCTCGGCCAGCCAGCCCTCGTCACGGGCCATCACCGAGGCGATCCGCAGCGCGAAGCACTTCTTGCCGAGCAGGGCGTTGCCGCCGTAGCCCGAGCCGAACGACCAGATCTCGCGCGTCTCGGGGTAGTGGACGATGTACTTGTTCTCGCCGTTGCACGGCCACGGCACGTCCTTGGCGCCGTCGAGCAGCGGCGCGCCGACCGAGTGTACGCAGGGCACGAAGTCCCCGTCGGCGCCGAGGACGTCAAGCGCGGGCTGGCCCATCCGGGTCATCACCCGCATCGACAGCGCCACGTAGGCCGAATCGGTCAGCTGCACGCCGATATAGGAGATCGGCGAGCCGAGCGGGCCCATGGAGAACGGCACCACGTACATCGTGCGCCCGCGCATCGAGCCCTCGAACAGGGCGTGCAGCGTCGCGCGCATCTCCTCGGGGTCCCGCCAGTGGTTGTTCGGCCCGGCGTCGACCTCGCGCTGCGCGCAGATGAACGTCCGATCCTCGACCCGGGCGACGTCGGCGGGATCCGACCTGGCCAGCAACGAGCCCGGCCGCCGCGTCTCGGACAGCTTCTCGACCGTACCGGCGTCGATGAGCGTCTGCACGAGCAGTCCCTGCTCCTCTACCGATCCGTCGCACCAGTGAACCTGGTCGGGCTGGGTGAGCGTCGCGATCTCGTCGACCCAGGCCTTCAGCCCGGGGTGCGCGGTCCTCGCCTGGTGCTGCGAAACGGTGTTTGCCATGTAAAGGGCGCTCCTCGCCGAATTGGGAAAATGTGCGAAAAGAGTACCCGTCTCGACGCCGACCGGGGCCGGTCGGCTCGGGTTTTCTCGGGCTCAGCTCGGCCGGCGCGGGACGAGCACGAGGCGCTTGAACTCGGCCACGAGAACCCCCTCCTGATTGAGGACGCGCGTGTGAACGCGCACGGTGCCGCGATCGGGCTTGGAGCGTGACTCCCGGACCTCGAGGACCTCGGTCTCGGCATACAGCGTGTCCCCGTGAAAAACCGGCGCGGGATGACTCAGCTCCTCGGTCGAGAGGTTCGCGATCGCCTTGCCGCTGATGTCCGACACGCTCATGCCGAGCGCGAGCGAGTACACGTACGGGCCGACGACGACGTTGCGGCCCTGCTGCGCCTGGGCGGCGTAGACATCGTTGAGGTGCAGCGGATGGTGATTCATCGTGATCAGGCAGAACAGGTGGTCGTCGGCCTCGGTCACCGTCTTGGCGGGCCAGTGCCGGTAGACCGCTCCCACCTCGAACTCCTCGAGGTAGCGGCCGTAGGGATGCGCCCCCGAGGCCTCACGCTGCGCCTGGTCGGTCTGGACGTCGGGCATGATCGGTCGCTCCTGGGTGTCGGCTGCAGGGAGCCAGAGGATGCCAGCTGTCCCGACGCCCGCTCGCCGCCGACCTCGATGCGATGGCGACCGCGCCCGCGCCCCGGCCGACGAGAAACCAAACTGATCCAGCTAGCGTTCCAGGCCACCGACCCTGGAGGCGAAGCAGTGCGCAACCCCCGCGATTTCGGCAAGGCGCTGGCCATCGGCGCCCCCGACCCGATCCTCGACATCCCGCTTGCGCCGTCGCGGATGATCCACTTCCTGGACTTCTCCAACGAGCGGATGGTGGCCAAGGCGCCCGAGATCGCGCGCGGCGTCGACATCCTGCTCGGGAACCTCGAGGACGCGGTGCCGGTCGACCGCAAGGAGGCCGCGCGGGCGGGCCTGGTGACCGTCGGCCGGGAGATGGACCTCGGCCAGACGCAGCTGTGGACGCGCGTCAACAGCCTCGAGTCGCCGTGGATCCTCGACGACCTGACGACGCTCGTTGCCGAGATCGGCGACAAGCTGTCGGTGATCATGGTCCCGAAGGTCGAGGGGCCCTGGGACATCCACTACGTCGACCGCCTCCTCGCCCAGCTCGAGGCCCGGGCCGGGCTGAGGCGCCCGATCCTCGTCCACGCGCTGCTCGAGACCGGCCTCGGCGTCGTCAACGTCGCGGAGATCGCCGCCGCGAGCCCGCGCATGCAGGGGATGAGCCTCGGGCCCGCGGACCTGGCGGCGAGCCGGCGGATGAAGACGACGCGCGTCGGCGGCGGGCACCCCGGCTATCGCACGATCTCCGACCCCGATCCCGACGACGCCGCCGCCCCGCGGGCGACCGCGCAGCAGGACCCGTGGCACTACACGCTCGCGCGCATGGTCGACGCGTGCACCTCGGTCGGGATCCTTCCCTTCTACGGGCCGTTCGGCGACATCAAGGACGTGGTGGGCTGCGAGAGCCAGTTCCGCGCCGCGTTCCTGCTCGGCTGCGTCGGGGCGTGGTCGCTGCACCCGGTGCAGATCGAGATCGCCAAGCGCGTGTTCAGCCCCGATCCCGACGACGTGCGCTTCGCCCGCAAGGTGATCGAGGCGATCCCCGACGGCCGGGGGGTGCACATGATCGACGGCAAGATGCAGGACGACGCAACCTACAAGCAGGCGCAGGTGATGGTGCAGCTGGCCGAGATGCTCGCCCGGCGCGACCCCGAGCTCGCCCAGGCCTACGACATGGCGCCGGCCGCCGCCTGATGGGCCCGGCCGTGCCGCTCACCCGCCGGCGCTCGGTGCTGTACATGCCGGGGGCCAACGAGCGGGCGCTCGCCAAGGCGCGGGACCTGCCCGCCGACGCGCTCATCCTCGACCTCGAGGACGCGGTCGCGCCCGCGGCCAAGCGCCAAGCCCGCGAGCGGGTGTGCGCCGCCGTCGCCTCCGGGGCCTACGGCACGCGCGAGGTGGCGATCCGCGTCAACGCGATCGGCACCGAGTGGCACGACGATGACGTGCGCGGCGCGGCGGCGGCCGGCCCCGACGGGATCCTCGTCCCCAAGGTCGCCTCCGCGCAGGACGTGCGCGACACCGAGCGCGCGCTGGAGCACGCGGACGCGCCCGAGCGCACGCGCATCTGGGCGATGCTCGAGACCCCCGCGGCGGTCGTCCACGCCGCCGAGATCGCCGCCGCGAGCCCGCGGCTGGCGGTGCTCGTCATGGGCACCAACGACCTCGCCTCCGAGCTGTTCGCCGAGCTGACCCCCGGACGCGCGCCGCTGCTGGGCAGCCTGTCGACGTGCATCGTCGCCGCCCGGTCGGCCGGCGCGGCGATCATCGACGGCGTCTACAACGACCTGCGCGACCTTGCGGGCTTCGAGGCCGAGTGCCGCCAGGGCCGCGAGCTCGGCTTCGACGGCAAGACGCTGATCCATCCGGTCCAGCTCGAGCCGTGCAACCGCGTCTTTACGCCGAGCGAGACCGAGGTGGCCCACGCCCGGCGGGTCGTCCAGGCGTTCGCGCAGGCCGCGCGGGCGGGCGCGGGGGTGGCGACGCTCGACGGCCGGCTGATCGAGAACCTCCACGTCCGCAACGCTGAGCGGGCGCTGGCACTGGCGGGGCACCCGACGACGACGGCGTAGGCTTCGCGGCCGCGATGGCGAACACGGACTGTCATGCGGATCTCTGCCAAGGCTGACTACGCCGTGCGCGCCCTGGCCGAGCTGGCGGCCGCGGATGAGCCGGACGACCCGGGCGCCGCCCAATCCGGCGAGGCCGGACGCCGAGCGGGCGGCAAGCCCGGGAAGCCCGTCAAGGCCGAGCGGATCGCGACCGCGCAGGGAATCCCGCTGAACTTCCTCGAGAACATCCTCGGCGAGCTGCGCCACGCGGGGCTCGTCCGCAGCCACCGCGGGGCCGAGGGCGGCTTCCGGCTCGCCCGCCCGGCCACCGAGGTCACCGTCGCCGACGTCATCCGCGCCGTCGAGGGGCCGCTGGCCAGCGTGCGCGGAGGGCCGCCCGAGGACGCCAACTACGACGGCGCCGCGCAGGTGCTGCCCCAGGTGTGGATCGCCGTACGCGTGAACCTGCGCCGGGTGATGGAGCGGGTGACGATCGCCGACGTCGCCGAGGGCAAGCTGCCGGCCTCCGTGCTCAGGCTGACCGAGGACCCGGGGGCCTGGGTCACCCGCTGAGCGCCGGCGCTCGGCGGCGCCGACTAGATGAGTGATTCCGAATTGGACGCTGCCGTACTGGCTGCGCGAGGGAACATAAACAGGCCGTCGAAGGTCGGCGTTGCTCTAGCAACGTCGACCACGGAGGTGGCCTCGTGCTCGCCGACCTCGACGACCTTCTCATCGCACTTTACGTGCTGGCCGAT
>Ga0213875_10000091_pt1 | contig 104903 bp, 108 predicted proteins | sample BarmaccomBMRX_R8_FD_160105 | JGI IMG/M metagenome (GOLD analysis project Ga0213875, IMG submission 160105) | Root-associated microbial communities from Barbacenia macrantha in rupestrian grasslands, the National Park of Serra do Cipo, Brazil - RX_R8 | ecosystem: Host-associated > Plants >... | reverse complement strand
GCGGTCTGCGTCAACGAGCACCATTCGAACGGCTACGGGCTGATGCCGTCGCCGAATTTGATCGCCTCGGCGCTGGCGCGGCGCACCACCGACACGGCGCTGTGCGTGATGGGGAATTCGCTGGCGCTGTACAACCCGCCGACCCGGGTGGCCGAAGAATTCGCGATGATCGACGTGATCTCGGGCGGGCGGCTGATCGCCGGTTTTCCGGTCGGCACGCCGATGGACACCTGTTTTGCCTACGGCCAGAACCCGTCGATGCTGCGCGAGCGCTATTACGAGGCGCACGACCTCGTGCTGAAGGCGTGGACCGAGCCCGAGACCTTCGCGTTCAACGGTCGCTTCAACCAGCAGCGTTATGTGAACATCTGGCCCAGGCCGGTGCAAAAGCCGCACCCGCCGATCTGGATACCCGGAGGCGGCTCGGTCGAGACCTGGCGCTGGTGCGCCGAGATGGACCACGTCTACGCGTACCTCAGCTATTTCGGCTACAAGGCCGGGCAGACGACGATGACCGGCTTCTGGGAGGAGATGAAGCGGCTGGGCAAGGAGCCGAACCCCTACCATGCCGGCTTCCTGCAATTCGTCGGGGTCGCGGACAGCCGCGAGGAGGCGATGCGGCTCTATGCCGAGCCGGCCGAGTATTTCTACGGCCGCTGCCTGCATGTCGATCCGCGCTTCGCGAACCCGCCGGGCTACACCAGCGAGGGCACCCTGCGTGCCGGCGTGCAAGGGATGGTGTCGCAGGCGGCGCAAGGCTCGCGGCCGATTCAATACGCCAACAAATTCCAGATGCTGGCACGCGAGATGGAAGACATCGTCGAGCGCGGTTACGTGATCGTCGGTTCGCCCGACGAGGTCGTCGAGCAATTGACCGAGGTGGCGACCAGCCTCAATGTCGGCCATTTGATGCTGCTGCTGCAGTTCGGCAACATGGGCAAGGATCTGGCCAAGTACAACACCAGGCTGTTTGCCGAGAAGGTTATGCCGCGCCTCAAGCCATTGTTCTCGGAATGGGAAGACCGCTGGTGGCCGCAGCCCATGGATCGCCGGCAACGGGCCGAATTGCCGAGCTTCCATCCGGCTGCGATCGCGGCCGAGTAGGGGCCCCGTGAGTCCCCACCCTATCCCTCTCCCGCTTGCGGGGGAGGGGACGCAGCGGCGCCGGCTGCTCGGACATAACTCCCTCCCCCGCACGCGGGGGAGGGTTGGGGTGGGGGCTTTCACACCATGACAGAACCGCAGACGACGACGGTCGAGATCAACGGGTTTTCCTGCCGCGTCTGGCAGGCGGGTTCCGGGCCGAAGCTCGGGTTTCTGGCCGGGTTCGGCGGGCTGCCGAAATGGGTCCCGTTCCTCGACGCATTGGCCCTCGAGCGCACCGTGATCGTGCCGTCATTGCCGGGCTTCCCCGGCGGAGAGCGCGGCCATACCGTGCTCGACAGCCATCTCGACTGGGTGTTGGCGACGCGGCGGCTGCTGATCGCGGCCGGGCTCGACGGCGCCGATCTCGCGGGCAGCTCGGTCGGCGGCTCGCTGGCCGCCGAGATGGCGGCGCTGTGGCCCGGCTCGGTGCGCCGCCTCGCCTTGGTCTCGCCGTTCGGCCTGTTCGACGAGAACGATCCCCCGACCGACCCCTGGGCGCAGCGCGCGCCCGACGTGCCCGGGCTGATGTGCGCCGACCCGGCGCGCTGGGAGGCGCTGAAGGCCGAGCCGGAAGGGCAGAATTCGCCGGAATGGCCGATCGAGCAGACCCGCGCCAGCGAGGCCGCCGCGCGCATCTTCTGGCCGCTCGGCAACACCAAGCTCGAAAAGCGCCTGCCGCTGATCGAGGCGCCGACCTTGCTGATCTGGGGCGGCGAGGACCGCCTGATGCCGCGCAGCTACGCCGACCGCTTCGCGGCCGGGATCAAGGGCCAGACCGAAATCCGGGTGGTTCCGGGCGCCGGCCACCTCGCCGAACTCGACAAGCCCGACGAGGTCGCCGCCGAGATCCTGCGCTGGACCGCGGCATAGAGCGACTGTTCGATTGAATTGCCCCGCTCTCGTCGCCCCCGCGAAAGCGGGGACCGGAAGGACTGGCACGTCGCTCGCGCCCTGTGTTCCCGCTTTCGCGGGAACGGCGACACTATGAAAGCGAGAACTGCTCTGGAAAGAGGCTGACGACGATGGTCGATGTCGAGGAACTGAAGGCGCTGGGGCGCCCGCACGGCATGCCGTTCCGCATCGGGAAGCTCGGGCATGTCGTGCTCAATGTGCGCGATGTCGCGCGCTCGGTGCGCTTCTATACGCAGGTGCTCGGCTTCGAGGTGTCCGATGTGTACCCGGACGAAATGGTGCCGGGCGGCATGGCGTTTCTGCGCTGCAACCCCGATCATCACGGGGTCGCGCTGGTCGGGTCCCTCGCGCAGAGCCACGACAATGTCGAGTTGAACCATGTGGCTTTCGAGGTCGCCACGCTCGACGAGGTGCTACGCGCGCACGAACACCTGAAGCGTCACGAGGTCATCATCGATTTCGCCGGGCGTCGCCGCGCCGGGTGCCAGATCGCGGTGGAATTCCGCGACCCGGACAACCACCGGCTCGAGATCTATTGGGGCATCGACCAGATCGGGACCGACGGCAAATCCCGCCCCGCCGCCGAATGGAAGGGTGCCCGCAGCCTTGCCGAGGCGATCGCCGATCCGGTGCGCGGCCAGGACACGACCCTGCACGACCCTTCGCTGCCGCCGCGCTGAGACGAAAAAGTTCGGCCAAATCGTCTGAATATGTTCGGCTAAGCCTTCCCACTTGATTCCCTGATTTTAAGGCCGTCATTCCGGGGCTCGGCGAAGCCGAGAGCCCGGAACCCATATTCCAGAGGCCGGTGTTCATGGGTTCCGGGCTCGCCGCTGCGCAGCGCCCCGGAATGACAGCGCGAAAGCGGGCCGTTCGGCGCCGGCTTGGACGGGTCTGTGGATGCGATCGAAGAATTCAGCTCGATTGCCAATTGACTCCGCTCCCTGCAACTGCGCCATTCTCCAAACCCTGCTTGATCACACGTTGACATTTGCTTTCCGATCACGCTCCCGGCACCGCATTCGGCTTTGGGGGTAGAGTGGGCCGCTTCCGCTCGGTCGTCTCGCGGATCGTCGCGCTGCACCTGCTCGCGATTGTCGCGACCTCGATTTTTATGCCGCTGGCGCTGTTCCTGATGCTGAAACACGCCGCCGAGGCATTGCACGAGCGCGCCTTGCGCGAGCAGGCCACCGAGATCCTGCGCTACATCGACACCATGCCGGATGGCGGATTGCGCCTGCAGCTGCCGCCGCGTGTCGCCGAACTGTATTCCGAAGCCTATGGCCGGTACGCCTTTGCGGTACTCGACGAACAGGGCCGGGTGCTGTTTTCATCGCTGTCGAACGACCGCCCGCTTGTCGAACCGCACCGTCCGGGCGACGAGGCGGCCTATTTCACGCGGCATGGCGGCGACGCCGACATCCATGGGGTAAGCCTGCCGCTGGCTCTCGACGGCCGGCGCCTGTGGGTGCAGGTGTCGCAGGATCTGGCGCATCGCGACGTGCTGATCGACGACATTGTCGCCGACTTCTTTACCCAGGTCGGGTGGGTTACGGCACCGATCCTGCTGTTGCTGCTGGGGATCGATGTGATGATCTTCCGGCGGGCGTTAAAGCCGATCATTGCCGCCTCGGCGCTGGCCGAGCGGATCGGCCCGAGCCGCACCGAGTTGCGCCTGCCCGAGGCCGGCATGCCGCAGGAAGTGCTGCCCTTGGTGCGCGCGGTCAATCAAGCCCTCGACCGGCTTGAGGAGGGGCTTCTCGGCCAGCGCGCCTTTACCGCCGATGCCGCGCACGAATTGCGCACACCGCTGACGATCCTGCGCACCCAGATCGACATGATCGCCGATCGCGAGCTCGCCCGAGCGCTGCGCGACGACGTCGAGGGGATGAGCCGCCTGGTCAATCAGCTGCTGGAGATGGCCGAACTCGAAACTTTCGTGATCGGCAGCCGGGAAAGCGCCGATCTCGCGGCCGTATCGGCCGAGGTGGCGGCGTTCGTCGCCCCGCTCGCGCTGTCGCGGCGCAAAACCGTGGCAGTCACCGGCGCGCGCGGGCCGGTGCGGGTGCGCGGCAATGCCGACATGATCGGCCGTGCGATACGCAACCTGGTCGAGAATGCGCTGGCGCATACGCCGACCGGCAGCTCGGTCGACATCGAGGTTGATCCGGCCGGCATCCTGCGCGTCGTGGATGACGGTCCCGGCGTGCCGGTCGGCGAACGCGATCAGATCTTCCGCAGGTTCTGGCGGCGCGACCGGTCGCGTTCCGGCAGCGCCGGGCTCGGCCTGTCGATCGTCGCCCGCATCGCCGAGATGCACGGCGCTACGGTTGCGGTCGAGGATCGCCCCGGCGCCGGCGCCGTGTTCGCGCTGCGTTTTCCGGGGGTGATCGGCGCCGCGTCGCCGGTCGACCCGATGCCCGAGCCGGCTTTCTGACCGCGGGCGCGGGGCGGCCCGCCGGAACCGCGCGACCACATGCCGTGCCGACCGGGGGCTTTACACTCGACGCGACGGCGCCGACAATTCGCCGGAACGGACCCGCCTGGCAAAGGAAACGCGGATGGCGACGACGGACCCGATGTATCCGGGCTACGAGCAGGGCTGGGTCGTGGTCAGAGGCGACCAGGCGCATCAGCATCTGATCGGCATCTTCGCAAGCCGCGAAGAAGCCGAGGCGGCGGCCGCGCGCGAGAAGACGGACTGCCGCGTGATCTGGGGCGCCTACAACCGGGAGACCAAGGATCTGCTCGCCGGCGACGTGCCCTGACCGGGACGGCCGGGGGTGATACCGGCGTGACCGATCTTGCCGCCCTCGATGCCGCCGCGGCGGTGGTTCGCCGCGTCGTGCCACCGACTGCGCAATATTGCTGGCCGCTGCTGTCGCGGCGGCTCGGCACGGAAATCTGGGTCAAGCACGAGAACCATACCCCGATCGGCGCCTTCAAACTGCGCGGCGGGCTCGTCTATCTCGATGATCTCCGGCGCAGCCGGCCGGACCTCGATGGCGTCGTGACCGCCACCCGCGGCAATCACGGGCAGAGCATTGCCTATGCCGCGAGCCGGCTCGGGCTGACCGCGACCATCGTCGTGCCGCACGGCAACAGTATCGAGAAGAACCGGGCGATGACCGCCTTTGGCGCCCGGCTGATCGAGACCGGGCACGATTTCCAGGCCGCCTACGAGCATGCGATCGGGCTCGCCGAGCGCGAGCGGCTGCACCTGGTGCGCTCGTTTCATCCGTTGCTGGTGCGCGGCGTGGCCAGCTATGGGCTGGAATTGTTTCGCGCCGTCCCGGATCTCGACGTCGTCTACGTGCCTATCGGCCTGGGCAGCGGGATTTGCGCGGTGATGGCGGCCCGCGAGGCGCTGGGGGAGACTGCCGAGATCGTCGGTGTGGTGGCCGCCAACGCCCCGACTTATGCGCTGTCCTTCGCCGCCGGCCGGCCGGTGGCGACCAACAGCGCAGACACGCTCGCCGATGGCCTCGCCTGCCGCGTTCCGGACGAAGCAGCGCTCGCGGAGATTCGTCGCGGGGCCGCGCGCATCGTCCGCGTTTCCGAGGCCGAGATTCGCAGCGCCATCCGCATCCTCTACGCCGACACCCACAATTTGGCCGAGGGGGCGGGTGCGGCAGCGCTTGCCGCCGCGCTGCAGGAGCGCAGCCGCCTCGCCGGCAAGCGCGTTGCCGTCATTCTATCCGGCGGCAATGTCGACCGCCGGCTGTTCGCCGAGATCCTGGCCGAACGCGACGACGTCGAGATAGCGGAATAAGCGAATTCGGGACTTACCGGTCGCGGCCGTAATGGTCCTCGAACCGGATGATGTCGTCTTCGCCGAGATAACCGCCGGACTGCACTTCAATCAGGTGCAGCGGAATTTTTCCCGGGTTTTCGAGCCGGTGCGTCGTGCCGAGCGGAATGTAGGTGGACTGATCCTCGGTCAGGATCATTTCCTGCTCGCCGCGCACGATCTTGGCCGTGCCCTGCACGACGACCCAGTGCTCGGCGCGATGGTGATGCATCTGCAAGGACAGCTTGCCGCCGGGCTTGACCACGATGTGCTTGACCTGCACGCGATCGCCGACATGCAGCGATTTGTAGGTGCCCCATGGGCGATGCACTGTCGGCAGCGCGTCGACCTCCTCGCGCCCCTTCTCGATCAGGCGGGCGACCAGTCGCCGGACTTCCTGGCTGCGGTTGCGCGGCGCCACCATGACGGCATCGCCGGTCACAACAACGATCAGGTCCTCGATCCCGACCGCGGCAACGAGCCCCGCCTCCGAGCGCAGATAGCAGCCGCTCGCCGCCTCGGCGACAACATTGCCGATCACCGCGTTGCCGGCCTCGTCCCGCGGGCTCATCTCCCACAGCGCATCCCACGAGCCGATGTCGCTCCAACCGATATCGGCAGGAACCACGGCGGCGCGGCCAGTGTGTTCCATCACCGCATAGTCGATCGACTCGGCCGGGCAGCGCTCGAACGCAACGCGGTCGAGCCGAACGAAATCGTCATCCTGCCGCGCCGCGGCGAGCGCCTGACGACACGCGGCCACGATGTCGGGCCGCAGCCGCTCCAGCTCTTCGACCAGCAGCGCCGCAGGGAACAGGAACATGCCGCTGTTCCAGGAATATTCGCCCCCGGCGAGAAAGTGCTCGGCCGCCCCGGCTTGCGGCTTTTCGATGAATTCGGCGACCGCGAACGCGCCCGGGCAGCCCGCAAGCGGGGCGCCTCGCCGGATATAGCCATAACCGGTTTCGGCGCGGCGGGGGGTTATGCCAAAGGTCACCAGATACCCAGCGCGGGCTGCCGCGGCACCGCGCTCGATTGCGGCGCGAAACGCCGGCAGGTCGCCGATCGCGTGGTCGGAAGGCAACAGCAGCATCATCGCCCCGGGCTCGGTTGCCGCGAGCCGCAGTGCGGCAATGCAGGCGGCAGGCGCGGTGTTGCGGCCGACTGGCTCGAGCAGGATGGCGCAGGGCCCGACGCCGATCTCGCGAGATTGCTCGGCGATGATGAACCGGTGTTCCTCGTTCGCGACAAGCAGCGGCGGCGCGAAGCGGACGGGATCGGCAAAACGCTGCAGCGTCTCCTGCAACAGCGTCTCCCGGCCGAACAGCGACAGCAGCTGCTTCGGGTAGCGGGAGCGCGACATCGGCCACAGCCGCGTCCCCGAGCCGCCGGACAGGATCACCGGATGAATCATCGCGAGGCGAGCGCGCGGCGCGGCGTGGGCTGCTTCAAGCGTTGCCCCGCGCCTCCCGCCACAGGCCTAGGGCCTCCTGCACCGGGCGATCGGAAAAACTGAACAGGACCGCCTCGCCCGCAGCGCGATGACTATGCTCCATCCAGCTCGGCACCACGAAAACGTCGCGCGGCCGCCATTGCAGCACGGTGTCGCCGACCCGCGTCTCGCCCTCGCCCTCGATCGCGACATAGACCGTGCCGTCGGTCGACCGGTAAGGCCGGGTCTCGTATCCCGCCGGCAGCAGCTGGATGAAAGTGCCGATGGTCGGCATCGCCGAGCCGCCGCTCGCCGGGTTGACATAGCGCAGCTTGTACCCGTGATAGGGGTCGGGGTCGCTGTTGCGGCTGACGGCTGCAAGCGCCTCGCGCGTGCGCGCGTAGGGATAGTTGAAGACCGGCGAAGTTTTGACCTCGGGCTTCCAATCGACCGGCAGCAGGTTGTGGCCGAAGCGCGCCAGGCTGTCGCCTTCAGGTCGGCTGACCGGCTGAACGTCGTTAGGGTAGCCCTCCGCGAAGCTGGCGCCGAGAAGCCGCACGATCTGAATGTCGAGTCCGTCCAGCCACACCATAGGCTCGTCGGTGTCATTGCCGTGGTCGTGCCAGGTCCACGAAGGCGTGATCACGAAATCGCCGGGCTGCATCGCGGTGCGCTCGCCATCGACCGCGGTGTAGGCGCCGTGGCCCTCGATGATGAAGCGCAGCGCCGATTGCGTGTGGCGATGCGCCGGCGCGGTCTCGCCGGGAAGGATCAGCTGCAGCCCGGCAAACAGCGAGCCGGTGATCGTCGCCTGTCCTGTGAGACCGGGATTTTCGAGGATCAGCACGCGGCGCGTTGCCTCCTGCGCGGTGATCAGCGCACCTGCCTGCATCAGGTAGGGCCGGATCTCGCTGTACCGCCACAGCGCCGGCAGGCATGCCGGGCTCGGCTCGGCCGTGACCAGCGCATGCAGCTTCTCCCATAAAGGGGAGAGGTTGGCGGGCGCGATCCGGTCATAGAAGGCCTGACGCTCGGGGGTGCGCGTCGGAGCGGTTTCCATCGCCATCAGCGGGTGCCTTTGGTTGTCCTCGGCGGCTATGCCGCCTGCTGCTGCCGCTCGCCGAGCGCGAAACCGATGTTTTCGAGATCGGCGATCAGGGCTCTCGACTGCGCCGGGTCGAGCGGCACCATCGGCGGGCGCACTGCGGCCCATTCCGGGTCCTGATGGAAATGCGCGACGATGCGCTTCAGCGCCGGCACCATCGGATAGGCCTGAATGGTCTTGCGCACATTCGTGATCTCGGCCTGCAGCGCGTCGGCCTGCGGCCCCTGCCAATTCTCGTAAACTTTGCGGATCCCGGGTACGTTGACATTGCCCGAAGCGGTGATGCAGCCGACACCGCCCTTGCGCAATGCGTCGAGCAGGAAGACCTCGGAACCCGGGAACACCGCGAATCCGGGGAAGCGCTCGAGCAGCGCCGCCGTATTCGACCAGTCGCCGGAGCTATCCTTGAGACCGACGACGGTCGTCGGATAGGCCGCAATGAAGCGCCCGACCAGGTTGAGCGAAAAGCCGACCTGGGCCACCGGTGGGATGTGGTACAGATAGACCCGCAGCGCCGGCGAGGCGACCTTGTCGACGACCCCGGCGATGAAGCGGAAAATCCCGTCCTCGGGCATGCCCTTGTAATAAAAAGGCGGCAGCATCAGCACGCCGCCGCAGCCATGCGCGACCGCATGACGCACCAGCTCCGTGGCTTCGGTCATCGAGCAGGCGCCGGTGCCCGGCATCAGACGCGCCGCCGGAACGCCGTCGGCGACGAGGCCGTCGAGCAGGCGCATGCGCTCGCCGGCCGACATCGAATTGGCCTCGCTGGTCGTGCCGAAGATCGCCAGCCCATCGGCGCCTTGATCGAGCAGCCAGCGGCAGAACGCCGCGAAACGGCCCGCATCGGGCGCACCCTGCGCGGTGAACGGGGTCAGAACCGGGACGAGCACCCCGGCGAAAGGCTGCGACGGCATGCGACGGCTCCTGTGCGAGTATCGGCTATGAGAAGCGCCAGGCGATTTGGCTCGCCGGTATAAGGAAGCGGCGCGCCAGCCGCGTCAACCATTCCGTCGCGAATGGACGCAGGCCCGGCGGCCACGAGGCTGTTTGCCTGATACCAAAAGCTGAATAAGAGGTTAACGTCCTCGCCGAAGGCTGCATTCCCTTGACCGCACGGGGGTTTGCTCGTTAGGCACAGTTTTCGGCGAATGCAACGCGGCGGCGATCCCGGCAGCCAAGGAGTCAGAAAAGATGGATCCCCTTAAGGCATCGATCGGACTGCAGAGATTGGTGCTGCGTCACTATCCCTCTTTTATGAATTGGCGATCGGAAAGTGCCGTGCTGGTCCGTCTCGACCAGGTCGGCAATGTCATCGGCACCGAGACCCAGGCCGGCGTCGACGCCACCCACCCGACGCCGGGTGTCGGTTATTATGCCCATATTCAACTGACGGGTATTGCAGTCGGGGCGGCAGTCGGCGGCGAACGCGATGTTTGGGAGGTGCACGGCCCGGATTGGTGGGGCACGGTCACGGTTTACGAGCCGGCAGCCGGCGGCGCCTGGCAAATCACCTGCGAAATCCGCCGCCCCAGCGCCGCCGGCCTCGATTTCCTGATCGGTTTCGCCTGAGAGCGCCCGGCCCGGTCGTCCCGGGCCGGCCCGCTATCTCGCCGAAGGACTGATCATACCGTTTGCAGGATCGCCTCGCGCGGCATCTCGGGGGTCACCTCGGTGCGCCAATCGACGCGGCGCGGCATCACCTTTTCGTGGGCGTGCAGGTCGTAATAGGTGGGACGCGTGCCGTCGGGAGCGCCACCGGCCTCGGCGGTCTTGACCGCCTGGCGCAAAAGCTTGCGCGCCTGGATGATGGCCTTGTCGGCGGGGCCGAGATGTTCGCGGCTGCGATCGACGACCTTCCCCATGCTTTCCTGGATGGCGCGGTCCTGGACATTGATGCCGTCGATCCCGGTATAGCTTTCATACCGCTGCACCGTGCGGTCGAGCCCGTAATTGTTCTGCCGGTTGGCCTTCGAGCGGAAGGTTGTCGGATCGACATGCAGCGGGCCGTTGCCGAGCGAGCGTTCGAGCCGGTCTTCTTCGTTGAGCGGCTCCTCGGTGGTGCTGTAGGCCCAGTTGTAGACGATCGTCGTCTCGTTATCGACCGGAACCCAGGCATGGCCCGCTTCGAGCGGGAAGCCGCGCTCGGAACGCGACGGCCGGATCTGGTGGAACGGCAGGATGAACTGGTAGGTGCGGATATGCATCTCGTCGTCGCCGAGCGGCCGGATGCCGGCGTATTGATAGCCGTAATCGGTGATGTCGACGACGAGGTTCGGCGCCTTGCCGCGCACGAACGGGTTTGACGGCTTGAAGCCGCCGCGGGTCGAGTTCTCGGTCAAGAGCCGGTGCATGATCGGGGCGTGCGAGGTGTCGATGCCGCCTTCCAGCCCTTGCAGCCAGTTGCATTCCTGGATCACCTTGGTCACGTGCCGATGGGTCTCCGGGACCTGCGTCCAGGCGAATTTGGGCGGCGCCGGGATGCGCTCGGGCGGGCCCAGATAGGCCCACACGATGCCGCCGAGCTCGACCGTCGGATACGCCGTGGCGTGGACCTTGTGCTTGAACTGGGTCTCTTCAGGCTCGTTGAGCTGATCGACGCAGCTGCCGTCGACGTCGAATTTCCAGCCGTGATAGACGCAGCGCAGTCCGCATTCCTCGTTGCGCCCGAAGAACAGCGAGGCGAGGCGATGCGGGCACAGCTCGTCGAGCAGGCCGATGCGCCCCTTGCTGTCGCGGAATGCCACCAGATCCTCGCCGAGCAGCCGCACCCGCACCGGCGGACAATCCGGCTCCGGGATTTCCTTCGCGAGCAATGCCGGCAGCCAGTACATCCGCATCGTGTTGCCCATCGGGGTGCCCCGATCGACCCGGGTCAGAAGCTCGTTTTCCTCGCGTGACAGCATGGCGATCCTCCGGATTTGGCTGGCGGCCTGCGCCGGCAATTGCGTCCTCTCCACATCATAACAGGTTCACGACGGTTTTCATCTTCGCGCCGGAACAGCAGGTCGTGCCCCGCATCACACTGACAATCACCCAGGCAACGGCTCGGTCCCTTCGTTCAGCAGATCAAGATAGGCGCCATAGGCGAACATGCGCCGGCGCACCCGTCCCGTTGTTTCACGCACGATCTGAAGGGTGGTCAAATGTTCAAGCGATTTTGCAACGGTAGGCTCAGATAAGGACAAATGCGCCGCAGCAGCCGGAATTGTGATCAGCGGCCGCCTCTGCATGAGCTGGTGAACCCGCAAGGCGGAAGAAGCCGGGCGGCCGAGCCCCTCGATCCGTCGCCTGTCCGCTTCGAGCAAGGTTAGGATGCGGCGGGCCGTCTCGGCTGCCTGGTTTGAAGTCTCGACGATCCCGGTGAGAAAAAATTCTAGCCAAGCGCCCCAGTTTCCCTGCTCGCGCACCGATTGCAATAACTCGTAATAGGTTTGCCGATGCTGCTTGAAGAACAGGCTGAGATAGAGAAGGGGCTCACGGAGCACAGCCCGCTCGCACAGTAGAAATGTGATCAAAAGTCGACCCAGACGGCCGTTTCCGTCCAAAAACGGATGAATTGTCTCGAATTGTACGTGCATCAGGCCGGCTTTGACCGGTAATGGCAGGTCCGGTGTTTCGTGGTGAATGAACTCTTCGAGGGCCCCCATGGCGGGGAGCACAAGCTGCGGCGGCGGTGGAACGTAGGTGCGTTGCCAGGTCTCGCGCCTCCCACCCAATTCTGACTTGTGCGGAACTCGCCCGGCTGCTTGTCGACGCCGCGCCCCTTCGCAAGCAGCACACCGTGAATCTCGCGTATTAGGCGCAGCGAGAGTGGGAAGTTGTCGCGAAGCCGTGCCAAGCCATGGTTCATCGCGGCGACGTAGTTCGACACCTCCTGCACGTCGTCGAGCGGAACTCCGGGCACCTCGCTCGCCTCGAACAGCAGCAAGTCCGAAAGCGAGGATTGAGTGCCCTCGATTTGAGACGAAAGCAGCGCTTCCTTTCGCACATACATGTAGAGGAATAACGGAGGATCGGGCAGGATCGAGGCAACGCCATCGAGGCGTCCGAGCGCCTGGTTGGCGCGGTCGAGCAAGCCTTGCAGCGAGGTAATGTGTAACGCGGCGGCGTCCGGAAGCGGCGGCGGGATAAAGGCCCGGACCTGCTCGCCGCGGAACGATGTGACCTCGTATCGGCCGATCGGCGGCGCATTCCCTGAGCTGCGCGCCATCTAAAGCATCCTTTGCTAACGGGCTCGGTTAGTAAAGGATAGCGCCACTTCCTTTCGAACTCATCAGACAACCAGATGCTGCGAGCCGAGCAGCCACACCGTGCCCGTCGGCACCCGTCCGGCCCCCGTCGCCCGCTTTGACGGGACCGGGGCCGCTCTCTACATTTGTCCCCGTGCGTTGACAATCGCCCGCACCCCCGGCGGCCGCGAACCGCAAGGAGTTTCACGCCATGGACACCGGCACGATCCGCGCCACCGAGGACGAGGCGCTGCAATTCCATTCGAGCGGGCGTCCCGGCAAATTGTCGATCGCGCCGCACAAGCCGCTGACGACCCAGCGCGACCTGTCGCTCGCCTACTCGCCCGGCGTCGCGTTTCCGTGTCTGCAGATCCAGAAGCGGCCCGAAACCGCCTTTGATTACACATCGAAAGGCAATTTCGTCGCGGTCATTTCCAACGGCACCGCCGTGCTCGGGCTCGGCGATCTCGGCGCGCTCGCCGCGAAACCGGTCATGGAAGGCAAGGCGGCATTGTTCAAGCGCTTTGCCGATATCGACTCGATCGACCTCGAGATCGACACCAAGGACATCGACGAGTTTGTCAACTGCGTGCGCTTCCTGCATCCCTCGTTCGGCGGAATTAACCTCGAGGACATCCGCGCGCCGGAATGCTTCGTCATCGAGGAGCGGCTGCGCGAGCTGCTCGACATTCCGGTGTTCCATGACGACCAGCACGGCACCGCGATCATCGCCACCGCCGGGCTGATCAATGCGCTGCATCTGACCGGGCGCGAGCTGCGCGACATCAAGATGGTCGTCAACGGCGCCGGCGCCGCCTCGATCGCCTGCGTCGAGCTGCTCAAAACGATGGGCCTTCCCGGCGGCAACGTCATGCTGTGCGACACCCGGGGGGTTATCTATCGCGGCCGCACCGAAGGCATGAACCAATGGAAATCGGCGCATGCGGTCGAGACCTCGGCGCGCACCCTCGCCGAGGCGATGGACGGCGCCGACGTGTTCTTCGGCCTCTCCGCCAAGGGCGCGGTGGACAAGCCGATGGTGCGTTCGATGGCCGACAAGCCGGTTGTCTTCGCGATGGCGAACCCCGACCCGGAAATCACCCCGGAGGAGGTGCGCGAGGTGCGTTCGGACGCCATCATCGCCACCGGCCGCTCCGATTACCCGAACCAGGTCAACAACGTTCTCGGCTTCCCCTACATCTTTCGCGGCGCCCTCGACGTGCGCGCGTCGCAGATCAACGACGCGATGAAAATCGCCGCCGCCGAGGCGCTGGCGCGACTGGCGCGCGAGGACGTGCCGGACGAGGTCGCCGCGGCCTATTCCGGCCAGCGCCTGCTGTATGGTCCGGATTACATCATACCGGCGCCGTTCGACCCGCGCTTGATCTGGGCGGTGCCCTCGGCGGTGGCCCAGGCGGCGATGGATTCGGGTGTCGCGCGCAAGCCGATTGCCGACATGGCCGCTTACCGGCGCAGCCTGCGCGGCCGGCTGGATCCGACCGCGGCCGGGCTCGAACTGATCTTCGAAAGGGTGCGCGCCGCGCCAAAGCGGGTGGTCTTCGCCGAAGGCGAAGAAGAGAAAACGATCCGCGCCGCCCTGCTGTTCGCCGGCAACGGATACGGCACACCGGTCCTGGTAGGGCGCGAGGACCGCATCAACGCGACAATGAGCGCGATCGGGTTGACCTCGCCCGAAGGTCTCGAAATCCACAATGCCAGGCTGTCGCACCACAACGGCCGCTACACCGAGTTTCTGTACCGCCGGCAACAGCGCCGCGGCATGCTGTACCGCGACTGCCAGCGCCAGGTGAACCTGGACCGCAACGTCTTTGCCGCCTGCATGGTCGCTTGCGGGGATGCCGATGCGATGGTGACCGGGGTCACGCGGAACTCCTTCGACGTGCTCGACGAAATCTCCCGCGTGATCGATGTCGAGGCCGGTTCGGTGATGTTCGGCTTGACCGTGCTGCTCGCCCGCGAGCGCACGGTGCTGATCGCCGACACCCTCGTCAACGAGCGGCCGAGCGCGGCGCAACTCGCCGACATCGCCGTGCAATCCGCGGCTAAAGCACGCGAGCTTGGCCTGGAACCGCGTCTGGCCCTGCTGTCCTATTCGAATTTCGGAAATCCTGCGGGCGAGGAAGGAGCCCGCGTGCGCGAGGCGGTGGCATTGCTCGATCGGCGCGGCGCGAGTTTCGAGTATGACGGCGAGATGAGCCCCGACGTCGCCCTTGACGAGCGGCTGATGCGCCAGCTCTACCCGTTCTGCCGGCTCGGCGGCGCCGCCAACATCCTGGTCATGCCCGAACTGAACAGCGCCAACATCGCCGCCAAGCTGCTGCCGCATCTCGGCGGCGGCACGGTGGTGGGGCCGCTGCTGATCGGGCTCGCGCAGCCGGTGCAGATCGTCAATATCGGCGCCACCGTGTCCGACCTCGTCAATCTCGCCGCGCTCGCGGCCCACGACGCGATCGGCTGAGCGCAAGCGCAGGAACCTGTTTCGCGCCGGGCCGGCCATGGGCCGCCCCATGCGCCGGCTGCTGCTGACGATTCTCGGACTGTGCGTCCCCGGGCTGGTGGTGCTCGTTGGCCTCGTCGCCGGCGGGCTGCTGCGCGGAAGCCCGGCGCTGGCCGCCGCGATCGCCCTCATCGCGCTTTCGTGCGTGATTTTCGGCCCGCTCGCGGCGGCCTTGCATCGAACCCAGGCGGTCCTCGCCCGTCTTGCCATCGACCCTGCTTCACAGGCGACAATCGCGGTCTCGGGCATAGCCCGCTTGAGCCCGACCGGCGCCGCGCTGCTGGCCTCGCTGGCCCGGCTGGCGCGAGTGGGGCGCGAGCGCCTGGCCGCGGCGGAAAACCGGCAGGCAGCCGCCGAGGCGGTCATCGCGGCCGTCCCCGACGCGCTGATCCTGATCGATGGCCGGCGCCGGATCGTGCGCACCAACGCCCCTGCCGCCGAACTGATCGGGACCCATGCGGAGCCGCGCGACCTCGCCGCGGGGTTGCGCAATCCGGCGGTGCTGGCGGCGGCCGATGCGGTGCTGGCCGGCGCGCCGGAATGCAGCGTCGAGTTCGCCGTCGCGGTGCCGACCGAGCGCCGGCTGCGCGCCCATATCGCCGGCATCGCCGGCCCGGCGCTCGATGGCGCCGTCGCCGTGCTGACGCTGCACGACATCACGGCGCTGAAACGCGCCGAGCAGATGCGCGCCGATTTCATCGCCAATGCCGGGCATGAACTGAAGACGCCGCTCGCAGCGCTGCTCGGGTTTATCGAGACCTTGCGCGGCCCGGCGCGCACCGATGCGCGGGCACGCGAGCGTTTCCTCAAGATCATGCACGAGCAGGCTTTGCGGATGACCCGGCTGGTCGACGACCTGCTGTCCCTGTCGCGGATCGAACTCAACGAGCACGTGATACCGAGCGGGCGGGTGGCGCTGCCGCCCTTGCTGCAGCACATCGCCGACACGCTCGAACTGCGCGCTGCCGAGCGCGGCGTGCAGATCGTGCTGGCGCTGCCCCCCGACCTTCCGGAAGTCACCGGTCACCGCGACGAACTGGCGCAGCTGTTCCAAAACCTGATCGACAACGCGATCAAATACGGCCGCGCCGGGACCGAAGTGCGGGTCGAGGGCGGGCTGGAGACGGCCGCCCCCACTGCGCTTGTCAGGGTGGCGGTCAGCGATCAGGGCGAAGGCATTGCCGGCGTGCATCTGCCGCGGCTGACCGAACGCTTCTACCGGGTCGATACGCCGCGCTCGCACGCCTCGGGCGGAACCGGGCTCGGCCTCGCCATCGTCAAGCACATCCTGAACCGTCACCGCGGCACGCTCGCGATCGACAGCACCCTTGGGGTCGGATCGGTGTTTACGGTGCGTCTGCGCCCCGCGCCCTCTGTCACCGAACTGTAACAGGACCGCCATATAACGGCATTCACGATCCTTTAATCATTTCCCTCGGCCCAATGCGGGCCGCTCGGAGAAATTCAGAATGGAGCGAGCCTTGAACGCCTACCGCCCTTTGCTGACGGCGGCGGCTATCGCCGCCTTTGCCGTCTTCGGTCAAGCGCGCGCCGCCGAGCTGTCGGGCGCCGGAGCCACTTTCCCTTATCCGATCTATGCCAAATGGGCCGAGGCGTATAAGGCCAAGACCGGGACCGCCCTCAATTACCAGTCGATCGGGTCCGGCGGCGGTATCAAGCAGATCACCGCCAATACCGTCGATTTCGGCGCCTCCGACATGCCGCTGCAGCCGGAGGAATTGAGCAAGGACGGGCTGGTCCAGTTTCCGACAGTGATGGGCGGCGTGGTGCCGGTCGTCAACCTGAAGGGCATCCAGCCAGGCCAGCTGAAGCTCGACGGCAAAACCCTTGCCGGGATCTACCTGGGCACCATCGCGAACTGGAACGACCCTGCGATTGCGGCGCTGAACCTCGGGATGCCGCTGCCCGCGATGGCGATCGCCGCGGTCCACCGCTCTGACGGATCGGGCACCAACTTCATCTTCACGCATTACCTGTCGAGCATCGACCCGAGCTTTGCCGACAAGATCGGCGAGAACACCTCGGTCGAGTTCCCGAGCGGGATCGGCGGCAAGGGCAATGAGGGGGTGGCGGCGCTGACCAGCCGCACCGAGGGCGCGATCGGCTATGTCGAATACGCCTATGCGCTGCAGAACAAGCTGACCTATGCGCTGCTGCGCAACAAGGACGGCGCGTTTGTCGGACCCGACAGCAAGAGCTTCCAGCAGGCGGCGGCGAACGCCGACTGGTCGAAGGCACCCGGCTTCTACCTGCTGCTGACCGATCAGCCCGGGCAGGGCAGCTGGCCGATTACCGGCGCCACCTTCATCCTGATGCACAAGCAGCAGCCGAAGCCCGAGACGGCGCGCGAGGTTTTGAACTTCTTCGACTGGGCCTACCAGAACGGCGCTCCTTTGGCCGAGCAGCTTGATTATGTGCCGTTGCCGCAGCCGGTCGTGAAGCAGATCGAAGACAGCTGGAAACAGATCACCGGACCGGACGGCAAGCCGGTATGGAACGGGCATTCCTCGTGAAAGGCTGGCCTTTGGCGAATGACGCCGGCTGTGTCCCATCATCGTCATGCCCGGGCCGAGCCAGGCTCGTCCCGGGCATCCACGCCTTGTTTCCACTGCCAAAGCCTGCTGCAGAGCGTGGGTGGCCGGAACAAGTCCGGCAATGACGGCTGAGTTGCCGGAGCATACACGAGAAAGCCTCGGGACCGCGGAGCGCTCGTTCTTCGGTCGCTGCGCGATCGCGGAGATGACGGCAAAGGCTCTCAGGACGAAACGAAGCCGGGCTCCGACCCCGTTTCCCTCGATTCGACCTCGCTTCCCTGCGGGAGTGCAAATACGTGGCGAGTGAAATTGCGCTGACCGCAAGACCGGCGGCGCGGGGTCGGCCGGGGAGCGTCGGCGACGCCGCGTTCCGGACCTTGACGCTTGCGGTGGCGCTGGCGGTGCTCGGCATTCTGGGCGGGGTCCTCGTCGCCCTCGCGGTCGGCGCCTGGCCGGCGTTGCGCACCTTCGGCTTGGGCTTCCTGACCACCGAGGTGTGGAACCCGGTCAGGGACAGGTTCGGGGCGCTGACCGCGATCTACGGGACCCTGGTCACTTCGGCGATAGCGATGCTGATCGGCATCCCGGTCGCCTTCGGTGTCGCGCTATTCATCACCGAATTGTGCCCGATCTGGCTCAAGCGGCCATTGGCAACGATGATCGAACTGCTGGCAGCGATCCCAAGCATCATCTACGGCATCTGGGGATTGTTCGTACTGGCCCCGTTCGTGCAGCAGCATATCGAGCCGGCGCTGATCGCCACCCTCGGCCACGCTCCGGGGATCGGAGCGGTGTTTGCCGGACCGCCGCTCGGCATCGGTGTGCTGACCGCCGGGTTCATTCTGGCGATCATGGTGTTGCCGTTTATTTCCTCGGTCATGCGCGACGTCTTCGAGACGGTGCCGCCGGTGCTGAAGGAAAGCGCTTACGGGCTCGGCGCTACCACCACCGAGGTCGTCTGGCAGGTGGTCATGCCCTATACGCGGATCGGCGTCATGGGAGGCATTCTGCTGGGTCTCGGCCGCGCCCTGGGCGAGACCATGGCGGTCACCTTCGTGATCGGCAATTCGCACCGTATCCACGCCTCGATCCTGCAGCCGGGCACGACGATCTCGGCGGCGCTTGCCAACGAGTTCACCGAAGCGGTCGGCGATCTCTATCAATCCTCGCTGATTGCGCTCGGGCTGATCCTGTTCGCGATCACCTTCGTCGTGCTCGCAATCGCCAAGCTGATGCTGCTGCGTCTGCGCAGCGGCGCCGGAACCTGATCCATGCCGGTCTATGCGCGCCGGCGCGCGGTCAATCTCGTCGTTACCGGGCTTTCGGTGCTCGCCACCGGATTTGGGCTCCTCTGGCTCGTTCTGGTGCTCGCGACCCTGATTGTGAACGGCCTGCCTGCAATCACGCCGACCCTGTTCCTCGCGAACACGCCGCCGCCTGGCAGCAGCGGCGGGCTTGCCAACGCGATTTTCGGAAGCCTGATAATGACCGCGATCGCGACCGCAGTCGGCACGCCGGCCGGCATTCTTGCCGGCACGTACCTCGCGGAATACGGCCGCAGCGCTCGGCTGGCGGAGGTCGTGCGCTTCGTCAATGACGTCCTGTTGAGCGCACCCTCGATCATCATCGGCCTGTTCGTCTATCAGGCGATGGTCGTGCCGATGGGACATTTTTCGGCCTGGGCCGGAGCGATGGCGCTGGCAATTATCGTGATCCCGGTGGTGGTGCGCACCACCGAGGACATGCTCAGCCTGGTCCCAACCGCTTTGCGCGAAGCGGCGGTCGCGCTCGGCGCGCCGAAATGGAAGGTGATCGTGTTGGTCGCCTACCGCGCGGCGGTGCAGGGCATGCTGACCGGAGTCATGCTGGCGGTCGCCCGCATCGCCGGCGAGACTGCGCCGCTGTTGTTCACGGCGCTCAACGACCAGTTCTGGAGCGCCGACCTCGACCGGCCGATGGCCAATCTGCCGGTCGTGATCTTTCAGTTCGCGATGAGTCCCTATGGCGATTGGCAGCGCCTCGCCTGGGGCGGCGCATTGCTGATCACCGCCGCGATTCTCTGCCTCAACATCGCCGCCCGGCTTTTCGCCGCATGGAGCAGCTTCAAACGATGAGCGCCCCCGTCGCCAGATACTCGACCTATCCTATTCAGCCCGGCTTACCCCGCGACACCTCGCCGGGGCCGGAACCCGCGCCGGCGCGGGCCGAAAAGGTGCAGATCCGAGATGTCTCGTTCTTTTACGGCAAGTATCAGGCCCTGAAAGGGATCAGCCTGCCGCTATACGACCGGCGCGTGACCGCGTTCATCGGTCCCTCGGGCTGCGGCAAATCCACGCTGCTGCGTATCCTGAACCGCATTTACGAACTGTACCCGAACCAGACGGCGACCGGCGAAGTGCTGGTTGACGGGGAAAATATCCTGATGCCCGGGCTCGACCTCAATCTGGTGCGCGCCAAGATCGGCATGGTGTTTCAGAAGCCGACGCCGTTTCCGATGTCGATCTACGACAACATCGCCTTCGGCATTCGCCTCTACCGCAAATTGCCGAAATCCGAGCTTGACGATCGCGTCGAATCGGCTTTGCGCCGAGCCGCGCTGTGGGACGAGGTCAGCAGCAAGTTGCGCGGCAGCGGTCTCGGCCTATCTGGCGGCCAGCAGCAGCGGCTGTGCATCGCGCGCGCGATCGCGGTCGAGCCGGAGGTGCTGCTTCTCGACGAGCCGGCCTCGGCCCTCGATCCGATCTCGACCCAGCGCATCGAGGAACTGATCGCCGAACTCAAGTCCGATTACTGCATCGCGCTCGTGACCCACAACATGCAGCAGGCGGCACGCAGCTCCGATTACACCGCCTTTTTGTATCTCGGCGAACTTGCCGAGTTCGACGAGACCGAACGCATCTTCACCCATCCGCGCGTCAAGCGCACCGAAGACTACATCACCGGCCGCTTCGGGTAGGGAGTACTTCACAATGCCCGCCGATCACATCATCAAGAGCTATGACGAGGAATTGCGGCGCCTCAGCAAGATGATCGTCGAGATGGGCGGCATGGCCGAAAGCCAGCTGGTCGCCGCGATCGACGCCGTCGTCGAGCGCGACAGCGAACTGGCCGCCCGGGTCGTCGAAGCCGATTCAAGGGTCGATGACCTCGAACGCGAGCTCGACAATCTGGCGATCCGCCTGCTCGCGTTGCGGCAACCGATGGCGCGCGACCTGCGCGAAATCATCGTCGCGCTGAAAATCGCCAGCGATCTCGAGCGCATCTGCGACTACGCCGCCAATGTCGCCAAGCGCTCGATCGCGCTGGCCCAGACGCCGCCGATCCAGCCGGTGTATGCGCTGCCGCGCATGGCGCATCTGGCGCAGCTGCTCGTCAAGGAGGTGCTCGACGCCTATATCGAGCGCGACCCCGACAAGGCCCTCGAGGTTTGGCGCCGCGACGCCGAGCTCGACGAGATGTATTCGAGCCTCTTCCGCGAGTTCCTGACCTACATGATGGAAGACCCGCGCAACATCGGCGCCTGTACGCACCTTTTGTTCATGGCCAAGAACATCGAACGCATCGGCGACCACGCGACCAACATCGCCGAAAACCTGTACTACCTTGTGCACGGCACGCCGCTGAACGAGACCCGGCCAAAAGGCGACAATTCGAGCACCGAAATCGTCACCGCCGGTCGGGACTTTCCGCGATGAAGCCGGTCGTCCTGGTCGTCGAGGACGATGCGCCGTTGTTGACGATGCTGCGCTACAACCTCGAACGCGAAGGCTTCGAGGTCTGCGAAGCCGGGGACGGCGAGGAGGCGCTCGCCCAGATCGCCGAGCGCAGCCTCGATGCGGTTTTGCTCGACTGGATGGTGCCGCTCGTCTCCGGCATCGAAGTCTGCCGCCAGGTCCGGCGCACCTCCCGTACCCGCGGGCTGCCGATCATCATTTTGACGGCGCGCGGCGAAGAGGCCGATCGGGTGCGCGGGCTCGACAGCGGCGCCGATGATTATGTCGTCAAGCCATTCAGCCCGGGCGAACTGATCGCGCGGCTGCGCGCGGTGATGCGGCGGGCCCAGCCGAACGCCGGGGCCGAGACGCTGCGCTATGCCGATGTGGTGATGGATCTGGTGGCGCACCGGGTGTCGCGCGCCGGCGAGCCGGTCCATCTCGGGCCGACCGAATTTCGTCTGCTGCGCCACTTCCTGCAGCAGCCGCGCCGCGCCTTCTCGCGCGAGCAGTTGCTGGATGCGGTCTGGGGTCGCGACACCGAGATCGAACTGCGCACCGTCGATGTGCACATCCGGCGTCTGCGCAAGGCGATCAACGGCGAGGGCGGCCGCGACATCCTGCGCACGATCCGCTCGATCGGCTACGCCCTCGACGCCGCCGCCGGGTAGCCTCCCGCCTGCGGCCGGCCGGCGGCGGCCCAGAAGTCCCGCGATCCCTCTGCCGCGATTCGGTAGCAGAGATGGTGCCTATGGTGGGCAGGTCGCTTGTTCTCGGAAAAGCGCAGCTTACGAAAAAAACCTTAAACTTACCGTCCAACGAGTCGAACAGGGTGCGTTCTTGTGCATTGCGAGATATTGTCGACGAAATCATCAGGATTCTTTGGTGTTATAACAATTTTCCGAAACATCCCTCGCTTTTTCTCTATCAGGACGAACGTTGTTGTGAACCGATTACTCAGCCGTACTGTTGATGGTCCAAATCCAATATTTTTCCAGTTGACCTTTGTAACAGCCTTAATGTTTTCCAAGGGAATTTTATAAATGGTAATTATGCGACACACCATAAACTCGATAGAACATCTATCTGATCTATAATCGAGTATCAATGAATTGGCAAATAGGATAATAAGCAGGGCGACCATGAACAATATCGTTAGAAACGAATGCAAGTTCATTATCATGCTATCCGCGTATTCGTGGTATAGGAGCTAGCACTGTATCCGAAGCCAGATCCTGTCGTAACTGAAGCTATCCAAGGTGCCACCACTGTAGCCGACCTGCGCTGACACGTAGTAACCAGCTACGGCAAATTCTCTGCCGCGATCCCTCTGCCGTAACCGCCCTCAAGCCTCAGCCGCCGCCACCACCGCCGCGTCGCGGGCCCGCTCCAGCCTTTCCTGCCGCCGGCCGAGCCACAGGCTGTTGCCGAGCCACACCGCCGAGACCGGGATCGCGACGAGCGACACCGCGGTCATCCCGAGCCCGAGAGCGCCGAGCAGCGCGAAGGACCAGGCGCCGACCTGGTCGCCGAGCCGGTACACGAAGGTGTCGATGAAGCTCTTTGCCTTGTAGCGGTCTTCGCGCGGCACCACCGTGAACAGCACTTCGCGCGTCGGCCGCGCGATCGCGAAATTGCCGGCGCGCCGCAGCACCTGGAACCCGACCACCGCCGAAACCGTCGGTGCCAAAGCCAGCGCGCCGAAGCCGATGATGGTCAGCGCCGGTATCAGGCCCAGGGTGACGGCGACCCCGAGCGCGAGCAGAATCCGTCCGGTGAGAAACAACTGCGCGAACAGGGTCAGCACGTTGACGGCGAGATCGACGGTCGCGAAGAATTCGGTCTGCGCGGCGCGCCCGGGGATGTTGGCGCTGACGATCCCGGCCTGCTGAAAGTAAAGGAAGGTCGAGGTCACCGAGAACAGCAGCATGAACAGGCTGACATTGAGCAGGTAGGGCGAGTTGAAGGCGTGCGCCAATCCGCGGATCACGCCGCCGCCGATCGGCCCGTCCTGCCGCCGCTCGGCGGCGCTGCCGGCCGCCACCCGGTGCAGCACCGGTGACAGTCGCGACAGCCGCGCGGCCGCGAACACCGCCACCTCGAGCAGAACCGCCGCGCCGAGCAGCAGCAATAGCGGCGAGACGTGCTCGACCAATCCCGCGGTCACGGCCGAACCGACGATCGCGCCGATCGTCGCGCCGGCGGCGATGAAGCCGAACAGGCGCTTGCCCTGTTCCGGGTCGAAGAGGTCGACATTCATCTGCCAGAACACCGACACCACGAACAGATTGTAGACCGAGACCCAGATGAAGAAGATCCGCCCGACCCACACCGCCTGCGCCGGGCCGGCGAAGCGGAAGGCGAGCGCGAACAGCACGATATTGAGCGCGAAGAAGCGGTAGGTCAGCGGGATGAAGCGGCTGCGCGGCAGTCTCTTGACCAGCCACGCAAACGGGACGTTGACCAGCAGCATGCCGATCAGCGTGCCGGTGAACAGCCATTGCAGGTTGTTGACGCCGCCCGCGATGCCGGCCTGATCGCGGATCGGGCGCATGATGTAGTACGAGGACAGAACCGAGAAGATGTAGACCCAGCACCACATCAGGACCGGCACTTCCTCCGGCCGCACCGCGATCACCCGGTGCAGCAGGCGGAAGACGGTGCCGGGCGCGCCGGCGGCCGGGCTGGTCTCGGTCACGACCGATCCGCCGCGCCCGGGGTCAATGCAGGTTCGACGCGAGCGTGCGCAGTTCGGCCGGGCTGTGCTCGCCGCCGAGCGGGGTGCCGGGCACCAGGTATTTGCCCATCGCCAGGCCGCCGACCAGCACCGGCTCGAAGCCGATTTGCCGGATCAGGCCGGAGGCCATCGCGATCGCATTCTGATCGTCGCCGGCGATCGGCACCCCGACCTGCCCCGGATGTTGCGCGCCCTCGGCGACCCGCGCCGAGCCGATCGCGTTGAAGGCGCGTACGATATGGGCGCCGGGCAGCAGCTTGGCGGTGACCAGACCCGGTCCGCCCTGATCGTTGACCGACTTGACGAAGTCCTCGCCGTCGCGGCGCGGGATCGGGTTGCTGACATCCATCACCAGCGGCTTCTGCGCCAGTGCCTTGCCGTAATCTTTGCCGATGTCGGCCATCGCCGTATACGGGACGACGACGACGACCACATCGCCGAACCCGACCGCCTGCTCGACCGTGCCGGCTTGCGCCGCCGAGCCGATGCCCTCGACCAGGCCTTTCAGCTCTTCGGGGTGGCGCGACGAGAACATCACCTGATGGCCCGCCTTGGCCCAGGCCGTGCCGAGCGCGCCGCCTTCACGCCCCGACCCGATCAGGCCGATCTTCAAATTCGCGACGTTCGGGCCGCCCTGCGCCAGGGCCCGCCGCGGCAGGGCGCCCAGCCCCGCCGACAAACCCGCCATTGCGGCGCCGCCAGCGGCGAGCCGCAACATCTCGCGGCGGCCGATCCATGCCCGATCTCCTGCCATGTTCTGCTCCTCGCCTGTGCTCGTTCCTCGCGCCAACACCGTAAAGGAAACGCCGTCTCAGGCAGGCACGCATTTGTGATCTGCGGCACTCGCGGGGATTTCGCCCCGTCGGTTGCCCGACGCGCCGGACGGGACACGTCGGCTGACTCCGGTCGGGGCGGTGCGCGGGAGGGAAGCACGCCCGCAAATCGTTGCAGGCTCGCCCCGCAGCTGCGTCCGGTGCAAAGTCAGCCTGCATCTGCACCGGGATTGCGTGGCTCGGTGGGCAATGCCATCGTGCGGCGACATGGCGCGCTCTGCACCCGCCGATCTTCAGCAGCTGCGCGAGGCGGTGGCGGAGGCGCTCGCCGCGCGGGAGCCGATGGAACTGGTCGCCGGCGGGTCGAAGCGCGGGCTCGGGCGGCCGCTGCAGACCCCGCGCACGCTCGATCTGTCGCGCCTCTCCGGCATCCGCAGCTACGAGCCGAACGAGCTGGTGTTGACCGCCGCCGCCGCGACGCCGCTCGAGAGGATCGAGCAGGCGCTTGCCTCGTCGCGGCAGATGCTCGCCTTCGAACCTCCCGACTGGCGCCGGCTGCTCGGCAGCGGCGAGACATGCCCGACCCTGGGCGGCGTGCTGGCGTGCAATTTCGCAGGCCCGCGGCGGCTTGCGGCCGGAGCGGCGCGCGACCACTTCCTCGGCTTCTGCGGCGTCAATGGCCGCGGCGAAATCTTCAAGGCGGGCGGCAAGGTTGTTAAAAACGTGACCGGCTATGATCTTTGCAAGCTGATGGCCGGCTCCTACGGCACCTTGGCGGTGCTGGAAGAGGTCACGGTAAAGGTGCTGCCGCGGCCCGAGACTGCGTGCACCGTGCTGCTGCACGGGCTGGACCCGTCGGCCGGCGCGGCGCGCCTTGTCGCGGCGCTGGGCGGCCCGCATGAAGTCTCGGGGGCGGCTTATCTGCCGGCCGACGCCCGAATGCCGCAGGCATCGCCCTCCGGCCCGGGCCGCGCGGCCCTGCGCCTAGAGGGGCCGGCGCCCTCGGTCGCCTTCCGCCGCGATGCCGTGCTGCGCGAATTGGCCTCGGGAGGCGATGCGGAGGTGCTCGACCAGGAAGCCTCGGCCGCGTTCTGGCGTGGGGTTGGCGATGCCGATCCGCTGTGCGGCCTCGCCGAGCACGCGGTATGGCGGGTCTCGCTCGCTCCCAGCCGCGGCGCGGAATTGGCCGAGACGGTGGCGCGCGCCGCCCCGGTGCGCTGGTATCTCGATTGGGGGGGTGGCCTCGTGTGGCTGGCGGTGGCCGGCATCGAGGATGGCGGGGCCGAGCGGATCCGTCGCGCGATCCGCGGCCGCGACGGCAGCGGCACCGGCCACGCGATGCTGGTCAAAGGTCCGCCCGGATTGCGGCATACGGTGCCCGTGCTCGAGCCGCAACCCGCGGCGCTCGCCGCTCTATCGCGGCGCGTCAAGGACAGCTTCGACCCCTGCCATATTCTGAACCCCGGCCGCATGGTGGCCGAGATCTGAGGCCGTGCAGACCGATTTCGCCCTGGCCCAACTCGCCGATCCCGATACCGCCGAATCGGAAAAGATCCTGCGCAGCTGCGTGCATTGCGGCTTCTGCACGGCGACCTGCCCGACCTACGTGCTGCTCGGCGACGAACTCGACAGCCCGCGCGGCCGCATTTACCTGATCAAGAACATGCTCGAAGCCGCCTCCAGGATCGGCGCCGAGACCGTCAAGCACATAGACCGCTGCCTGTCCTGTCTGGCGTGCATGACGACCTGCCCGTCAGGCGTGAACTACATGCATCTGGTCGATCACGGGCGGCGCTATATTGAGGAGAATTACCGCCGCCCATGGCCGGAGCGGTTGCTGCGGCGGCTGCTCGGCGCGGTGCTGACCCGCCCCGGCCTGTTCCGGCTGGCGCTGCACGGCGCCCGGCTCGCGAGGCCGATGGCGCCGCTGCTGCCGCCAAGCCTGCGGCCGCTGCTCGCGCTCGCTCCGGCAGCGGTGCCGAGGCGGTCGGCAACCGACCGCCCGCAGGTTTTTCCCGCTGTTGGCAAGCGCTGCAAGCGGGTTGCGCTGCTGACCGGCTGCGCCCAGCGCGTCCTGGCGCCGCAGATCAACGAGGCGACAATCCGTCTGCTGACCCGGCAGGGCTGCGAGGTGGCCGTGGCCCGCGGCAGCGCATGCTGCGGCGCTCTCCCCCATCATCTCGGGCACGAGCAGCGGGCGCTGGCGCTGGCTCGCGCCAATATCGATGCCTGGGAGCGCGAGCGCGAGACCGCGGGGCTTGACGCGATCGCCGTCAACGCCTCGGGCTGCGGCACGACAGTCAAGGATTACGGCTTTATGCTGCGCGAAGATCCGGTCTACGCCGCAAAGGCGGCGCGGATTTCGGCGCTCGCCCGCGATATCAGCGAGGTCGTCGCGGATCTCGGGCTGCCGCCTTCGCCGCCTGCATCGCCGCCTTTGCGGGTGGCTTATCATTCCGCGTGCTCGCTGCAGCATGGACAGGGAATCCGGCGCGAGCCGAAGGAACTGCTGACAGCCGCCGGGTTCGAACCGCTGGACGTGCCCGAAGGACATCTGTGCTGCGGCTCGGCCGGTACCTACAATCTGCTGCAGCCGGAGCTGGCAGCGGCGCTGCGCGACCGCAAGCTCGCCAACATCGCGCAAACCCGCCCCGATATCGTCGCGACCGGCAATATCGGCTGCATCACTCAGCTCGCGCCGGGCTGCGCCGCTCCGGTCGTACATACCATCGAACTGCTCGACTGGGCCACCGGCGGGCCTAGGCCTCCAGCGTTGGCAGCGACCGTCGGGTCCACCGGCGCGCAAATGTCGGCAGCAGCAGCGAGGCCGAGAGCATCGTGAGCCCGATCAGCGTCGGCGCCAGCCAGCCGGCGCCGCCCAGCATCAGCTTTCCGCCGGCGGCGCCGAGGTCGACATAGGCGACGGTCAATGGCAGCTGGCCGAGGAATGATCCCACCGCATAGGGGCCGAGCCCGATCCGAGTCAGCCCGAGCCCGTAATTCGCAAGGCTGTGGGGCACCACCGGAATCAGGCGGATCAGCGCCACCAGGCGCCAGCCGCCCTGCTCGACCCGCCCCAGCAACGCGCCGAGCCGCGCCCCTCCTGCGCGGTCGATGCGGCCGGCGTTGAGATAGCGCGCGACCAGGAATCCGGCGACTGCCCCGAGCAAGCTGCCGAGCGCCGCCCAGACGACGCCCCACCACATGCCGAACAGCAGTCCGGCCAAAGCGGCCAGCAGGGTGCGGGGGAAGAACAGCAGGCTGGCCGCGACGTGCAGCGCCAAAAACACGGCGGGAGCGGCGCCCGATCCATGAATCGCGGCGCGCAACGACAGGGGATCGAATGCGCCGCGCCAGCGCCAGGCCACGATGATCCCGGCAGACAGCACGCCGAGGAGCAGCAGGCGCGCCGCCCGCCGCCATGCTGCCGCTGCGCCGACCGCCGCAGCGGAACCGGTCCGCGGCAGCATCGCCTCTCAGGCCACCGGAGCGGCGTGGGAGGCCAGCGGCCGGCAAGGTGCTGGCGCTGCCGTGTCCTGATCGCTTCGCTCCGCCGCGGCGGCGGGCATCAGCTCGGGCCGCCTCCGTCGGCGGCACAGCCACAGCACGCCGAGAAGGTCGGCAATGCCGACCCCCAGCCGGTCGAACACGCCGTACTTGGAAACGCCGCGCCGACGCGGGCGATGGTTGACCGCAACCGAGCGCACCATCCCGCCCTCGCGCAGCACCAGCGCGGGCAGGAAGCGGTGCATGTGGTCGAAATAGGGCAGGTCGAGAAACAGCGCGCGCGGGAACAGCTTCAGGCCGCAGCCGGTATCGGGCGTATCGTCGCGCAGCACCTGCCGCCGCACCCGGTTGGCGAGGCGGGACGCCTGGCGCTTGGACCAGCTGTCGCGGCGATTGGTGCGATGGCCGGCGACCAGCAGCGGCGGCCCGAGCGTCGCCGCACGGGCGGTCTGCAGCAACGCCGGAATGTCCGCCGGGTCGTTCTGCCCGTCGCCGTCGAGGGTGGCGATCCAGGTCCCGCGCGCGGCCTTGACCCCGCTACGGATCGCCGCGCTCTGCCCGCAGCTGCGCAGGTGGCGCAGCAGGCGCAGCTGCGGCACCGCGGCGCCGACGCGCCGAATCTCCGCCGCGGTGGCATCCGCGCTGCCGTCATCGACATAGACGATTTCGTACAGCACCCGGCCGTCGAGCGCGCCGCAGATCTCGAATACGAGCGGCGCGATGTTGTCGGCTTCGTCCTTGACGGGAATGACGACAGAAAGGTCCATCGGGTCGAGCGTCTGGCCTCCGCTTGTCGGCGCCGAGACCTACCACGTTTCGCATGGCCGAACAAATCGGCCGCTTCGTCGCGGTCGCGGGGCCGGGCGGGCGGACCGGACGAAACGCCTCACCCTCGGCTCGCGGCATAAAGCGTGCTCAATGGAAGGGTTCGGACGGAACTGAATCGCCTGGCGCGGCGTCATGAAATCGGGATGACCGAGTGTGAAATCATAGAATTGGCCGCCATCCTGGTCACCGAACACGGAGATCACGCGGTGCGGTTTGCCGAGGAAAGGCGGGCGGAGCACGACCGTCAACGGGCGTCGGATGCCTACCGATTATGGGATTCGATTGCGGTTGCGACGGCGCGGCTGGTAAGCCGGCGATCGGCCGGAACGGCCGCGTGAGCTCCCGCGTTGTCGCATGAGAGGCTTGAGGACGGCGATGGCGGGAATGGCATTGAGATCAGGGGTGATCGCGTTCTGCGCCGGGCTGCTGCTTGCCGGAGCGGCGGTGGCCGAGCAGCCGGCCGATAATTCGGGTGCCTCACCGCCAACTGTCCGAACGGAAGACCCGACGGCGCAAAGCGGGTCGAGCGTTCCGTCGGCCGGCGCGGTCCTCGCGGTTCGGCCGCCGCGGATCGGGCTCCCCGCCGATCCCCCGGCAGTAACCACCTATCCGCCGCCGCCCGAGCCGGCCGACGGGTTGTGAAAAGACGGTCGGCAAAGCGCGGTCAATGAAACAGCTCAGCGATCGATCCAGGCAATCCTGAGTACATTGGTCGCGCCGGGAGTACCGAACGGCACGCCCGCGGTAATCACCACCCGCTGCCCCGATTCCGCAATCCGCTCGCGATGCGCGATTCGCACCGCCTTTTGGACCATGTCGGAAAAGCTCTTGATATCGGCGCTGTGGACGCAATGCGCGCCCCACAGCAACGCGAGACGCCGGGCGGTGGAAAGCTGCGACGTCAGCACCAGGATCGGCGCCGCCGGCCGTTCTCGGGCGGCGCGCAGCGCGGTCGCTCCGGACCTCGTATACGACACGATCGCGGCCGCGCCGACGGTGCTCGCCACCTGGCAGGCGGCGGCGCTGATCGCATCGGAGTTGGTGTGCTCGTGCTCGATGCGGGCGCTCTCCAGCGCCGAGAAGTAGAGCGGATCGGCCTGAACCCGGCAGGCGATCCGGTTCATCATGGCGACCGATTCGACCGGATAATGCCCGGCCGCGGTCTCGGCCGAGAGCATGACGGCATCGGCGCCCTCATAGACCGCGGTGGCGACATCGGAAGCCTCGGCGCGCGTCGGCGTCGGCGAAGAGATCATCGATTCGAGCATCTGCGTCGCCACGACGACCGGCTTTCCGGCAAGCCGGCAGGCGTGGATGACCTGCTTCTGCACGCTCGGCACGTCTTCGGGCGGCATCTCGACGCCGAGATCGCCGCGCGCCACCATCAGCGCATCGGCCAGCTCGATGATCTCGGGCAGGCGCTGGATTGCCGCCGGCTTCTCGAGCTTGACCAGCACGCCTGCGGCATTGCCGACCAGCTTGCGGGCTTCGGCAACGTCGTCGGGGCGCTGCACGAAGGACAGCGCGATCCAGTCGGCGCCGCGCTGTAGCGCGAAGGACAGGTCGGCCCGGTCCTTCTCGGTCACGGCCGAAAGCGGCAACACCGCATTCGGCACGTTGACCCCCTTATGGTCGGACAGCCGGCCGCCAACCAGGCATTCGGTGTCGGCGAAATCGGCGGCGCGTTCGATTACCTTCAGCCGGACCTTGCCGTCATCGAGCAAGAGTTCCGTCCCCGGGCGCAGCGCCTCGAATATTTCGGGATGCGGCAGCGGCGCGCGGCTTTCGTCGCCCGCCGCCGGATCGAGATCGAGCCGCAGGCGCGCGCCGGTTGCCAGCTCGATCTTGCCGGCGGCAAAATTGCCCAGCCGCAGCTTGGGGCCCTGCAGGTCGGCGAGGATGCCGATCGGCCGCCCGGTCTCGCCTTCAACCCGCCGAATCGCATCGAAACGGGCGCTGTGATCGTCATGGGTGCCGTGGCTGAAATTGAGCCGGAAGACATCCACCCCGGCTTCAAACAATTCCCGGATGCGCTCGAGACTCGAACTCGACGGGCCGAGGGTCGCGACGATCTTCGCGCTGCGCCGCCGCATCACCTTCTCCGTGCCATGAAACCGCTTCAATCGAAAACCAGAATCGCTCTGAAATCGTTGACGTTGGTCAGGGTCGGCCCGGTCACGACCAGATCCCCCAGCGCTTCGAAAAAGCCGAACCCGTCATTGGCGGCGAGCGCCGCCTTTACGCTGATGCCCTTGGCGGCGGCGCGCGCGATGCTGCCCGGATAGAGGATCGCCCCGGCATTGGTTTCGGTTCCGTCAATGCCGTCGGTGTCGCAGGCAAGCGCCGCGATGCCGCTTGCGCCGTCCAGCGCCGCGGCCAGCGCGAGCAGGAACTCGCTGTTGCGCCCGCCGCGGCCGGAACCCTTGATCGTGACCGTCGTCTCGCCGCCCGACAGCAGGACCGCCGGAGGCGCCACGACCGCGTCTCCGACGCGGAACCGCCCGCCGCGCAGCTGCAGCGCGATCGCGGCATGCATTGCGGCCACGTCGCGCGCCTCGCCTTCGATGCGGTCGCTCAGCACGATCGGAGCCACCCCGCGGCGCTGTGCCAGGTCGGCCGCCGCGCGCAGCGATTCCTGCGGGCTGGCGATCAAGGTGAAGCGGGCCCGGGCAAAGGCCGGATGGTCGGGTTTCGGGGTTTCGTCAAGGGCGGCGGCGAGATGCGCAATGACGGCGGCGGGGTGTTCGATGCGGTACTTCGCGAGCACCTCGCGGGCATCCGAGAAGGTGGTTGGGTCCGGCACCGTCGGGCCGGAGGCGATGACCGCCGGGTCGTCGCCGGGAACGTCCGAGATCGCCAAGGTGACGATTTGCGCCGGCGCCGCGGCGGCCGCGAGACGGCCGCCCTTGATCGCCGACAGGTGCTTGCGCACCGTGTTGATTTCGCCGATCGTCGCGCCGCAGCGCAGCAGGTCGCGCGTCACCGCCTGCTTGTCGGCCAAGGTGAGCCCCGCGGCGGGCAAGGCGAGCAACGCCGAGCCGCCGCCCGACACCAGGAAAACCAGCTGGTCCTCCGGCCCCAGACCGCGGGCAAGCTCGAGAATGCGGCGGGCCGCGACCGCGCCGGCCGCATCCGGAACGGGATGGCTGGCCTCGACGACCTCGATCCGCTCGCAGGCGAGGCCATGCCCGTAGCGCGTCACCACCAGACCTTCGAGCGGACCATGCCAGCGACTCTCGAAGGCCCGGGCCATTGCCGCCGCGGCCTTGCCGGCGCCGACCACGAGCGTGCGGCCGGCTACCGCAGCCGGCAGCCATGGCGCCAGCGCCTGCTGCGGATCGGCGGCCGCCAGCGCGGCGGCAAAGAGTTCGCGCAGCAACGCTCCGGGCGCGATCGGATCGCGGTTGCTCAAATCCTGATTCCATCTTGCCAATTGCAGCGCCATTTCATATCGAGCGCGGCGGAAAGGCCAGCGCGGGATCTGTCCGCGCTGCAGGAACATCCGCGCTTCACCCTCATGGCGCCGCCACCAATCGGCAATGGCCTGGGCAAAGGAGAACTCGGGTGATTGGCATCAGCCGGCGAGGCGGGATGGCGGCGGCGGTTCTGGCTTGTTTCGCCATTGCCGCGACACCGGGCCGGGCCGAACCGCCCGAAGCTCCGTTCTCCGAAGTGTTCGCCCAGCTTGCGGGGCGGCTCGTTGGAGTCGTGGTCAACATCTCGACAACCCAGACCCAGGCGCCGGCCCCGAAAACGGTCCAAGAGGTGCCGCAGGCGGCCCCGGGGTCGCCTCTAGAAGAATTTTTCCGCGAGTTTTTCGGCGAAAAAGGGGCGCCTGGCGGCCCCAACGCGCCGGCGCCGCGCGTCTCCTCGCTGGGCTCGGGTTTTATCATCGATCCCTCGGGGCTGATCGTGACCAACAACCACGTGATCGCCAATGCCGAGCAGATCACCGTGACATTCTCCGACGACACTTCGCTGCAGGCGCAGGTGGTCGGACGCGATGCCGTCACCGATCTGGCGCTCCTGAAGGTGGAACCAAAGGCGCCACTGCCGGCCAGCGTGTGGGGCGACTCGGCGAAGACCCGGGTCGGCGACTGGGTGCTCGCGATCGGCAATCCGTTCGGGCTGGGCGGTACCGTCACTGCGGGGATCATCTCGGCGACGGCCCGCGACATCCATTCCGGCCCCTACGATGATTTCCTGCAGACCGACGCCTCGATCAACCGCGGCAATTCGGGTGGCCCCATGTTCGATCTCGCCGGCGAGGTCATCGGCATCAACACCGCGATCTTCTCCCCGTCGGGAGGCTCGATCGGCATCGGGTTCGCGATTCCCGCGGCACTGGCGCAGCCGATCATCGAACAGCTGAAGGCGACCGGCAAAGTCGAGCGCGGCTGGATCGGTGCCCGCATCCAGCCGGTGTCGGACGACATTGCCGAGAGCCTTGGGCTGGATCGCAGCCGCGGCGCGCTGATCGGGGCGATCGACCCGGGAAGCCCCGCGGCGCAGGCGAAGCTGCAGCCCGGGGATGTGATCCTCAGCTATGACGGCAAGGCCATCGAGCGTAGCCGGCAGCTACCCCGGCTCGTCGCCGATACCCCGCCCGACAAGCTCGTCCATATGACGGTCTGGCGGGACGGCAAGGAATATGAGGTCGAGTTGAAAGCGGCGGCGCTCGACCCCAACCGTCCGGGGCCGACCCCCGAACCGGAAAAGCCCAAACCGGCGCCGCCGCCCGCCATCGATGCACTCGGCCTCAAGCTGGCCAAAATCAATTCCGAGCTGCGCAAGCAGCTCTCGCTGCCGGACAACGCCAAAGGGGTGGTCATCGTCGACGTGCCGCAGAACAGCCCGGGAGCGGCGCAGGGGCTGCGGCCGGGCGATCTTGTGATCGCGATCGGCCACGCCGAGGTAAGCGCCCCCGAGGAGGTGCAGCAACTGGCGGCAGCAGCCAAGAAGGCCGGGCACAAGAATCTCCTGGTTCGGATCGAGCGCGAAGGCAATCCGCGCTTTGTCGCGCTGCCGGTCGACGCCGGCTGAGGCGGCGCCCTCGGAACGGCCGCAGCCGGTTCGCCGGCCGATTGGCGGCTATCTGGCCAGCGGCAGCAGCTGCACCCTCGGCACCACCCAGGTGGTAACGGCGGTAACCCCGCTTTCGGCGTAGAGGCCGGGCGGGCCACCCTTGGGGGGCGCCTGGCCGTGAAAATCGGCGATCTTGGCGTCGTTGATGAAGAGGGAACCGGCATTGCCGGTGATCTCAATCTCGACCTGGTTGGTGGCACCGGCGGCAGTCTTGACCGCCGCGGTCGGGGTCGGCCCGTAGATGATCTGCCATTCGCCCTTGATCAGGCGATCGATCGCGGCCGAGCCGTCGAGCGAGATTGTCGCCGTGTAAAAATCCTCGGCATCGCGACTCCAGAACAGGACGCCGATATCGCCGCTGTCGTCCTGATTGGCGGGCGACGGCAGATTGCCCGGCACCGCGACATCGATGCAGAAATCCATCGCATCGAGCGTGTAATTTTCATTGAGGATAAAGACCGAATTGTTGGCCGGCGGCCTCAAAACCAGTCCCTGGGCGGTGAACGCGACATCGCTCTCCGGCGCACCCCAACCGGGATTGGGCGCCTTGAAGTTGTCGTCGAGCACCGCGCCGGTACGGCTCTGACAGGCCATCCCGGAGACGCTGCCGATCATCAGGACAGCCGCGGCCGCCATGCAAGCAGCGGCCGAACGGGCCGCAATGCGTCCGGCCGGCACCGGCCTTCTTGCCGAGGTCGCGCGGCCCGATCGCGAAGGGATGGACGCCGCTCCCGGAGCGGCCCTCTCACGCTTCCACGGCAAGACGATGCTCCGCCCGCCCGCTAATAGATCTGGAACCGGGGGAAGACCCAGGTGGTGGCCGCGGCGCTGCCGCTCTCGCAATAGATCCCCGGCGACCCGCCATCGGGCGGAGCCTGGCCGTGGATATCGGCCACCTTCGTGCCGTTGATGTAGAAACTTCCGGCGTTGCCGCTGACCGTCAGTTCGACTTCGTTGATGGAGCCGGCCGCCGTCTTGATGGCAGGCGACGGCGTCTCGGCAACGATCGAGGTCCATTTGCCGGCGATCAGGCGATACACGCCATAGCTCCCGTCCGGCGCGATCGTGGCCGTGTAGAAATTCTGCGCGTCCTTCGACCAGAACAGCAATCCGGCGTCGGAATCGTTTGAAACGGGCTGCCCGTTCGCACCCTGGGTGGGAGCCGGCGCCGCGGCCATCACGATCTGCAGACAGACGTCGGAGCCGTCCATCGTGTAATTGGTGTTGAGCCACCACCAGCCGCCGTTGACGGGCGGTTGCATCGATAGGCCCTGGGGCGAAGCCGAGCTGTACTGGTCGGAGGTCTCCCCCCAACCGGGGTCGGGCTGTTTGAAGTTTTCGTCGAGCGCAGGATTGCTGGTCCCCTGGCAGGCGAAAGCGGCGGCGCTGCTGGCGAACAGCAGCGCTGCACCGGCAAGGACTCTGGCGATCAACTGGTTCCCCCTCCGTGCACGGGCTGACCAAAACAGCTTTGCGTTCTGGTTGAATATGACCGAAGCGGCGGCGGAGTCAAATCCGCGCCGCCGCGGGTTTCGGCAGCGCGTGGTCTGTCGCGAAAACCGACGAACCGACCCGGTTGACTGGCGTGCCCGGGCGGTTCACCTGATCGCGTCAGGTCGGAGGGGGTCGAAACCGGCACCGGCGATCGCAAGGCGATGACTTCCAGGGCATCTCGGAAATGGCAGATCGGTGCCGGCGCGTTCTCGTGATCAAGCTCGGTGCGCTCGGCGATATCGTCCAGGCGATGGGCGCCGCTGCGGCGATCCGCGTCCACCATCGCGACGCCGCGATCACCTTCCTGACGACCCGCCCCTATGCCGATTTGGCGAAAGCGGCGCCCTATTTCGACGCGGTGTGGATCGACGAGCGGCCGGGTTGGCGCGATCCCGGCGGAGTGCTGCGCCTGCGGCAGCGGCTTCGGCAGGCCCGCTTTCACCGCGTCTACGATTTTCAGACCCGCGCCCGCACTGCGCTCTATTTCTGGCTGATGCGCTCGCAGGGGCGGCCGCAATGGTCGGGGATCGCGCCCGGTGCCTCGCACCCGCATCGCAATCCGGCCCGCATCCGCATGCATACGCTCGACCGCCAGGAGGACCAGCTGCGCCATGCCGGCCTCGCCGGCCCGGTGCCGCCGCCCGACCTGTCGTGGCTCGCGACCGACCCGTCGCGGTTTTCGCTGGTGCCGGAGTATGTGCTGCTGATCCCCGGCGGTGCGCCGCATCGGCCGCAGAAACGCTGGCCGCTCGATCGCTATGTCGCGCTGGCCCAGGACCTGGCTGCGGCAGGGCTTGCCCCGGTTGTCGTCGGCGGACCCGAGGAGCGGCCGCTCGGGGCCGCGATCGCCGCCGCCGAACCGAAGGCGCGCGATCTGACCGGGGCAACCGGCTTCGGCGACATTGTCGCGCTCGGCCGCGGGGCTCGCCGCGTAATCGGCAATGATACCGGGCCGATGCACCTAGCCGTCGCCGGCGGGGCGGCCGCGACGGTGCTGTATTCCGCCGTTTCCGATCCCGCCCTGACCGCGCCGCGCGGCCCGGATGTCGTGATCCTGCGCCGGAACACTCTCGCCGCGCTTTCGGTTGCGGAAGTCGCGGCTACCCTGCGCCTTCAGTCCGCGCGCGGGTGATGCATTCCGGTTGCTTCAGCGAGCATCCTAGCGCGGCAGGCACTCGACCACGGCGGCGTGCAATGACAGCAGGATCTGCTTGCCGGCGCTGCCGCCGTCGCCCTTGATGCCGAGCCGGATCACCTCGGTCAGCGCCGCGATATGGGCCGCCACGGCCGGATAGGCGCGCTCGCGGCGGGCGGCGCCGCCCTCGATCAGCATGCGCAATGACCCGGCAATGGCCGACACCAGCGGGTAGCCGAAGGTGGTGCTCTGGCCGGCGAGGTCATGGGTGATGCGGAACAGCTCCTGCTCGCAGCGCTTGTCGCCTTCGGCGCTTCGCGCTTTGGCCCATAGCGGCGCCAGCTGCGCCACCTCGGCCCGGACGAGGTCGGGGTAGCCCTGCGCCAGCTTCTCGATCAGCGCGGCGACCTCGCGGCCGTCGACGCGGTCGGCGCGGAAGCCGCCGGCCTTGGCCGCGAGGGTGTTCGGCACCTTGATGATCTCGTAGGCTTCGCCGCCCGCGCCCACTCCGGGCGTGACCTGAACCGTGCGCTCTGCCATTGGTGCCACCCGCGGAACGCAGCCGATGGCTACGCCGCCGGATTGCCCCCCCGCCGATCGTGACCGGCGAAATCGCGGCTGGCGCGGCGCCGGTCGGGGCCGAAAAACCCGTTCGCGCGCACGAAATTTCGCGGCCGGTGGATCACCTCCTCGATGCGCCGCGCCACCGACGCGACCGAGACCGGCTTGGCGAGAAACTCGGTCACCCCGGCATCGCGGGCGGTCCTTACGTGGTGTATGTCGCTGTGGCCGGTGCACATCACGATCGGCACGAACGGGCAGAGAGGGTCGGCCGGATCGCGCAGGCGCCGGACCAGGTCGAGCCCGCCCTCGGGGGCCATGCACCAATCGATGAAAATGAGGTCCGGCGTCGTGCGGCCGGCAATCGCCAGCGCGCCGGCCACATCGCCGGCGCTCAACACCTGGCCGACGCCGAGCCCGCGCAAAATCATTTTCATGATCTCGCGCATGGGTCGGCTGTCATCCACGATCAGGATCGTGGTGGACGAGAGGGCGGATCCGCGCGCTTGCGACGACATTGCGCGGATTTAAGGGGCGACAGGTTGCAAAGCTCTTAAGCCCGACCTTTGCCGCTATTGCACCTTCAACAGCTCGACATCGAATATCAGTGTGGCGTTGGGCGGGATCGCGCCGCCGCCGCCGCCGCGCGGGCCGTAGCCCAGCTCCGGCGGGATGATCAGCGTGCGCTTGCCGCCGACCTTCATGCCGGCCACCCCTTCGTCCCAGCCCTTGATCACCTCGCCCCCGCCCAGCTTGAAGCTGAAGGGCTCGTTGCGATCGAGCGAACTGTCGAATTTGCGCCCCTTTTCGCCGTCTCTCGACAGCCAGCCCGTGTAATTCACGGTTACGGTCTTACCGGCGCTCGCGACGGCGCCGTCACCGAGCTGGGTATCCGTGTATTTGAGCCCATTGGCGAGCTCGACCATGCGATTGAGCGCTGCTTCGGCCAGGCCGCCCGGGAGCACGACCAGAACGCCCAGGGCGGCAATGGCGCAGACAAATCGAAACCTCACTTGGGACCTCCTCGGAGTGGTTCGGAAACCGGCTACCGTAGCCGTGCGCAGCGGCGCGGGATAGAGCGCCCAGCGGGCATCGGAGGCGCCGGCGTGGCGGTGGTCCGCGCCCGCCTTGGCGTGCTAGGCTCGCACCCTCGATCGAATGCAATAGCACCCGGAGGAAAGCCATGGCGCAATCGCAACCGAGTTCGGCGCGCGACCAGGTCCGCGCTGTCGTGCCCGACCTGATCGGCTACACCGAAAAATGGCTGTTCGGCGAAGTTTGGGAGCGCCCGCAGCTGTCGAAGCGCGACCGCAGCCTGATCGTCGTCGCGACCTTGATCGCGCTCGGCCGCGAGAAGCAGCTCGTCGGGCACCTCGAACGCGCGCTCAACAACGGCCTCAGCAAGGAAGAGTTGAGCGAAGTCATCACGCATCTCGCCTTCTATGCCGGCTGGCCGGCGGCGATGACCGCGGCGCTTGTCGCCAAGGACGTGTTCGCGAAGCAGGGCTAGCGCCGCCCGCCGCCCCGCTCTTGCGCAGAAGCGGCAAGCGGGTGGCTCGCGTCGTTGCGATAATGGCGGTGGTGGCGGCGGCGGTCGCGTTTGCCGCCTCTTCCGGCCCGGCGTTGGCGATCGCCAATCCGGCCTCGGTGTTCTGCATCCAGAGCGGCGGCACCGAGCTGGTGCTGCGCGATGCAAGCGGCGGAGAGGTCGGAATCTGCGTGCTGCCGGGGGGAGAGATGGTCGAGGAATGGGCCTTTTTCCGCGCCCATTCCCCTCCGCCGGCAAGCCCTCGATAAGCGCGCGAAACCGAAGATCCAGTCAGGAGAACGCACATGAAGGTTGGATTCATCGGGCTCGGCACGATGGGCGCCAGCATGGCGGCCAATCTGCAGAAGGCCGGGCATGAACTCGTCGTGCACGATCTGCGCCGGGCTGCCGCGGAGCGCCATCTCGCCGCCGGGGCGGTCTGGGCGGACAGTCCCAAAGCCTTGGCCGAGCAGGTCGAGGTCGTGTTCACCTCATTGCCCGGGCCGCCCGAAGTCGAGGCGGTCGCGCTCGGCGACAACGGGTTGTTCTCCGGGCTCAAGGAGGGCGGCGCCTATTTCGATCTGTCGACCAATTCGCCGACCCTGGTGCGGCAGATCCATGCCAAATTCGCCGAGAAGCACCTCTATATGCTGGACGCGCCGGTCAGCGGCGGCCCCAAGGGCGCCGCCTCGGGCAAAATGGCGCTGTGGGTCGGCGGCGACGAGCAGATCTTCAACCGCCACAAGGCGCTGCTCGACGCGATGGGCGATCAGGCCCGCTATATCGGCCCGATCGGCGCCGGCTCGGTCGCCAAGCTGGTGCACAATTGCGCCGGCTATGCGATCCAGTGCTGTCTTGCCGAAGTCTTCACGATGGGGGTCAAGGCCGGGGTCGAGCCGCTGGCGCTGTGGGAGGCCGTCCGCCAGGGCGCCGGCGGCCGGCGCCGCAGCTTCGACGGGCTGATCGATCAGTTCCTGCCCAACAAATACGACCCGCCGGCATTCGCGCTGCGCCTGGCGCACAAAGACGTCACCCTCGCGACCCAGCTGGCGCGCGAGCTCAAGGTCCCAATGCACATGGCGAACCTGGCGCTCGACGAACTGACCGAGGCATTGAACCGCGGCTGGGAGAACCGCGACTCGCGGGTCGCGATGCTGCTGCAGCAGGAGCGCGCCGGGGTCAAGATCGAGGTGCCGGAGACCGAATTGCGCGCCGCCCTCGAGCGCGATGGCAAGGCGTGAGCGGCAGTCGGGCTGCGGCATGCGTCATCGGGTGCTGTCATAGGTCGATGGCAAGAGCGAAAACCAGAACCGCAAATGTCAGGGTCATCAGGAAATTGAGGGCGAAGCCGAGCCAGGTCAGCAATGCCGGTACGTGCCTGCGAGCCAGCGCCAACACTGCCGACACGAGCACACCGAACTCGATCAGGCACAGCAGCGCGATCTGGTAATCGCCGATTTCGCTGCCGCGGTCGGCAAGCAGGAACGATACCTCCCCCGGCAGGCGGGGAACCCAGTAGACCAGCACCGCTGCGCTGAACAGCACGTTGATCGCCAGCACGGCGTAGCGGCCGCGCACCGACGCCACGGCCCAAATCAAGGCGCCGAGATGAAGCAGGACCGCGACGAGCACGGCAATCTGCAGCGCATCGGTGGACAAGGGCGGCCTACTTGAAGCTTGGCATCACGTCCTGGCAGTACAAGCGCAGCGACCCCATGACCTGCTCGTGCGACAGCAGGCTGCCGGGATTGATTTCGGCCGATACCCCGGCAAGACCCGCGGTTTCCTGCAATTCGCGCAAACGGTCGACAACCATTTCGGGGGAGCCGACGATTCCCTTGTCGCGCCGCACCTCCTCATAGGTGAGCGGACCGCGGCGCAAATCCGGCCGGTAGGTCGCAAACTGCATCATGCCGGGCTCGGCTTCCGCCAGCGCCCTGTCGCGGGTTTCGCCGACATAGATCGGCACCTGCAGATAGGCCTGCGGCTCGCCCGGATGTCCGGCGGCGCGGTAGGCCTCGCGGTAAAGGCGGGTATTGGCCGCCAGCTCGGATAGCGGGCTGGCGCGCACCGCCGAGAACAGGGGGTAACCCAGTTCGCCGATAGCGGCGTAGGTGTCCGGCTGGCTCGCCGCGATGCGGATCGGCGGGTGCGGCTGCTGCACCGGGCGGGGCACCAGCGTGAAATTGTCGAAGCTGAAATAGCGGCCATGATGCGAGGCCACCGGCTCGCTCCACGCCTGCCGGATGATCGCCAGGCTCTCGGCAAAGCGCTCCTGGCTTTCCTGGTAGGAAATGCCGTAGGCGTCGTAGGCGCGCGGAAACGCGCTGCGGCCGATACCGAAGATCATTTGGCCGCCGCTGATCTGGTCGATCGTCGCCGTCTCCTCGGCGAGGCGCAGCGGATGCCCAAGCGGCAGGATCTGTACCGCCGTGCCGATCTTGATGCGCTCGGTGCGGGCGGCGATCGCGCTCGCCACGGTCAGCGGCGCCGAGAGCAGCGAGCGGCGCGGGTTCATGTGGATCTCGGCCAGCCAGACGACGTCGAGGCCCCAGCGCTCGGCGGCTTCGATCTGGCGGAACGATTCGGCAAACGCGGCGGCTTGCGATTCAGCCCGGGTCGAAAAGAATTCGTGGAAGATGCCGAATTCCATTGCCGCTCTGCTTTCCCCGCCTCGGAGCCGCGGCACTATAGCCGGCCTATCGCGGTTTGCGCGCGCGCTTCTCGTCGATGCCCGAAGCGGCTTCGCGGCGGGTGAGTTCGGCCGCCACGTCCTCGGGCGAGACCCCGGCATCGGCCCACAGCACCAGCAAATGATACAGCACGTCGGCGCTTTCCCGGATCAGGGCAGCGCTGTCGCCGCGTACCCCTTCGATGACCGCCTCCACCGCCTCTTCCCCGAGCTTCTGGGCGATCTTGGCGCGACCGCGCGCGAACAGCCGCGCGGTGTAGGAGCTTTCGGGATCGCCGCCCTGCCGCGACAGGATCACCCGCCACAACCGGTCGAGCACCGGGCCCAGTTCCTCGGTCGGCATCGGCTACAGCCGCACCGGAATGCCGGCTGCGGCGAGATGGGCCTTGGCATCGCCGATCCGGAAGGTGCCGAAATGGAAAATCGAGGCCGCGAGCACCGCCGTCGCATGGCCGTCGCGAATGCCCTCGACGAGATGATCGAGCGTGCCGACCCCGCCCGAGGCGATGACCGGCACCCGTACCGCATCCGCCACCGCTCGGGTCAGCCCGATATCGAACCCGGATTTGGTGCCGTCGCGATCCATCGAGGTCAGCAGGATCTCGCCGGCGCCGTAATCGGCCAGCCGGCAGGCCCACTCGACGGCATCGAGCCCGGTCGGGCGGCGGCCGCCATGGGTGAACACCTCCCATTTGCCCGGAACAGCCAATTTGGCATCGATCGCGGCGACTATGCACTGGCTGCCGAATTTCTCGGCCGCCTCGCGCACGAATTCCGGTTGCGCGACCGCGGCGGTATTGATCGACACCTTGTCGGCGCCGGCCAGCAGCAGGTGCCGGATGTCCTCGACCGCGCGCACGCCGCCGCCGACGGTCAAAGGCATGAAGCACTGCTCGGCGGTACGGCGCACGACATCGTAGATCGTTTCCCGCCCTTCGTGACTGGCGGTGATGTCGAGAAAGCAGAGTTCGTCGGCGCCTTCGCGGTCATAGACCTTGGCCTGTTCGACCGGATCGCCGGCATCGGCGAGATCGACGAAATTGACGCCCTTGACGACGCGCCCGTCTTTGACGTCGAGGCAGGGGATGACCCGCATCTTCAACATACCGGCGTCTCCGCGAGCAGCCGCAACGCCGTGTGCGGGTCGATGCGGCCATCGTAGAGGGCGCGGCCTGTGATGACCCCGGCGATGCCGTCCGCGGCATGCTGTTTGAGGGCGGCGAGATCGGCGAGCGAGGCGACGCCGCCCGAAGCGATGACCGGGATGCTGGCCGCGCGCGCGAAGGCACCGGTCGCCACGGCATCGACGCCGGCGAGAGCGCCGTCGCGGGCGATGTCGGTGTAGACGATCGCCGCTACTCCGGCCTCTGCAAAGCGGCGCGCCAGCGCGACAGGCTCGATCGTGCTGGTTTCGGCCCAGCCCTCGACCGCAACCCGGCCTGCGCGCGCGTCGATGCCGACGACGATACGCCCGGGGTAATCCGCCGCGGCCCGGCGCACCAGCGCGGGATCGCGCAAGGCTGCGGTGCCGAGCACGACCCGGTCGATGCCGAGCCCGAGCCAGTAATCGATCGCGGCGCGGTCTCGGATGCCGCCGCCGAGCTGGATCTTCAAATCGACCGCGCGCCGGATCGCTGCGACCGCGTCGTTATTGACCGAACGCCCGGCAAAGGCGCCGTCGAGATCGACGACATGCAGCCAGTCGAACCCCGCTTCGGCGAAGGCGCGGGCCTGCGCCGCCGGGTCATCGTTGAACACCGTAGCGCTGGCCATTTCGCCGCGCACCAGGCGCACGCAGGCTCCCGCCTTCAAGTCGATTGCCGGGAACAGGATCACGCGTCGAGCCGCTTGTAGTAGTAATGCCCGAGAACGACCCGTCCTTCGACCTCGGCATAGGCCGGGTGCGTACCCCAGCGGCGATAATTGAGGCTCTCGTACAGGCGAATCGCGGCGCGCTGGGTATCGCGCAAATCCAGGTTCAGGACGCTGAGGCCTATCTCGCGCGCCAGCCGCTCGATTTCGAGCACAATGCCATGGCCGAGCCCGTGGCCGCGCGCCCAAGGAGCAACAAACGCGCCGGTCAACGTTCCGGCAAAGGCCTGCGCTTCGTTGTTGCGCGGCGCCCGCGACAGCTGCGCCGAGCCGGCGATGACGCCGTCGAGGCGTCCAACCACCAGGCGGCGCTCGGGAACCAGCAGCACCCCACGCCAATAATTCTCGAGCACGTGCCGCGGCGGCCGCCTCAGCCAGCCGAAGCCGCCGCCCTCGACGATCGCGCCCTCGGTGGCCTCGCACAGATCGTCAAGATCGGTGCCGGCATACTGGGTCAGCTGTTCGACCGCGACCACGGGGCGATGCGGCCGGTAGTCGCTCACGCCCGTTTCCTCATGGCCGCCATTTGAGAAAATTGCCGATCAGGCGCAACCCCGCCATCTGGCTTTTCTCCGGGTGGAATTGCGTGCCGGCGATATTGCCGCGCCCGACCGCCGCCGCGATGGGGCCGCCGTAATCGGCCTCGGCGAGCAAGTCCGATGTCTCCGCGAGGCGGAAGTGATAGCTGTGGACGAAATAGACATGCGATCCGGCCGGCAATCCCGTCAGCAGCGGATGGGCGCCGCGGGGCCGCAGCTCGTTCCATCCCATGTGCGGGATCTTGAGGCCGGGAGCGCCGGCGGGCTGTATCGGGTTGAGGGCGACGACGTCGCCGGGCAGCCAGCCCAGCCCTTCGACAGTCTCGAATTCACGGCCGCATTCGGCCATCAATTGCATGCCCACGCAGATCCCGAGAAACGGCCGGCCGCGGTCGAGAACAGCGTCGCACAGGGCCTGTTCCAGCCCCGGGACCGCGGCGAGCCCGCGCCGGCAATCGGCGAAGGCGCCGACCCCTGGGAGCACAATGTAGTCGGCGGCGGTGACCTCCTCGGGCCGGCTCGAGACCCGGATCTCGGTATCGGCACCGATTTCGGCGGCGGCCCGCTCGAACGCCTTGGCCGCCGAGCACAGATTGCCCGAGCCGTAATCGATGATCGCGGCGACCATGCTCATGCCAGGGTGCCGCCCAACGTGCCCTTGGTCGAGGGCACCGCGCCGGCGCGCCGCGGGTCGATCTCGATCGCCTGGCGCAAGGCGCGCGCCAGCCCCTTGAAGCAGCTCTCGACGATGTGGTGGTTGTTCTCCCCGTACAGGTTTTCAACGTGCAGCGTAACCCCGGCGGATTGTGCGAAGGCCTGGAACCATTCCTTGAACAGTTCGGTGTCCATCTCGCCGAGCTTCGGCCGGGTGAACGCCACCCTCCACACCAGATAGGGCCGGTTCGAGGCGTCCAGGCTGACCCGGGTCAAAGTCTCGTCCATCGGGATCACGGCATGGCCGTAGCGCTGGATGCCGGCGCGATCGCCGAGCGCCTGCGACACCGCCTCGCCGACGACATAGCCGGTATCCTCGGTGGTGTGGTGGAAATCGATGTGCAGATCGCCTTTGGCCTTCAGCGACAGGTCGATCAGGCTGTGCTTGGCGAGCTGCTCCAGCATGTGGTCGAGAAAGCCGATGCCGGTCGCGATCTCGGCCGCGCCAATGCCATCAAGCGCGACCCGGCCCTTGATCCGCGTCTCCTTGGTATTGCGTTCGACCGTCGCGACCCGCACCGAAACTCTCCTGAGGTTGCGCTCGATTGAGCGCAGCTTAGCAGCCTAAATGACCTCTAATCTACTCTAAAGTCGGTTTCTAATGGCCCAAAGAAGGGCGATTGAGGGGTCCTGCTCTTGCCTAAAGTGGTCTTATTTCCGTCTAAGCTCCGGCTAAGGATCCTGGCTCAGGTTCTCTGCAGGAACCAGACAGCGCCCCTGGCGTGCCCCTCTGTTCCGACGAGATCAAGGCGACGAAGCTGGTCAAGATCCGAGCGCAGGAGGGCCTTTCTATATCGATTCGAAAGAGCCGCGGCTATCTCCCTCAGCGGGAGCCCAGGTGCTCGGCCGGATAGGACTTGCAGTATTTCTCGTTGCCTAGAGGTCAAATCCAGCGCGACCCGATTAGGAGCTATATATTCCCGCGGTATGAACCGGACGCCGACAGCACCCGCCTGTTCAAAGAATTCCGGTTCCGGATGCCCGGCATCGACACAAAGCTCGACTATCTTCTGGGTTCCCCGGCCCCAACTCTCCACTAAACCTCTTTTGTACAACACGCTCGCGATCAACGGATTGCGAGGCCGCGATTGGTGATCCTGCTTCAATGAAGCGATCGTCATTCCGATCGGTAGAGTGCCATCACTCCAAACTTCGAGCCGATCATCATAAATGGCCAAGCTCACCGACCCTCCCGCCAGAGAGTAGTCGCGGTGACAGAATGCATTAACTAAAGCTTCACGCAGGGCGTGCAACGGAAACAACAATTCGTCCTCACGCTCGAATAGGCCCGGCTGAACTCTCCCAGAAACCGGGAGATGTCGTCGCAAAAAAAGCAGACTCTCCTCCACTAACCTAAACACGTTTCCGTATACCTGACGATTGTCGATGAATTCCGATTTATCGAAACCTCTGAATCTACCGAGACGCAACAAGCATTGCGGATATCGAGGAAGGACTTCTTTGCCGAATAGGACTAGGGCCGCATTGGTCGGCTTGCCTTCAATGAGCAGATTGAGACGATCAAGGATATCGGATGGGTTTCGGCCAATGGCTTCGGGAATTCGGCCAGACTCAACCCCTCTCCGGAAGGTGGCCAAGATTTGTTCTTCTTCCAAGTCCCAGATCTCGATATTCTGCGTGCCTGTTTCCCAGCGAATCTGAGCTTGTACACGTTCCAGCAACAGCTGCTGATAACGCTGCTGCGACATAACACGCGTCGTATTGTCCACACGCTCATAGGGACGGCCATCGAAAGTGTAAGGCCTCAGCTCAGCGGACGGGTTGGCAAAGAACGCCAATGCATATAAATTTCGGTTTGGTACCTGAACCATATCGTATTGAATCGAAGGGACCGGTTCGAACTTTCTCAACTCCGCGGCCAGCCTGTGCCGTGTTTCTTCCCCGATTTGCATTCCGGTAATCGTGCCATCGTTTTTTGCGCCGACGATCACAGTACCGCCACGTTCATTTAGATATCCGCAAAGCGTCTCGAGGGCGGTCTTCAGCTCAGCGGTACTCCGCTTGAACTCAATCCGCGCTCCCTCGCCTTCCCGGGCTAATCTCCTCAAAGTGTTGTAGTTCATTGCACGCGGCTGTTCAGATAGGAGACAGAGTCCGTGGCGAGTTCGGAGGGACAGGCGGCGGGCTCGCTAGGGTTGCCAGATTGATGTAGCAGATTCGACCGCTCTCTTGAAGGTGAGACGCCAGCCCATAAATGAGGGCTATATTGGTTCCAGAGTGACCCATGAGTTCTCCAGAGTCCACGCGATGGCATGGCACCACGATCCTCTGCCTGCGCAAGGGCGGCGAGGTCGTGGTCGCCGGCGACGGCCAGGTCACGATGGGGCAGACGGTCATGAAATCCAACGCCCGCAAATTGCGGCGGCTTGCCGGCGGCTCCGTGATCGCCGGCTTTGCCGGCGCCACCGCCGACGCGATCACGCTTTTCGAGCGGCTCGAAGCCAAGCTCGAACAGTATTCCGGCCAGCTGACCCGGGCCTGCGTCGAGCTCGCCAAGGACTGGCGCACCGACCGCTATCTGCGCCGGCTCGAGGCGATGATGGCGGTCGCCGATAAGAGCGTGTCATTGGTGCTGTCCGGCACCGGCGACGTGCTCGAACCCGAGGACGGGCTGATCGGCATCGGCTCGGGCGGCGGTTATGCCTTGGCGGCGGCGCGCGCCCTGATCGGTATCGACGGGCTCGACGCCGAAGCCGTCGCGCGCCGGGCGATGGCGATCGCGGCCGGCATCTGCATCTATACCAACGACAAGATCACCCTGGAAAAGCTCGGCGGAGACAGCCGCGTTGCCTGACATCCATTCCGTTCATTCGCCCGCCTTCAGCCCGCGCGAGATCGTCTCCGAGCTCGATCGCTACATCGTCGGCCAGCACGACGCCAAGCGCGCCGTCGCGATCGCCTTGCGCAACCGCTGGCGCCGGCAGCAGCTCGAGGCCGAGATGCGCGACGAGGTGCTGCCGAAGAACATCCTGATGATCGGGCCCACGGGTTGCGGCAAGACCGAGATCGCGCGCCGGCTGGCGCGGCTGGCGCAGGCGCCGTTCCTGAAGGTCGAAGCCACCAAATTCACCGAAGTCGGCTATGTCGGGCGCGATGTCGAGCAGATCGCCCGCGACCTCGTCGAGATCGCGATCGGAATGACCAAGGAGCGGCTCAAGAAGGAGATCGAGGCCAAGGCGGAGATCGCTGCCGAGGAGCGGGTGCTCGATGCGCTGGTCGGCGCCAATGCCGGCGCCGATACGCGCCAGAAGTTTCGCAAGATGCTGCGCGAAGGCGCGCTCGATGATCGCGAGATCGAGATTTCGGTACAGGAGAACGCCGCCGCCAGCCTGCCTACCTTCGAGATTCCCGGCATGCCCGGCGCGCAGATGGGCATGATCAATCTCGGCGACATTTTCGGCAAGACCTTCGGCCAGCGCGCCAAGCCCCGCAAGATGACTGTCGCCGACAGCCATCGCGTGCTGCTGGCCGAGGAAAGCGACAAATTGCTCGACCAGGAAACCGTCGTCCGGGAGGCGATCCAGACAGTCGAGCAGAACGGCATCGTGTTCCTCGACGAGATCGACAAAATCTGCGGCCGCAGCGAACGCGAGGGCCGGCTCGGCGGCGCCGATGTCAGCCGCGAAGGGGTGCAGCGCGACCTGCTGCCGCTGATCGAGGGCACCACCGTCGCGACCAAGCACGGCCCGGTCAAGACCGACCACGTGCTGTTCATCGCCTCTGGCGCCTTCCACCTCGCGAAGCCTGCCGATCTGTTGCCCGAATTGCAGGGGCGGCTGCCGATCCGGGTCGAGCTGAAGGCGCTCGACCGCAACGATTTCCGCCGCATCCTGACCGAGCCCGAAGCCAGCCTGATCAAGCAGTACAAGGCTTTGCTGGCGACCGAGGGCGTCGCGCTCGAATTTCGCGACGAGGCGATCGAGGAGATCGCGCTGTTGGCCGAGCAGATCAACGCCAGCGTCGAGAACATCGGCGCGCGGCGGCTGCACACGATCCTCGAGCGCTTGCTCGAAGAAATCAGCTTTGCCGCCTCCGACCAGCCGCGCGGCACCGAGATTGCGATCGACGCCGCCTATGTCCGCACCCAGGTCGGCACCCTCGCCAAGAACGCCGACCTGTCGCAATTCATCCTGTAGTCCCGCCTGCGCATTTGGCCGGGCGGTCGTTGCGGCGACCGCGGCGAATGCGGGGCCGGGTCGGAGCCCGCTTCCGCGCCTCCGGCGGCCGACGACGCATCACCGCCTCGGGCGCGCTCTTTTGTCCTGCTGCAACGTCAAACATTGTGCCGTTCAGGCTGCTTCGGTCGCCGCCTGGCCGCCGCGGGCGCAATCAAGAAAGGCTCGCAGCGCACTCGAGGCGAACCGGTCGCGGCGGCGGACAAACACCGTTTCCACCATCGCATCGGTCGGCGGCAATGTGTGAACGCTGAGCCGGCCCGTCGCGCACACGGCGCCGATCAGCGCCCGCGGCAAGAGGCTGATACCCAGCCCCGCGGCGACGCAGCCGAAGATGGCTTCGAGCGTACCGAACTCGAGAAATCTCTGCACCGGAATGCCGCGCCGCGCCAGCAGCGTCTCCAGCATCTGTCGGTAGGAACAGCCGCTGCGCAGCACGACGATGCGTACCCCGGCGCTCCGCAAGACCGTCTGCAGCGACTCGACGCCAGGGGACGCCAAGATGACCAGCTCCTCGCGAAATGCGGTCTCTTCGCGGAGTGCCGGATGTCCCGCCGGGCCGCAGACATAGGCCCCGTCGACGCGCTGCTCGAGCACATCGTCGATCAGTTCGCGGGTCGTGCCGGTGCGCAATACCAGATCGACCTCGGGATAGGCGCCGGCATAGCGCGCGAGAAGCGGTGCCAGCCGTAGCGCGGCCGTGGTTTCGAGCGATCCAATGGTCAACAGACCCCGCGGCTCGCCCTCATCGCGGGCAGCTGACAGGGCCTCGGACAGCAGCAGGCCAGCCCGCGCCGCATAGGGCAGCAGCCGCTGCCCGGCGGCGGTCAGCGATACGCCGCGGCTGTGCCGGTAAAACAGCACGCAACCGATGTCTTCCTCCAGCGCCTTGATGCGCGAGGTCACATTCGACTGCACAGTGTGCAACGCCGCCGCCGCGCGGTTCATGCTTCCGAGCCGGGCCACGGTTTCGAAGACCCTCAGGTCGTTGGCATCCATGCGGTCAGCCTCGATATCTCCCGTGCAGATTACCGTTATCAGATCTAATCGTTTCTGAATATGGTCTCGGCGCGCTATATACCGGCAAATGCCGGTGGAAACGCGACCAGCCGATCGCAGGCCGCTCAGTGATGCTCAGGCCATCTCGGCCGCATTCGCGGGGCTTGTCGCGATGGCCGCGGCGATCGGCGTTGGACGCTTCGTCTACACGCCCATCCTGCCGCGAATGCTCGAAGCTCTCGGCCTCAGCAGATCCGCAGCAGGGCTGATCGCTTCCGCCAATTTTCTCGGCTACCTGGTCGGCGCCCTGCTTGCGGCCCTGCCCGGCTTGCGAGGTTCCCGCCGCCGCTGGCTGCTTGGCGCACTCGCGGTCAGCGCGATCAGCACCGCCGGTATGGGGCTGACTCACGACCTGCCGTCCTTCCTGGTGCTGCGCTTTGTCGGCGGCGGGGCGAGCGCGTTCGTGCTGATTTTCGCATCGACGCTGGTGCTGGCATATCTCGCAGAAGCTGGTCGCAGCGCTCTGTCCTCGCTGCACTTCGCGGGCGTCGGCATCGGTGTCGCGGCTTCCGCCGTGCTGGTGGCGGCAATGCTGGACGAAGGCCGGACATGGGAGTCCTTGTGGGTCGCAAGCGGGGCTCTGTCGCTGGCGGGAGGCATCGCTGTGGCCGCGTTATTGCCCGGCCGCATCGCACCGGCGCGATCAACCGGGGTCCGCAATGACGGCGGCACCGGCGGTGATTCGAGCTTGCGGCTCTGGGTAATGGCTTATGGGTTATTCGGGTTCGGGTACATCATCACGGCGACTTTTCTAGTCGCCATCGTCCGCAGTTCGCCGGCGATCCGTTCGCTTGAGCCGATGATCTGGATCGCGTTCGGCCTGGCGGCGGCGCCGTCGGTGGTTCTGTGGAACGCCGTCGCGTCGCGCCGCGGAGTTCCGGCAACATTCGCCATCGCGGCTGTCGTGGAAGCGGTGGGGGTTTTGGCAAGCGTGGCCTGGCCCAGCGCCGCCGGCGTGTTCATGGCCGCGATTCTCGTCGGCGGCACCTTCATGGGCCTGACAGCCCTCGGTCTCGTCCAGGCGCGCGCGCTGGCGACCGGCGATCCGGGTCGTGCGCTGGCGCTAATGACGGTCGCCTTCGGCCTGGGACAGATTATCGGCCCCGTCTTTGCCGGCTCCGTATCGGATCGGATGGGCAGCTTTACGGCGCCGTCGATTGTCGCGGGAACGGCTTTGCTGCTGGCCGCGGTTCTCGCCCGGAAGGCGGACCATGCCCGGCGGCCTGGTGGCGCAGAGGAGGAAATCTGATGACTGCGATCCTCGATCGCGCCGATGCATTCTGTGCCCGGTTCGGTTTGCAGATACCGATCCTGCTGGCGCCGATGGCAGGCGCCTGCCCGCCGTCACTGTCGATTGCCGTCGCCAATGCCGGCGGTCTCGGCGCCTGTGGCGTGTTGCTGATGAAGCCCGCCGAAATCGTCTCCTGGGCCGACGAGGTGCGCGCCAACAGCAACGGCGGCTTCCAGCTGAACAACTGGATACCCGATCCGGACCCCCCACGTGACGCGGCACACGAGGCCCAGCTTCGCGAGTTTCTTGCGGGTTGGGGACCGCCGGTGCCGCCCGAGGCCGGAGATGCCAAACCGCCGGATTTTGCCGCGCAGTGCGAGGCGATGCTGGCGGCCAGCCCACGCATGATTTCGTCGATCATGGGCCTCTATCCGCCGCAGTACGTGGCGCGATTGAAGGCGGCGAAAATCGCCTGGTTGGCCACGGTGACGACCGTCGCGGAGGCGCGGGCGGCCGCAGCCGCGGGGGCGGACGCGATCGTCGCCCAGGGCGCCGAAGCCGGCGGCCATCGCGGCAGCTTTGATGCCGCAATGGCCGAGCGCCAACAGGTCGGCCTGTTCGCGTTACTGCCGGCAGTCGTCGAGGCTGTCGCGGTGCCGGTGGTGGCGGCCGGCGGGATCGGCGATGGACGCGGGGTCGCCGCGGCGCTCGCCCTCGGGGCGAGTGCGGCGCAGATCGGCACCGGCTTCTTGCGTTGTCCGGAGGCCGCCATCCATCCCGCTTGGAGCCAAGCGCTGGCCGATGCCGCCCCGGAAGACACCGTGGTGAGCCGCGCGTTCAGCGGCCGCGCTGGCCGCAGCATCGCGACCAACTACGTGCTTGCCGCCACCAGCGAAGCGGCGCCGCGCCCGGCGCCTTACCCAGTGCAGCGGGGTCTGACCGCCGGCATGCGGGCGGCCGCGCAAAAAGACGGCGACGTTCATCGAATGCAGGTGTGGGCCGGGCAATCCGCCGCGCTCGGCAAAGCCGAGCCGGCCGCGGCGGTTGCGCGGGACCTATGGGAGGCGGCGCGGTCGCTTCTGCGGTAATCGCGCGGTTTCGGGACAGGCCCCCGGGCAGCAGCCCGCTCTCGCCGACCGGGTTCAACGAGTTCGCAGAATACCCGTCAGCCTGGCTGAAAAGCTGGTGGGTGCAGCAGGACTCGAACCTGCGACCCGCTGATTAAGAGTCAGCTGCTCTACCAACTGAGCTATGCACCCGAAGCTGTCCTTCGCCGCCTTTGCGGCGACACGCCAAGCCGCGGCACCGTTGCCGCGATCGTTCGTCCCACATCATACGCCGAAACGCGCGAGAGCGTCCACACGGCGCAGTTTCTGTTTCGTTGCGGCGATCTTTGCAGCGTCGCCTGGGCTGCCTTCGGCGGCCGTCAGCACGATTTCGCGCCGGCGGTGAAAAAAGCCTCGAGCAATCCGCGCGCGGCGGCGGCCGGGGCGCGGCTGCCGGCGACTGCCTCGGCTTCGGCGGCGGCAAGCTCGGCAGCCACTTCGGGAGCGGCCCGGAAGCGATCGAACAGGGTGGCGCCGATCTCGGCCCAGAAAGCGGTGCGGCGCTGTTCGGCACGACGGCGCCCCCACGCGCCGCTCGCTTCGAGCACGGCCCGGAAGCGCGCGACCTCGTCCCAGATTTCGGCGATTCCGGTCCCTTCGATGGCCGAAACCGCGCGCACCGGCGCCTGCCAGCCGGGAACCGGCGGCCGGATCAGGCGCAAGGCATTGGCGTAATCGGCCGCACTGCGCTGCGCCGCCTCGGCCAGCGCGCCATCGGCCTTGTTGACCAGCACCAGATCGGCGAGCTCGACGACGCCGCGCTTGATGCCCTGCAATTCGTCGCCGGCTGCCGGCGGCAGGATCAGCGCGAACAGGTCGACCATGCCGGCGACCGCGGTCTCGGCCTGGCCGACCCCGATCGTCTCGACGATGACGGTGTCGAAACCCGCCGCCTCGCATAGCAGGATGGTCTCCGCCGTCCTGGCGGCAACGCCGCCGCCGCCGCCGGGGGACGGCCTGATGAAGGCCTGCGGGGCGCGGGCGAGTTCGGCCATCCGGGTCTTATCGCCAAGGATCGCGCCGCCGCCGCGCTGCGAGGCCGGGTCCACCGCCAGCACCGCGACATGCCGGCCGCGGGCGATGCCGGTCAGGCCGAAGCTCTCGATCAGCGTCGATTTGCCGGCGCCGGGCGGTCCGGTGATGCCGATGCGGGTCGCCTGCCCGGTATCCGGCAGGATCATCTCGATCAGCCGCTCGGCCTCGGCACGATGGTCCGGCCGGATCGACTCGATCAAGGTGACCGCACGCGCCAATGCCCGACGTTCGCCGCGCCTCAGGGCATCGGCGAGATTTCTCGCCGGCACGCCGGTTGGGGGCGCCGCCGCCCCCTATTGCCCGGCCGGGAAGACCGTGCCGTCGCGCCGCTTGCGCCTGATGCAGCGCGCGGCAATTTCTTTGAGCACCCGATCGACCAGCGCGACCAGCTCCTGCACCTTGAACGGCTTCATCAGGAAGTGGTACCCGCTCGCCTGCAGCCGGTCGGCATGGCGATGATCGCCGGTCGTCAGCACGACCCCGCAGCCATGCTGTCGCGCGACTTCGGCGAGGGTGAACCCGCTTTCGCCGTCGCGCAGCGACACGTCGATGATCACGACATCGTAATCTTCGTCTTCGAGCGCCTCGCGCATCTCGCCGCCGCTGCCGACCAGTGCGAAGCGGTAGCCCTCATCGTGGAAAATATCCCCGAGCAGGGCGCGCACGCCGTCGTGGTCCTCGACGATCAGAACCTTGCAGATCCGAGCCATGATCTCACCGGCAACGAGTCTCTGACAGGTGATCGCCTCCGTCGCCGCACGCGCTGGAAGTCACCTGCCTGGTCTCCCTACGTTTTTCTTGACCTCGTGCCGGCGCTGCGGGGATTGACAGGACCAGCATCGCCCCGGCCGCGGCGCGGGATCTTAACTCCCCCAATTCGCCGACGCAGCGGATTTCGCCGCCGGTGGGATGATTTTGTGGCGGCTCCGGCGCAAATCTGCCGCCTACCCGGTTTCGATCAGCAGCGCCGCGCGGCGGTCCGCCTCCTGCTGTCGGCTCCACATCGCGGCATACGCGCCCGCGCGCAGCAGCAGTTCGCGGTGGCGGCCGCGCTCGACGATATGGCCGGCTTCGAGAACCAGGATCTCATCGGCGTCGACCACGGTCGACAGCCGGTGGGCGATGACGATCGTCGTGCGGCCGGCGGCGACCTCGGCGAGGCTCGCCTGGATCTCGCGCTCGGTCTTGGTGTCGAGCGCCGACGTCGCTTCGTCGAACACCAGGATTTCGGGCGCCTTCAGGATGACGCGGGCGATCGCGACGCGCTGCTTCTCGCCGCCCGACAATTTGAGCCCGCGCTCGCCGACCATCGTCTGATAGCCGTCCGGCAATGCGGCGATGAAGTCGTGGATGCGGGCGAGCCGCGCCGCCTGCTCGATCTCGGCGCGGCTGGCGCCGGGCCGGCCGTAGGCGATGTTGTAGAGGATCGTGTCGTTGAACAGCACGGTATCCTGCGGCACCACCCCGATCGCCCGCCGCAAACTGTCCTGAGTCACGCCGCGGATGTCCTGACCGTCGATCTCGATCGCCCCGGCATCGACATCAAAGAATCGGAACAGCAGCCGCGCGATCGTCGATTTGCCGGCGCCGCTGGGGCCGACGATGGCGATGGTGGCCCCGGGTGCCACCCGGAAATCGACGTTCTCGAGGATCCGCCGCCGCGGATCGTAGCGGAAATCGACATGCCGGAACGCAACCGCGCCGCGCCGTACGTTCAATGCCGGCGTGCCCGGCGCATCGACGATTTCGGGCGTGATCGCGAGCAGCCCCATCATCTGCTCGAGATCGGTCAGCGATTGCTTGATGTTGCGGTAAACCATGCCGAGAAAGTTGAGCGGCATGTAGAGCTGGATCAGATAGGTGTTGACCAGTACGAAATCGCCGACGGTCATGTGCCCGAGGGCGACGCCGTACCCGGCCAGCAGCATCACGCCGATCAGGCCTGCGGCGATGATCGCACCCTGGCCGACATTGAGCAGCGCCAATGTCGTCTCGCTCTTCACCGCGGCCCGCTCATAGGCCTGCAGCGCCTGGTCGTAGCGTCGCGCCTCGTGCTCCTCGTTGGCGAAGTATTTGACGGTTTCGAAATTGAGCAGGCTGTCGATCGCGCGGGTGTTGGCCTGGCTGTCGCGTTCGTTCATCTCGCGGCGGAAGCGGACCCGCCAGTCGGTCATCGCAAACGTGAAACCGATATAGACCGCGATCGTCGCGAAGGTGACCGCGGCAAAAGTCCAGTTGTAGAGCCGCCACAGAATCCCGCACACGACGAGGATCTCGAGCAGCGTCGGGAGCACGTTGAACAGGATGAAGGACAGCAGAAAATCGATCGCCTGGGTGCCGCGCTCGACCGCCCGCGACAGCCCGCCGGTGCGCCGTTCGAGGTGAAACCGCAGCGACAGGCCGTGCAGATGGCGAAAGGCCGACAGCGCCACCCGCCGCACCGCACGCTGCTCGACCTTGGCAAATACCGCGTTGCGCAGCTCATTGGCGCTCTGCGCCATGACGCGGGCGAGCCCGTAAGCGAGCACGAACCCGACCGGGACCGCAATCAGCCCCGAGCCGGCCTTGAGGCCGGCCGACAGCGCGTCGATCGCGTGCTTGTAGAGCAGCGGCACAAAGATGTTGATCCCCTTGCCGGCGAGCAGCAACAGCACCGCGAGCACCACGCGGGTCCGCAGCTCCAGCGAACCGCGCGGCCACAGATAGGGGAGTAGGCTGCGCAGCGCGCGGATTCCCTCGACCATCGTGCCCTTGCTCGGCGGCAGTCCGGGTGACGGCGGCGTGCGGCCATGCGGGCTCATCGCGCGGGCCTTTCGGCGAGCGGCGCGGCTGCCGGCTGACGCAGCAGCGGCAGGCCGAGCGCCGCGGCCGCGACGACCAGACCGGCGCCCCAGAGAAACGGGCTGGCCCGGCCGAGCATGGCGAACAGAACGCCGGCGATTGCCGGGCCGAGCACGCGCGACAGGCTGCCAATCGATTGCACGACTCCCATCACTTCGCCCTGCTCCTCGCGACCGGCGCGGCGCGAGATCAGGCTGTTCAGCGAAGGCTGCATCGCCCCCATGCCGAGGGCGAGGGCGCTGACCGCAGCAACCAACAGCGGCAGGTCTTTCGCCCAGGGCAGCACGACGAGCCCGACTGCGATCAGCGCGAGACCTCCCAACATCAGTCGCTCCTCGCCGAGGCGGCGGATCAGCGGCCCGATCGCGCCTCCCTGCATCGCCGCCGACAGCACCCCGACATAGGCGAAGACGAAGCCGACCTGCGCCGGGCCCCAGCGGTACTGCCGCATCGCCCACAACGCAAAGGTGCTTTCCATGCCGGCAAAGGCGAGGATCACCAGGAAGAAAATCAGGATCAGCCGGGCCAGCACCGGGCGTCCCGCCGCTTCGAGCAGCGCCGCAACCCGCCCGCGCCTTCTGCCCCTGCGGGGCTCGGCCAGGCTCTCACGCAGCAGCAACACAACCCCGAGCAGCGCGGTTGCCGAAAATCCGGCGGCGATCAGCCCGGGCAATTCCAGGTTGGCGGTCGCCGGATCGTCGCCAGCAAGCATGCCGCCAAGCGCCGGGCCGATGATGAAGCCGAGCCCGAACGCAGCGCCGATCAGTCCCATGCCCTTGGCCCGTCTTTCGGGTGGCGTCACATCGGCGATGTAGGCCTGTGCCGCGGCGATATTGCCGGCGCATAGACCGGCGACCGCCCGGGCCGCATACAGCATCCACAGCGTGTCGGCGAAAGCGAGCCAGCCATAAGCTAAAACCGCCGCTGCCATGCTCGACATCAGCACCGGCCGACGCCCGATGCGATCGCTGAGGCGGCCCCAGAACGGCGCCGCCAGCATCGACATCAGCGAGTAGACGGCGAGCAGCAAAGTCACCTGCTGCGGCGAGGCGTCGAAGCGCTCGGCGTAGAACGGCAGCAGCGGAATGACGAGGCCGAACCCGACGAGATCGACGAAGACGATGAGAAACAGGGTCGGCATGGGCCTCGTTGATATCGCGCGCGGCCGATCGCGAACAAGGGGCGATTGCCGTCCGCGGCAACGGCGCGAGCCGGCGCGGTCATATCAAAGTCATGCCCAGACCGTTTCTGCCCGGATCGGATTCCGCCGCCGTTCCGTTATCGCTTAAACCAGGGACGATTTGTGCTTATCGGCCCCCTGCCGGTGCCCGTTTCAACAAGGCCAGCCACGAGCACGAAAATGCTTCGATAAATCGCCGCGCTATCTTGGTAAATCTTGCTGAAACGCTGTTCAAAGCCGGAGAAGTAGTTGGAGCCGGCGTTGCGGCGCTTAAGGTGCCTTTAACGGCTGAGGCGCTCTTCTACCCCGCGCAGCATCTTGGGGCAGGGAGACCGCAGCATGTACCTTCGGCAACTTCTTTGGGCTTTGGCGGAAACCAGCGACGGTGCGACCGCGATTGAATATGGGCTGATCGCGGCTCTGATAGCGGTCGCCGCGGTGGTCGTCATGGGCACCGTTGGGACCAATCTCAGCAACACGTTCTCCGACATCGCCGGAAATCTCTGAACCGACAAATTCCGGGCCGACAATTTTTGGCCTGACAATCTTCGCGGCTGATCCCGAGCGCGCGCAACCTGCCGGCAGAGTCAGGCTGGACGACGCGCCCGGCAACATCGACACTCTCCTCGCGCCGGGGCGCGAGGAGGTACGGGGATGAAGCTCGAAAAGCTCGGGGTCTGGGCGGCCATGGACACGATGAGCGCGGCCGAAGGCGCCGCGTTTGCCAAGCGTGTCGAGGGCTGGGGCTATGCCGCGCTGTGGCTGCCCGAAAGCCGCGGACGCAACGTCCTGGTCCATTCCTCCTGGCTTCTCGCCAACACCGATCGGCTGGTTGTGGCGCCAGGAATCGCCAATATCTACGGCCGCGATGCGATGGCGATGGCCAATGGCCAGCGCGCGCTTGCCGAGCAGTCGAACGGCCGCTTTTTGCTCGGCATCGGCGTGTCGCATCCGCCGATGGTCGAGGGCCTGCGCGGTCACGCTTACGGCAAGCCGGTGGCGACGATGCGCGCCTATTTGCAGGCGATGGGCGAGGCGCCGTATCAGGCGCCGGAGCCAGCACAGAAGCCGCCGACCATCGTCGCCGCGCTGGGGCCTCGCATGCTGGCGTTATCGGGCGAACTGGCCGACGGCGCCCATCCCTATAACGTCCCGCCGGAGCACACCCGCGAGGCGCGCTCCATTCTGGGGCAGGGAAAGCTGTTGTGCCCGGAGCAAATGATCATGCTCGAGAGCGATGCAGCCCGGGCGCGGGCGGGCGCCCGGCAGGCGTTGTCGCACTATCTGCGGCTCGACAACTACGTCAACAACTGGCGCCGGCTGGGCTTTGGCGATGCCGATCTGGCGGGCGGCGGCTCCGACCGGTTTGTCGATGCGATGGTCGCCTGGGGCGATGAAGGCGCGATCCGCGGCCGCATCCAGCAACATTGGGACGCCGGCGCCGATCATGTCTGCATCCAGGCGATCCCGCCCGATGGATCGCGCCGGGTCGACGAACGCGCGCTCGCGCTGCTGGCGCCGGGGAGGTGAAGGCCGGAAGGCAAGAGCCGGGCTGATCTTGACGCCATCCGAGGAGCCACCGACATTCTCGGACCGCCAGCTTGGAACGGGAGCGCGGGCCATGTACTCCGAAACCACCCGCTCGATCAAAATCACCGTCGAGCCGTTCTACCTGTCGCAGCATTCCGCCCCGGACGAAAACCGCTTTGTCTGGGCCTATCGCGTGCGCATCGAGAATACCGGCGGCGAGACGGTGCAGCTGCGCAACCGGCACTGGAAGATCACCGACAGCCATGGTCGGCTCCAGGAGGTGCGCGGGCCCGGCGTCGTCGGCGAACAGCCGGTGCTGGCGCCCGGCGAGAGCTTCGAATACACCAGCAGCTGCCCGTTGCCGACCCCGTCCGGGTTTATGGTCGGCAGCTACGAGATGCAGACCAATACCGGCGAGAGTTTCTCGGTTCGCATCCCGGCCTTCTCGCTGGACAGCCCGGACCAGCCGGTTCGCCTGCACTGACCGGGTCGCAGCAATGCATTGACGCGCTCGCAGCCGCACTCCCGCTGCAACAACCCAAGAAACCGAGGAACCGCCATGTCCCGAAGTGCCGCCCCGTCATTCCTGACCAGCCCTCCGGTCGAGGGTCGCCGCCCGAGCCGCGCCGAAGCCGAAGAGGCGGTGCGCGTCTTGCTGCGCTGGGCCGGCGACGATCCGGCCCGCGAGGGTCTGCTCGGCACCCCGGACCGCGTCGTGCGGGCCTATCAGGAGTTCTTCAGCGGCTACGACACCGATCCGGTGGCGCTGCTGCAGCGCACCTTCGAGGAGATGGACGGCTATGACGAGATCGTCGCGCTGAAGGACATCCGCTTCGAATCGCATTGCGAGCACCACCTCGCGCCGATCATCGGCAAGGTGCATGTCGCCTATCTGCCGAACAACCGGGTGGTCGGCATCTCGAAATTGGCGCGGGTCGTCGAGGTCTATGCCAAGCGCCTGCAGATCCAGGAAAAGATGACGGCGCAGATCGCCAATACGATCGACGAGGTGCTGCAGCCCAAGGGCGTCGCGGTGGTGATCGAGGCGGCGCACCAGTGCATGACCACCCGCGGCGTGCACAAGCCCGGGGTCAGCATGGTAACGAGCCGCATGCTCGGGGCCTTCCGCGACGACCCGACCACCCGCCGCGAGGTGCTGGCGATGATCGGCACGCCGGGCGGATCCAGCCTGCACAACGTCTGACCCCGTCGCGCGCCGATTGGGTTCGGATACCGCGGCAGTGCCGCCGCCGACACCGCTCGCGGTCGAAATACTCGAACGGCTGGTCGCGTTCGACACGGTGTCCTCGCGCTCCAACCTGGCGCTGATCCGCTGGGTCGCCGAGTATCTCTCCGGGTACGGGATCGACAGCCGGCTGAGCCATGACGAGAGCGGCGCCAAGGCCAATCTGTTCGCGACAATCGGGCCGCGCGATCGCGGCGGCGTCGTGCTGTCGGGCCACACCGATGTCGTCCCGGTAACGGGGCAGGCCTGGGACAGCGACCCGTTCCGCCTGACGGCGCGTGACGGCCGGCTCTACGGCCGCGGCACCGCCGACATGAAGGGGTTTATCGCGCTGGCCCTGGCGCTGGTCCCGAAAGCGATGGCGGCGCCGCTCGCGACGCCGCTGCACCTCGCGTTCAGCTATGATGAGGAAATCGGCTGTCTCGGTGCGCCGGTGCTGCTGCGCGACCTGCCGCGCGGTGCGGCGCGGCCGGTGCTGGCGATCATCGGCGAGCCGACCTCGATGCAGATCGCGGACGCGCAGAAGGGGTGCCATTTCCATCGCACCCGCGTGACCGGGCTCGAAGGCCATGCCAGCGCTCCCGAGCGCGGCGTCAACGCGATCACGACGGCGGCCGAGATCATCGCCGCGATCGGCCGCCTCGGCGCAGAAGCCCGCGGCCGGGCGCGGCCGCAAACCGGCTTCGATCCGCCCTACACGACCTTCAATGTCGGTACGATCCGCGGCGGCACCGCGATCAACATCATCCCCCGCGCCTGCGAGTTCGAATGGGATCTGCGGCCCTTGCCCGGCGAGGACGGGGCGGCACTGAAGGGGCAGATCGACCGCTTTGTCGAAGCCGAGCTGCTGCCCCGGCTGCGCGCGGTTTATCCCGACGCGGCGGTCCAGACCGAGACGATCGTTGCGGTGCCGCCGCTGGTCCCGGATCCGCATTCGCCGGCGCTGTCGCTGTCGCGCCGGCTGACCGGCGCCAACGGCACGACCACAGTATCCTTTGCCAGCGAGGCTGGGCTGTATCAGCAGGCCGGTATTCCGGCGGTGCTGTGCGGTCCCGGTTCGATTGCGGTCGCGCATCAGCCCAACGAATTCATCGCACTGGATCAGCTCGCGGCCGGCGAAGCCTTCCTCGACCGCCTGCTCGGATGGGCCCGGCGCCCGCCGGGCATCGGTTCGGGCCTGTAGCGGGCCCGGGATGTCGGGGCGGCCGACGCTCACTCTTCCTCGTCCGTGACGGCGCTCTCGTGCCAGTGGCGCAGCAGATGCCGCGACAGCAGATCGAGGCCGAGATAGATCGCGATGCCGGTCGCCGAGAGCAGGAACAGGGCGGCGAACAGGCGCGGGATCGCCAGACGATAGCCGGCTTCGAGAATGCGGAAGGCGAGCCCGGTCTCCGCACCCCCGGTGCCGGCGACGAATTCGGCGACGACCGCGCCGATCAGCGCGAGACCGCCGCTGATGCGCAATCCGGCAAGAAAATACGGCAATGCCGTCGGTATTCTCAAATAAAGCAGGGTCTGGCGGCGCGAGGCGCCGTACAGCCGGAACAGCGCCAGCAAGTTGCGATCGGCGCTGTTGAGCCCGAGCGTCGTGTTCGACACGATCGGGAAGAATGCGACGATCCACGCGCACGCCAGCAGCGCCAGGAACGGCTGCTGCACCCAGATGATGATCAGCGGCGCTATTGCCACGATCGGCGTCACCTGCAGGATGACCGCGTACGGGAACAGGCTCAGTTCGAGCAGCCGCGACAGCGAGAACAGCAATGCCAGCCCGCCGCCCAGCAGCGCCGCCGCGGCCAGCGCGGCAATAGTCACCCGCAAGGTTACGAGCAGCGCACCGAAGAGGCTCGGTCCATCGGTCCATAGCGTCTGTGCGATCAGCATCGGGCCGGGCAGGATATAGGGGGGCACCGCCGCCGCCCGGACGGCGATTTCCCATATGGCAAGCAACAGCAGGCCCACGGCGAGCGGAGCCAGAACGCGCCCGAATGCGATCATCCCGCTTCGGTCGCCATGGCCGCGGCAAGGGTGGCCGAGACGTCGTCGCAATATGCCGCGTAAGCCGGCGCGGTGCGCAGCTCGCGCCGGCGCGGCTGCGGCAGCGCGATCGGCAGATCGGCGACGATGCGGCCCGGCCGCGGCGTCATCACCGCGATGCGCGTCGACAGGAAGACCGATTCGAAGACGCTGTGGGTGACGAAAACGACGGTCGGGCGGTAACGCTGCCATAGCCGCATCAGATCGTCGTTGAGCGCGAGGCGGGTGATCTCGTCGAGCGCAGCGAAGGGTTCGTCCAATAGCAGCAGCTCGGGGTCGGTCACCAGCGCCCGGGCCAGCGACACCCGCATCCGCATGCCGCCGGAAAGCTGGCGCGGATAGGCGCCCTCGAACCCGTCGAGCCCAACCGCCGCGATCGCGGCGTGGACCCGTTCATGGGCGTTCGCATCGACCCGCCGCGCCAGCCGAAACGGCAGCAGCACATTGCCGAAAACCGTGCTCCACGGCATCAGCGTCGGGTCCTGGAACACGAATCCGATGGGTCCGGCGGCGCCGCGCGATGCCGGAGCAACCCGGCATATGCCGCGGGACGGCGCGCTGAGTCCGGCAATGATCCGCAACAGCGTGCTCTTGCCGCAGCCCGAGGGTCCGATCAGGCTCAGGAACTCGCCCGCCGCGATGGCGAGATCGACCCTTTCGAGCGCCTCGATGCCGCTGCCGAAGCGTTTCCCGATGTCGTGCAGCGAAACGACCGGATCGCCCCTGCCGCGAGCCGCCGATGCCGGCATCATCGGCGCCGTCGAAGCCGGGGCGCTCAGGGCCGCATCCCGACCTTCTTATCGACGAAATCAAGCGTGAACGCCTTGCGGTACTCGAGCTCGGCCGGATACACCCCGGCGGTGACCATCGTTTCGAAAAAATCGCGCCAGCGCGCCCCGGTCATCGCGCCGATACCCATGGTTTTCGCGTCGCCGCTGTCGACGATGCCATGTTCCTTGATCTTGCCGATGCCGTAGGCGAGCAGCGCGTCGGTCATGTCGGGGTTGTCGCGCTTGATCAGCGCATTGCCCGGGGCAGGGTCGCCGTAAAGATAGCTGTACCAACCCTCGATGCTGGCATCGACGAAGCGCTGCACCAGATCGGGGTTGTCGTGCGCGAGTTTTTCCGTGGTCTGGATCAGCGACCCGTAGCTGGCGTAACCGGCATCTGCGAGCAGCAACACCACCGGCCTCACGCCCTGCTGTTCGATGGTGAAGGGTTCGCTCGACAGGTAGCCTTGCTGTACCGCCTTGGGGTCGGCGAGAAACGGCGCCACGCTGAATGCGTAGGGGCGGGTCTGGTCGTCGGTGTAGCCGAATTTCTGTTTCAGGAATTGCCAGCTGGTGATGCGGGTGTCGGCCCCGATCATGATCGGCTTGCCCTTCAGGGCGGCGAAGCTGTCATTGCCCTGCCCGGAATGGGCGATCAGCACCGAGGGGTCCTTCTGGAACAAGGCCGCGATTACGATTGCCGGCACCTGCTGCTGCACCAGGTTGAGCGGGACGAACGAGTTTGGCGCCAGGTTGAAATCGAGCCGGCCGGCCGCCAGCAGCTGCGCCTGGTTCACCTGCGGCCCGCCCTGGCGCACGCTGACCTCCAAGCCGCGGCGCCGATACAGGCCGGTGGCCAGCGCCTGGTAGTAGCCGCCGTGCTCGGCCTCGGCTTTCCAATCGGTCCCGAAGCTGACCGGCGTGAGATCGTCGGCATGTCCCGCCGCAAGACCGGCGAAAAGCACCGCAGCGGCCAGCAGCACCCCGGTCCCGAAGACTCTCATATGCATTCCATGCGCATTTCGGGAGAAAACATCGTAGTGGCCGCCACCGGCAGCGTCGAGCGCGCGGCTGTCGCGAGCGCTTGCGCTGGTGTATCATCCGGCACCGAGCACACGGAAGCGCATCAACCGACGACTAGCCAGGGAGTTCCAGCATGAAGAACTTGCTGACCGTGGTCGGCGACGGCAATGCCGCACCGGTTCTGGAGACCGCGCTATTGACCGCCCGGCGCTTCAACAGCCACATCGTCGGGCTGCACAGCCTCACGACCGAATACGCCGTCGTCTTCGGCGGCGAGATGGGGTTTTCGATCTCATCGGAAGTCGACCGCACCCTGGAGCGCGAGGGGCATGAGCGGCGCGACCAGGCGCGGCGGCTGTTTCGCGAGTTCATGAATGCCCGCGGCGTCCCGATCGGGCCGGGAGCGCCCGGCTATAACGGTCCGAGCGCCTCGTGGCGGGAGGAAGACGGGCGGCAGAACGCGGTTGTCGGCATGATCGGGCGCGTGTTCGACCTGATCCTCGTCGAGCAGCCCGAAAAGCTGGCCTCGATCGCCGAAGCGACGCTGGAGGACGCGCTGTTCGAAAGCGGCCGTCCGGTCATGATGGTGCCCAAGGTCGCTCCCTCCGGCCTCGGCGAAGTTGTGGCGATAGCGTGGAACGGCAGCACCGAAACCGCGGTCACGGTGGCGATGGGGATGCCGTTCCTGCTGCAGGCGCGGCAGGTCGTGATCATCTCGGTCGGACCGCAACACATGCCGGAACCGGGCCCGACCGGCGAGGAACTGGCCCGCACCCTCGAGCAGCATGGGATCAGCGTCAGCCTGCGCACGGCCTTTGGCCGCCAGAAGGCGCAAGGCGAATCCTTCCTGAAGGAGGCGATCGCGGCCGGCGCCGACCTGCTGCTGAAGGGGGCGTACACGCAAAGCCGCATCCGACAGATGATTTTCGGCGGCGGCACCCGCCACATCATCATGGAAGCGCCGATGCCGGTGCTGATGGCGCGCTGAGCCCGGCGGAACCGGGTTCGACCGAACCTCGTTCGCAAGGACGACAGCGAAGGAGGTCCCATGAACGAGAAATCGCAGCCAAACGCCTCGCAGCAGCGCAACGAGGGCGAAGGCAACAAGACCGCCGCGCGCGAATACAACAAGGCGCAGCACGAGTTTGCGCAAAGCGGCAAGGTCGAAGAAAAGGCGCGCGAAGCCGAAAAGGCGTTGAACAGCGACGAGCGGCGCGAGATGGAGCGCGCCGAGGCTGTCGGCAAACGGCACATCGCCGCGGAAGACCCGGCGGTCAAGAAGCGCTGATCCGACGACGACGCGGCAGAGCCCGGCGGCCGAACGGCCCCGGGCTTTTCTGCGTTCCGCCGAAACCAGAGTCCCGCAAGCCCCCCGTCCTCCCGCCTCGATTGAACCGTTGCCCCCCCGTGCTGCCGGGCGGTTAGAAGGACCGGAACCGTTCCCGGCACAAGGCTGTTTCTGCGTAGGACTGGCGGCGGGAACATCCGTGGCTCTCACCGCAGCCGGTCAAGCACGGAGGACAGTCATGGCGGACAGCAACGACTCGGCATCGGAGCGCGGGAGGGACGCAGCTTCCGATACCGGCATGGCGGGTGGGATCGATCGCGTCAAAAGCATCGGCAGCGAAGTTGCGGGCGAGATCCGCAATGTCGCGGGATCGTTGATCGACGAGCAGAAGGAACGCGCCGCCGGACAAATCGCCGGGGTCGCCGACGTTCTCCGCCGCGCTGCCGAATCGCTCGAAGGTTCGCAGGCGCAGTCGATCGCCCAATATGCCGGCGATACCGCCGGCCGCATCGACGACTTCGCCCGCAGCCTGCGCGAGCGGCCGTGGAGCGACCTGCTCGCCGAGATCGAGGATTTCGCTCGACGCCAGCCGGCTCTTTTCCTGGTCGGCTCGGTCGTCCTCGGCATCGCTGCCGGGCGGTTTCTGACCGCTTCCTCGGAGCATCAAAGCGTGGCGGCGCCGCAAATCCCGTCGGCTGCGGGTGACTCCGGCGGCGGCGGAACCGGGTCGCGCCGGACCGCGGCGAGCCGAAGCGATACCGGCGGGTATGGCGCGGGCGTGTCGGGAGTGCGGGAGACCCTGTGATGGCCGCGGCGCCGGGCCCGCCCGATCCTGAACTCATTGGTCCGCGGCCGAAAGCCGATCGATCCCTCGTCGAGCTGCTGTCCGATCTTGCCGCCGAGACAACCCGGCTGATCCGCGAAGAGTTCGCCCTGTTCAAGGCCGAGCTGCTGCAGCGCCTGAGCCGGCTTGGCGTCGGGGCGGCGGCAATTGTTGCGGGCGGCGTCGTGGCCTTCAGCGGCTGGCTTGTGCTGCTGGTCGCGGCGGTGCTCGGTCTGGCGCATCTCGTGCCGCCTTGGCTTGCCGCGCTGATTGTCGCGCTCGTCGTCCTGGCGATCGGGGTCGGCCTGGTATTTTACGGCAAGAGCCGGTTCAACCGCGATGCGCTCGCCCTGCCGCGCACGGCCCGCTCGCTTCGCGAGGATCGAGCCTGGATTAGAGAGCAGCTGCGATGAACCAGCACGACAGCCAAGACGACCCTCGGTCTCCAGCCGAGATCGAAGCGGAGATCGGCCGCACCCGCTCCGAGCTCGGTCTCACCCTTAATGCGCTGGAGCGCAAACTCGCAGCGCGCCAACTCGTCGAGAAGGGATTTGACATGCTCAAGGATTCGATCGACAGCTCCGCAGTCGTACAGCGCGGCATGGAAACGATACGCGACAACCCGATCCCGGTGGCATTGATCGGCCTTGGGGTCACCTGGCTGATCGCCCGCAACACGGGCCTCGCGGAGACGGTCGCCAATAACGAGCGCGTACGTGCGGCCGGTCAGCGGGTCGCCGACATGGCGGGAGATCTTGGCGCGCGCGCCGGATCCTTGGCCTCCGATGTTGCCGGCCGGGTCGGTTTCGGCGGCGACCGCACCCCCGGGCATACCGGCAACGCAATGGTCGATTCCGAAGAGGGCGAGCGCGGCGAATCCGGCTGGGTGCATCAGATGACGGGTGCCGCGCAGGGCGCGATCCGGTCGGTCCGCGATACCGGCGGGGCCGCGCTGGAGCGGGCGGGCGGATACGCCGGCTATGCCGGGGATCACGCAACCCGCATCGCCGACCAGCTCAACGGGGCATTCCAGCGCAATCCGTTGCTGATGGGCGCCGTCGGGGTCATGGGCGGCGCTCTGCTCGCAGCGCTGTTCCCCGCCACTCGCATCGAGGACGAGCTGGTCGGCAGCACCCGCGATGAACTGTGGCAGAAGGCCGAGCAAGCCGGACAGCAGGCAATCGAGCGCGTCCGCGACGTGGCGCAGCGCTCGGTCGGTGCTGCCGCGGACGCGGCATACAGCACGGCAAAAGAAGCGGCCGAGAAGCTGGTGCCAAAGGAGGGCGAAGAACAGGGCTCATCGAGCGGCCCAGGCGCCTCGGGCTGATGCGCCGGGGTTGATGGCGCCGGTCGGCCCAATCCGGCGCCAGGTGCGCGGGCTGGTCAGATGCCCGACCGATCGCCGGGCGCCGTCGGCTCGTACTCGTTGGCCGCAGGGCCGGACGGCTTTGCAGGCGTCGCGGTCGAAGGAGGGCAAATGAGCATTCTGCGGCGGGCAGGTCTGTTCGCCCTGGCCCTGGTGTGGTGCTCGGCGGCGGGCGCCCAGGCGCCGGCACCGCTGCCGCCGGAAGCGGCCGAAATCGGCAGATGCCTGTGCGTGCAGCAGGCAATGTCGGCTCTGGCAGCCGACATGAATGCGAAGAACCAGGTGTTGCAGCAGCAGCGCGACGCGCTTGCCCGGCTCGATGCCGAGGTCGCCGCGCAACGATCGCGGGTCGATGTCAACAGCCCGGAATCCGTGGCCCGGTTCAAGCAGCTGCTCGAACGTCGCGACGCCTTGGCGCGGCGCGCCAACGGCCAGCTCGTGCAGGAAGCCCGCGCCGCGACCGAGCGCTATAACGCGCGCACCAACGAATTCAATGCGCGCTGCGCCAATCATCCGTTTGATCCCGTGCTGATGAGCCAGGTTCAAGCGACCCTGTCTTGTCCGTCGCCTTATTGAGCGGGGGCATCGCCGTAAAGCTTTTCGGGCGCGATCTGCGGTTCGGCGACCACCGTCCATTGCGCGCTCTGCCAGGCCCGGTAAAAGCAGCTGCGGCGGCCGGTGTGGCAGGCGACCCCGTGCTGGTCCACGAGCAGCAGCAACGCATCGCCGTCGCAATCGAGCCGCAGCTCCCGCACATATTGCACTTGGCCCGAACTCTCGCCTTTGCGCCATAACGCCTGGCGCGACCGCGACCAATAGCAGGCGCGACCCTCCCGAAGGGTGGCCGTAACCGCGTCGCGGTTCATCCAGGCCAGCATCAAGACCTCGCCGGTATCGTGTTGCTGGGCAATCACCGGCACGAGCCCGTCCGGGCCGAATCTGATGTCGCTCAACGTGCGCTCGATCGCCTCGTCCATCGGCTCTCTCCAATGGCGCGGAACTTGTCAGCTCCGCCGCCCCCGGATTAGGGTGCGCACCAGCCCGAAAGCAATGCCGCCTTTATGGGAACCCCCATCCGGGTTGCATCCGTGACCCCCCGTGCAAACCGCCGGGGCTCGGCAAGGGAGCCGCGCCGTTGTCCGAGCCGATCCTTGAGACGCACGACCTGACCAAGGACTTCCGCGGGTTCACCGCAGTGCAGGGGGTGAACCTGCGGGTGCGTCGCGGCACCATTCACGCCCTGATCGGGCCCAACGGGGCGGGCAAAACCACGGTTTTCAATCTGCTGACCAAGTTCCTGGAGCCGAGCGCGGGTCAGATCATCTATAACCGCCGCGATATCACCCGGCAGAAACCGGCCGACATCGCCCGCCTCGGACTGGTGCGTTCGTTCCAGATTTCGGCCGTGTTTCCGCACCTTTCGGTGCACGACAACGTACGCGTGGCGTTGCAGCGGCCGCTCGGCAACTCGTTCCATTTTTGGCGGTCGCAGCGGGTTCTCGACCGCCTCAACGGCCGTGCCGAAGAGCTGATCGCGGCCGTGGGGCTATCCGAATTCATCCATACTCTGGCGGTCGAGCTGCCCTACGGCCGCAAGCGCGCGCTTGAGATCGCGACGACGCTGGCCCTCGATCCGGAAATGCTGCTGCTCGACGAGCCGATGTCGGGTCTCGGCCATGAGGATATCGGGCGCATTTCCGAGTTGATACGGCAGGTGGCTGCGAACCGCACGGTCCTGATGGTCGAACACAACCTCTCGGTGGTTGCCGACCTGTCGCAGGTGATTACGGTCCTGACGCGCGGCCGCATTCTCGCCGAGGGCGATTACGAGACCGTCTCGGCCAATCCCGAAGTCGTCGAGGCCTACATGGGAACCGGCCATGCCTGAGGCGGCGACCGAGACCGGCGCGCGCACCGACGAATTGCTGCGCGTCGCCGATCTCAACGCCTGGTATGGCGAGTCGCACATTCTGCACGGCATGGACTTCGCGGTGCGCGAAGGCGAGGTCGTCACCCTGCTTGGCCGTAATGGCGCGGGCAAGACCACCACCCTTCGCGCCATTCTCGGCATCGTCGCCAACCGCTCGGGTTCCGTCCTGTTCCGGGACGCCGAATTGATCGGCCTGCCCTCGAACCGTATCGCCCGACTCGGTGTCGCCTATTGCCCGGAGGAACGCGGCATCTTCGCGAGCCTGGATGTCGAGGAAAATCTCCTGCTGCCGCCGACAGTGCAGCCGGGCGGCATGAGCATCGAGGAGATCTATGCCCTGTTCCCGAACCTGCGGGAACGGCGCAAGAGCCAGGGCACCAAGCTCTCCGGCGGCGAGCAGCAGATGCTGGCGATCGGGCGCATCCTGCGCACCGGCGCCAAGCTGCTGCTGCTCGACGAGCCGACCGAAGGACTCGCCCCGGTCATCGTGCAGCAGATCGGCGCGGTGATTCGCACGCTCAAGGAAAAGGGCTTTACGATTCTGCTTGTTGAGCAGAATTTCCGTTTCGCCGCCACAGTCGCCGATCGCCATTACGTGGTCGAACACGGCCGGGTGATCGACCGCATCCGCAATGCCGACCTCGCCCAGAATCTGGAAAAGCTGCACGATTATCTCGGCGTTTGAGCCGGGTGCGGACGGAACGGGCCGTCGCGGCATGCAACGGGGGCTTCATCCCGCGATTTAGTATGAAGGAGAGCAGGAAAGGGCCGGGGCGGGCGAGCCGAGCCATGCAGAAGGCGCATGGCCCGACTTCATTTCTGCGAGGGAGCGAAGTCGTGTTACAGACTGTTAGATTTCTGTCATCAGCGAGACACGATGACGCAAACTTACCCCGCTTTCCTCTACGCCATCCCGCAACCGACAGAAAGCCAGAGATCCCTTACATGCATGCCGCCCTCGCCTGCTTTCGCACTGAACCGATGATCCGACTCGTCCCCGTCGAAGACCAGATCCGCGCGTTTCTAAAGGGTGAAACGCATGGAGAAGCGCTGCTGCATGCATTGTACGACGACGTGCTCTCTGAGCCGATTCCAGAAAGGCTGCGGACGGTGCTGAAAGGCTGAATTGGACCTGGTTTTACCTCAGGCTTCGGAAAAAGGGCCCGCGGGGCCCTTTTCCTGTTGCGTAAGTCGAAATCGCAGCAACCGCTAATCAATTCGGGATTTTCTCTTCTCTTGGTTTCGGCGTAAAATTGCCGGAATTGAACGCCCGCTTTTCCGCGGCGTCATCGGGAGGAGACCGGATGACCGCTTCCGTATCGGCTTTCGGCCAGCCGTCCGCCTACAGGGGTCGATTGCCGTTCATTATCGGCGCCTCCTCGGTCGGCACGCTGATCGAGTGGTACGATTTTTACTTGTACGGCGTGCTCGCCGTCTTCTTCAGCAAGCAGTTCTTTCCGCCGGGCATGAACGAGACGGTGGCATTCATCGCCAGTCTCGCCGTGTTCTGGACCGGCTTTATCGTCCGGCCGTTCGGCGCCATCGTGTTCGGGCATCTCGGCGATCTGATCGGACGCAAATTCACCTTCATGCTGACCCTCTTGCTGATGGGGGCCTCGACCTTTGTCGTCGGTCTGCTGCCCGGCTACGGTGCGATCGGCGTCCTCGCGCCGATCCTGCTCGTGTCGATGCGGGTATTGCAGGGCCTCGCACTGGGTGGCGAGTATGGCGGCGCCGCGACCTACATCGCCGAGCACGCGCCTGAGGACCGGCGCGGCTTCTACACCTCGTGGATCCAAACGACCGCGACTCTCGGGATCGTCCTGGCGCTGCTGGTGATCCTGCTTTGCCGGCTCGGCTTCGGCGATGCCGCCTTCGGCGACTGGGCTTGGCGGATCCCATTCCTGATCTCGGCGGCGCTGGTTCTGCTGTCGATCTATATCCGCATGAAGCTCGAGGAATCTCCGCTTTATGCCCGGCTGAAACTGCAGGGCAAGGCATCGGATAACCCGGCGCTCGAAAGCTTCAGCAGCGGCCGCAACTGGGGCCTGATCCTGATCGCGCTGTTCGGCGCGACCGCGCCGGAAGGCGTCGTCTGGTACACCGGCCAGTTCTATGCCCTGTTCTATCTGACGACCGTTCTGAAGGTCAGCTACGTCACGGTGTATGTCGTGATGATGATCGCGCTGGTCCTGGGCGCGCCGTTTTTCATCGTGTTCGGCGCCCTGTCGGACAGGATCGGGCGGCGCAACATCATGACGGCCGGTTTTGCGCTGGCGGTGATCACCTACTGGCCGGTGTTCACCTGGCTCGGCACGTTCAGGGACAACCCGGTCGTATTGACCATCCTGGTGCTGTACATGGTGATCCTGGTCACGATGGTTTACGGGCCGATCGCCGCCTTCCTGGTCGAGCTGTTTCCGGCACGCATCCGCTACACCTCGATGTCGCTCCCCTACCATGTCGGCAACGGCGTGTTCGGCGGCGGCGTGCCGGTCATCGGCGCCTCGATCGCGGCGGCCACCGGCATTCCGCTGGGCGGCCTGTTCTACCCGATCGCGATCGCCGCGATCGGCGTGATCGCCAGCCTGGCATTCATCCGCGAACCCACCCATCGGGTGCGGATCTGGGACGAGGTCGGCGGCGCCCCGCCGCTGGTGCCGGACCAGCCCTGAGCCCATATCGCGGACATTAGCCCCGGGCATCACCCCCGGCATGAGAGCTCCGGGGCATGACCCCGGGCCATGCGGCGGGCAGCGGGAAATGGTAGGATGCGCCAATGAGTGCCCTGCCGAAGCTCGCTCCCTCGAGCATGACCCTCGCAGATTTCATGGATTGGCCCGGCGATGGCAGCGGCCTCAGGCACGAACTCGTCGACGGCGAGATTCGCGCGATGGCTCCGGCGAGCATCACGCACGGAATAATCCAGGCCAATCTTGCGAGGTTGCTCGGGAATCACTTGCGGGGCAGCGGGTGCATGGTCGTCGTGGCGCCCGGGGTCATTCCGCGCGTCAGAGCCTCGTTCAACATGCGGGTTCCCGACCTCGCTGTCACCTGCGCCCCGAATCAGCCAGCTCAGGGTGCCCTTCCCGATCCGATTTTGGTCATCGAGATCCTGTGGCCGAGTAACGAGAGCGAAACCCGCGAGAATGTCTGGGCCTATGCGACGATCCCGACACTCCGGGAGATCCTGCTGATCCGCTCGACCGAGATTGCCGCCGAGTTGCTGCGGCGCGCGCCGGACGGCACCTGGCCGGGAAGCCCCGAGACTCTCGTGGCCCCAGACGCGCTGGTCCTCGACAGTGTCGATTTCCGCTGCCCGCTTGCGGAATTCTACGCCGAAACCCACCTTGCCGGTTGAATCAACGCCGCGGCAGCATCGCGCCGAGGTCGCGGCCGCCGAACAGGTGCAGGTGGAAGTGCGGCACCTCCTGATGCGCGTCGGCACCGTGATTGGCCAGGACGCGGTAGCCGCTCGCGGCCACCTTTTCGCTGTGCGCGACGTGCCCGATCGCCCGCAGGAAGGCGGCCAACTCGGCCTCGGAGGCATTGGCCGAAAAGTCGTCGATCGAGACGTATTCCCCTTTCGGGATCAGCACGATGTGGCTCGGCGCCTGGGGCTGGATGTCCTTGAAGGCGAGCACGTGCTCGTCCTCGTAGACCTTGGTGCAGGGCAGCTCGCCGCGCAGGATGCGGGCAAACACGTTGTTGCGATCGTAGGCCATTTTCCCTCCGGTGCGCTCAGGCCTGCTCGGCGCGCAGCTGCTGACGGAACACGTCGATCGCCACCAGCTCGCCGCGGCGCTCGACATACCAGAAGGCCCAGCCGTTGCAAGCCGAGGCGCCGAGCAACCCTGCCGCCACCGCATGGATCGAGCCGCGGTGTTCGGCGGAAATCAGACTGCCATCGGCGCGAACCCGTGCGGTCAGCCGCCGGCTCACGTCGCATAGCAGTTCACCCGGGCGCAACAGCCCGCGCTCGACAAGGTGGCCGAACGGCACGCGCGGCGCCGCCCGCCGCGACTCCAGGGTCACCGCCTCCCCGACCAGCGGCTCGACCTTGCCCAGCCGCTCGCGCGCCATCGCGACATAGCGAGGGTCGCGCTCGATCCCGATGAAGCGCCGGGCGAGGCGCTTGGCGACGACCCCGGTTGTGCCGGTGCCGAAGAACGGGTCGAGCACGATATCGCCGGGACGGGTCGAGGCGAGCAACACGCGGTGGAGCAGCGCCTCCGGCTTCTGCGTCGGATGCGCCTTGCGGCCATCGCCGTCCCGCAGGCGTTCCGGCCCGCCGCATATCGGGATCAACCAGTCGCTGCGCATCTGCAGCTCTTCGTTGAGCGCCTTCATTGCCTCGTAGTTGAAGGTGTAGCGCGCCTCGCGCGAGCGCGCGCACCACAGCAGCGTCTCGTGCGCGTTGGTGAAGCGCCGGCCGCGGAAATTCGGCATCGGATTGGCCTTGCGCCAGACCACGTCGTTGAGGATCCAGAAGCCGAGATCCTGCAACAGCGTGCCGATGCGAAAGATGTTGTGATAGCTGCCGATCACCCACAACGCCCCGGCCGGTTGGAGCAGCCGGCGGCAGGCCGTCAGCCACTCGCGCGTGAAACGGTCGTATTCGGCAAAGCCGGCGAACTTGTCCCACGCCTCCTCGACGCCATCGACCCGGCTGTCGTCGGGCCGGCGCAATTCGCCGGCGAGCTGGAGGTTGTAGGGCGGGTCGGCGAAGACGAGGTCGACCGATCCCGGGGGCAACCGCGCCATCTGCTCCCGGCAGTCGCCGACGAGCACCGCATCGGCCGGCAAAGGCGGGCTCGCAACCATCGCGCAACTCTGCGCGGCAGCGACAAATCCGTCAATCGGCCCAGGCGCCGCCGAGCGGCTGATCGGGGACCGTGCCCGGCGAGAGCGGCAGCATTGGCTCGCGCTCGGCGGCGAGGCGCACCGGCGCGAAGGAGCGACGGTGGTGCACGGTGATGCCGAGCCGGCGGATCGCGGCCCCATGCTCGGGGGTGCCGTAGCCGACATTGGTGTCCCACCCGAACCCGGGATAGCGCGGCGCCAGGGCGCGCATGATCAGGTCGCGGGTGATCTTGGCGACGACCGAAGCCGCCGCGATCGAAAAGCTGAGCCCATCGCCGCCGATCACGGTGCGAACGCCGCAGGGCAGAACCGGGGCGACATTGCCGTCGACCAGCGCGATATCAGGGCGGATACCCAGCGCCGCGACCGCCCGCGCCATCGCCAGCAGGCTCGCGCGCAGTATGTTGATGCGGTCGATCTCGCGCACGCTGGCGGCGCCGACCCCGATACGAGCGCAGCGCTTCAGCGCGCCAAAGCAGGCCTCGCGCTGCTCGCGGCTCAACACTTTCGAATCGTCGAGGCAACGACGCAAATCGCCGCGAAAACAGCGCCGGTCGATGATCACCGCGGCCGCCACGACCGGTCCGGCGAGCGGTCCGCGCCCGGCCTCGTCGATGCCGCAGACCACTCCCTCGCATTTGCGCTCGATCGCGAAATCCGGCATTGCCCCCTCCCGGTCGGCTTGTGCCACGGCGCGCCTGCGATCAGCAAGCCAAAGGGGAGTCAGTGCCGAGCGCGGGCCCGATCCGGCCGACCTGGCGCTATTCGCGGCATCGGTGTGCGGCCGGGGCCGCGAGCGCGCGACCGAATCAAGCCTCCGCCGCGCGCCGCGCACAATGGTTGCTTCTCGGCCGATGAAGCCGGAAATGACAGCGGCGTTGCCGGCTGTGCTACGCTGCATCAACGGGCGTTCCGGCATCTGGGGGGGTGATGACGCGGCGTCGCAAGCGGGCCCGGTCCCGCATTGGGGCTATTGCAGGGGAATCGACGGCCGCCGGTCGCGGGATCGCCGCCGCGGCGGTTCTGGCGCTCGGGGTTGCGGGTGCGATGGCGCCGGCGCCGCGCGCCGGGGCGACCGAAGCAAGCCCGGCAGCGCCCGCTCAAGCCGCGGCAGGGGGCGACGCCGCCTCGCCGCAGCAAGACCTCCAGGCTGCGCTCGCCGCTGCCGAGGCGGCACAGCGCAAGGCGGAAGCCGATCTCGCCGCAGCTGACGCCGCCCGCCGCGCCGCGGAAGCCGGCCGCGATGCCGCGGATGCCGCCCGGAAGCAGGCCGAAGCCCGGCTCGGCGGGGCCATATCGGCCGCGGATGGAGTGGTCGAGGCGATCGTGAAGGGGGTGGCGCCTTTCGCCGGTCTGCCCGGACCAGCGGCGCACGACCTGCTGCGATCGACCGAGGCCGGGTTGGATCGGATCGCCGCGATGACGCCCGATTCGGCCGAATCGCGACGCCGGCGCGCCAGAATGCTGCGGATCCTGGGGGATGCGTACGGCAGGCTCGGCGACGATGCCACGGCACTGGACCGGGCCCAGAGTGCGCGCGACATGATGACCGCGCTGGTCCGCGAACATCCCGAGGATGATGCCTCGCTTCGCGAACTGTCGCGGTGCCTGGAGACGATCGGCGACCGCCTCGCCGCGACGGATGACGCGTCAGGTGCGCTTTACGAGTACCGCTCCGCTCTCGCCGTCGCGCAGCGCTTGATGGCGCGCGACCCGTCCCTCGCGGATGCTCCGCGCCACCTTGCGCTGCTTCAGGAGAAGATCGGCGATGTCCTGATCCGGCAGCAGGGCGCCGAGGCCGATGCGATCGCGCAATACCGCAAGGCTTTAAACATCCTGAAGGGAGTCGCCAAGTCCGGTTCGGCGGTCCCGGGCGACTCGGGCGATCTGGCCCATTTGCATCTGCGGCTGGCCGAGGCGCTCGATCGAGCGGGAGACGTTTCCGGCAGCCTGGCCGAGACCGGTGCGGCCAGCGAGCTGCTGCAAGCCGACAGCAACGCCGCCGACAGTAGCGAGCGGCTTTCCGACCTGTCCCTTCTCCATCGGCTGGCCGGACATCTGCGCGGCGAGCAGGGCGACAAAACCGGCGCCCTCGGGGACTACCGCACCGCGCTCGATCTCGACAAGCGCCTGGCGGCGCTGGATCCCATCGAACCGGCGCGGCAGCGCGCCGTGTGCCTCGATCATCAGCGTCTCGGCGACGCCTTGCAGGCTGCCGGCGATCTCGCCGATGCGGTTGCGGAATACCGCCAGGCCCGCGACATCGCGCAGTACCTGGTCTGGCAAAACCCCGTTGATCCGGCGCCCGCCCGCGCCCTCTCGGCCAGCCACAAGCGGCTCGGCAACGCCCTCATTCAGCAGCGGGATCCGGCCGGCGCCAGCACGGAATACCGCGCCAGTGTCGAGGTCGACCGGCGGCTCGCGGCCGAAGCCGGCGGCCGCGATCGCAAGGCGGCGCTGCATGAGCTGTGGATCAGCGAGACCTATCTCGGCTACAGCCTGCGCCTGAGCGGGGACCTGCCGGAGGCGCTCGTCGCGTATCGCGCCGGTCTCGAAGCCGCCGAGGGCATCGCGGGCAATGGTTCCGATGCCGCTGCCTGGCGCGAGGTTACGCTCGCACACGACACCCTCGGCGATGCCCTTCGCGAAGCCGGGCGGCCCGGCGATGCCCGCGGCGAATACCAGGCGGCGCTCGACATCTGCCAGAGCGTCACCGCACGCGCGCCGGCGGATATCGAGACCTGGCGCGAACTGGCCGGAAGCCACGAACGGCTCGGCCGGCTGTTGCACGACCGCGGCGAACTCGACGGTGCGCTGGCGGAGTACCGCGCCAGCGCGGAAATCCTGCGGCAGATGTCCGAACGTCAGCCGCAAAACGCGGTTTGGCGGCACGATCTGTCGGTCGACGACGAGCGCGAAGGCGACCTGCTCCGCGAGAAGGGCGATCCGGCCGGGGCGGTCGCCGCCTATTGGGCGAGCATCACTATCCGGCGGCAATTGGTCGATGCCGACCCCAGCGACCCGCAACGGCAGAGCGAGCTCGCGGTCAATCACATCAGCCTCGGCGACGCGCTGCGCGACCGCGGCGACCTCGCCGATGCGCTTGCCGAGTATCAGGCCAGCCGGGTCATCGGCGAGTGGCTGGTGCAGCACGATCGCGGCGATGCCGAGTGGCAGCGCAACCTGTTCATCGCCTATGGCCGGATCGGCGTGACCGCGCTGCAGGGCGAGGATCCGGCCCGGGCACTGAGCGCATTCGAACAGGCCAAGGCGGCGGCGCTGCGGCTGCAGGAACTCAAGCGGGCGCCAGCTGCGAGCGCCGCCGATCTCGCCTGGGTCGACCGGCAACTCGACCGCACCCGGCAGGCGCTCGCGAAGCCCGGCCCCTCCAGGCGCGGCTGAGCGGCGGCGCCCGAAGCGGAGCGCCTCGGCTCGGCCTACTCTGCCGCGAGCCGCGGCGGCGGCTGGCGCAGTTCGGCGACGCGCTCCCGGGTGTAGACGTCGGTCCAGTTGGACAGCGCGAAATCGGTCACCTGACGCGGATCGTACGACCGATCGGGGATGCGGATTTCGCGCCCTGCCAGGTACACCGCGCGCAACCGCGATTTGTCCTGCAATATCCGGATATCGGCGAGCGGCGAACCGTCGAGCGCGATGAAGTCGGCCGCGCCGCCGGGCTCGAGCACGCCGATCCCGTCGGCCTGCGCCATGAACCGCCCATTGCTCTCGGTCGCGATCCGCAGGGCCTGCGCCGGGGTGAAGCCGAGATCCTCGACAAACAGCTCCAGTTCGCGCGCGTGCCATTCGCCATAGGGGGTGATCGCAAAGCCGCTGTCGGTTCCGGCGAGAAACGGCACCCCGGCGGCGCGCGCCTTGCGCAGGCTGATGCAGGCGTCGCGATACCGCTGCTCGGTCTGCTCGACCCGGCCCTTCTGAGCGGCGGGCTCGTGCGGCTGCGTGAAATCGATCAGGTTGCGCGGGTGGGTCAGGGTCGGCCCGAGGGCGCTGCCGGTTTCCAGCATCGCCGCGATGCATTCCTCGTCCAGCCCGAACCCGTGAAAGATCAGATCGATCCCGGCCCGGGCCGCATAGAGCGTGGCCTCGCGGCCGACCGCGTGAGCGATCGCCTTCTTGCCGAGGCGATGGATCTCGCGGACCATGATGTCGGTTTCTTCCTGCGTGAACGCCGCGATCAGCTCGCCGTCGGGCCGGCGCTGGATGCCGTCGAGCGCGAGCTTGACGCAATCGACGCCGTTCTTGACCTGCCGGCGGATCTCCTCGACGGCTTCCGCGACGGTCGTGACCAGTTTGCCGATCGAGGTGTCGGGCGCGCCGATCCAGGTCGGGTACCAGTCGGTAAGGCCCTGGTGCGTCGTCAGATAGGGACCGGCCGCCATGACCCGCGGCCCTTCGAACAGGCCGGCGCGGATTGCATTGCGAATGGCCAGGCTGATCTGCCCGGCATCGCCGGGCGAGCAGATTGCGGTGTAACCGGCCGCGAGCACCTTCTGCGCGAAGAACATGCCGCGCAAGGCGCGGAACTCAAGCGGGCTGTAGAGGTCGATATCCTCCTCGCTCTTGGCGTTGCCGTAGGCCAGATGAGTATGGACGTCGATCAGCCCGGGCATCACGAAACAGTCGGAATGGTCGACCGCGCGGTCCCCCCGAGCCCGGCGCGGCCCGCCGGCTTCCGGGCCTGCATAGTCAATGCGCCCGTCTTCGCCGACCACCAGAACGGCGCCATCCTGCGCCTCGTCGTGGCGCCCGTCGAACAGCGAACCGCAGCGTACAAATGTCTTCATTCCAGGCAAGCTCCCATCAAACGAGGCTCACGATAACTCCGGCCCGGCCCGGCGGCAAACGCGCCCTCACCGACACGGGTTTCGACCGGGACGCCGCTTCGCGCGATCGGTATCATCGCATTGGCTCGCTCGGCTTTGCTCGGTGTTAATCTTTTCATGAGACCACGCAACCTCTCCGAGACCGTCGCGGCGCGGCTGCTCGCCCGCCACGGCATCGGCGTGATCTGGGATCTGCACCTGAGAGCCGCCGGCTTCCATCGCGCCGGTAACTGGCTGTCCGCCGCCGCGTTGATCGGTATTGCCGATGCGGCGGAGCGGCAATGGGCGGCGCGGGTCCGCTAAGAACCGAGGCTGGTCCGCCCCGACTGTCACGGGGCGGGTCCTCGATTTTATCCGGCACGTCAGACGGCGGCTCGGCCAAGGGCGGCGGATGGAGCCCCCTGAGAGCCCTGAGGACGGGTTTCCAGCGCGGACCTGGCGATCTTCCGAACCGAGGACCCCAATAACAACAGGCACCGATGCTATCGAAAATGCGCCTGTCATGCGGGCCGCGCCGGCACACCGGTCGGGCCGAACCTCGACAAACCGGGCGTGACGCGCGATCACGGTTGGACGCGAAAGGCGGGAGACAAGCGGGATGCGAAACGGCGCATGGCTCGGAGCGGCGGTCTTCGTGGCCGCATGCTCATCAGGCTCGGGGTCGAAGGACACCGCGACCCTGATCCTCAACGACCCGACCTGGGACCGCGTCAACGTGCAGGTCGTGTTCACGACCAGCGCCGATTGCGACAATCGCGGGCCCGGTTATGACCGCATGGTCGAAATCACGATGCGCAAAAACAAGACCGAACGGTTCGAAGCAAAGAACGGCGAAAGCATCTGCTGGCGCCACGACCGCAATCCCAACAATCCCAGCGCCGGCGCCTGGTCCGGGTGGAGCAAGGTCACCCTGTTCCCCGGCCAGGAGATCGAAACCGAGCTGTAGCCCCGGAGGTTCGGGGAGGCACGGCCACCCTCGGCCGGCCGGGTTGGCAGCCCCAAGGAGCCGGTATACGGCGCCCGGCGCGATGCCGTAAGCTGGCCGGGCCTGTGCCGCCGATCAGCATTTGCGCGCAATCGTCAAACCGGGAGGGTGCCCATGAAAGTCGCCGCCGCCATCGCCGAGATTTTGAAGCGTGAGGGCATCGAGTATCTGATCGGCTATCCGGTCAACCCGATCATCGAGACCGCTGCCGAGGCCGACATCCGCACGATCATGGTGCGCCAGGAGCGGATCGGCCTGCATATGTGCGACGCGATCGCCAAGGTCACCTCGGGCGACAAGATCGGCGTGTTCGCGATGCAGCACGGGCCGGGCACCGAGAACGCCTTCGGCGGGGTCGCGCAATCCTATGGAGATTCCTGCCCGGTGGTCGTGCTGCCGGCCGGGTACGCCCGGAACATCAACCAGGTCCATCCGAATTTCAACGCCGCACTGAACTTCCGCAACGTCACCAAATCATCGGAGCAGGTGACCGTCGCCGACGCGACGGTCGAGGCCCTGCGCCGCGCCTTCACCCAGGTCAAGAACGGCCGGCCCGGCCCGGTGCTGGTCGAGTTTCCGACCGACATCCTGCGCGATGAGGTGCCGGACGCGCTGGTCGCCGAGTATGCGAAAACGCCGCGGATGAAGAGCGGCCCGGACCCGCGCTCGGTGGCGCAGATCGCCGAGGCATTGGTGGCGGCGCAGCGGCCCGTCATCGTCGCCGGCCAGGGCGTGCACTATGCCAAGGCGTGGCCGCAGCTGAAGGCGCTCGCCGAACTGCTCGAAGCGCCGGTCATGACCACCCTGCCGGGCAAGAGCGCTTTCCCGGAGAACCACCCGCTGTCGCTCGGCTCGGGCGGCATCGGCATTTCGGCGCAGCTATGGCACTTCCTGCAGGATTGCGACTTCATCTTCGGCATAGGGTGCAGCTTCACCCGCACCAGCTTCGGCACGCCGATGCCGAAGGGCAAGAAGATCGCGCATGCGACGCTCGACGCCGGGGCCATCAACAAGGACGTGCCGGTCGAACTCGCCGCGATCGGCGATGCCGGGCTGACCCTTGACGCGCTGCTCGAAGAGGTGCGCGACCGGCTCAAGGGCAAAACGCGCGAGCGCCTGGCCGGGGTCACGCGCGACATCGGTCGGCTCAAGGATGAGTGGATGGGCAAGTGGATGCACCGCCTGACCGCCAACTCGACACCGCTGTCGCCCTACCGGGTGATCTGGGAATTGCTGCACACGGTCGATGTCAAGAACACGATCATCACCCACGACGCCGGCAGCCCGCGCGATCAGCTGAGCCCGTTCTGGATTAGCGAGACGCCGCTTTCCTATCTCGGCTGGGGCAAGACCACCCAGCTCGGTTACGGCCTCGGCATCGCGATGGGGGCGAAGCTGGCGGCGCCGGACAAGCTCTGCATCAATGTGTGGGGCGATGCCGCGATCGGCTTTACCGGCATGGATTTCGAGACCGCGGTGCGCGAGCGTCTGCCGATCCTGTCGATCCTGCTCAACAATTTCTCGATGGCAATCGAGCTGAAGGTGATGCCGGTATCGACCGAGAAGTACCGCTCGACCGACATCAGCGGCAACTATGCCGATTTCGCCAAGGCGCTGGGCGGCTACGGCGAGCGCGTCACCGAACCCGGCCAGATCAAGAGCGCGATCCAGCGCGGCATCGAGCAGACCAAGAACGGCACACCCGCGCTGCTCGAATTCATCACCGAAAAGGCGGTCGACGTATCCCGCTTCGGCTGAGCCGGTTTGTTGCGATCCCTTCCCGCCCTATCCCTCCTATATAGAGGCGGGAAGGGGTCACGATCGTTAGACGGGCTACGGCGATGGCGATGATAGCGGTGCAGCGGAGCTTACTGGATGATGTGCGTGATTTTATCGATGCAAAGTGGAAGCACAGCGAGTGCGAGCTTTGCGGCACCGATCGCTGGTTCATTTATCCCGAACCTAGGAGCTATGCGTACCTCATAGCTGCTGGCGAAAAGGGTATTCTAACACTTGACCACACGACGGTGCCTTACCTGCCTGTAAGTTGTGAGAATTGCGGGAATCTCAGGCTTATTGACGCAAGGATTTTCGACAGATGGCGCGAAGCCCGGACGACAAGGTCAATGTCGCCGAGTTTCCCCGACCGGTAGCGGGCGGAGGCGGTGGGCCTCAGGATCCCGGTGTGGAGGCCAGAGTTGCGAAGCTAGAGGCGCACATCGCACACATCCAGCATGATTTGGGGGAGATCAAATCGGATATCCGCGAGATCCGGCGCGATGCCCGAACCGATTTCCGGCTGATGTTCGGAGCCGTGATCTTTGTTGCGCTCGGATTGGCAGGGTTGATGGCGAAGGGCTTCCACTGGATCGGGGGATAAGTCTAGATGACGGCTAAGGAGGAACGGAGGTGGGTCGCGCCCGCCGGACTGACCCTGCCCTTATCGCCGAGCCGGCGCCCGAGCCCTGATCGCGTCTGTCGATTGAGTATTTGAGCGAGAGGAGAGGGCGATGCCGTTGCCGCAAGACATCCGACCGGTGTTCCAGGACATCCAGGACACGCTGGTGCGCTCGGACGCGCCGTGGATCGAGCAGAGCCCGCTGTCCCGGGTCAAGGTGCTGTGGATCGGGCGCGAGACCGGCAGCTGGGCCTCCCTGCACCACTGGAGAAAAGGCTACGTCGCGCCGCCGCACAAGCATCTCGCCGGCGCCCACGCCTATGTCATTTCCGGCAAATTGCAGGTCCGCAGCGGCACCCTCACCGCAGGCGATTACGTGTACGAGCCGTCGGGCGTGTTGCACGACGCCACGACCGCGCTCGAAGACACGACCTATCTGTTCGTCTGCCACGGCGCGGTGCTGTTCTTCGACGAGAACGGTTTCACCCGCTACACCAACTGGGAGGTCATGGAACGGCTGCGGTCGCAACCGGTCCCGCAACAGGCCGAGGCGGCGGAATAGCGGCGCCATCAATCGAGTATTGCCGGCGTGGACGCCTATCACGTCTGGTGCAACCTGAAGGACGAGGTCGGCGATCTCGACTTCGCGGCGTCGCTGCGCGCCTATCTCGATCGCCTGAAAGAGGATGGGCTGCTGGTCTCGTACCGCATCACCCGGCGCAAGCTCGGCCTCGGCCCGCCCACGCTCCCGGAGTGGCACATCACGCTCGATTTCGAGAGCCTGGCCCAGCTCGACCGCGCCTTCACGGGAGTATCGTCGCGCACCAACCCGCTCGAGGGCCTGCACCACGCGGTCAATTCGAAGGTGCGCGACGTGTTCTTTGCGCTCTATCGCGATTTCCCCGACCCGCAGCGCCAGACCGGGGAGGAGAGATTCTGACCGCGAGACCACGAATACCGAGAGGTTTGACGGCCCATTAACGCAAAGCGGCTACGCTGCGGCCCATGGATATCGCCCCGCTTTCGGCCATGCCGCCGCTCCCCGCGCCGCAATTGCAGCCGCTTGCGGCGCTGGCCGCCGTCGAGCAACAGGAAGTTCAGGCCTTGACCGCGATGGCGAGCGGAGGCCAGGAGGGCCTCGGCGCCCTCCTCGACATTTCGGCCTGAAAGAGGAACCGCGGCGGCGGCCGGTCCGAAACGGATAGCACGGGGCCATGCGACTGCCTAAGCTTCGGGGGCTTTTACCTGCCGGAGGGGCGAGTGACGGGTTCAGCAAGCGTTCCTTGCGCAATACATGCACAAGACCCCGTCTAAGACGATCATGGGCGACATCGCCTTCGGCGCCGACGGGGAATGGCTCGAGCCCCGCATCCTGACCATCCAGTACCAGGGAGTGCACGGTCACGATCTCGACCAGTTCGCCAAGCCCGGGGTGCAGTCATCCTCGACCCGCCGGGTTTGAGGACCGGAGCGCTCAAATATCCGTACGAAGCGGCCCGCTGAACGGGGCGGGGCCTTTGCCGCGCGCAGGGCAGGATTATATTTTCAAAGCGACGGTTCGGCTCGAATATCCGGGCGACCGTTGACTCAACGAGGGTAGCCGCCGAACACTGCGCCCCTTTCAGGCCGGCGAGGAGAAGCCTGGGGTGGCTGCGATGGCGGGTGCGGAGGCGCGGCTTGGGGTCGATATCGGCGGCACCTTTACGGACGTCGCGCTCGAAACCGGCGGACGAAGGCTCAGCGCCAAGATCCTGACCACCCCCGAAGCGCCGGAGCGCGCCGTCTTGATGGCGGTCCGCACCGTGTTGCAGGAGGCGAGCCTCGCGCCCCCCGACCTGTCGATCATGATCCACGGCACCACGCTGGCCACCAACGCGATCATCGAGCGCAAAGGCGCCCGCACCGCATTAGTGACGACCGAGGGGTTTCGCGACACGATCGAGATCCGCCACGAGAACCGCTTCGAGCAATACGACGTCAACATCGACCTGCCGCCGCCGCTGGTGCCGCGGCGATTGCGTTTCGGGGTTCCCGAGCGCATCGATGCGCAGGGCCGCGTCCTGACCGCTCTTGACGAGGACGCGGTGCTGCAGCTTGCCGACCGGCTCGCTTCCGGCGGGGTCGAAAGCATCGCGATCGGGTTCCTGCACAGCTTCACCAACCCGGCTCATGAGAGACGCGCCGCCGAGCTGCTGGCCGGGCGGCTGCCCGGGGTCGCGCTCACCTTATCGAGCGAAGTCTCACCCGAAATGCGGGAATACGAGCGCTTCTCGACCGCCTGCGCCAACGCCTATGTGCAGCCGATGATGGGCCGGTACCTGGGCAATCTCGAAAGTCTGCTGCAGGCCGAGGGGTTCCGCTGCCCGCTGTTCCTGATGCTGTCGGGCGGCGGCCTCACAACCGTCGAAACGGCGGTGCGGTTTCCGGTCCGGCTGGTCGAATCCGGTCCGGCCGGCGGGGCCATCTTCGCCAGCCACATCGCCCGGCAATGCCGGCTCGATAAGGTCCTGTCCTACGATATGGGCGGCACGACCGCCAAGATCTGCCTGATCGACGATGCGAAGCCGCAGACCAGCCGCGCCTTCGAGGTCGCGCGCGTCTACCGGTTCAAGAAGGGCAGCGGCCTGCCATTGCGCATTCCGGTCATCGAGATGGTCGAGATCGGCGCCGGTGGCGGCTCGATCGCCCGGATCGATCGGCTGAAACGCATCACGGTCGGACCGGACAGCGCCGGCGCCGAGCCGGGGCCCGCCTGCTACGGCCGCGGCGGCACGGCGCCGACGGTGACCGATGCCGACCTTCTGCTCGGCCGCATCGACCCGGCCGGTTTCTCCGGCGGTCGCATGGCACTCGACCGGGCCGCAGCCGAAGCGGCGCTGCGGCGGGAGGTGGCCGGGCCGCTTGATCTCGCCGTCGATCTCGCCGCGCTTGGGATCAGCGAGGTCGTGGACGAGAACATGGCCAACGCCGCTCGCGTGCACGCGATCGAAAGCGGCAAGGACGCGCGCGGTCGCACCCTGGTCGCGTTCGGCGGGGCGGCGCCGCTGCATGCCGCGCGTCTTGCCGAGAAGCTCGGGCTCGACCGGGTGCTGGTGCCGTCGCATGCCGGCGTCGGTTCGGCGGTCGGGTTTTTGCGGGCCCCGATCGCCTATGAGATCGTGCGCTCGCGTCTGCAGCGGCTCGATCTTTTCGATGCCGGCGCAACCAATACCTTGTTCGCGGCGATGCGCGCCGAGGCGGAGGCGATCGTGCGCCGCGGCGCTCCCGATGCCGCACTGACCGAGACGCGCTCGGCCTTCATGCGCTATCGCGGCCAGGGGCACGAAATCGCCGTGTCGCTGCCGGCGCGCGCCTATCGCCCGGAAGACGCCGCCGAGCTGCTCGCCGCATTCGAGACCGCCTACCGCGGTCTTTACAGCCGCGTCATCCCGGGCGTCGAGATCGAGGTCATCAGCTGGGTGTTGCTGTTGAGCGCGCCGGCGCCCGACCGGGAAGACCAGGAGCACGGGCCGGAACGTTTGGGCGGGATCGCGCCCGAGCCGGTCCGGCATCGGCCGGTGTTCGATCCGGAGACCGCCGAATTCGTCGAGGTCGCAATCTATGAGCGGGAGTCGCTGATGCCCGGCGCCGTCATCTCCGGGCCGGCTGTGATCGTCGAGGACGAGACCTCGACGGTGGTGAGCCGCCTCTTCGAGGCGCGGATCGATGGCTTCGGCTATATCGAGCTGACTCGGCGCAGGGACTGAGACCGGTTCACATCGTCGCTGACCCGACGGGCCGGTCTCAGCGGAACGCGGATCACCCGCATCCCGGGTGCGCGACGAAAGCGGCCGGGCTGAGTTTCTTGTCGGCTTCGCCGAGGACACCACCGAGCGTCGCGAGCTCGAAGCGCAACTGCGTCAACAGGACGGCGGCCGAACGCCCTGCGGGAAAATGTTGCGGAAGCGGGCCGCCGGCTCTTATAGCTGAAGAAGAGGTCGGGGAAGGAGCGGACCGATGACGGTAAAAGTGGCAATCAACGGCTTCGGGCGCATCGGCCGGCTGGTGCTGCGCGCCGCGTACGAGCATAAGCATACCGAGATCGAGGTGGTCGGCATCAACGACCTCGGCCCGGTCGAGACCAACGCTCACCTGCTGCGCTATGACAGCGTGCATGGCCGCTTTCCGGGCGAGGTCGCCGCCGGCGACAATTGGATGGATATCGGGCGCGGCAAGATCCGCGTTACCGCCGAGCGCGATCCGGCCAAGCTGCCGTGGCGCGAATTGGGCGTCGACGTCGCGCTCGAATGTACCGGCATTTTCACCAAGCGCGAGCAGGCCGCCAAACATCTCGAAGCCGGCGCAAAGCGGGTCATCATTTCGGCCCCTGCGGACGGCGCCGACTTGACCGTCGTCATGGGGGTCAACCACGAGGAACTGAAGCCCGAGCACAAAGTCATCTCGAACGCCTCATGCACCACCAACTGCCTGGCGCCGGTCGCCTATGTGCTGCACCAGGGGATCGGGATCGAGCGCGGCTACATGACGACGATCCATTCCTATACCGGCGACCAGAGCCTGCAGGACACGCTGCACAGCGACCTGCGGCGCGCACGCGCCGCCGCGTTGGCGATGATCCCGACCTCGACCGGCGCGGCGCGGGCGGTGGGGCTGGTATTGCCGGCGCTAAAAGGCAAGCTCGACGGCACCGCGATCCGGGTCCCGACCCCGAACGTGTCGTTGATCGATTTCACCTTCGATGCCGCACGCGACACCACCCCCGACGAATGCAACGGGCTGATGGAGAAGGCGGCCGCTTCGAACCGGCTGCGCGGCATCCTTGGGATCAACAAGGCGCCGACCGTCTCGCTCGACTTCAACCACGACTCGCACAGTTCCACCTTCGACGTGACCCAGACGCAGGTGCTGGAAAAACGCTTCGTGCGCGTACTGTCCTGGTACGACAACGAATGGGGCTTTTCCAATCGCATGGTCGAAGTCGCGGCCTATTTCGGCGCGATCGGGTGAAGGCGTCGGCGCAGCGGTGCACGTCGCGGACCTCGAAAATGTTTCGGGCCTTCCGGTAATCGTCGTCCACCAGCTGAGCCATGCCATCGCGGCGCTTCGGGCCGCTGCCGCGAGCGGCTGCCCCATCGTTCTCGCCAGTGCGCCCGAGGCCGGGATCTATGCCGGTCCGGGCTGGTTTGGCGCGCTGGTCGCGGCGGGTCGGGAAACCGTGCCCACAGCCCGATTTTTGGCCGTGCTTGACTGCGGCGAGGGAACCGGGGCCGCGCTTGCGGCGATCCGAGCGGGGATTGAAGCCATCATCTTTACCGGCCGCCCGGATGTGGCGGCCCGACTGGCCGACATCGCCGGCCAGCATGGGGTTCGATTTGCGACGACCCGGCCCGTCACCGCTTTGGACCTGGGCGACAGTTTCTTCAGCGATGAAGAGCATTTGCGCCAAGCCTGCGCTGAGATTATGCCCGGCCCGGTCCAGCCCTAGACTAACGTCGGCCGCTTTCCCCAGCGATCGGCGGCGCGTCCGAACAGGAAGGCCCCCCAACGGTCGCATCGTCTGCGTGAGCAGGATCGCACCGTCACATTGGAGACCTCGCTGCCGAACTCCTGCGCGATGTCCCTGAGCACGAACACGAGCAGGAAGAAGTCGAAGGCGCCGAGCGTCCAGCCCTGAAAGCTCGCCACCACGACATTGCGCTGGGCGCTTGTCCACGCGCTGAGAGCCGCGCTCCGCATTGTTCCCTGTTATTGGCGGTCCGCCTGCATTTGAGGATCGGCGCTGTCGCTCGCCATCGGCGGATTGTCCCGTGCCGTTAACAGATCGGTTCCGCCGGGGTTCTATGGCCGCACAGCGTGGTTGTTTTGTAACCGATCGGGCCGATGCGTCGCTTGACGGTCGCCTCGACTGACGCTGATGAAAAAGAATAAGAGGGAAGGCGGGAGCATGAGCGTTTCACTGGACCAAGGCCCGCCGCACGAGCCCGCCGCACACGCCGCCACTGCCGGCCTGCGCCAACGCGTCCTGGCGAAGGCAGCGTGGCGGTTTTTGCCGGTTCTGACCATTGCCTATGTTCTGAACTATCTCGACCGCACCAGTGTCGGCTTCGCCGCGTTGACGATGAACCGCGACCTCGGGCTTACGGCCTACGAGTTCGGTTGGGGAGCCGGGCTGCTGTTCGCCAGCTACAGCGTCTTCGAAATCCCCAGCAATCTTATTCTTTATCGATTCGGCGCGCGGCGCTGGATCGCCCGCATCATGATCACGTGGGGCGTGGTCGCGGCCGCCAATGCCTTTGTCGTGGGGCCGCTCAGCTTCTACATCGTGCGCTTTCTGCTGGGCGCTGCGGAGGCGGGCTTCTTCCCGGGCATCACCCTCTTCCTCGCCATGTGGTTTCCGGCCGAGTACCGGGCGCGCGTGCTGGCCTGGTTTCTGGTGGCGATCCCGGTATCGTCGGTTATCGGCGGACCGATCTCCGGCCTCTTGCTGCAAATGAACGGGTTACTCGGCCTCGCCGGCTGGCAATGGATGTTCATCGTCGAGGGACTGCCCGCCAGCGTGGTCGGGTTTTTCGTCCTTGCCATGCTGAGCGACCGTCCCGGGCAGGCGGCATGGCTCAGCGCTGAGGAACGCGCGGCGCTGACCGCGATGCTGACCGAAGAGCGCCGCGAGCGGCCGCGGGATTCGGTGCTGTCGGCGTTCAAGGACTCGCGGGTGCTGATCCTGACCGCGATCCAATTCGGCTATACGCTCGGTTCTTACGGGATCGGCATCTGGCTGCCGCAGATCCTGAAGACCCACGGTCTTTCCAATCTGGCGGTCGGCTTCGTCTCGGCATTGCCGTATGTGTTCGCCAGTGTTGCGATGCTTGTCTGGGCCGATTATGTCGACCGTACCGGGCGCAGGATCGTGAACCTGACCTTCGGGTTTGCGATGGCGACGGTCGGCTCGGTCCTGTCGGTCATATGGACCGAGCTGATGCCGGCATTGATCGGCTTGACGATCGCGCTGGTCGGGGTCACCTCGGCGCGAGCGATCTTCTGGACCGTGCCGACCGGCTTCCTGACCGGGCGCGGTGCCGCGGGCGGACTTGCCTTGATCACGACGGTCGGCTCCCTGGGCGGCTTCTTCGGCCCGTTCCTGATGGGATGGATCAGGCAGATGACGGGCTCGTTCGTCATCGGATTGCTTGCCATGGCAGCGATCCTCGCACTGACCGCGGCATTATCGGCGGCGCTGCGTTCCATCATGCGCCAGGGATGAGCGCGCAAGATCGCCGGCGCCCGAATTCAACGAATCGATATCACCGGTGATTGCGACGGAGAAAGCGGTTGCCGCACCGGATCGGTGCTGGATACGAGTATCCGGCGGACGACAAAGGGTGATGTGGGGGATGGCGCACAGGACAGTTCTTTTTGGAACGGGTGGCCTCTCGGGGCGGCGATCGCCGCGGGCGCTCGGCCCGGAATCGCCGAAGGCCGGGAATACCGGGCCGACTTGCCGAAGAGGCGCGGTCGCGGCAGCCCGCTGCCGGATCATTCCCGCCCGGCTCAATCTGGCCCTGGGCTCCGCAATCCTTGTCGTTGATGCCTGGGCGTTTTTCGTCACTCCGATGCTCGGCGAGCGCGCGCCTGTGGCCGCGATCTGTTCCCTGGCGCTGTTCGTCGCGCTGGCGCCGATCCAATGGGGGCTGGTTCACGAGGCTATCCACGGCATTCTCGCCGGCCCCGGTCCGATGAACCGGCTAGCGGGCCGGGTGCTGTCGGTCCTCCTCGGCCACTCCTTCGAGGTCGTGCGGTTCGGTCATCTGATGCATCACGCCCATACAGGGCATGATTTCGACTGCCCCGATCGAGCGCCGCCGGATGGCGGTGCCTCGGCGGGCCGGGTCATGATTCGGCATTATGGGCATATCCTGGGCGGCCAGTACGTGCTGACCGCTGTATCGGCCTGGGCGGCGCTGCTTCCGTGGCGTGCGACGCGCCGCCTGATCGCGGCAGCGCTGGCCGGAGACGGACCGGGTGCCGTGCCGATACGCGAAGCCGCGCTGCGACGGTTCGGGCCGGCGCGGCGCCGGGCAGCCATCCGCGCCGATGTGGTGGCCGCATTTTCGCTGCCCGCGCTTTCCGGATTTCTCTATGGACCGGCCTGGCCCTGGTTGGTTTCCGCGCTCTACGGACGCGCGCTGCTCCTCTCGCTGATGGACAACATGCCGCATTACGGGGTGGGCGGGTCGAATGCTGCCGAAATCCCGATTTTCCGCGCTTCGGGCTGGCTCTCGCTGCTGGTCATGAATCACCACCTCCACCGCATCCATCATCTCCAACCCGCCCTGCCCTGGGTCGAACTTCCCGTGGAATTCGCGCGCCAGGACGGCCGGTACGACACTGCTTATGCGAACGGCATACTGCGGCAGTTCCGGGGACCGACCCGGGCCTGAGCCCGCCCCGCCCCGGCATTCGGGAACACTGTTGCCGTTGCGGCCGCTGCCGAAAGAGGAGAATTTGCGGTCCATCCGTCGGCCCAGCACGGCCGATCGCGCCCCACATCAGGGAAAGCAAGCATGGTTGCCCCAAAAGCCCTCAGCGACAGAGCGAAAAAGGCTGAGCCGGTCGATTTTGACGCGATCATCATCGGCGCGGGGATTTCCGGCCTTTACCAGCTCTACCGGCTGCGCGAGCTGGGCCTGAGGGCGCGGGTGTTCGAAACCGGCACCGGCGTCGGCGGCACCTGGTATTGGAACCGCTACCCCGGCGCCCGCTTCGATTCCGAAAGCTATTCCTACGGCTACTCCTTCTCCCCGGAGGTGCTGCAGGAATGGAACTGGGCCGAGCACTTCGCGCCGCAGCCGGAGACCGAACGCTATCTGAACTACATCGCCGACAAATTCGACCTGCGCCGGGACATTCGGTTCAACAGCCGGGTAGTCGCCGCGCATTACCGGGATGACAGGCGGAGCTGGGACGTCACCCTGGAAGATGGCAGCCGTTGCGACACGCGGTTCCTGATCACCGCGATCGGCCCGCTGTCGGCGCCGACGATGCCGCGGATTCCCGGTATCGAAACGTTCAAGGGCCAGTCCTGCCATACCGCGCGCTGGCCGAAGCAACCGGTGGAGTTCGAGGGCAAGCGGGTCGCGGTGATCGGCACCGGCGCCACCGGCGTGCAAACGATTCAGGAGGTCGCCAAGACCGCCGGTCAGCTGACTGTGTTCCAGCGCACGCCCAACTGGTGCGCACCGTTGCACAACGGCAGGATCGGCGAGGACGAGATGCGGGATATCCGCGCCGGGTATCCCGAGATGTTTGCGCGCTGCCGCGAGACCTTCGCCTGTTTCCTGCATACCCCCGACCCGCGCGCCACCCACGAGGTGACTCCGGAGGAACGCGAGGCTTTTTTTGAGAAGCTGTATGGCGAACGCGGCTTCGGCATCTGGCAGGGCAATTTCCGCGACATCCTGGTGAGCCGCGAGGCCAATGCGCTGATTTCCGACTTTGTCGCGCGCAAGATCCGCCAGCGGGTCAAGGACCCGGTCTTGGCCGAAAAACTGATCCCAAAGAACCACGGCTTCGGCACCCGCCGCGTGCCGCTAGAGACCCGTTATTACGAGGTCTACAACCAGTCCAACGTCGAGCTGGTCGACCTGAACGAGACGCCTATCGAACGCATTACGCCTGAGGGCATCAAAACCAGCAATGCCGAGTACAAATTCGATATCATCATTTACGCGACCGGCTTCGATGCCATTACCGGCAGCTTCGACCGCATTGACATCCGCGGCGCCGGCGGGATTCCGCTGAAAGAGAAATGGAGGGCCGGACCGCAAACCTATCTCGGCGTCCTTGTAGAAGGTTTCCCGAACATGATGATGCTGATGGGCCCGCATACCGCCCTCGGCAACATCCCGCGCAGCATCGAGTACAACGTCGAGTGGGTGACCGGTCTGATCGGTTTCGCCTGCGACCGCGGCCTGACCTGCGTCGAGGCCACGGCCGCAGGGATGGCGTCGTGGACCGACCACGTCAAGGCACTCGGGGAAGGGCTGCTCTCGAACGAGATCGATTCCTGGATGACCGGCATCAACCGCAACGTCGAGGGCAAGCAGACCCGCATCATCGCCCGTTACAGCGGCAGCGCCCCCGCCTATCGCGCACGATGCGACCAGGTCGCGGCGGATGGCTACCGCGAACTCGCGCTGAGCTAGCCGGGCATCCCCGATCTCGGCTATGCTGATGCCCCTGGGGCGAAGGGAGGGGCGTCATGAAGGTCATTACACTGAAGGACATCCCGGATGTTCCGGTGGAAGGAGCCGACCGGATCGAAGGCTGGACCGGGCCGGTTCAACGGACGCGTCAGACCATCATCGAGCCCGGAGAGTCCGCCAATTACAACTGCAGCGTGGTGAATTTCAGCCAGGGCTGCACCACCGGCTGGCATACCCATACCTGCGACCAGATCCTGGTTGTGACCTCGGGATCCGGCATGGTGGCCAACGAGCGCGAGCAGCGCGAGATCAACATCGGCGATGTCGTGCACATCAAGGCCGGCGAGCGCCATTGGCATGGCGCCAAGGCGGATACGACGATGGGGCATATAACGATTACTCTCGTCGGCGGTCAGGCCAGCTGGGGATAGTTTCTGCGGGTGCCCGGGGCGGCCGGCCGGTCGGCCCGAAAGCGGTCTGCCGGCGGCGTCCGCAGGTCCTCATCCGGAAGGGGCAGGGTAGGGGCAGCGTAGCCCTTTGCGCGTTACGCGGAGCGCCAGTCCGTGGTCCCGTCCGGCCGGTCCTCGAGCACGATGTTCTGTTGCGCCAATTCCGAGCGGATGCGGTCGGCGTCCGCAAAGCGCCGTTCGCGACGCGCCAGCGCGCGCGCCATGATCTGCTGATCGATGTAGGCGACGAGCTTCTCCGAGCCGGCCCGAATCCAATCGCACGGGTTTTCCAAAAGTATACCCAGCAGCCGGCCGCCGGCGGCCAGCGCCGCTTGCAGCCGGCCCCGCTCGGTGCGGTCTTCGGTGCGATAGATGTCGCGAGCGAGTTCGTGAAGCCGAGCAATTCCCAGCGGGGTATTCAAATCGTCACCGACGGCGTCTCGGACGTCGTCCGGAGAGGCTGGGCGCGAACCCGGTTCGGAAGCCGAACCTGGTTCGGACGGTTCGTTCAGCGCGCGATAGAACCGGTCAAGCGTTTGGCGGGCCCAGTGCAGCTTGTCTTCGGTCCAGTCGAGCGGGTCGCGATAATGGGTCGACAGCAGGGCGAAGCGGATGGCTTCGCCGGGCACGCCTTTCTCCAACAGCTCGCGAACGGTGACGAAATTCCCTTCCGATTTGGCCATCTTTGCGCCGTTGACGGTCAGGAAGCCGTTGTGGACCCAGAAATTTACGAAATTCCGGCCGTCATGGGCGCAGACGCTTTGCGCCATCTCGTTTTCGTGGTGCGGGAAGATCAGGTCGATGCCGCCCCCGTGGATGTCGAAACTCTCGCCCAGTTCAGCCTCGCTCATCGCCGAGCATTCGATATGCCAGCCCGGCCGGCCGCGGCCCCAGGGGCTGTCCCAGCCCGGCTGCTCCGGGCTCGACGGTTTCCACAACACGAAATCGCCGGGGTCTTCCTTGTAGGGCGCCACCTCGATTCGGGCGCCGGCGATCATCTCGTCGCGGCTGCGCCCGGACAGCGCTCCATAGCCGGCATGGGAGGCGATGCGGAACAGCGCGTGGCCCTGCGCCGCATAGGCATGACCCGAGGCGATCAGCCGCTCGATCATGGCAATCATCTGCGGGATGTATTCGGTCGCCCGCGGCTCGGCATCCGGCGCCATGTTGCCTAGCGCGGCCATGTCTGCGTGGAAGATCGCCGTCGTACGCCGGGTCAGATCCTCGATCGGTTCGCCGCGCTCGCGCGCCGCGGCGATGATCTTGTCCTCGACATCGGTGATGTTGCGCACGTAGCGCACATGCTCGGCGCCATATTCCTGGCGCAGGAGGCGATACAGGACATCGAAGGCGACCACCGCGCGGGCGTTGCCGATGTGCGCGAGATCGTAAACCGTCGGTCCGCACACATACATCCGCACCCGGCTCGGGTCGAGGGGCCGGAAGACCTCCTTGCGGCGGGTCAGCGAATTGTAGAGCGTGATCGGCATCGGACGGATCTCAACTTTGGCCCCGCAGCGGTAGCAGATTGCGCGGTTCCGGTCCACGCGGGCCGCATCGGCTCCGTGGCGCCGGTTCTGTCGAATGGACTCGGTTCGCAAGGCCGTCATTCGGAGCCGAGCGGTATCTCTCGGCGAGAACGACGCGGCCGCCCGCAGCCGGGGCAGGAACCGATTTCGCACCCGTCGCGTTCAAAGGATGCGCAAAAGGCGCAGGAGGGAAAGCCAGATGGACAAGGATCGTATCGCGGGCGGGCTGAAAAAGGCGACCGGGGCGGTCAAGGAAACCGCCGGCAAGGCTCTCGGCGATCGCACGACCGAGGCGGAAGGCCAGGCCGAGCAGGGCGAAGGCCGGGTGCAGAGCGCGGTCGGCCATGCCAAGGACGCGGTCCGCGAGATTGTCGGCAAGAAGTAGGGGCGTTCAATGCGGCTCGTCCTGCTGATCATCCTGATACTGCTGCTGGTCGGCGCCCTGCCGGCGTGGCCGTATAGCGCATCCTGGGGCTACTACCCCTCCGGCGGGCTCGGGGTGCTGGTCCTGATCGTCATCGTCCTGCTTTTGTTGTGAGCATCGGCGCGGAGACCTGAAATGGGCCGAGGGATACTGTTGTGGCTGCTCGGGGTGCCGATCCCGATCATCCTGCTGCTCTTTATGTTCGGCATGATGCGGTAGCAGAACCGGTTGGTTTGCGAGACTGCGGGGACCGCGGCCAGGCCGCGGTCCTTTCGCATTCGCAGGCCGGTTGGCGCAGCCTCGCGTCCCGGCCGATCTGCGCATTGTCGGAATGCGGGCGACCCCGGTAACATGAGACCGAGGATTGAGCCAGGCTTGCGCGGAGACGTGAGATGAAGTTCCTGACCGACGAGATGATCAGCGGGTTGCTGCCGGCCGAAACGTCGTCGTTCCCATCGCCGGTGCCGACCCAGATCGTCTCGTCGGACGAGTACCTGCCGGTGCCGCAAAGCGCAAGGCAGCGCGAGGTCGAGGCGCGGCTGAAGGAAATGAGCGATCGGTTGGCGGCGCGGCAGGGGATGTCGCGGCGGCGCTTCTTTCAGACCGCGGCCGGCATGGCGGCATCCTTCGTGGCGATGAACCAGGTGTTCGGGCCCCTGTTCGAAGCCAGCGAGGCGGAGGCGGCGACTCCCGATCAGGCCGAGGACCGGGCCAACGCGCTATCCGGTCAGTTCATCGTCGACGGCCACACCCATTTCCTGCGCGACGACACCCGGCTGATGGGTTTCGTCAAGGCGCGCAAGGCGGTGGGTCAGTCCGGTTGGAACAAGGAGCTCAGCGGTAAGGAACAGACCATCGACGATCTCAAATTCAACAACTACGTCAAAGAGATCTACATGGACAGCGACACCAAGGTGGCGCTGTTGTCGAATTCGCCCTCGGACGTGCCGGAAGATTGGTTCATCCCGCAGGAGCAGGTGTTCAAGACCCGCGCGGCGGTCAACGAGAAGGCCGGCACGCGGCGCATGCTGGCGCATTTCACGATCACGCCCGGCCAGCCCGGCTGGCTTGACAAGGTCGATCAGGCGATCGAGGTCTACAAGCCGGATTCATGGAAGGGCTACACGGTCGGCGACAACACCCATAAGGAGCTGGCGGCCTATCCCTGGCATGCCGATGACGAGAAGCTGATGTACCCGTTCTACGAGAGGATCATGAAAACGGGCATCCGCAACGTCTGCATTCACAAGGGCTTGTTCGCGCCGGCGGTCGAGGAGAAGTTTCCGCGCCTGCGGCCCTATGCCGATGTCAGCGACATCGGACGCGCGGCCAAGGATTGGCCGCAGCTTAACTTCCTGGTCTACCACTCGGCCTATCGCTGGGTCGGCGGCAACCCGGCCGACGGCATGGCCGAGTTCGACCAGACCGGCCGCAGTTCGTGGACCAGCGATCTTGCCGAGATCCCGGAGAAGTACGGCGTCACCAATGTCTATGGCGATCTCGGCCAGCTGTTTGCGTGGACCGCGGTCGCCGAGCCGCGTTTGTCGGCGGCGCTGATGGGCATGCTGGTCAAGGGGCTCGGGGTCGACCGCGTCGTGTGGGGCACCGATGCGGTGTGGACCGGTGCGCCGCAATGGCAGATCGAAGGGCTGCGCCGCCTCGAAATTCCCGAAGACATGCGGAAGAAATACGGGTTCAAGCCGCTCGGCCCGGCGGACGGTCCAACCAAGACCGCAATCTTCAGCGGCAATACCGCGCGGCTCTATGGGCTCGAACAGCATGCCGAACTGACCCGGCATGACCGCTTCGCGGCGTTGAAGGCCGAGTACGACCGCAATGGCCCGGGCCGCAGCAACCTGCGCTACGGCTATGTCGCCCGCCCGGCTTGAGGAAGGGACGCTCAGCCGCGGATAGGGGCGAGGCGGGCCGCAGCGAGGGTTGGGCCGGCACTGCGCCGGTCGGCCGTTTGTCGCCGCAGTCGCGGCGTCAGCTGCTCCAAATAGCGCTCGCCGCCCTCGGGGCGATGTCGGCCAGGATCGCGCCCGCTTCCGCGCAATCGCCCCCGCCGCAGATGACGCGGCAACAGGCAGCCTATCAGGACAGCCCCAAAAACGGCTTGAGCTGCGCTTCCTGCAGCTTTTTCCGGCTGCCGCGTGCCTGCGCCCTGGTCCAAGGCGACATTAGTCCCTCCGGTTGGTGCAAGTTCTTCGACCTGCCGGATTGAAACATAGATCCGGTCGCACCCGGCCTCGAACCCCGCTCCGTCACGGGGCGAAGGTGCTCAACCGCGCGGTCGATGCGCCTTTGGAATCGCGTCGGCGAAGTCCGGCACCGACATTCCAGGGCGGGCGCCGCAGGCTGCGGCGGTGCGGTTGACGGTGGAGAGCCTGCCGGTCTGCCACAGCGAGCGGGCATCGCCGATGCGGGCGGTGTCGCCGGCGACCGCGGCGGCGGCAATGCCGCGCCCGTCGAGCGCCGGCAGCCGCCCGATGCCGGCATCGTCGATGCCGATCCCGGCATCGTGAAACACCGCGGCAAGCGCATCGACCCGCAAGGCGCTCGACGCATCGCGACCGGGCATCCCGCCATGCGAGCCGGCAACGATGATCGCGCCGGCATCCTGCGGCCGCACCAGCGAGGCCGAATCGATGCCCCAGACCCGCGGCGCGCCGTCGCGCAGCAGGAAGCGGCTTTCGGCATAAACCGGCGGCGTGCCGGCAAACGGCACCCCGGCGCGCAGTTGGTCGGCGGCGGCGCGGCAGGGGTCGCCCGGCGCACAGCCAAGCCGCGCCGCCGCCCGGTTCACATAGGACAGGATTCCGCGGGCGAGCACATCGGCGCCATCGCCGATCCGCGCCGAATAATGGCTAACCGTCGCCGCCGCGAGGCCGAGCCCGTCGAGATAATCGAGCCCGGCAATCCCGGCATGATCAAGCCCGAGCCCGGCATCGTGCAGGATCACCCCGCGCAGCCCGGCTTTCGCGGCGAGGTAGCAGGCATAGATGCCGCCATGCGAGGCCGCCACCGCGACCTTGCCGCGCCAGCTCGCATCGGCCTTGGTGATCGTGTCGGCGACGACGATGTCGTCGGCCGCGGCAGGCTCGGCCATCGCTGCTCTCCCCAGTCTCCAGACCGGTTTTGCTGCACCTTGCCGCAACCGGCAAGGGGGAGCAGCAAGCCTGTGCGGAAATCCGCTTGCCGGAACCGGGGGCAATCGCCGACGATCAGCCCCAGCACAGGCTTTCGCCCGAGGGACTCGGCATGAGCGATCTCTATCTGCGCAGCGGCATCTTCCTGGCGCCGTTCCATAATCACGACGAGAACCCGGTGCTGTCGCTCGAACGCGACATGGAATTGCTGCAACTGCTCGACCGGCTCGGCTATCATGAGGCCTGGATCGGCGAACATCATTCCGGCGGGTTCGAGCTGATCGCCTGTCCGGAGATGTTCATCGCCGCCGCCGCGGAACGCACGCGGCACATCCGGCTCGGCACCGGCGTCGTGTCACTGCCGTATCACAACCCGTTCATGGTCGCCGACCGCATGGTCCAGCTCGATTACATGACGCGCGGCCGCGCGATGTTCGGGGTCGGGCCCGGCGCGCTGGTGCATGACGCGCTGAAGATCGGCATCAACCCGGGCGACCAGCGCCAGATGATGAACGAGGCGCTCGAGGTCATCGTGCCGCTGTTGCGCGGCGAGACGGTGACGCGCAAGACCGACTGGTTCAACCTGACCGAGGCGCAATTGCAATTGCGGCCATTCACGAAGCCGCATATGGAGCTGGCGGTGGCGGCGGCGCGTTCGCCTGCGGGTTCGCTGGCGGCCGGCAAATACGGCATCGGCATGCTGTCGATCGGCGGCACCGCGCCGGCGCAGATGGAGCGCCATACCGCCAATTGGGGGCTGTACGAGGAGGAGGCGCGGCGCAACGGGCATGTGCCGGACCGCCGCAACTGGCGCGTCGTCGGGCTGTTCCACATCGCCGACACCCGCGAGCAGGCTCGCAAGAACGTCGAATTCGGCCTCAAGGCCTTTACCGACTATTTCCGCGACGTCGCGACATTTCCGATCATCCCCGACGATGTGACCGACCCGTACCAGTTCATGGTCGAGACCGGCACCGCCTGCATCGGCACCCCGGACGACGCGATCGCCTATGTGGAGCGGCTGGTCAAAGGCTCGGGCGGCTTCGGGGTGCTGTGCGAACTGGCCCAGAACTGGGCCGATTGGGACGCCACCAAGCGGCATTACGAGCTGATGGCGCGCTTCGTCCACCCGCATTTCCAGCGCAGCCGCGACCTGTTGCGCGGCAGCTACGATTACGCCACCGCTCACCATGTCGAATTCATCGGCAAGGCGGCGGCTGCGGTGCAGGCGGAGCAGGACAAGCTTGCCGCGCGTCGCGCCGCCGAAGCCAAGGCGGCGGCCGAGTAAGCCGCCGCCGGTCAGCGCTGTCGGTGAGGCGCTGACCCCCGACCCGGTCGAAAAGCAGCGGGTAGGCCTATTCCACCAACTCGGGTTCTTTGGGCTCCGGTTCGGCCGGAGCCGGACGCTCCTCGAACGCGAAGGCCAGCTTGTCGGCGTCTTTGTCGACCGAGACCTTGACGATCCCGCCCTTGGCCAGGCGCCCAAACAGCAATTCTTCGGCAAGCGGCTTCTTGATGTGCTCCTGTATGACGCGGGCCAGCGGCCGGGCTCCGAAATGCTGGTCGTAGCCCTTCTCTGAGAGCCAGAAGCGGGCAGCCTCGTCGAGCTCGATGGCGACGTTGCGATCCGCCAGCTGCTCCTCCAGCTGCAACACGAACTTGTCCACCACGCGGCCAATCGTCTCCGGCGACAGCGGCGCAAATGAGATGACCGCATCAAGCCGGTTGCGGAATTCGGGCGTGAACATGCGATTGATCGCTTCCTGATCGTCGCCGGCGCGAACGCCGCTGCCAAACCCGATGGCCGGCTTCGCCAACTCCGAGGCCCCGGCATTGGTGGTCATGATCAGGATGACATTGCGGAAATCGACGATCTTGCCGTTGTGGTCGGTCAGCTTGCCGTAATCCATCACCTGCAACAGGATGTTGAACAGGTCGGGATGGGCCTTCTCGATCTCGTCGAGCAGCAGCACCGAGTGCGGATGCTGGTCGATCGCGTCGGTCAACAAGCCGCCCTGGTCGAAGCCGACATAGCCCGGAGGCGCGCCGATCAGCCGCGATACGGTGTGTCGCTCCATGTATTCCGACATGTCGAAGCGGGTGATCTCGATGCCGAGGGTGCGGGCCAGTTGGCGCGCGACCTCGGTCTTGCCGACGCCGGTCGGGCCCGAGAACAGGTAGGAGCCGATCGGCTTTTCCGGGTCGCGCAAACCGGCGCGGGCGAGCTTGATCGCCGAGACCAGGGCATCGATCGCGTTATCTTGGCCGAACACCATGGTTTCCAGATCGCGCGTCAGGTTCTTCAACACCTCGCGGTCGTCGCGCGAGACGCTCTTCGGCGGAATCCGCGCCATCGTCGCGATAACCGCCTCGACCTCCTTGGCGGTGATCGTCTTGCGGCGCTTGTTTTCCGGCACCAGCATCTGCGCCGCACCGGTCTCGTCGATGACATCGATGGCCTTGTCGGGCAATTTGCGATCGCCGATGTAGCGGTGCGACAGCTCGACCGCGGCCTTCAGCGCATCGGCCGTATAGCGGACCTTGTGGTGCCGTTCGTAATACGGCTTCAGCCCGCGCAGGATCTTGATCGAATCCTCGACCGTCGGTTCGTTGACATCGATCTTCTGGAAGCGCCGGACGAGGGCACGGTCCTTCTCGAAATAGTTCCGGTATTCCTTGTAGGTTGTCGAGCCGATACAGCGGATGGCGCCGCCGGCGAGCGCCGGCTTCAGCAGATTCGAGGCGTCCATCGCGCCGCCCGAGGTGGCGCCGGCGCCAATCACGGTGTGGATCTCGTCGATGAACAAAACGGCGCCCGGCTGCTGTTCGAGTTCGGACAGCACGGCCTTAAGCCGCTCCTCGAAATCGCCGCGATAGCGCGTGCCGGCGAGCAGCGCACCCATGTCGAGCGCGAAAATCGTGGCGTTGAGCAGGACCTCGGGAACCTCGCGTCCGACGATGCGGCGCGCCAGCCCTTCCGCGATCGCGGTCTTGCCGACACCGGGGTCGCCGACATAGAGCGGGTTGTTCTTGGAGCGGCGGCACAGAATCTGGATCGTACGCTCGACCTCGGCCTCGCGCCCGATCAAGGGGTCGATCTTGCCGCTCTTTGCCTTCTTGTTGAGGTTGACGCAATAGGCGTCGAGCGCGTCATGGCTGCGCTTCTGCCCCTTTTCTGTGCGCTCCTCCTCCTCGGCGCCCTGCACCCGGCGGGTTTCCGAGCGGCCGGGTGCCTTGGCGATGCCGTGCGAAATGTAGTTCACGGCGTCGAAGCGGGTCATGTCCTGTTCCTGCAGGAAGTAGACCGCATGGCTCTCGCGTTCGGCGAACATCGCAACCAGCACATTGGCGCCGGTCACCTCCTCGCGCCCGGAGGATTGCACGTGGATCGCCGCGCGCTGCAGCACGCGCTGGAAGCTCGCCGTCGGCTTGGCGTCTTCGCTTTGATGCGCGACGAGGTTGCCGAGTTCGTTGTCGACGTAGGTCAACACCTCGCGGCGCAGGCGATCAAGATCGACACTGCAGGCCCGCAGCACGGCTATCGCGTCCTGGTCCTCGGTCAGCGCCAGCAATAGATGCTCGAGGGTGGCATATTCGTGCCGCCGCTCATTCGCATAAGCGAGGGCACGGTGCAGAGATTTTTCCAGATTGCGTGAGAGCACGCCGCTCTCCCTTTCTGATAGAGACTACGACCTAGTCCTTTTCCAGCGTGCACTGCAGCGGATGCTGGTGCTGCCGGGCGAAATCCATGACCTGCGTCACCTTCGTTTCGGCCACCTCATAGGTGTACACGCCGCAGATGCCGACACCGCGCCGGTGCACGTGCATCATGATGCGGGTCGCTTCCTGACGGTTCTTGTTGAAGAACCGTTCGAGGATATGGACCACGAACTCCATAGGGGTGTAATCGTCATTCAGCATCAATACCTTATACATGGAAGGCTTTTTCGTCTTCGGCTTGGCCTTGACGATGACACCCGTTCCCGGTCCTTCCTCGCGCTTCCCGTTGTCACTCATGATCGATCCGAGCCGATGCGGATGCCCGCCCCCCATGATATTGGCTTTGGGACGGCGCGGAAAAGAGCTTTCCGGGCAAAGCCGGGCCGCTCCCGACGAGACTGGCAGCAGATTGTTAACCCTTGCTTGCACCGGCCTATTCGCTGCGATAGGGCCGTACCAGCAGCCGGTCGATCATCTCATCGATTGAGGCATCGCAACCCAGCACCGCCGCGACCGCCTCCGCGATCGGCATTTCGATGGCCAGCGTTGCGGCCAACCGCACCACCGCCGCCGCGGTCGTCACGCCCTCGACCACGGACCGCCGCCCGGCGAGGATTTCGCTGAGCTTGCCGCCGCGTCCCAGCGCGACGCCGACGGAAAAGTTCCGCGACTGCTGCGCATTGCAGGTCAGCACCAGATCGCCCAGTCCGGACAGCCCGGCGAAAGTTTCGGCCCGCGCCCCCTTGGCCATCCCGAGCCGCGTCATTTCGGCGAGCCCGCGGGTGACCAGCGCCGCCCCGGCATTGTCCCCGAGGCCGCGGCCGCGGACGATCCCGCTGGCGAGCGCCAGGACGTTCTTCACCGCCCCGCCGATCTCGGCCCCGACCGGGTCGTGACACAGGTAGGGTCGGAAGCGCCCCCCGCCAAGAGCCGAGAGAAAGGCCCGCGCGAGCGTCGCGTCATGGCTGGCGATCACGACCGCTGTGGGCAGGTCGCGCGCGACCTCCGCGGCGAAGCTTGGCCCGGACAGCACCGCAACAGGCCATCCTGGAAGGATTTCCGCGGCGAGTTCCGACATCGTCTTCAACGAATGGGTCTCGATTCCCTTGGTGCACAGCAACAGCGGCGTTGCCGCGGAAAGCGCCTTGGCGCACCCCGCGAGGCGCTGCAGAACAAGGCGCAAGAATTGCGCCGGAACGGCCAGCAGCAAACCGTCGGCGCCCGTTGCCGCCGCATCAAGCTCGCCGGTCGACGCGATCGCGGCATCGAGCCGTACCCCGGGCAGAAACACCGGGTTTTCATGCCGTTGAGTTATTGCTGCGACGACCTGCGGGTCGCGCGCCCATAGGATTGCCTGCGATCCGGCGCGATGTGCCGCAATGGCCAGCGCCGTGCCCCAGGCGCCGCCGCCGATGATCGCGAGCCGCCTCACACCGCCCGGCCCCGACCCGCCGCATCGTCGAGCGGCCACCGCGGCCGCACCGGCGCATCGAATCCATCGACAAGCCGAAGCCGAAGCCGTTCGATGCCGGCCCACGCGACCATTGCGGCATTATCGGTGCACAGCGACGGCGGCGGAGCCACAAATCGCAGCCCCGCATGTTCGGCAAGGGCAGAGAGACGGCCGCGCAGCCGCCGGTTTGCGGCGACCCCACCCGCCGCGACCAGGCTCGTCCCGTGCGGGTAATGGCTTCGGAACCAGCGCACCGCGTTGGCGGTACGATCGATCAGACAGTCGCAAATTGCCATCTCGACTGCGGCCGCCAGATCGGCGACGGTTTGCGGCTCCAGCCGATCCAGGCCGGCAATCGCCTGCCGCGCGGCCGTCTTCAGTCCGGAAAACGAGAAATCAAAGCCGCTGCGCCCTTGCAGCGGCCGCGGCAACGCGAAGCGGTCAGGATTGCCGACGGCGGCAACGCGTTCCAGCGCCGGACCTCCGGGGTACCCAAGCCCGAGCAGCTTGGCGATCTTGTCGAAAGCCTCGCCGGCGGCATCGTCGCGCGTCGCGCCGAGCTCTCGGTATCGGCCGACATCGGCGCATACCAGCAATTGGGTATGGCCGCCCGAGACCAGCAGCAGCAGATACGGAAACGCGACTTCCCCGCTCAGCCGCGCGGTCAATGCATGCGCCTCGAGGTGGTTGACCGCCAGAAACGGCTTTGCGGCAGCCCAGGCAAGGCCCTTGGCGATCATCGTGCCCACGATCAATCCGCCGATCAGGCCTGGCCCGGCCGCCGCCGCTATCCCGTCGATGTCGGACAAGGCGAGCCCGGCCTCGGCAAGCGCGCGGCCGATCAAGCCATCGATATAGTCGAGATGCGCCCGCGCGGCGATCTCAGGAACGACCCCGCCATAGGGTGCGTGCTCCGCGAGCTGCGATTGCACGAGGTTCGAACGTATGATCGGTGCCGCGGCACCGCTCTCGACCACCGCCGCCGCGGTATCGTCGCAACTGGTCTCGATCCCGAGCACGATCATGGCATGCAAATGGCGGCAGACAACGTTGCCGGCAACCCGACAGGCGGTTGCCCGCAGCCCGGGATCGCGCGCTTGTTCGCCGCCGCGCAACGCGGTGCTTTCCGTTGTTGGCCGCAATCCCCGAAGTCGGTGGAGCGGCGATGCGATCGGCCCGGCTTGTCGTGGCTGGACTGCCTGGGCAATTGCACCGCTATTCGAGGAACGCCAGCCCGGCGACGAGCGGGTCGCGGGCGGCCGCCTCAGCCTTTCTCGCCGGCTTCGTAGGTCTTCAACACCTTTTCGGTGCTGGCCTCGAGTTCGAGCAGCTTGACGCTGTACCCCCACAGCATCGCGGCA
>Ga0213875_10000090_pt1 | contig 105400 bp, 87 predicted proteins | sample BarmaccomBMRX_R8_FD_160105 | JGI IMG/M metagenome (GOLD analysis project Ga0213875, IMG submission 160105) | Root-associated microbial communities from Barbacenia macrantha in rupestrian grasslands, the National Park of Serra do Cipo, Brazil - RX_R8 | ecosystem: Host-associated > Plants >... | reverse complement strand
CCCCTGGTGGCGCTCGGCCATACCCTGCATGCCTGGAGAGAAGAAATCGCCACCATGTGGCGCTTCACCCGCAACAACGCCATCACTGAAGGCTTTCACAACAAAATCGAAGTGCTCCAGCGTCAAGTGTACGGATTTAGAAACTTCCAGAACTACAGATTGAGAGTTAGGGTAATGTGTTCTTAGAATCAGTCGGAGCCGTGCTTGCCCCCATTAAGTGCGTAGAGCCGAGGTTTACTCTCAGAGGTTTGGTCGGGCCGCCGGGATTTGAACCCGGGACCTCTTGCACCCCAAGCAAGCGCGCTAGCCAGGCTGCGCCACGGCCCGAAGATTTCAGTCTAACGCACATACGGAAATGAAGCCTCGGTGGTCAGCCCGCAGCTTTTTCCTGGCGCCGATCCGCCACGATCGTGACCTCCATATCATCGGCAAGGCTGACCACTTGGCTAATCAGGCTTTTCCGCAATAGCCGGTCCATGCTCTTGCCAGCCGAGCGCGGCAGGAAAATCTGGCGCGCTTTATTCAAGCGAGCAAAATCTACCACTGCCTGCGCGTGATCGGCGCCAATCAGAATGCGGGTTTCAATGTGCATGTTGCGCGCAAAATTGAGGTGCCGTTCGATGGCTTCGCGCCTGGCAGCTGGCAATGAAGACAAATCGCTTTGTTCCGCTACAAATACTGCGAAGCAGTCGGCGTGAATCACATCCGCGACTCGTTTGCCGCGCCTGATTAGCATCGCGGTCGAAGGGTCTTCGCTGATGTATATAACCACCGCGTCATGACGGCGCGGCTCGCGGGTGCGCGTCGAAGAGTTCCCGGAATTCGCCTGCTGCTCGGCTTCGCTCTGCTCGATCCGCTCTTCTACTTCCTGAGCGGTCTGTCTCAAGGCCATCTCGCGAAGAGCCACGAGCGAGGATTCCTTGAAAAAGTTTTGCAGGGCGCGCTGCGCTTTATCGGGAGGATAGACGACGCCGCGCTCGAGTCGGTTCAATAAAGCCCGCGGAGTGAGGTCCACCATGACGACATCGTCGGCCTGCTTGACCACCCAATCGGGAATCGTCTCGCGCACCTTCACGCCGGTGATCTGCGCCATCTGGTCGTTCAAGCTCTCCAGGTGCTGCACATTCATGGTAGTGAGTACGTCGACGCCCTCATTGAGCAGTAGCAGCACATCTTCCCATCGCTTCTCGCGCGCCGATCCCGGCACATTCGTATGTGGGAACTCATCCACCACCGCGACCTGGGGCGCGCGCGCGATGATCGCGTCGGTATCCATCTCCTCGAATGTGGACCCGCGGTAGCCGATGTTCTTGCGCGGTATCATTTCCAAGCCTTCGGTCTTGGCGATCGTATCCTTGCGGCCGTGCGGCTCGAAATAACCGATCACCAGATCAACGCCGCGCGCCTTCAGCATCTGCGCTTCATCCAGCATCTGATAGGTCTTCCCCACACCAGCCGCATAGCCAAGGAAAATCTTCAGTTTGCCGCGGCGCTTCATTGTCTCGGCAGGCATATTTCTCTAAACATCACTTTTCGGGCGTAGCAAATCGATAACCGATCCAGGGCTCAGTCAATATGTAGCGCGGATGAGCGGGATCGGCCTCGATCTTCTTACGGAGTTGGCTGACGAAAACGCGAAGATACTCCACTTCGTCGCCATACTCCGGGCCCCACAAGGTTTGCAGGAGTTTGCGATGCGCCACAGGTTTATTGGGATTTGACATCAAGTACTGGAGCAGTTCGAACTCTTTGGGGGTCAAGCGCACCGGTTGCCCATGCGCCGTCACTTTTCGGACGGAGAAATCGACCGTGAGGTCGTCGGAGACTATGATCGGGGACGATTGTTCTGCTGAACCAGACAGACGGCGCAAGTTGGCGCGTATGCGCGCCATCAACTCATTGACGCTAAAAGGCTTGGTGATGTAGTCATCCGCGCCAGCGTCTAGGGCGGCAATCTTGTCCTTCTCACTCGCGCGGACGGAGAGCACCAGGATGGCGGCGTCCGTTAGCGCGCGAATGGCCTGGCAAGCCGCCAAGCCACCCATCCCCGGCATGTTCATGTCCAAGAGGATTAGGTCGGGATTGCTCTCTCGCAACATTTCGATAGCTTCTTCCCCCGTGCGCGCCTCGTGCGCCTCGTAGCCGTCAGCGACTAGAGCAGTCCGCATAACGCGCCGAAGTTGCGGCTCATCGTCCACCACCAGAATGCGCCCCCCGTGATCGCGGCTCAAACTCATGCGCGCCGCTCTGCAACTCCGATTGGATCGGAAGCCGGGTGCAATGTGATGGTGAAGCGCGAACCATGCCCGATCTGGCTTTCTACTTTCAGCGAACCTCCATGAGCTTCGGAAATCTCTTTTGCGATTGAAAGACCCATACCGGTCCCCTGCACCGCCGAATGATCGTATCGCCCTCGGTAGAACTTTTCAAATATGCGCCCCTGCTCAAGCTCGGTTAGCCCTGGGCCACCGTCTTGAACCGATATCGAGAGGAGCCCATCGACCTCGCACGCGCCTACCGTGACACACGAGCCCAAGGGACTGTACTTAATAGCGTTATCGATCAGTTGTTTGACCGCCTGTATCATCAGTTCGCGATCGGCGTTGACCAGGGGGAGCCCGCCATCAATCCGGGTTTCGATGCGATGAGAGGCGGCGCGCTCACCCAACGATTTTACGGCGGCTTCAACAATCTCGCGAATGCAGGCCGGCGTGGATTCGAGCCTGATGCGCTTAGCGTCGATCTGCGCCAGGTGCATGGCTTCGCCGAGCAACCGCTTAAGTCCATCGGCTTCCTGCTGAATGACGCCCACCAGTTCCTGCCGCTGTTCCGGAGTCATGCCAGACGCGGAGATGATCATGTCAGCAGCGGCGGCGATTGCGGTCAACGGAGTCTTGAGTTCATGAGCAAGCGCATCCAGCATGATCGATTTCAACTCCTCGCTCTTACGCACGGCTTCGGCTCGGCTGCCCGCCTCTTGCACTTGAGCCTGCGCAAGTCCCACGGCGACAGTGTTGCCGAGCGCCTGGAGACTAGCCTCCGGCAGCAGAATATCGCGCAAGCCCAGGCTGCCGAAATTCTTGTTGCCGAGGATGATCGGCAGGATGGTAGTTCGTGCGGTGGGATCGGATTGGACGCAGCCGTAGAGGGCCACTTTGCGCAGCTTGTCGTCCGAGATAGAGGTATGGAAGGCGGAGCGATGAAACTCGCCGGTTGCGGAGTCAAACAGGACCACCTCACTGAATCCGAACACCTCGATGCACTTGTTCACGATCAAGCGCGGTACATCTTCTCCTCTGCTGAGCAGCATGGCACGGCTTAGCGCGTGCAGTCTTTCCGCCTGGGTTCGCCTGACTATGAGCTCGTCGCGTTGCCGACGGAGGCGCGCCGCTAGATGGGAGGCGAAAAAGGAGACAGCGAGGAATACGACCAGCACCACCCAGCCCTGCGGGTCCCGGATCGTGACGGAGCCGATGGGCGGTACGAAGAAATAGTCGAGGCACAAAGTCGCGGCGATGGATGCGAGCACGGCCTCGGAGGGTTTGGTATACACGCCGGTGACAACCACGGCGAGCATCAGCGCGATCGCCGCGATAGTTGCGTTCGCGTGGAACACGCGCTGGCAAAACACCGACGCAGCAACCGTCCCGAGCACGACAACGGCCGTCGAGCGCGCTCGCGGCAGCATCCCCATCATGTCCACTTACAGTTTATCGGGGCTTGAGGTCTGTCGATAAACTGTGAGGCATGAATCGCCGATCTATCGCCGCCGCGCTCCCTCCGGTACTGGCAGCCGGTCTTGCACTATGCGCCCAGCAGGTCCAGTTATCGGATCAGCAGCTGCGCGCGCACGTGAAGTATCTGTCGAGCGACGAATTGGAAGGCCGTGGCGTAGGCACGCATGGCGAGAAACTGGCTACCGAGTACATCGCAGCTCAGTTGAAATCGGAAGGCGTAGCACCGGGAGGCGACAACGGCACCTATTTTCAGCGCGTGCCGCTGGTTGGATCGACAACGCTGGCGAAGGCGACGCTCACGATCGCGGGACAAGGGAAGAACATGCCGCTGTCATTCGTCAAAGATTGGGTGGGGACTGCATTCTCACAAGAGGCCGAAAACGATTTCGATGCGGAGGTGGTGTTCGTCGGGCACGGCATATCGGCGCCGGAATATGGTTGGGACGACTATAAGGGCGTGGATGTAAGAGGAAAAGTGCTTGTCTATTTCACGAATGAGCCGACCTCGAACGACCCCGATTTTTTTGCGGGGCGAGCTCTGACCTACTACGGACGCTGGACTTACAAGTTCGAAGAGGCAACCCGGCGCGGGGCCGTGGCTGCGCTGATTGTTCACACCACTCCTACAGCGGGCTACGGGTGGGGCGTGGTGAGCGGATCGTGGAGCCAGGAACATCCGGAGCTTCTACTCAAGCCTGGCACGCATGGATTGGAATTGGCGGCCTGGCTGACTGCGGATGCGGGCGCAAGGTTGCTGGCATCGACCGGCAAGAGCATACATGAGCTTCTGGCGATGGCCGATCAGAAGTCATTTCGACCAATTCCGTTGGGTGTGCGTGTGAAGGGTCATATACCTGTGAAGCTGCGCCGGATTGAGAGCCGCAATGTGATCGGGCGCGTGGAAGGCGCGGACCCAAGGCTGAAATCTGAAGCAGTGCTCTTCACCGCGCACTGGGATCACCTGGGCATTGGAGTTCCTGTGAACGGCGACAAAATTTACAACGGGGCGGTGGATAATGCGACAGGATGCGCGATGGTGCTCGAGACCGCGCGGGCCTGGGCGGGGTTGCCGGAAAAGCCGAAGCGTAGCGCTTTGTTCCTCTTTGTGACCGCGGAGGAATCGGGGCTGCTCGGTTCGGAATACTATGGCGAGCATCCGAAGACGCCGGCGGGGCAAACGGCGGCGGATATCAACTTTGACGCTTTCTACCCTTTCGGCAAGACGCGAGACGTTTCCGTCACGGGTTCGGAGCGAACCACGCTGTGGCCCATTATCGAGCGCGATGCCGAGCGGCTGGATTTGAAGATCGAGCCCGACGCTCAACCGGAACAAGGCCACTACTATCGTTCCGATCACTTTTCGCTGGCGCGCGTCGGGATTCCTTCTTTTTCGGTCTCGCAAGGAACCGATTACATCGGCAAGCCCGCCGATTTCGGCAAAACCGTTTTCGAAGAATACAATACCAAGCATTATCACCAGCCGTCGGATGAATATCGGGAAACTTGGGATTTCGCCGGCATCAAACAAATGGCGGAGTTCGGGATGACGCTCGGAATCGACTTCGCGAATGTGGCTGAGCTTCCGACGTGGAATCCAGGAGACGAGTTTCTGAACGCCCGGCAGCGGAGCGGCGTTCACTCCGGCCAGTAAGATACCCGGCCGTCGTATCGCACCGCGGGCTGTAGGCCTTCTACATGCCTCGTAGCAGACTGTCTACAGCCTATGCCGGAGCCCGACTATCAGAACCGCATCGAACTTCTGCAGGGGACGCTCGATGTTGATTCTGCAAACCTTGCCAGGGGGCCGCAGCACTGCTACGGAGTCTCGAATGCAATTCGCGCAAATTCGGGCGACCTGTTGCGGGTGGAAACGGGTTCACTTTTTCCGGCGCTGCACAGGCTGGCGCGAAAGGGGTGGATAAAGGCGGAGTGGAACCAGAGCGAGGCCGACGGCGGGCTAGGTTTTACCGGCTGACTACAACGGGCAAGCGGCGACTGCTTTCGGAGCGCAGCCGATGGGATCAACGGTAAACGCAATCGCCCGAGTTCTCAATCAAGCACCGGTTGAGGAGCGGTGAGATGAACATCCCTTTTTTGAACCGGCGGCGCGATCGCGAGCTGTAACGAACCTGCAGCTTGCGCGCGCAGCGGCGCGTGGGCGCGAGATGAGTCTGCGGCTTGCGCTGGGCGCGGGCCGGGCGAGGATCATTCGTCAATTGTTGACAGAGAGCCTGGTAATTTCGATTGCGGGAGCGGCGCTGGGGTTTGATATGCAGCATTGTGGGCCACGCGACTGTTCTTGCAAGTGATGGCCGGTGGAACGCAAATGGGGTTGTCGGTACGACTGGATGCGAGGGTGTGATGCTTCACGGCTGCCGTGGCGATTGTTGCGGGGCTGCTGATCGGGCTTGGGCCCGCTGTGCAGGCCTCGCGGGCGGACTTGATCTCCGTCTCAAAACCAGCAAAGTGGATAACCAGAGAACTTTCACGCGCAGTTTCGGCAAGATGTTGATTGTTTCGCAGATGGTGTTTTCGCTGGTTCTGCTGGTGACGGCCGTGCTTTTCATTCGCACTCTGCGCAACTTAGAGCGAGCCGACACGGGTTATTCGCGGAACGGGTTGCTGCTGGCGCAGGTGGACTTCAAAGCCGCGGGTTATGACGACTATAGAGTGGATCAACTGACGCGACGGTTGCTGGAAGGTGTTCAAGCCCTCCCTGGGGTGGAAACGGCAAGCTTTTCCGACAACGGTCTCTTCAGCGGCACGGACTCGGAGGCCAACGACGAGATCGAAGGGTTTGGGCCGCGCACGCCGGAAGACAAAGTGAATCGCTACGACCGGGTCGGACCGAACTATTTCTACACGATCGGCGCTCGTATGATCCTGGGCCGGGGCATCGGGCCCCAAGATAGCGAGAACGCCCTTAAAGTGGCGATGATCAATGAAAAGATGGCGCAGTTTTACTTTAGGCATGAGAATCCAATCGGGCGTCACATTTTCGATAGCGACGACCCATCGGGAAAGGATCGTATAGCCATACCGTTCGTTGGCGTGGTGAGGGACTTGAAGCAGAACAACCTGAAGGAGCCGCCGCCACGGCGCTTCTATCTGGCGCTTCTGCAGCACAGAGCGACCGATCCTATCGATTCACTGAGCGTCGAGATACGGACGCGCGCGCCTTCCTCGCCGCTCGCTAATGCAGTGCGGCGCGCGATCAAGAATGTTGATCCGAAGCTGCCGGTCGATTTGAAAAGCGCCGACGATCTGATTGCGGACGAAGTAAGCCAGGAGAAGGGGTGGCGCAGCTCTCGGGCTTTTTCGGCGCACTCGCAGTGTTGCTGGCGAGCATCGGTCTGTATGGGGTAATGTCCTACCTGATGGCGAGACGGACTATGGAGATTGGAATTCGCATGGCGCTAGGGGCGCGGCGGCCGGCAGTAATGGAAGATGGTGATGCGCGAGACATTCCGGCTGGGTTCTGGTCGGGCTAGCGGTGGGACTGGCGGGATCGTGGGGGATCGCGAGAGTCGTGTCGAAGAGCCTGTTCGGGCTATCGCCGTTCGATCCGGTCAGCACAGGTGGAGCGGCCACAGTTGTCGCGCTTGCGGCCACTATCGCGACTTACTTGCCGGCGCGCCGGGCGGCACGTGTCGATCCGATGGCGGCCCTGCGGAACGAGGAGACGTGGAGCCACCCGCCGGGATCGAACCGGCGACCTACGGTTTACGAAACCGTCGCTCTACCAACTGAGCTAGGGTGGCTTTCGACGCCTTCAGTTTAGCTTACGAGCCGCGCGCGAGGCTGCATTATGAGATTCAAATTGGAGCCCCGCCACCCTCCGGTTCTCGGCTGCTCCAGGATGCCGAATCGAGCTTGCACGGTATTGTAATGATTAGTGGATTTGTACGTCGCCAGTCAGGGCTCCGCGGTTGACTGCCTCCAGGTCGTCCGCCAGTAGCCGAACATCGGAACCGTTCGAGTCACGATGGCATCCAGTTCCAAGGCGTCCCTTGCGAAGGTAGTCGTCGCCACAACAGTCGCGCTCTCGTTTATCAGCTATTGGCGAGGCGCGGCCATTGTGCTGAGCGATCTGGCCTCGTCCATGTTCTACGCCGGAGGCATAGCAGAGCAGGCTATCGGCAAATCGGCAGCCTGGTATGTGCTGGCGGTCATGATCTTCAGCTTCGCGGTGCGCGCGGTCTACACCGAAAGCTGCGGGATGTTTGTGCGCGGCGGCGTATACGTCGTTGTACGAGACAGCATGGGCCCATTCGTCGCGCGGCTGTCGGTATCCTCGCTAGTCTTCGATTACATCTTGACCGGACCGATCAGCTGCGTCAGCGCGGGGCAGTACCTGGGCCGGCTGATCAATGAGCTGTTCGGGTTCGCTCACCAGAAAATGCAGATCGATCCCAACACATTCGCGGCATTTTTCGGCGTAGTAGTAACACTTTACTTCTGGCGCAGCAATATTCGCGGCATTCACGAATCTAGCAGCGCGGCGCTGCGCATCATGCAAATTACGACGGTGATGGTGGCCGCACTGCTCATCTGGTGTCCGCTGACTATCGCGCTCCAAGGCAAATGGCAACTGCCGGCGTCGCCGTCGCCCAGCCACTTGGATTTAGATCGCGAATCTCTTGGATGGTTCAGCGGAACTTTTTGGCCGACGATTCCTATTGTGGCGGTCATCGTCGCTTTCGGACACTCGCTGCTTTCGATGAGCGGCTTTGAGACGCTCGCGCAGGTGTATCGAGAAATCGCCTCGCCGAAATTGAAGAATCTAAAGATCACGGGCAATATCGTATGCCTATACGCGATCTTTTCGACGGGCCTGATTACGTTGTTTGCGGCCATAATCATCCCCGATTCGGAGCGCAAGAATTACGTCGACAACCTGATAGGCGGCTTGGCGATGAACCTTGCCGGTCCTACACTGCTAAGACTTTGCTTTCACGCTTTCGTAGTGATGGTGGGCGTGTTGATATTGTCGGGGGCCGTTAACACCTCGCTGATCGGAGCCAATGGCGTCCTGAATCGCGTGGCCGAAGACGGAGTGCTGCTCGAAGAGTTTCGCGCGCCGCATCGCAAGTTCGGCACGACATATCGCATCATCAACCTGATCACGCTTCTTCAGATTCTGACGATCGTGCTCAGCCGGGGAGACGTTTATCTGCTGGGCGAAGCGTATGCGTTCGGCGTGGTCTGGAGTTTCGCGCTGAAGGCGCTAGGGGTTCTGGTGCTGCGGTTCCAACGGGCGGACCAGGAATATAAGGTCCCCTTGAATGTTCGTATAGGGCGGCAAGAGATCCCCGTCGGGCTGGCGGCGACAACGCTGATCCTGCTTGTGACTGCGATCGTGAACCTCTTTTCGAAAAAGTACGCGACTATTTATGGCGTCGGGTTCACGGTGGGTTTTTTCCTGATCTTTACGATCTCGGAACGCGTGAATATTCGTCGCCACCGGGCGCGGCAGCGGCAATCGCTCGAAGAATTCAACTTGGAGCAGCAACCACGGCTGGATGCGGCGGCGGTTCACGCCCGCCCCGGGTGCGTACTGGTGGCGGTGCGCAATCCGGAGAATATGTCGCACCTTCGGCGCACGCTTCAGCGTACGGATCTGCGCAGAAATGACATCGTGGTGATGACGGTCCGGCTGCTAGCGCCGGACAGCGAATACGAGCTGAATCAAGATCAACTTTTCGGCGCCGACGAGAAACGTCTGTTCAGCGCGGTGGTCACCATGGCGGAAAAGGAAGGCAAGCCGGTGGAGTTGCTGGTGGTTCCTGGCACGGACCCATTCGAGGCCCTGGTGCAGACGGCAACGCAGCTGAAAGTTTCGCGATTGGTGACAGGCGTATCGCCGCGGATGAGTTCGGCCGAATTGGCTCGTCGGATTGGTTTGGCGTGGGAGAGCTTGGCCGAGCCGAGACATCCGTTCTCGCTCGAGATCATCACGCCGGACCGGCCTCCGAGCTATGTAAATCTGGGCCCGCACCCACCGCGCCTGTGGCCGGAGGACGTAGCCAAGCTCCACAACCTGTGGCTGAAGCTCAGCGCGGAGGACGCTATAGGATCGAAACTTCATCATCGTGACGTAGTGGGATTGGCTTTGAGACGGCTGGAGCAGGACCTGGAAGGGTCGGAGAGAGGCGAGCTGATTCAAAAGTTGAACCAGGAGATGCGCAATGATTAGCCAATGGCGCACAAAGCGGACCCAGCGCCCTTTCTGCCCGGTTATCCTTCGGCGAAGAAGGATTCGACTTCGGCTGAGTTTCTGAAGTCGACTTCGGCAGCATGCAGGAGCTGAGTGGCTTCTTCCTCGCTTTGCGCGGTGGCGATCAGAATGTCAGCAATCGCATCCACCGCGCAGGCATAGCAGTCTTCGCCGCTCAAGGGCCGGTATTTCTTGGTTGTCTCTTGTCCGCGGCGCTTGCGCTGCTCAAGTGATGACTTCGCCATAAATGCACCGCTTCGACTCCTACGATACCTCAACCGGCGGTGAACGCCGCGAAAGAATAGTTTCTTCGAGCAGGGCGATCAGAAAGATTTCAACGAGGTTTGCCCCAAACTCGAAGGGACCCGCCACCTGGGTTCCATGCGGTGAAGTGTAGTCCGAAGCCGGCAGGCAGGGCAAGGGCGGCAAAATAGGGGAAATTGAGAGCGGCTTGAGCGACGACGCGACTGGAGAAGCAGAATTCATAACCGAGCGCGGGAACGGGACGCACAAACACCCAACATCAGGCGGCGACACCCGTCACGAACAAGCGGCCTATGAAATTCGAGATTCACTGGGACGTTCCAGATGCCTTTCCAGTACCTGGACAGCACGACGCCGATCAAGATAGCAGCGACGCAGGCATCCTGGATGGTGAGAGCGTGGGGTTGTCTGACGGGGAACGCCGAGTAGATGACAAGGAGGGCAGCGGCCATCGCTACAAACTAGGCGAACCCGAGCCATTTGAAATCTGCCGCCGCGTAGATCAGATGGAGAATACCACAGGGCGATAAGTCAGGGGGCTTTTGCGAGCCGGCCCGCCAGCAGCTTTGCCGACCGGGAACGCATCTCGGGAAGGCGGGCGCCAGGGCGATGCCAAGAGAGAGCAGAACACAGGAAAATCCCTACCCGATATGTACCGGGAGGGCATATCGGCGAACATAAGAAAAGCGCCAAGATCGCAAAAGAGTATTCCTCGCGAGCTAAGCGTTGTGGCAAACCGCAGCAAATCGGCTCCGGCCCGTGAAGAGGCTGCGGGCGTTATCGGGGCTGCTGGCAGGGGTAGGCCAATCGCTGCGCATTCTTTTCCGGAACAAAGCTTCCAATCTGAAACGCGCGATGGTGCTCAATTGCACCAAGACAAATCTGAGGGTTGGCGCCCGGTGAAGGACTTGTTGCAGGTTAGCGGCACGCACGCACTGTGGCCTTTCAGTTGCTCTGGTTTGAGCTATATGCTCGATGCGGTCTCGCAACAGCTTGAAAGATATATGGACCTAGTGGCCGAGCGGCAAAAACTTGTCGCCGCCAATATCGCAAACGCCGATACACCGGGTTATCGCACGCGCGACATCGATTTTCAATTCGAATTCGAAAGCGTGGCGGCTGGCGAGAAACCGTCGGTGGTGGAAGTTAAGAATCTGCCTGTCAAGAACGACGGGAACGACGTAAGTATTGATCGCGAATCGCGATTGCTCTCCGAAAACGATCTGCGGTTCCGACTTGCTGCGGCATTCTTGAAGGGAAACTTTGCGCAAATAAAAAGCGCCATTGAGGGCGCAGGAGACAAATCGTGAGCCTTTTTTCTTCAATTGCCGTGAGCGCGTCAGGAATGGCTGCGGAGCGTACGCGAGCTGAACTGCTAGTGGAAAACATGGCCAACTCGGAGACGACGCGCACCCCGGATGGAGGCCCTTACCGGCGGAAAGACGCTGTTTTCTCCAGCCAACAAGTGACGACGCCGTTTTCAGCTATGTTTCAAACCGAAATGGACGCTACGGCAACCGGCGTCGCTGTGTCGGATATCGTCATCGATCAGCGAGATCCCGAGAAGCGTTACATGCCCGGGCATCCGGATGCGGACAAAGACGGATACGTTTCGCTCCCCCGCATAAATCCCGAAGAAGACATGGTGGATCTGGTTGATACCAGCAGAAACTACGAAGCGAATGTGTCGGCCATATCCGCGGTTAAGGACATGATCCAGCGTTCCATCGATTTGTTGAGTTGAGGAGCGGATTGAGAGAATTACAAACTGCTGATGACCAACTTATAGGCTTAGTGCGCCCCTGAGCAACGCAAGTGACCCAGAACTATAAATGAAAGAAGGCAAGACTTGGCACCGATCGTACCTGTCCAGCTCGCAAACCCGGCAGTAATTCAACCTGCAACGTCACCATTGACCTCCTCCAATCCGCAGTCCGGGTCGGTCTTCCAAGGAATGTTCAGTGACGCTGTGAATACAGTGGAGAATTTTCAATCGCAAGCCGGAAAGGCAATCCAAGACTTCCTTTCAGGGGCTAGCGAGGACGTGCATACCCCGGTAATTGCGGCCCAACAGGCAAACTTGTCTTTTCAGCTTTTTATGCAAGTCCGCAACAAAGTAGTTTCAGCTTACCAGTCGATTATGGGCATGCAGCTTTGACCGCATAGTCGATAACCTGAGCCATTTGAAAAGGAAATCGTCTCTGAGATCAGTGTGAGCCGCAGGCATGGAGCAACTACGAAAATTCGTCGATAGTCTGAGTATTCGCCAGCGGCTCACCGTCCTCGCATCGGCCATTTTGGTGGTTCTTGCACTAGTTGCCCTTATCCACTGGGGCCGCGAGAGGGATTATAAGCCGCTCTATTCGAACCTCTCGGCGGAGGACGCAGGCGCGGTGCTGGCCAAACTCCGCGAGAGTGGTACTGAGTATCGCGTGCGCGATGCCGATTCGACCATTCTGGTCCCTTCCGAGCGCATCGCGGAGCTTCGCCTTCAAATGGCCACGTCGGGAATTCCAAAGACCGGGCGGATCGGATATGAACTCTTCGACAAAACGAATCTCGGCATAACAGATTTCACCGAACAGGTGAATTATCACCGCGCGATCGAAGGCGAATTGGAACGCTCAGTGATGGCGATCTCGGGAGTGGAGCAGGCGCGCGTCCATGTCACTTTTCCAAAAGACTCGGCATTCACAGAAGACCGGCAACCGGCCAAAGCAAGCGTGATGGTGAAACTAAAACCCGGGTTAAAGCTTTCACAATCGAACGCTGTCGCGATTACGCAGCTTGTTTCGAGCGCGGTGGAGGGTCTCGGGCCGGAGGCGGTTTCCGTCATGGACATGCACGCAAACCTGCTGCTGCGTCCCAAGAAACCGGGCGATGGAAGCGAGCCCTCGGAGGATCTGCTGCAGTACAGGAGCGCCATGGAACACGAAACGCTCGCCAAGATCAATTCGGTACTCGATCCTCTGCTCGGCTCGGACAAGTATCGGGCCAGCGTGGATATGGATTGCGACCTGACGAGTGGGGAACAAAGCGAGGAGCTATTTGATCCGTCGCACTCGGTGATTACGACATCGCAGCGCAGCGAGGAAGGATCCTTAGCGCGCGAGAGCTCGGGAGTACCAGGCACGCAATCCAATCTGCCCCGGCCAGTTCCGAGACCAGCGGGGCAGACCGGCGGCGTGGCGCGACGGAGCGAAAACATGGCTTATGAAACAAGCCGGACGGTACGCCGGCTGAAGCTCCCTCAAGGTATCTTGCGCCGCATGTCCATCTCAGTGCTCGTGGATCAGAATGTCCGGTGGGAGATAACGGGTAAAGGCACAGCAGCCCACATGCAGCGCGTTATTGAAGCGCCCTCGGCCGAACGCATGAAGGCTATTCAATCCGTTGTTGCCGCGGCCACCGGCTACAACTCCGCGCGAGGCGATCAGCTAACGGTTGAGACTCTCCCATTCGAAGCCACCCTGACCGCCGAACCACCGGCCTCATTGTCGCCGTCAGGCCAGAGCCGGCCGAAGCCCACGCCGAAGATTCCGGCCTATGCGATCGCGGGTATTGTGGCCGGGATTCTAGCACTGGGTGTTATCGCATTCTTTTTCTATCGTAGACGTCGAAAGGCTCCGATCCAAGCCGCGAGTATCGCTCCTGGAATTGCCGCGGCCTCATCGGCGAGGCAAGCGCTTACGGAGCTTGAACCAAATATCGCCCCCGAGACATCGCTCGGGCCGCCGGGGGACGTATTCAGACTCGCTCCAATCATGACAACAAAATCCCAAGTTTTAACCAAACAGGTCGGCGAGGAGGCAAACAAGGATCCCGCAGCGCTTGCGAGAGTTCTTCGCAGTTGGCTGAATGAGAGCGCAAAGGGGTAATCGGGACACAGTCGTATGAGTATGTCCGTAACACCTTCAGGACCGTCGGCCGCCGCAGCGCGGATTATTCCGCAGTTGAGCGGCGCTCAAAAAGCTGCCATCCTCATGGTGATTCTGGGTGAGGAGACGAGCGCCGTTCTGTTCCGGCAACTCGACGACGAAGAGGTCCAACGTATCGGGCGAGAAATAGCGGCAATCCCGTCCATAACAAGCGAGATTGCCGAGGAGGTTCTCGCCGAGTTCTACCAAATGATTGTCGCGCAGGATTACATTCTGAAAGGCGGTCTGGAATACGCGCGAAAAGTGTTGGAGAGTGCATTCGGAGCAGATCGCGCCAAGCGGCTCCTTGATCGTCTGAGTCTTTCGTTATCGACGGACTCAAGCCATTTCGACGCACTGCAACGGGCCGACCCTCAACAGCTTGCGACTTTTATTCACAACGAACACCCACAAACCGTCGCGCTGGTGCTGTCGCACCTCGGGGGGGCGCAGGCTGCGCGTCTACTTCGGTCGCTTCCAGCGGAGATGCGGGCCGAGGTCGCAGTGCGAATGGCGAGTCTCGACCAAATCTCCCCGGAAATCATTGCGCGAATATCGGCGATCGTAGGACAGAAGCTTAAGGCTGTCGGAGATTTGAACCGGCAGGACTATGGCGGGGTGCGAGCGTTGGCCGAAGTCTTCAACCGTCTTGAGCAGGGCGAGAGCAAAGAAATCCTGGAGACAATTGAGAATTCAAATCCAGCGCTGGTGGAGACCATCCGTCACTTCATGTTCGTCTTCGAAGACCTTCTGAAGGTGGATTCGGTGGGAATGCGGGAGTTGCTCGCGCGAGTTGATCGCAAGGTACTTACCATCGCGCTGAAAGGCACAAGCGAGAGGTTGAAGAATCATTTCCTGCAGGTCATGTCCCAGCGCGGGGCGGAAATGTTGCTCGAAGATATGGAGGCTTTGGGATCGGTAAAGATGCGAGAGGTAGAGGCTGCGCAGCAGCAGATTGTAGCCGCAGTCCGGCTCTTGGAATCCGAAGGAGTGGTCAACCTAAAGGACTCCGGGGCTGAGCAGTACGTCAGCTAATACCTTATATGTTGGCCAAGGTCATTCGCCGTCCCGCTGAGCCACTCACTCCCATCGAGTGGCCGCCCGCTGGCGGGCGCGCGGAAGGCAAACCAGCAATCGAGAGCGAGCCGGCCGAACTTGCGCAATTGAAATCCGAGGTGGCCTCGCTACAGGCAAAATTGCAGTCTTCGCGAGCGGACGTCGAACGCCGCATTGAAGAAGCACTGGCCTCAGGCCGCCGCGATGGAGACGAATCGGCTCGACAGCATTTCGAAAGGCAACTTGACAGCGAACGTTCCAAGCTGCGGGAAATGATGCGGGATGTCGCTGCAGCCGGCCCAAAACTGCGCAGAGAAACCGAGGAAGACCTGGTTCGCCTGTCAGTTGCGATTTCCCGGCGCATACTTCACCGTGAGCTTACGGTCGATCCGGAAGCTTTGTCGGGCTTGGTAAAGGCCGCTTTTGACCGCCTGGATCAGCGCGAAATACATCAAGTTCGCACCGATCCGCAAAGTGTCACGACTGTACGCAAACTCGTGGAGGGCTTGGATCTGCCGCGTGCGGTTAAAGTGATTTCCGACGCCGCTCTAGGTGGGGGGTCCCTGCTCATCGAAACAACCCGTGGGCAGCTTGATGCGTCTATCGAGACACAGCTCAATGAAATTCAGCGCGGGTTCATTGATATCGTTCGCCACTCTTGAGAGTTGAACCCTGTGACAGCACTAAAACTAGATCCGTATTTCACATTTCTCGAACGCATGGATCCTTTTCTGTTGGCGGGGCACGTGACGGAAATGGTAGGTCTGCTAATCGAATCGCAAGGGCCAGCCGCAGCGGCGGGCGATTTCTGCGAGATCCATACCGCAGCCGGACAACGAATTCGAGTCCAGGTAATAGGTTTCCGCAATGGCAAGGTGCTTTCGATGCCGCTCGAAGAGACGGGAGGAATCCAACTCGGGGACGCCATTGTAGGCCGTAGCGCCGAGGGGATGGTGCATGTCGGTCCGGCAATGCTGGGGCGTGTATTGGACGGGTTTGGGCGTCCCATCGACGGCCGCGGCCCTATCGCGGGTCAAGCTCAATATCAGCTCATGGCCAGACCGCCGGGGCCACTAGAACGCCAAAACATTCAGGACCGTTTAGCCGTAGGGATTCGCGCAATCGATAGCCTGCTGCCCTGCGGAAAGGGCCAGCGCATTGGGATTTTTGGCGGTAGTGGCGTTGGCAAGAGCACCCTACTCGGCGCCATGGCGCGGCACAGTTCGGCCGCGGTGAACGTCATCGCACTAATCGGCGAACGTAATCGCGAAGTCCGCGAATTTCTGGAGCACGAACTGAGCCCCGAAGGGCTCGCGCGCTCGGTGGTGGTAGTGGCGACGTCCGATCAACCCGCCCCACTGCGCATCCGCGCCGCTTTTGTAGCGCTCGCCATTTCGGAGTACTTCCGTGATCAAGCGGAGGACGTGTTGCTTGTGATGGATTCCGTTACTCGGCTTGCGATGGCGCAACGCGAGATTGGCCTGGCGGCCGGCGAACCACCCAGTCAGAAGGGCTACACGCCATCAGTTTTTGCGCTATTGCCAAAGATCTTTGAACGGGCGGGGCGGTTCGAGCGCGGATCGATTACCGGGTTCTTTACTGTGCTGGTAGAGGGAGACGATTTTAATGAGCCGATATGCGACGCGGTACGCGCGATTCTCGACGGCCATATCCAACTTTCGCGTACGCTCGCGGCCGCCGGGCATTACCCGGCTATCGATGTGATCCATTCGGTCAGCCGGTTGGCCTCGCGCATCTCGACTCGCGAGGAGCAGGAAGCGGCACGCCGGCTGAAGGAGGCGCTTGCCGCGTTAGATCGCTCTCAGGACCTTATCAATCTAGGCGCTTATGTCTCCGGATCTAATCCGGGCCTGGATTCCGCGATCCGCCAGCGGGCGAGCATCGAGCAATTCCTGCGGCAGGACGCCGGTAATCCCGCACCCCTCGATCAGACGCTGAAAGGTTTGGGCGAACTAGCCGCTTCAATCGCAACCTAATCCTATCGAAAGAGCAGAAACCTTTGAAACGATTTCAATTTCAGCTTCAACGCGTCTTGGACCTTCGCCGCCAGCAAGCGGAAGTCGAGCGGGCCAATCTTCGCAACCTGCAGACTGCCATCGAACGCCTGGAACAGGAGACTCGTTCGCTTGCGATGCAGCTCGCCGATGCACGCGCTCATGTGCGTCACGCGCCTTCATCGGCAGGCGAAGACTATATTGCCTTGTCCTTTTTCGAAGCGCATCTAAAGCGGCGGGGGGCGACAATCGAAAAGCGCCGGCAGCAGATTCATCGGCAGATTGCGGAACAGCGGGTTCACCTGATTGAGGCGGAGCGCAAATTGAAGCTGCTCGAGAAGCTGGAAACCCGACGCCGCTCCGAGTGGGCGGCGGACCACGATAAGGAACTGGAAACGCTAGGAGCCGAATCCCATCTGGCGCGCCTGCATTCGAATCACCGGCGCAGTACGGCTTAGAGCCAGACTCTACGCGGACGTATCGTGGATGTAGGTGCTGATCCTCGCTTCTGCCTCGCCCCGCCGCCATGAACTTCTGTTAGCGGCAGGCATTCCGCATATTGTTCGTCCAGCGCACATCCCCGAACACCGCTTGCCTGGCGAGGGCGCCTTGGATTTTGTGCGCCGCATCGCAGAAAGGAAGGCTCGGAGGGCCTCTAGGGAGGCCGCCGATATCGTTCTCGGAGCGGATACGATAATTTGCTTCGAGAACGAGATGCTGGGGAAACCGGAGTCGGAGCCTGACGCCCGCCGCATGTTACGGCTGCTCTCGGGCCGGGATCACTGGGTACACACCGGTATCTGCGTTTTGTCGAGAGATCGGTGCATTATCGATGTCTCCAGTACCAAGGTCTCCTTTGCGGACCTGACAGATGATGAGATCGAGGAGTACACTCGAAGCGCGGAGCCATACGATAAAGCCGGCGCCTATGCCATTCAGGGCCGCGCATCGAAATTCGTCCGCTTTATTGAAGGCTGTTATCACAACGTAGTCGGATTGCCTGTTTCGCTCGTCTATGGTCATTTGAAGGGCTTATGAAGCAGCTTGTAGCACCCGGGTTCGCCATTTGTCTGGGATTAGCGGCGCTGCGGTGTTTTCCGGTCTCGGCTCATCCGCAAGCTTCGAATTGGCGCGATGAGGGCGTGATTTACCTAGACCACTCGGTAAACGCGCAACTTCACCCGGTGCCTATACACGCGGTACACCTGGGCGACGGTTTCTGGGCCCAGCGCCGACGCGTTACAACGGAGCGCAGCTTGCCCACCATGCTCCAGCTGCTAGAAGAACACGGAGTGGTGGACAATTTTCGGCGCCTCGCGGGACACCCGGAGCTTGTCCGAAAGGGTCCTTTGTACACGGATTCCGACCTATACAAGTGGATGGAAGCGGCCGCGTGGGCAGTGGCTTCGAACGAACCGGCGGACGCCGATAAGCAGAAGCTGCACGGCGAGATAGAGACATTGATTCCCATAATTTCTGCTGCGCAGGAGCCATCGGGCTACCTCAACACCTACTTCGTGGGCGAAAAGGCGCGGCTTCGTTTCACCGACCTTCCGCACTCACACGAAGATTATTGCCTGGGCCACTTACTACAGGCGGGTATCGCTTACTACCGCGCGACAGGTGACCGAGCGCTGCTGAGCATCGGCGAGCGTTTCGCCGACTATATCGTTGAAAATTTCGGACCCGCGAAGAGGCCGTTCGTCACTGGCCACCCGGAACTCGAGATGGCTCTGGTGGAACTGTACCGGACGACAGGCGAAGCTAAATATCTGGAGTTCGCGCGTTATCTATTCAGCGGGGTGGAACGTGACCGGCTTAAGCTCAAGGATTCGGACATACGCTACATGTTCAGCGGCAGGCCGTTTACTTCGCATACGGAACTTGAAGGCCATGCGGTTCGAGCACTTTATGCCGTTTCGGGGGCTACCGATTATTTTACGGAGACCGGCGATCCGGCCTACAAGAAAACGCTTGATCTGCTCTGGACCGACTTGACGATGCGCAAGATGTATATCACGGGAGGCGTGGGCGCGCGGGTGGCGGGCGAGAGCTTCGGAGATGCTTATGAACTGCCGAGTGAGCAGGCGTATGCCGAAACATGCGCCGCGGTTGCCAATGTGATGTGGAATTTCCGTCTGCTTTCGCTGACCGGCGATGCTCGTTATGCGGATGTCCTGGAGCGTGCGCTATACAACGGCGTGAACTCAGGAATGTCGCTTTCCGGAACTCTGTATTGTTACCGGAATCCTCTGGCGTCCGCCGCAGAGAAGCTGCGGAATCCATGGTATGACACCGATTGCTGCCCGCCTAATGTCGAACGGCTGTTCGAGTCCTTGCCTGGGTATTTCTACGCGATGAGCCGGGACGGCGTGTACGTGAATCTCTACCAAAATTCGGCGTTGGACTGGCGGCTGGAAAATGGAGTGGGATTGAAGCTGGCGCAAGCGACCAACTATCCCTGGAGCGGCGACGTTACGCTGACGGTTTCTCCCCAGCGCCGTTCGGACTTTACGCTTTATCTCCGTTGGCCTTCGTGGGCGGCGACAGCCGAGATACAAGTGAATCATCAATCGTTCGCTCCGGCCGATTCAAAGCGCGGATCTTACCTGGCTATTTCCCGAACGTGGAGTCCGGGAGACCTCGTGACGCTTTCACTCGGGTTGCAATCCGTCCCGACGGTCGCGAACCCCCGAGTTGCGGACCTATATGGCCGGGTCGCCATGCAGCGGGGACCGCTGATTTATACGCTCGAGCAGATGGATCAAAGCGGGGCGGCACTCGGAGATATTTTTGTCCGGCCAAACGCACAAGTGGTGGTTGATTTTCGAAAAGACTTGCTTGGAGGCGTGGTGGTCCTAAAGGTTCCCGGGCTCACAGCCGAAAAATCTCTAGGAGATGAACCGTTGTATCAGCCGCTAACCACCGCCACGAACCGGATCAAGCGTCCGGTGACGCTAACTTTTATTCCGTATTACGCCATTGGTAACCGAGAGCCGACGCCGATGGAGGTTTGGGTACCGATCTCCCGGTTCGACAACGGAACGAGTTCGGCTTCAACGGGTAGCGCAGGGGGGACGGGCAATTCCTCAATGAGCGCGTCACCGGCTAAGATGAGCCGGCGCTCCGAGAACCGGTAAGTGGGAACGAGTCGCCAAGAAAGATGAAAGTGTGCAAGACTGAGGATATCGGCTCTAGGCCAGATTCGCATAAACCCATGAGCTACATTATGTTCCAAGGAAGATTTTTTCGTTTGGCGGCGGTCCTTTGCTTATCGGTGGGGATCTCGGCGCGAGCGCAAGATGGATCACAACAGACACCGGCAAACCCTCCCAATAATTCAGAACAGACGGAGCCTGCACCAAATCCGGTTCCGGCACCTTCTCAGCCGGAAGCCAAGCCGACCGAACCGGCTCAAACAAATCCGGGAGCGCCTGTGGACTCTAACTCCTATAAGGTTGGCGCGGCCGATGTGCTTTACGTACGGGTGTGGAACGAGCAGCAGTTTTCGGGCCCCGTTTCGGTGCAAGATAATGGCCACATTACACTACCACTGGTTGGCGACTTGGCAGTCGGCGACAAGACGCCAAACGAGATTCAGCAGATCATAGCGAAGGCCCTGACTAGGTTTGTTGTGAAGCCGCTCGTGACCGTTACGGTCCAAGCGGTCGAAAGCAAGAAGTACTACATGGATGGAATGGTCGCCCGCCCGGGCGAATATATGCTGATTACGCCCACTACGGTTTTTCAGGCAATTAGCAAAGCTAATGGTTTACAGGAATTTGCGAACCCTAAAAAGATCTATGTGCTCCGAGGAACTCAGCGGATCCCTTTTAACTATAAGGAAGTGATTCACGGCAAGAATATGGCCCAAGACGTTCAGCTTCAGCCCGGCGATCACGTTGTTGTTCCGTAAGAAGGTAAATACACGATCCTATGCTTGAAAGGCTTTCCGTTCCTCGCCGTCCCTTTGATTTTGAAGACTACGTGGACATTCTCCGACGGAATATTCGTTGGATCATTGCTCCGGTCTTTGCCGGATTGGTGATTTCGACAGTGGTTGCGTTCGTGATGGAAGACACTTTCGTCTCGACCGCGCTTATTCGCATCGTTCCGCAACAGATTTCTCCCGAATTGGTTCAGAACGTCAGCTCACAAGACGTCGCCGATCGCATTAACGGGATGGCGCAGAGCATATTGAGCCGCAATACTCTAACGACGCTAATAACGTCTCATGGTCTTTACAAGAAAGAAATAGCCAGCGAGCCGATGGAAGACGTCATTAACAAGATGCGAACGGCAATCGTGATTCGCCCAACGGCCGGGGTGGCCATGTCGGGGAAGAGTTTACCCGCAATGCAGGTTTCGTTCTCCTACCGAGATCGATATTTGGCGAAAGCGGTTTGCGACGACTTGGTTTCGCGCTTTATGGGCCAGAGCACGCAAGACACACTAGATACCCAGCTTCAGGCGAATCAGTTTTTGAATGACGAGTTCGACAGCGCAAAGCGGGATCTGGACGCGCTAGAACAGAAGCTGAGCGAATATAGACAGAAAAATGCCGGACGTCTCCCTGAGGAGATGCAGACCAACATTTCCGAGATGAATGCATTGGATGGCCGTTTGAGCGCTTTGACCGATCAAGCGAGTCGAAACGCAGAGCGGCGCATGATGCTCGAATCCGAATTGCACATCGCCAAGGACCGGCTCGCCTCGATTCGAGCAAGCTCTCCGCAATTAGTTGCGCATAACGAAAAGCTAACCGAATTGGATCACAAGATCGAAACACTTGAGAATAAGATCGCCTCCATGAAGGATCGCTACACAGACGCGTACCCGGAGCTGCAGGACGCACGGGATGAATTAGCGCTCTTGAAGCGTCAGCGCGACGAGGTGGCAAAGGAAGCCCCCCCAAAGACCGATGCAGCGGCTTCCGACAATGCCGGGGTCAGTCGTGAGCGGTTGGAGGCTCAAGCTGCGATTGAACAGATACAAACTCAGATCAAGGCCAACAACCTTGAAGGCCAACAAATCAATAATCAGATCGCATCGGTTAACTCCGCGCTGCGAACGTATCAAGGTCGGGTCGAAGAGGTACCGGCGGGCGAGAAGGAATATGCGGACTTGCTTCGCGACCGCGACCTCGCTAAATCGAGATACGACGAATTAGAAGTGAAGAAGGAAAAGTCCGCCGTGTCGATGGATTTGGAACGTCGCAAGCAAGGCGAGTCGCTTGAAGTATTGGACCAGGCTTCGTTACCGGATACGCCGACAGCTCCCAAACGCCAGCTCATTATACCGATTGGCGCAGTGGTCGGTTTGATGATCGGCTTTGCGTTAGTTGCAGTGCGGGAGGTGAAAGATACATCGTTGAAAAACCTCAAAGATGCTCGCCTTTACACGCAACTTTCTATATTAGGCAGTATCCCGCTGCTCGAAAACGACTTGGTCGTCCAACGGCGCAAGCAAATCATGTGGGTCGGCTGGGCGACAGCAACGCTCGCGGGATTGGCGATCGTTGCCGGGTCGATTGCCCACTACTATCTCAACCAAGGGATCAGCAAATGAGTCGAGTACACGACGCGCTTCGGAAGGCGGCGCAAGAAAATCCTCAAGCGTTCAAACCCTCATCCCAACGTTCGCGAGCTCTTGCAGAGCATAATCCAGCAACGGAAGGCCCAGAGACTGTCGCCCGGGAGGTGAACTCGAAGGAAATAGGCTTGCCGTCCGATGAGGCCGTGCGCCGGACAGAGTCGGCCAACTCTTCTACTACGGGCTTGGTGGACACTGCGGAGTTGGAAGAACTAGATGCGCTGATTCGCAACGCATGCGAGATTCCTTACAACCCCCTTCCTGAAGCTCTGCTGGTGAACCCAACGCAACCGCGCGAAGCCCCGGCAGAAGAGTTTCGGACGCTGCGGACTCGTCTGAACCATCTTCAGACTTTGCAACCGCTACACACATTAGTGGTGACTAGCGCTTCCCCGGCAGAAGGCAAGTCTTTCACGGCGACAAACTTAGCGGTGACGCAATCCCAACTGGCTGATAAGCGCGTTTTGTTGGCAGATTTTGATTTCAGGCGTCCAGCGGTAGACAAGACTTTCCAGATCGACTGTTCGCCGGGCATTACGGATTATTTACAAGGCAAAGCGCGGATCGGCGACATTTTACGCCGCATAGCAGGCACGCAGCTCTATTTGATGACGGCGGGCGAGTCCGTCATGAATCCGCTCGAGCTGCTAAATCTAAAGGAATGCAAAGCGTTGATTCAGGCTTTGCGCGATAACTTCGACTGGGTAATACTCGATAGCCCGCCACTCCTGTTTGCGGCGGACGGAAATCTGCTCGCAACTATGTGCGACGGAACGGTCCTGGTGGTTCGAATCGGCTCGACCACGTTTGATTCCGTGACTCGCGCGCTGCAATCGCTTTGCGAGAATAATGTCCTTGGAATAGTGGTCAATGGAGCGCGGCGCGGCGAGCTTTACAGTAAATACACTTATTATCACGATTACTATTACGCCCCCGACGCCCCGTCTGAGGAAGCTGCTGAAGCGGAAGAGTCCGAGGAGACGCTGGCTCCAGCCGCAAAATAGCACTAGCAGGCATCGAAATTGTCTTTCGCAGCATCGGATAGCTGTGCCGAAAGAGTCCAACACCGCCCAGGTTTTCGACGGTCCGAAAGAAAAGCTTGCCGATACTCTTCCGGGGGTGCACGAGTTGATACGCGCCCGCTGGAGTCCGAGAGCCTTCTCAGACCGCCTTGTTTCAGACGCAGACCTCAAAACGATCTTGGAAGCGGGGCGATGGGCTGCCTCGTCCTTCAACGAACAGCCGTGGCGTTTCATGGTCGCGCGCAAGTCCGACCCGACGGCATTTCAGAAGATTCTTAGCATTCTCGCTCCATTCAATCAGGCCTGGGCAAAGAAGGCTCCGGTCTTATTCATCATGGCCGCAAAGCGGACATTTTCACACAATGGCACGCCGAATCTGTACGCGATTCACGATGCGGGACAGGCACTAGCCCAGGTGTTTCTGCAAGCCACGGCACTCGGCCTTCACGCGCACGGCATGGCAGGATTCGACCGCGACCGAGCGCGCAAGGAACTCGACATCCCGGACGATTACGACCTAGCCGCAGCGGTCGCGCTAGGGTATCTTGGATCGCCAGACGAACTCCCCGAACAGCAGCGCCAGTCGGAAATCGCCAAGCGGACACGGAAGCCGCTGGAGGAGATCGTATTCGGCGCGGATTTCGGGAAATCGCTTCGTCTTTAAGCTGTTCGTTGCGGTCGCTTTCGGTAACGGAAGCCGTCTCGTTGCATCCAACCGTCGCATGAAGCGAACGGCCCTGAGTCTGCTGCCAATTCTTGTTTACCCCTTATCTGCGCAATGGATCGCGGAGAATCCCGTTACCGGAGTAGAAAAACAGCCCGATGGCGTGCTCTTCAAGATGCAGACCGGTATTCTCAAACTGCAGGTCTGCACGGATTCCATCATTCACGTTATGTATGCGCGCGAGTGGCCGGTTCCGAAGCGGCGGGAGTATGTCGTCACCAAAACCCAGTGGGCGCAAGCAAAGTTCGACTTTCGTGAATCCGAAAGCAGCGTTTCCGTATCAACCGGAAGGCTCACGATCACTGTAGGTCGTAAAGACGGCGCGATCGGCTATGCCGGGCCTGACGGGAAAAATCTTCTGACAGAAGGGCCAAAGCAGTTGACACCGGCCGTCCTCAATCGGGAGCAGACATTCCACGCTGAAGATGTTTTCAAGATCTATGGCTCTGAAGAGGCGTTTTACGGCCTCGGGCAACACCAAGCGGGAGTGTGGAATTATCGAGGCGAGTCGGTCGATCTTTCGCAGGACAACACTAACATCGCCATTCCAATGTTTCTTTCAAGCAAGGGATACGGTATCTTCTGGAACAACACGTCGGCCGGCCGATGGAACAACCGCTTCGTTCATTATTTGTTTCTGGACGCTGATGTCGCGGACGCGGTCGACTATTACTTCTTCTACGGACCGGGCTTCGATAAGCTCATCGCCGATTATCGAGAACTTACAGGCGCGGCGCCGCTATTTGGAAAGTGGGCCTATGGCTTCTGGCAAAGCAAGAACAAGTATGCTTCGCAGGCTCAGTTACTTGAGATCGCGAGGAAATACCGAGAACTTCAGATTCCTATCGACAACGTTGTCCAGGATTGGTTCTGGTGGACGCTAACCGGAGAGTTCAAATTCAACGGCAAGTACCCAGATCCCGAGGCGATGATCCGGGAGTTACATGACGATCATTTCCATTTGATGATCTCAGTTTGGCCATTCTTCGATCCGGGATCGGACACTTACAAAGAGATGGATGAGCGCGGCTATTTCATTGCCAAAACCGCTGTCGGCGCCTTTCATCCGAAGGGTGCCGCTTTGTACGACGCGAGCAATCCCGCGGCGCGAAGTTACTATTGGAAGCTGATCGATAACGCGCTGTTCAAGATCGGGGCCGATGCCTGGTGGATGGACACTACTGAGCCCGAAACGGAAGGCCGGGAGGAGAATGTTCTGCTCGACCATGCCATCTCGGCGGGCAATGGGGCTCGCTATTCGAACCTGTACCCACTTATGACGACCGCGGGCGTTTATCAAGGCCAGCGAGCAGAGACCGACGCGAAACGGGTGTTCATTCTCTCGCGCTCGGCGTTTGCGGGCATTCAAAGGAACGCGGTAACGGCGTGGTCCGGCGACATTCTTTCGGATTTCGAAACATATAAGAGGCAAATTCCCGCAGGACTCAATTTCGAGCTGTCCGGGATTCCGTATTGGACGACGGATATCGGCGGCTTCTTTCTAGGCCACCCGGACGACCCGGCGTATCGCGAGCTGTTCGTGCGCTGGTTTCAGTACGGAACGTTCTGTCCGATTTTTCGCGTGCATGGCACTCGCGTTCCGGATCGAAATGAATTGTGGTCCTATGGACGAGACGCCGAGTCTATTCTGACCAGCTTCGACCGGCTTCGTTATCGGTTGATGCCTTACATTTATTCCGTTGCTTGGATGATCACAAGCCAGGGTTACACGCCCATGCGAGCGCTGGTCATGGATTTTCGAGAGGAGGTGAGAGCGCAGAACATAGGCGATCAGTTTTTGTTCGGGCCCGCGATCCTTGTCAATCCTGTGACCGAGCAAGGGGCGAGGACGCGACGACTTTATCTGCCGAAAGCGAAATGGTATGACTTTTGGACGGGCGCCGCCGTGGATGGGCCTGCGGATGTCGACGCCCCCGCCCCGATTAGTCGCATACCGCTGTTCGTGCGCGGCGGTTCCATTGTGCCGATGGGTCCTGACTTGCAATACGCAGAAGAGAATCCAGCGGACCCGATTGAGCTTCGGGTTTATCCAGGAGCGGATGGCGACTTTAACTTATACGAGGACGACAACAATACTTACGCATACGAAAAGGGCGCCTACGCGACCGTTGCGATGCATTGGGACGATGCATCGCGCACACTCACAATCGGCGACCGCAAAGGGCAATTTCCAGGAATGCTGGGGTCACGAACATTCCGCCTCGTACTTGTGGGCGACGGTCACGGAACGGGCATAGACCCGACGACACAAGCTGATCACGTCGTGCAGTATGACGGAAAAGCGGTGAGCGTCAGCGCGGTCAACTAGAGCGTTAGTTTGGATACGGATCGCCAGAGCGAACCACCCGAATTTCGTGGTCCTTGAAGAACATATGGCCACCTGGCAACTGCACTTTGGGCATGTGGCAGGTCACGCAATCGGATGTTGAGACAGGGCAGGTCTTCATAACGACCGCGCTTGGCGGATCGCCGGCGTGGGCGGCGAGCATCCCAGCGCTCGGCGGGGCTCCCGCACTGTGGCAGGCCAGGCATTTGGCATCGTAAGTTTTATCTTCCCGGACGATTTCCCTATGGGGGTCGTGACAGGCGATGCAACTGATCCGCTGGTCGACTCCATCGAAGCATCTGCTGTTGGCCAGCCGATACGGCTGGAACCGAACATCCACTTCGCCCTGCCACTTGTTTCGAACGACGGTCTCCCAGGTGCGGTGACATTGCCCGCAGAAATTCGACAGATCTTCGGGCGAGAGCTGCTTGAGTTTCGGCGGCACGGATTCGAGCTTGCCGCGGGAGATCGCCGCGAGGTGGTCGAGAGCTCCGACGTGGCAGTGCTGGCATCTCACGCCCGGAATCATCGCGCTCAGATTCAAGCGCTTGCCGGCTACGGCGCCGGTTGAGTGGCAGCCAAAGCAGGCCGCGGATTCGGTTTCGGTCACATCGCGCCCGAGTGCCTCTAGAAGAGTCTTCGGCTGGAGTTGTTGATCGCCCATGGTGCGGTCCAACCCGTCGATAGCCGGATAGAAACTGACAAAGCTCTCGTAAAGACGGCCTTCCCGTTCGAGGACAAAGGTCTGGGAACCTACTCCGAACGCGTAATGTACCGGGAGTATTAGAGTATCGCGGCCGTCGGTAACGCTGTAAGTCACCTCATTCGCGCGACGCTCGATGACATACGAATAAGCACCGATTTTGAGATCCAACCTAGGATGCGATCGAAAGAGCGGGTCGACAGCGGGAAGTTGAATGGCACGCGCCATGGAGGTTTCCGGCTGGGGGCCCGCCTGCGCTGGATGACAGGTTGCGCAAGTGAGAGGGGCGGCCGGCGCTTGTCCTCCGTGGCCCATTTGGGCCGCGAGTATCAGACCGACAGTTAGGCTAAGGATTCTCATGGGCGTTAGCTCTTAACATTTCGAGTGTCTGCAGACGCTCGCGCCGCGCATCCAGCGGGCGAGCGGACTTGGAATAGGCGGTAGCTAGCGACATGTGTGTTTCGATATTGGACGGATCGCGTTGCTCCGCGAGCTGCAGATGCTCGATGCTTACATTCACCTTTCCGTCTTCAAGTAACGAGCGGCCCCAGACGTATTGCGCCAAGGGAAGCGAGGGATCCTGGGCAGCGGCAGCACGAGCGTATGGCCTAGCCGCGTCTGTATCTCCGCGCTCGAGCAGCACCCAGGCGAGCATGGCATTGGCGGCGCCGCTTGCGGGCGTGATTTCCAGCTCGCGCCGCAATTCCGCCATTGCTTCATCCGGCTTGGCGGCGAGTAAAAAACATCCGTATAAGTAATGAACGTAATGGGCCCTAGGGAAAGCTTGTAGAAGATGATCGAAGGTTTCATTCGCGTCCTTGTAGTCACGGAGCATTGTGAGGTAGGCAGCCTGACCCGCGAGTGCAAAGCGTTGAGGATCGCCCGCCACTTCTTTCGGAAGCCGGGGAGTGCGGAGCGCGGCCAAGCCGAAAGCTACCATCAACTCGGGATTCTTCACACCGCGGCTGACGAACCACGTGTAAGCTTTCACGGCCTCATCGAAGCGGCCCAGGCGCGTGAGCAACAGTGCCTCGTGATAATGGAGCACGCTCTCCATTTGCGGATCGAGCTGTTGCGCGAAGGCTCGCCGGATATCGTCGAGAGAAGTCGAATACTCGCCGGTTTCGAACTCACATAGACCGAGCAGCGCCCAGGCCGGAGCCGCCTTGGCGTCAATCTGCACCACATGCTTCAGCGCATCACGGCCAGCGGCGTATTGATCGGAATCATAGAGCAGGCTACCCAAATACCACCAGCCTTCTTCCCAGCGCGGATTCAGGTCGACCGACTGCTTATACAATTCAATGGCGTGGGGCACGTCGTTCGCTTCGCGTGCAGCCGTTGCACGGGCAGCCAGATCTTGAAATGGTGCGGCGGCTTGGGCGGCAATGCCAATCAGACACACGATTGAGGCGATCAACATCCACTGGGTAGCACATCGCGTGCCGGACGGTCAGAAGAGCACCGGCGCCTGCGTTGTTTTCAGCCGCTTATAAACATCCTGCTCGCGCTCGGCATCGGCCGTTTTTCCAAGTTTCACGTATGCCTGAGCCAGATAGAGGTGGGTTAGGCGGTCCTGGGGCGCCAGTCTCACCGCCGTTCTAAGAACGCTCGCCGCTTTGGCCGACTGATTGGCGCTCAGATAAGCGCGCCCGAGCGCCACGTAACAATACGCGTTCGAGGGCCCCAGGCGAACTGCATCCTGGGCAATCTCGACCGCTTTTTCAGGCGCGCTCGCCTTCATTTCAAGCGCCGAGGCCTGCAGCCTAGCCGGGATATTCGATGGCTGAATCCGGATTTCCTTTTCGAACTCTCGCAAGGCCGCGTCCGGATGACTGTCTTCGAGGTACAGACCATAGAGATAATGCACTCTGGGCTGGTCCGGATAAGAGCTGACTAGTTTTTCGAATAGCAAGGCGGCGTCCTCGCGCCCAGCCCAAAAGGCCCACCAGGCGCGGCCCGCGGCCTCCGCCAACGGCTTCTGTCGCACGGAAAGCTCGGGCGCGGCATTTTTCCATCCCAACACGCTCCTGCCGATGGTTTGAAGAGTAAATGCGGAGTCGTCGCCCATGGCGGCAAGAGGCTGCAACTGACTCATGGCCGCTGCGAACTGTGCCTGTCGAATGTAGATCAGAGCCGCATGATTTCGAATGGCGGAGATAAATTGCTTGTTATCGCCTAAGCCAATCTCTTCGCCCTTCTGAATATCCCGCAGAGACTGGGGGTAGGAGCCCATCTGGTATTCGCATAACCCGAGAAAGGCCCACACGGAGCCGTTGTCGGCCGCAAGTTGGGATGCGCGCTGGAACGCTCCTTGTGATTCCGAGTAAGCTCCAGTCTGGTACAAGCTGGCTCCGAAATAGAACCATCCTTCGGCCCACTCGGGCCGCAACGCCACAGCTTGGCGGTAGAGCTTCGCGGCTTCGGCGGGATTCGATTTCAAAGCAGCGGTCGCCTGTCGGGACAATAAATCGAAGTTGTCCTGAGCGGATATACCGAGCGCCACAAACGACGCCAGAAATAAGACCGCACCTTTTTTCATGCGTAGATTCCCACAAACCACTGATATTACCTTTAAAGAGATGCGCGCAGTGATCTGTCTGCTCGCCGCGGCGCTTGCCGCGAGCGCGCAAGACTCGACAGCGGAAGAGCTTTTTCGGACCGCCGTCCAGGCTCAGCAGCGGGGCGATTTTCCCGAGGCGGTGCGCGATTACAGGCGGCTGCTCGGGATGCGGCCGGATCTAGTTGACGCGCGCGCAAACCTGGCAGCCGCACTCGTTCACCTGAATCGCTTCGACGAAGCGATCACGGAGTACCATGCGGCGCTCAAAGCCGACCCGAAAAACAGCGCGATTCTTCTAAACTTGGCACTCGCATATTACAAGAAGGGCGACTATCGATCAACGTCGAGCGAATTGAGTGCGCTTCATGCGGCGCAACCATCCGATACTCGGGTCGCGATTCTGCTGGCAGATTGCTATTCGAAGCTAGGAGAGGACCCGCGCGCGGTGACAACGCTGATGCCGCTCCACCAAGCTCATCCCGACGACCTGGACCTGAACTTCGTGCTGGGCTCGGCACTGACGCGTACGGGTAAGATGATCGAGGGAGCGGCGCTGCTTGAGCAAGCAGGCCGGCAAGGCAACAGCGCCGATGCTTATCTGCTTGCCGGATCGGCTCTACTGAAGGCTAGTGAAAAGACGCGCGCACTGGAAGATCTGCGAGAGGCCGCGCAGCTGAATGCGGCGTTGCCCGGACTCCTTACGCAGTTGGGTATCGCGGAAGAGGGCAACGGGGACAATGGGCGGGCGGAGAAAGACCTGAGGAAGGCACTCGAAGCGAATCCTCAAGATTTCGAAGCCGCTGTTCATTTGGGCGGAATACTTTATGCCCGGCGCGATCTGGATCAGGCGCGGACTTTTATTCAGCGAGCGCTCGAATTGCAGCCCACGTCGACCTTCGCGATTTATGAGATGGCGCTGCTGAAGAGCGCGAGAGGCGAGATAGAGGCGGCTGTCGCGGAACTCGAGAAGGTTGTAAAAGCGGACCCCGAATGGCTGGAAGCTCACGTGAAGCTGGCAGCACTCTATTACAAGCTGGGGCGACCAGCCGACGGATGGCGAGAACGACAGATTGTGGATCGCCTCACCTCTGAGCGAACGGGCCCGCATACGACTCCTCAACAGTGAGGTGTCGCACCCTCATTTCGTCTCGTCCAGAACTTCAATTCCAAAAACAGAAGCGTAGTTGGCAATCGGCTCGAAGTGGAGGATGAGCTTTCCTTCCGGATTAGGCTTCAGGTCGTGAAAGGTCTTCTCTATCGCGTGCAGGCAGCCGGCCTCTTTAAAGATGTCGAAATGGTCCAGCAAAGTCACGCCTTCCGAAGTGACGTTGAAAACTCGGCTACCGACGCCGCCGATGCCGGAAGCCTCGGCTCCGAAGTAGGTTTCGGCGAAATGCAGTTTAACGCTATACAGGCCATGCACGTCGACCGGAATCGCGTAGCTGAAGTTCCCGGCGCGCTCGCTCGCAAACATCATAGGGTCCGGCGTACCGCTAACGGGCGGCTTGTCGGTAAAGAATTGACCGCCCATGTAGTAATTGTCCGGAGACCAGAGTCGCCCTTCGTGGTCCGTGTAGGAGTTAACCTGAGTGACGAGCCGGATGGGAAGCTGTTTGTGCGGCGTGCTCGGAATCAGAGCAATAGCGTTGACGATCGGCTGCCCGCGCTGGCTTTCAAATTTCAGGTGAACTTTGCCGTCGGGTTCCGGCCGCACATCTTTGAAGACGCGCTCGTCGGCAATTCTCGGACCGTCCGCGTCCGAGAGGACATCGAAGCTTTGGAAGAGGATTGAACGGTTCAACAGAATCTGCATGGTTCGCGTGTTCTCACCACCGCCCATCTCTTCCCCGTATTCGGTTTCCACAAAATAGAGGTGCAGTTCGTAGGCGCCGGGTCGAACGGGAATGTCATAGGAGAATTCGCCAGTGCGGGTGGTCTGGAACAGGAAGGGATCGTTCGCGCGCCGGATAAATCCACGCCGGGTGAACCACGCGCCACCGCCGGTGAAGTACTTGTCAGGGCCCCACACATCGCCCAGCCGTCCTATGTGCGGCGGCCCAGTGTAACCGCACAAGAAGCGCACCGCTCCCCCGGGCGCGACCCCGAGCGGCGAAGGAAGAGTTGAAAGAGGGGCACTGGCCGGACCAGCTGAAACGCTTCCGTTCTTACGCACTGACGAAATCAGCAGTAAGCTCAGAACGACAAGAATGGTTAAGAACCCTGTTGCGACATACCAGTTGCGAAAGGGGTGGCGTGCTGGAGGCCCGGTCGCCAGGATTGGCACGGCGACAGGCAGTTCGATCGGCAACACCTCGGTAACGACGGAGGCGGACGCGTGGTCAGGTGTCGACGAGGGCGACTGGGGTAACGTGGCGTCCACACGGCGAAACACCGGGACGTAACTGCCTGGTGGAAGATCGATTCGCAGTTCGTGGTACTTGCCTTCAGTCTCGTAGTACTGCCTGAGCTTTTTACGAAGGCGATGCGCCTCAACACGAGCGATGGCGTCCTGATTACGGTCGAATGTTTCGGGTCGCCCGAAGACTTCCACAGCAATTTTAACTTCAGTCAATTGATCGAGCCGTCCGGCGAAATAGTTGTCGCAAATGAACGAGAAGAGGCGGGCCATCAGAGGCGAGCGCGGCAAGGCGGCCAGCACCGCCTGCACTTCCCCCTGCTCCTTTTCCCGCGTGGTGAATTCCGCCGGTGGGCTTGGCATTGAAGGCATCTGTCCGCTCAATTGTACGCCAGAGGAACTACCGGGTTAATCCGGCCTTGTAACGAACGTAACATCTTGTTACGGTCCGCTTAACGTAGCATTTCAGGTGCTTTGTTTTTTATAATCTCGACCAGTCTATCGCGGGATCGCATCGGGCGGCGGTGGAACTCGAATGCCGCCGTAAATGCCTGCAAATTTTTGATGACACTTTTTTTTGTCCAGGATCTATTTGGTTAGTCATTAGCTCAGCTTTTAGGGAGTTTCCATGTCTAGATGCGCCTTTATGAGGGCTTCGTTGCCCGGTCGCGTGACCCGACTGGCTTCTCGAAGACTCGAATTTGTTCTAGGGCTGCTGCTCGCAGCCGTGATGCTGGTACCGGTTTCGTCGCAAGCGCAGCAGTTGACGGCGACGCTGAACGGCACCGCTTATGATCAATCGGGAGCGGTAGTTCCGAATGCCCAGGTGGTGGCCAAGAACGAAGCGAGTGGGGACACCCGCATCACTACCGCCAACAATAGTGGATATTTCACGCTGACGGCGCTGCAACCAGGAACCTACAGCGTGACCGTTTCGGCGCCGGGGTTCAGAAGCTGGCAACAGCAGCACGTGACTTTGAATCTGGGCGATAATCGCACGCTGCCCAATATTGCGCTGCAAGTGGGCCAGACCAGTCAACAGGTAGAGGTGGTGACAGGCGCGGAGGCCGTGGCGCCGGTAGATTCAGGCGAGGTAAGCACCACGCTGAATGAACACATGGTGAACGACATTCAGTTGCAGGGACGCGACGCGGGCGAGCTGATGAAGATCATGCCCGGCATGGCAATCGCGACGGGAAATTTGAATAACGGGAATGGCTCGAACAACGGCGCCGGATTCAGCGACCGAACGGTCAGCACGAACACCGGACCGATCGGCAGCTACTCGGCCAACGGGACGCAGCCTAACGGGGCCATCGCTTTTATGCTGGATGGCGCCAATCTGGTGGATCCTGGAAACGAAGGAACGCAGATCGCCAACATCAATCAGGACATGACCGCGGAGGTTAAGTATCTGGCTTCCGGTTATGACGCTGAGTACGCCAAAGGACCGGTGATCTTCGAAGCCTTCAGCAAGAGCGGCGGGTCGCAATTCCACGGCGAGGGGTACTTGTACGCGCGGAATGGAGTTTTCAATTCGAACGATTCACTGTTCAATGCGGAAGGGATCGCGAAGCCGAGCGATCACGAGTATTATCCGGGCGGAAACATCGGCGGGCCGGTGCTGCTGCCCTGGGTGCATTTCAATCGCAATCGCAACAAGCTGTTCTTCTGGTTCGGATATGAGTATATGAACCAGCATCCGGCGGGGACACTGTGGTCCGCGTTTGTTCCCACAGCGCAGATGCGCTCCGGCGATTTTTCGGCGTCTTATCTTTCGACGCTTCCGAGCCGGCTTTCGGCTATCACGTCAGTTCCCTGCCCTCCCACAGGCACGCGGTCCAGCGGTTGCGGCAATCTTAGCTTTGCGAACGGCCAGATCCCGGCGAACATGATGGATCCCAATGCCTTGGCGCTGCTGAAGACGTATCCGCTGCCCAATGTGGATCCCGCGACGCATGGCGGGAACAACTTCGAATATGTAGATCAGAGCCCCACGAACCGTTGGGAACAGACCGAAAAGATCGATTACGCTATCAGCGAGAACACAAAGCTGACGGTTTCCTATGCCCGGCAGGACGAGACCGACCTGCATCCGGTCGAACTGTGGTGGACCCCCACCTGGGAATTACCGTATCCATCCCCGCTGGTAGCGCCCACGACGGCGAATGTGGTAATGACTAACCTGACCCACGTGTTCAGCCCGACCCTTACGAACGAGACAGTGTTTACGTACGCTCGCTTCATAAATCCGGTCTCGCCAGCCAGTCCCTCGGCAATTGACCCATCGACTCTGGGCTTCGACGTGCCGGGGCTCTTCGGCACCAAGCGCGTACAGATTCCGAACATCATCAGTTGGAGCGGCGGCGGCAATGGATTCGCGGGTTACGATCAGCAAGTAGTATTCGGCGGCGGGTTCAACGGCGCGAACGGTCTCGATTTCGGAGGCTTGAAATCCGACCCCGCCATTTACGACAACCTGAGTAAAGTGGCCGGCACGCACACGATGAAGTTCGGCTTCTATTGGGACGGCAACGGCAACCAGCAGTCCAGCGGGCAGGCGCTTCAAGGCACCTACGATTTCGAAACTTATGGGGCCACGACGACAGGCAACGTTTATGCGGACCTGCTGCTCGGCCGCGCAGCAAACTACTCGCAAGCGAGCGCCGTTCCGGTGGACAATCTGTTCTATCACCAGTACTCGTTCTACGGACAAGATGCGTGGAAGGCAACCAAGCGACTAACGATCAATTATGGAATCCGGTTCGATCACATAGGCCAGTGGTACGACAACTACGGCGGCATCGCTGTCTTTAGTTTGCCGGCTTATGAGGCGAATCCCACGGCTGTGAATGCGGGCCTGCAATGGAACAAGATCAACAGCAACGTTCCGACGTCCGGCTTCCGGTCGCCGGCGTTCTATCCGGATCCCCGCGTAGGGTTGGCGTATGACGTCTTTGGCAACGGCAAGACTGTGATTCGCGCCGGGTTCGGCATCTTCCGTTACCAGATTGCGTACAACACCATTCAAGTGCCGTCTGAGGAGCCGCTCGGGGTGGCGAATGCGACCGTTCCAACGGTGGGAGGCCTGACCTCGTTAGCGCAGATCTCGAGCTACAATCCGTCTACGTCCACGAACGCAGCTTGTGGCACAGGATGTTCGATCCAAGCCCTTCAACCCGGCGACGGCAGAACACCGTTTACAGAGGACTACAACTTCACTATCGACCAGGCTTTACCAGGCCACACCTTATGGGAGGTCTCGTATGTTGGCAATCACAGCCGCGACCTGTTACTGGCGGGCACTAACTCAGACGCTCTGAACGTCAACATGCCGCCGCTCGGCTCTTTCTTTGGAACCGATCCAGTGACAGGCAAGGTCAACAATCCCGGACTTTCGGGATTCCCTTCCAACGATTATCGGCCGTTGCAGAGTTACGGGGATATCTGGCTGGCCGGTCATGGCAGCTACGCGAATTACAATTCGCTACAGACTACGTTCCAGAAGCAGACCGGACACGCAACGTTCCTGGTTGATTACACATTCAGCAAAGTACTTGGGACTAGGGACGGGGATAGCCAGAACGGCCCTTCGGCGGGAGCGATGGTGGATCCCTTCAACCTGAACGCGAATTACGGCGTTCTGGCATTCGATCATACGCACATATTCAACGCGGCGTATGTTCTAAACTTGCCCAGTCCAATGCACGGCAACAGAATTCTGGCAGGTGCGATTAACGGCTGGCAGGTATCGGGTGTAATTACGCTGCAGAGTGGTACGCCGCTTCAACCTAATTCAAACACCGGTAACTTCAACTCCAGCTTTGGCAATTACATCGTGACCGGTGCGAATGGAGCACCCATACTCTCTTCGAGCGGCGGACTGCAATATTCGGGCATCAGCCCAGCCACCTGGCTTGGTTCGAACGCAACTGGGCTGACGCTGGAACCGGTCCTCACGTGCGATCCCCGAAGCAATCTGAAGTCCGGACAATACTTCAATCCGAATTGCTTCAGCCTGCCCGCACGGGGGTCGCAGGGCGATATCGTGTGGCCTTACATCCACGGCCCCGCCTTCTTCGATACGGACCTGGGTATCTTCAAGAGCTTCAACCTTACCGAGCGCCAGAAGCTTCAATTTCGCTTCTCGGCATTCAACTTTGTCAATCACCCGAATTCGGCGTTTGGCCAGAACGGAAACAGCGACATCACTCTGAATTTCGGTACCGGGGGCGCGAATAATCTCGCCGGTTTGAGCAACCGGAACGGCACGACGAATGGATATCCCGCTTACACGGTCGGGAATCGGCTGGTAGAGTTCGCGCTCAAATATTACTTCTAAGACCTCCTTCGACAGCAACACACCTCACCACCGTGGGCGGTTTCGGCCGCCCACTTTTCATTTGGTACCGTTTGTGTTGAACAAGCTTGCCACCCTAACAGCGGGCGTCATCGGCACGGGCCTGCTGATCTCAGCATTTCAGGTCTCGACGGGAGGCATCCGTTTTGAACTGCAGAGGCTGCCGGCTCGACTCGAGAACGATCCTACGCCGGGATATAATGCACCGGAGACGATGCCTGGGGGCGCCGCGATTTTCGACTACAATCGAGACGGCCGACCAGACATCTTTCTAACAAACGGCGCGAACATCTCCACGCTGAAGAAGGATGAGCCGAAGTATGGCAACCATCTGTTTCGCAACGACGGCAACGGGCATTTCAGCGATGTAACGAAAGCCGCCGGCTTGACTGGTATCGGCTATGACATTGGCGTGGCAGTTGGCGATTATGACAACGACGGATATCCGGATTTATTCGTGGTGGGCGTACACCGCAACACGCTCTATCACAACAATCGCGACGGAACGTTTACGGACGTTACGGCCAAGGCGGGCTTAAATCGATGGAACGATCCGCAGTTCGGCTCGCTGTGGGCGGTAGCAGCAGCCTGGGTGGACGTGAACAACGACGGGCTGCTTGATTTATTCGTGGTGAATTACATGCAATGGCGGTATGATTCGAAGCCGCTTTGCTCGGCTAACGGGGTTGCTGACTACTGCCATCCGCGGTATTACAAAGGCACGCCGAACCAGCTATTTCTGAATAAAGGCGACGGGACGTTTCAAGACGTCTCCGAATCCTGGGGCGTGCGCGCGCAAGTGGGCAAGGGGATGGGAGTGGGAATGGCGGATTACGATCTGGACGGGAAGCCCGACTTATTCGTGACCAACGACGCTTCTTACAATTTCTTATTCCATAACTTAGGCAATAAGTTCGAAGAGACGGCATTTCCGGAGGGGGTCGCACTCCCCGAAGATGGCCAGTTTGTTTCGGGCATGGGCCTGGATTTCCGCGATTACAATAACGACGGGCTGCCCGATATTTTTTTCGTGGCGCTTCCGAAGCAGAGTTTTCCGTTATTTCAGAACACAGGGAAAGGCGACTTCCAGGAAGTCACCACACCCACGGGACTACGTAATTTGACGCTGCCCATGGCAGGATTTGGGGCCGGCTTGTACGACTTCGACAATGACGGCTGGAAGGACATTTTCGTGAGCCGCGGACATGTGGCGTCGTTACAGCAGCCAGGACAAGAGGTCGATCAGCCAAACAGCATCTTTCGTAATCCGGGCGCGGAAGGAAAATGGACCGGGCTAACGGCAGAGGCAGGATTGGAGGCGAGTCCGCCGGCACGGCATCGCGGACTGGCATTCGGCGACCTGGATTGTGATGGACGCGTAGACGTGGTGGCCACGGCACTTTCGAGAGAGCCCGAGATCTGGATGAATCGAACATCGCCTTCGGGCCATTGGCTCGATATCCAACTGGAAGGAACGAAGAGTAATCGGGACGGAATCGGAGCACGAATTAAGGTGACGACTAAGAGCGGGGTGCAATACAACCACATGAGCACCAGCGTGGGTTACGCGTCTTCAAGCGACGGCCCGGTGCACTTCGGCCTTGGTCCCGACCGTGTCGCCGAGAATATCGAGATTCGATGGCCTTCGGGCGTAGTTCAAACCTTGCGAAATGCGGCCGGAGATCGCGTCATAAAAGTGAAAGAACCGGGACAATGAGACGGATTCTCGTTCTAGTGATGGCGGCGCTGCCGCTTGCGGCACAGAGTGAATTGGCGCCCACGCCGCCGATGGGCTGGAACAGTTGGGACTCGTATGGGCTGAGCATCACCGAAGCCGAATTCCGTGCGAACACGGAAGTGCTGGCGAGAAAACTCAAGCCGTTCGGCTGGCTGTACTCGGTGGTGGATGAAGGCTGGTATCTGCCGAATCCGGAGGCAAAGGCCGGCGAGTTCAAGTTCATCCTGGATGCGAACGGACGCTACACGCCCGCGGCGAGCCGCTTTCCTTCAGCGTCCGGCGGAGAGGGTTTCAAGCGTCTGGCCGATTACGTTCACTCGCGCGGCCTAAGGTTCGGACTGCACATCATTCGCGGAATCCCGCGCGAGGCGGTAGCGAAAAATTCGCCTATCGCCGATTCTAATTTCCGCGCCGCCGATGCCGCCGACATATCGGATACGTGTCCGTGGAACGCGGACAACTACGGCGTGAAGGATACGCCAGCGGGACAAGCCTATTACGATTCAGTCGCGCGCTTGTATGCGAATTGGGAAGTCGATTTCGTGAAAATCGATTGCATTGCCTCTCATCCCTATAAAGGCGACGAGATTCGCATGTTCAGCGCCGCTCTGAAGCGCTGCGGCCGACCGATCATATTGAGCCTCTCGCCGGGTCCGGCTCCCCTCGATAAACTTGACGAACTTCGCCGGTACGCAAACATGTGGCGCATCTCGGACGACTTTTGGGATCATTGGGGGCGTTGGCCGAAGCACGAGTTCTCGCAAGGCGCGCTAAAGCAGTTTGCGACCGCGGCCGAATGGGCGCAGGATGTGAAGCCAGACCACTGGCCTGACGCCGACATGCTGCCGTTGGGCTACCTGGGTCCGCGCCCGGGAGCGGGCGAAGCGCGGGAAACGAAGCTAACTCATGATGAGCAGCAGACCGTGATGACACTCTGGTCGGTTTTCCGCTCGCCGCTGATCATGGGCGGGAATCTTACGAGACTCGATGAATTCACGATGACCCTGTTGACCAATGGCGAGATCGTCGCCGCCGATCAACACTCAACCAATGCTCGCGTCGTCGTGTCGAACGCTTCTCGAGCCGTTTGGACCGCGAGGCCGGATACCGGCGCTGGTTATTACGTCGCCTTGTTCAACCTTTCCGATCAGCCATCGAAGCTGCGCTATGGCTGGAAAGATCTTGGTCTTGCCGAGGCGCGTTACACGTTGCGAGATCTTTGGTCTCACAAAGAAACACCAGCCACGTCGAGAATAGAAGTCACGATACAGCCGCATGGTTCAGCCTTCTATCGTCTGACCGATTCACAGTGAGAGATGAGAAGTATGCTTAGCGCGCCTCTTATTGCTCCGAAACATGGCTTATATGTCGGGGGCGAGTGGATTGAAACCGACGAGCACGATGAGATCCGGCTGCCGTACGACGGCACGGTGGTGGGCCTGGTTGCGCGCGCGACAGAGGCACACGTAGATCGCGCGATTGAGGCTGCTCAGCAAGGCGCCCGCGCGATGGCGACCCTCGCGAACTATGAGCGCGCGGATCTGCTGCTGCGGATCGCGGAAGAGGTCAGGAAGGATGAAGACGAGCTTGCGCAACTGATCTGCTCCGAAACAGGCAAGCCAATCAAGCAAGCGCGCACGGAGGCGAACCGTTCAGTCGATACCGTGATCGCGTCCGCGCATGCGGCGCGAGAGCTGCATGGCGAAGCGGTGCCGATGGATTTTGCTGCGGGCGCTGACCGCCGAATGGCGATAACCGTGCGTGAACCTCTGGGCGTACTTGGCGCCATTACGCCTTTCAATTTCCCATTGAATCTGACGCTGCATAAGCTAGCGCCCGCACTGGCGGCGGGTAACGCAGTGGTGCACAAGCCTGCGGAGCGGACGCCGCTAAGCGCGCTGCGGCTGGCGCGACTGGTGGAGGAAGCAGGCGCACCACCAGGCGCTTACAACATCGTCACGGGTAACGGGCCTGCGCTCGCCGCAGCGATGCTTCGACATCCTGCTGTGGCGATGATGACGTTCACTGGGAGCATGAAAATCGGTATGGAACTCCGGGCCAAGGCCGGATTGAAGCGCGTCACGCTGGAACTGGGTAATAATTCGGCGGTCATCATCGAGCCCGACGCCGATCTCGCAACGGCTGTGCCGCGCTCTGTGCAAGGCGCGTTCGGGCTGAGCGGACAGAGCTGCATCTCTTTGCAGCGAGCGTTTGCGCACGAATCGATCGCGGACGAATACATCGAGCGTCTCGTAGCGGGCGCAAGGACACTGCGCATCGGGCATCCATATGAATCTTCAACCGACGTATCTTCCTTGATCGATGAGGGGGCGGCGATTCGCGTCGAGGCGTGGATCCAGGAAGCGCTCGATAGCGGAGCACACCTATTATGCGGAGGAAAGCGGCGGGGCGCGATCATAGAGCCGGCTGTGCTGACGAACGTTCCCGCATCGGCGCGCCTCTCCTGCGAAGAAGTTTTCGGTCCTGTGGTGGCGGTGTATCGGTACGAATCGCTCGAGGAAGCCATCCTGCGCGCAAACAGCACTCAGTACGGCCTGCAGGCCGGCATCTTCACCCGTGATCTGCCCCGGGCGTTCGCAGCGGCGCGCAAGCTGCAATTCGCCGGTGTTCTCATCAACGACATTCCCACTTTCCGTATGGATCACATGCCGTACGGAGGCGCCAAGTACAGCGGCTTAGGTCGTGAAGGGCCACGCTATGCGATAGAAGAGATGACGGAGCTGAAACTGATCTGCTGGAAGACGGAATAAGAGGCGCGAGGAATCATCCCAGCGCCTCCGTCCGGGTTGGTCTAGCTGCCTGTGAACTACTTCGAGCAGTTGCCTAATTGGAATGGTACTTTTTCGGCCTTCGTGTTTCCGAGAGACCAACCGCCTCGCCTTGAGAGCGAATATCTGAGAACTTTCCAAGACCGTGTGGTGCAGCATTCGAGTCTCCTTTCGAATCACCGACGCCGTTCGTTCCGCGCAACGCGATCCGAGCTCGCGCCCGGAGCGCGTATCCGCCTCCCCTTTGATATCCTCTAGACTTAGAAGAGGTTCCGAGATGTCAGGACATAGCAAATGGGCCACCATTAAGCACAAGAAGGCAGCCCTGGATGCCAAGCGCGGAAAGGCTTTTACGCGCTTGATCAAAGAAATCATGATTGCAGCGCGCAATGGTGGAGATCCCGACGCCAACCCGCGCCTCCGCACCGCGATCGTCGCAGCAAAAGCCGTCAGCATGCCGGCTGATAACATCAAACGCGCAATCATGCGCGGCACAGGCGAACTTGAAGGCGGACAGATCGATGAGATTATGTTCGAAGGATACGGGCCGGGCGGCGCGGCGGTGCTGGTCAATGTAGCGACGGATAATCGTAACCGCACCGTGAGTGAGATCCGGCATCTTTTTTCGAAGAACGGCGGGAATTTGGGGGAGCAAGGCAGCGTCTCTTGGATGTTCGAGCGCAAAAGCCAGATTATTGTCGACGGCGAAAAGGCGACCGAGGATCAGCTTATGACTATCGCGCTGGACGCGGGCGCCGACGATATTCGAGATCAGGGAGGCGCTTGGGAAATACTCTCGGCTCCGGATCCGCAGACTCACGAAACCGTGCTGCAGGCTCTGCAGAAGGCTGGTATCGCTACGGAGTCGGCCGAGATTGCCATGGTGCCCAAGAATACTTTGAAACTCGAGGGCAAGAGTGCGCAAGCCATGCTGAAGCTCTATGATGCGTTAGAAGAGCATGACGATGTGCAGAGCGTGTACGGCAACTACGAGGTCGATGAGGCCGAAGTCGAAGCACTGGCTTAAGGCCCCCCGCTTCTTCATGCGAATTCTCGGAATAGACTGCGGAACCGAGAGAACCGGCTTTGGGGTCATAGACTCCGACGGCCGGGCGCACACATTTTTGTCGGGCGGAGTCATTCGGACACATTCCGGAGAAGCTTTGGAGCAGCGACTTAAGTTGATCGCGGCGCGGCTGCGTGAAGTTTTCCAGCAGTTTGACCCGGAGGCAATCGCGGTGGAAGAAGTGTTTCACGCAGTGAATGCGAAATCGGCGCTGAAGCTCGCGCATGTTCGCGGGGTCGTCCTGCTAATTGCCGCGGAGGCGGGACTTGTGGTGAACGAATATTCGGCGCTTGAGGTGAAGATCAGCGCGGTTGGATATGGCCGAGCAGAGAAACAGCAGGTGCAGCAAATGGTGTGTTCTCTGCTCGGTATTACGCGCAATTTCGAATCGCACGACGCAACCGATGCACTGGCGGTGGCCATCTGCCATGCTGCGCGTTTCAGAGTACGGGAGCTGATGGGAGCGCGGCGGTGAAGGCGCGGATAGCAACAGCTTTGCCGATGTCGGCTGTTTTGCTGACAGCGGCCGCCGCCGCTACTCCCAACATCACTTATACACGCAGCTTTCCGGGGAGCGTTCCCGATTTCATCTATGTGAACGTGGATCGTACAGGGTCGGTTATCTATAAGGAGTCGCTGAAAGACGAGCAGCCGCTCCAGGCACATTTGCAAGATTCCGATACAGCGCCGCTGTTCGCGATGGCGGAGAAACTGGGCTACTTTAAGCCACCGCTCGAATCTGGGTTGAAGGTGGCGAACACAGGGAAGAAGACGTTTCGCTATGAGAGCGAAGCGGGCGTTTGCACAGAAGCAACTTTTAATTATTCGACCAGCGACATAGTCAAGGCGCTTCTTACGCGTTTCGAACAGATCGCGACTACCGAGCAGGCGTATTTGGAGTTGGACCGCACCATTCACTACGACAAGTTGGGGGTGAACGACGCGCTCGCGCAAGTCGAATCGCTTTGGCTGCGGAAGGAACTGGCGGCGCCCGAACAATTTCTTCCCTTACTGACGCGAATCAGCACGCACGAATCCTTCATGCATCTGGTGAGAGACCGAGCGGCGAGGCTGAAGGACGAATTCACGGCGCCTGCGGACCGCGCTTCCGATCCGCCGCCCAGTAAGTGACTCGCGCCTCAAGTGAGCGACTTGCCTTTTTTCGAACGCATAGTTTGGATCGTGCTGGATAGCGTCGGCATTGGAGCCATGCCAGATGCGGCGGCCTATCACGATGAAGGCAGCGACACACTGGGCAATATCGCGAAACGTCGCAAGCTGGAGCTTCCGAATCTGCGGCGACTGGGCTTGGGGAACATAAGACCGCTGGTGGGAATCGCACCAGAAGATTATCCGGTGGGGGCGTTCGGAAAATGCGCGCTTGCTTCACCCGGCAAGGACACCACGACGGGCCATTGGGAGATGACGGGAATTATTCTTGAGAAGCCATTTCCGGTTTACCCTAACGGCTTCCCGGCGGAAGTCATAGATGAGTTCGAGCGGAAGATCGGGCGGAACATTTTAGGCAACAAGGCCGCTTCGGGAACTGAAATCATCCAGGAATTGGGCGAAGAGCACGCGCGCACCGGTTCCCCGATCGTTTACACCTCCGCCGATAGCGTGTTTCAGATTGCGGCGCACGAGGGCGTGGTCGCGCTGGAGGAGCTATACAGGATGTGCGAGACCGCCCGCGAGATTCTGCGGGACGTGAACGAAATCGGGCGCGTGATCGCACGGCCATTTGAAGGCGATCCCGGCCACTTCGTTCGAACCGCAAATCGGAAAGACTACGCGGTTCCACCGCCGGCGGGCATGCTGCTGGACCAACTTGCCGCGCGACAGATTGCCGTTTACGGGATCGGCAAGATCTCGGACATTTTTCTTCACCGCGGCATCACCGCATCAACGAAAACCAAGAATAACGCGGATGGCATGCAGAAGACCGTTGACTGCATGCGCCATTATGCACAGGGCCTGATCTTCGTAAACCTGGTAGATTTCGATCAGCAGTACGGTCATCGCAACGACGTGCCAGGTTACGCCCGGGCGCTGGAAGATGTGGACCGCTGGCTGCCGTCTCTGCCGTTGAAGAACTCGGATGCGCTGGTAATTACCGCGGATCATGGTTGCGATCCGACAACGCCTTCGACGGACCATTCGCGCGAATATACGCCCTTACTAGTTTATGGAGACCGCGTGCGAGAAGGCGTAGACCTTGGAACACGCGCCACGCTCGCCGACATCGGCCAAACGGCGGCCGAAAATTTCGGGACGACGATTCGGGCCGGCGCCAGCTTCCTTCACGAAATTCGGAAACACCAATGAGATCTCCCGAACGAAAGCGACGCCGCGTCATGGCGGCCAATTGGAAGATGTACAAGAATGCGCAAGAGACATCGGCATTCTTTGAGCAGTTCACGCCTCTTATGAGCGACGGCATTCACTGCGAAGTAGTGATCTTTCCGGCGAGCATCAGCATCCCTGGCGCAGTGCAGGCCGCGGAAGAGAGCGCGATCCGCATAGGCGGCCAGAATATATTTTGGGCGCGGGAAGGCGCCTACACGGGTGAAATCTCAGGCGAGATGTTAAGAGCAGCCGGAGCGACGTGGGTGCTGGTGGGACACAGCGAACGGCGCGAATACTTCCACGAGACAGATTCCGGCGTGCTGAAGAAGACGCAGGCGGCGATTGAGGCGCATCTGACTCCTATTGTTTGCATGGGCGAAAGACTGGAGGATCACAAGAACGGGCGCGCCGAAGAAGTTCTGATTCGCCAGTTCGCGGGCGGAATTGCGGGTTTAACCGAAGAGCAGTTCGCCGACATCGCGATCGCATACGAACCGGTTTGGGCAATCGGCACGGGCCAGACTGCTACGCCCGAAATTGCGGCGAAGGCGCATCGATGCATTCGCTCGGAAACGGAGAAACGGTTCGGCCGCGAGGCGGCTGAACAGGTCCGCATCCTGTACGGAGGCAGTGTCAAGCCGGATAACATTGTGGGGTTAATGCATGAGCAGGAGATCGATGGCGCGCTTGTAGGCGGCGCGAGCCTCGATCCGCAGACATTTATAAAGATCGTGAATGCCGCTTAGGACGAAAGCCCTAGGGGCCGGAGTCGTTCTCTTCGCGCGATTTGCATGGAAGACCGAAGGGATTTTCGTGAACCTTTTCGCGAATGCCTGCGCCCAGGGTTTTCGCAAGCCCAACGCTACGCTCGCCAAAGCGATCCCTGATGTGATCCACAGACCGAAAGGCTTCGCGCAGGCGCGCCGTGTGCGGTTCTTCGAGCAGATTCATCTGCCCTTCCACATGCTCAAACGATCCTGCATGGACTCCCAACAGACGGATCAATCTTTTGCCATCCCAAGATTGGCGAAACAGCGCGAGGGCCGCGCCCGCAACTTCGGTATCCAATTGGGTGGCGTGATCGAGCGAGCGCGCGCGCGTGAAAGTTGAGAAGTCCTCGTATCGAAACTTGATTTGAATGGTTCTGGCGTACAAACGCTGCTCGCGCAGGCGCTTTGAGACCATTTCGGAAAGCTTCAGTAGGGCGGTCTCCAGGGGTTCGCGGTCGTTGATATCTCGGTCGAACGTATGCTCATGGCTGATCGACTTGGGATCTTCATTGGCGCCGATTTCCGAGTCGAACCAGCCGCCGGCATCTTCGCCGCGCGATTTTCCCGCGAGCGCCAGACCCCACCGGCCGAAGCGGGAAGCAAGAAAACTCTCCTCCAATGAAGCCAGATCGCCGACTCGACGAATGCCGATGGCGTGTAGGGAGGCTTCGGTCTTCTTTCCAACGCCGGGGATTTTCCTTATTTCCAAGGGCGCCAGAAAGTGCGCCTCATGCCCGGGAAAGACGTACAGAATTCCGTTCGGTTTGGCATGGTCCGAGGATACCTTTGCGACCAGACGGGAGGAAGCAAGTCCCAACGAGCATTTCAATTGCGTTTCGGCCTTGACGGTTTCGTGCAATACGTGAGCCGCTCGGAGCACCGGGCCGTGGAGGCGCTCGGTTCCGGAAAGATCCAGGTAAGCTTCGTCGATGGACGCCATTTCGACGAGCGGGGAAAAGCGCTGTAAGACGGCGAATACTTTCTTGGAGCATTCGCGATAGCGTTGCGGGTGGCCATCTACGAAAGTGGCATGAGGGCACAGGCGTGCCGCGGTTCGGAGCGGCATCGCAGAGTGGATGCCGAACTTGCGAGCGGCGTAGGAGGCGGCGGCGACTACGCCGCGCTGATCCGCTTTGCCGCCCACGACAACCGGTTTGCCCTTAAGCGACGGATCAAACAATTCTTCGACTGAGACGAAGAACGCGTCCATGTCCACGTGACAGAACAAGGGTTGCATGTATTATCGTTTCGGCCGAGTTGCTCCGATCACGCGCGGCAATCCGGCCAAATCTGAGGTTACTGTAATATCGTCCCACTCCGCGGCGAGCATTTCCCGGACGGCATCAAGCGAGCGATAGCCAAGTTCCATGAACAAGCGGCCGCCGGGCTTCAACACCTGGCGGGCGCCTGTAATTAGGCGCCGATATATTTCAAGCCCGGTTTCCCCCGCGAACAGGGCAACGTGCGGCTCCCAATCGCGCACTTCGCGCTGCATGTTAGCCGAGTCTGCACCGGGAACATAGGGAGGATTCGAGATAAGCAGGTCGATGGTGAAGGGCGATACGGCCTCGAGTAAGTCAGCCGCGAAAAAATACACTGCCGCATTGTGGGCTCTGCGATTGCGCTCGGCGACTTTGAGAGCGGCGAAAGAGATATCGGAACCGGCAACGCACATGCCGGTTTCCAGGGCGAGGGTGACAGCGATTGCGCCGGAACCGGCGCCGACATCCAGCACGCGGGCGCTAGGCCTCTCGCGCAGCCATCGAAGCGACTGCTCGACCAGATGTTCGGTTTCCGGTCGTGGGATGAGTACGTTTGAGTCCACATAGAAATTCCGTCCGTAGAATTCTTGTTTGTGTGTTATGTACTGAGTTGGCTTACCTTGCAGACGCTCATTTAGGTAACGGCCGTACTGAATCCACGCAAACTGCGTTAGTTCATCTCTTGAATGGGCGTAGAGGTAGGAGCGGTCACAACGCATTGCGTGGGCCAGCAGGACCTCTGCCGTCAGGCGAGATGCCCCAACGGAAGCTTTTTCGAAGAGCTCGACGCCCTGCAGCAGGGCTAAATGAACCGTTAAGTACAAGACGACGAGGCTAGAGGAGTCAAGCCGACAATCGGTGTTGCTCGGACTGGTGATAACTAGTCAGTGCGTCAACGATCGGCTGAAGTCGGCCTTGCATGACCATATCGAGTTGGTGGAGCGTGAGACCGATGCGATGGTCCGTTACGCGATTCTGCGGGAAGTTGTAAGTGCGAATTTTCTCGCTGCGGTCGCCGGTTCCGACCATGCTTTTGCGCTCCGCGCCGATCTGCGCAAGTTGCTTTTCGATCTCCATTTGATAAAGCCGGGAGCGCAGCACGGACATCGCTTTGGCGCGGTTCTTAATCTGCGACTTTTCATCCTGGCAGGAGACAACGGTGTTGGTAGGCAGGTGAGTAATTCGAACGGCCGAGTAAGTCGTATTGACAGACTGGCCCCCGGGCCCGGAAGAACAGAAGGTATCGATTCGAATGTCCTTTGGATCGATTTGCACGTCCACTTCGTCGGCTTCGGGCATGACAACGACGGTAATCGTCGAAGTGTGAACGCGGCCCTGCGTTTCAGTCGCGGGAACGCGCTGCACGCGGTGCACGCCGCTTTCGTATTTCAAGCGGCTGTAGACTCGCTTACCGCTAACGATGGCGGTGATTTCACTGAAGCCGCCCACCGACGATTCGCTCATCGAGGTGATCTCCACCTTCCAGCCTTGCTCTTCGGCATATCGGGTGTACATGCGAAACACCTCGCTCGCGAAAAGTGAGGCTTCATCGCCACCCGCGCCCTTACGAAGCTCCAGCACTACGTCCTTTTCGTCATTAGGATCCTTGGGCAGCAGCAGAAGCTGCAACTCCTGCTCGATGGCGGCCAATTGGGGTTCCAGGCGCGCAACCTCCATCTCGGCAAGCTGCCGCAGGTCCGGATCTGTTTCGCTGAGCATGAGGCGCGCGTCGCTTAATTCCTGTTGGGCGCGCTTCCATTCGCGATACTTGGTCACCTGCTCGGCCAGTTCGCTTTGCTCCTTGGCGACCTTGCGATACTGCTCCGAGTCACCGATGACCGAAGGGTCGGCCATTTGCGCCGTCAATTGGTCATAGTTCGCGCTTGCTTCTTCTAAACGTTCTTGAAATTGCATGGATGCCGCCAAGCTTTACGCGATGACGAGTTCGCCACCCTGCGCACGCTCGAGTTCCATGGCGCGTTCAAGCGCATAGATGGCGACCTCCGTCTGGGAGTCGGATGGCGTTTGCGTGGTTACGCGCTGCAACCAAAGACCGGGTCGCGTCAGAACAGCCATCAGGCCCCGGCGGCGCTTGGCCGCAAAACGTATCACTTCATAGCTCACGCCGACAATCACTGGTAGTAGTGCGATGCGCGCGGCGAACTTCGCCCAGAAGCTATCGAACGGCAGAAGTGCGTAACACGCCATGGCAATGATGAGTATGACCACCAGAAAGCTGGTGCCGCAGCGCGGGTGCCATGTGACAAAACTCTGCGCATTGGCGACGTTGACGGACCGCCCGGATTCGAAGTTGAACACCACCCTATGCTCGGCGCCATGATATTCGAAGACGCGATGCATTTCTCGCAATCGGGAGAGCAGGAACATGAAGCCGAGAAAGATGGCGATGCGTAGCGTGCCATCCATGATGTTGATTGCTAGGCGGCTGCTTACCGAGTGAAAATGACGTCCCAGCAAAGTGGCTAGATAGAGCGGAACGAATTTGTAGAGCACGATCATGAACGAGAACGATAGGGCGATGTTTAGCCCCATCTTCCAGCTCCCACTTTCGCTCTTGCCGTCACGCTGCTTGCCTGTCACATCGCCGATTGCGCAGTCCGCCGAGAACTTGAGAGCCTTCATTCCGAGCCACATAGCGTGGCCCAGCGTGCCTAACCCTCTTAGAACGGGGAGTTTAAACAGCGGATAGCGATCCGAGAGGCGTGGCAATGGACTCTCTTCGGTGATAATCTGCCCATCGGGCCGCCTCACCGCGACGCAGTAGCTGCGGGGCGACCGCATCATAACGCCTTCCATGACGGCTTGGCCGCCTACCAAAGTGGTTTCTTCGCCGTTTTCCAGAACCGGCAACACCTGTAGGTGCGTGAAGAGACGCACAAATCCGCGCAAATTCAAAAGGGATCTCCGCCTTCTATTATAGCCGCGAAGAGGGCTCGAGCGGGTTTCGAGAGGCGCGCGCAGGAGCCGGGCTACAACCCGCTCCTTCTGGATCAGTTAAACCGCCACTGCCAGCCTTTCGGCGAGGTATTCGCGCCTCGACGTCCAGAACGCCCCGCAGGCGAACGCTGATCTTTTTGCGCGCGCTAAGAAGCTCGTCAAATTCCACTTCGCCCAACACACTACGTAATGTGGTTTGCAAGCTGGCTGGTGGCGTAGAGGAAATTAGCCAGTTCAAGCACGGCTCTGACAGGGTCTACGGCCCGGAAATATACGACGGCGTTGACTTTCACACTCACATTGTCGCGGGTGACGAGGTCTTGGGAAGGGACCTTCATGGCTCGATCCGCAGCGAGATTCGCACCATGGGGCGGGCGGCGCAAAGACCAGAATAATGCCCGCCGAGAACGCCCAAGAAGACGACAATTATGCCTTACGATCCCGACACTGCAAGCGCGCGAGCGCCGGGTCACGCGACGCGCCCTTGGATCAGCAAGAGGGCTCCGACCGCGAACGAAGCAGTTCCAGCGAGCCCCGAAATCATATGCGGGTAATATTCAGTTCGATGCCCAGCAGGAGCACGGCTGCAACCAGGGTGAGTCCGTACCAGGTTGAGAATCTCGATAGAGGCCCCAGGCACCCGCGCAAACCAGCAGCACGCCCAGTATCCAGGCATAATCACGCCCAGCGCATGCATCTCCCAATAGATGCCCAGCGCGCCCAAAGAGGACAAACACCAAGTTGGCGTCTGAAAGGGCGGCGGCGGTCATGCTTAACAGTGTGTCAGGTTCCTGAGAACGCGGCGGATCCCTAATCTTCGGGACAAGGTCTGAACGAACCTTAACTGCCCGGGGATAACCCCGTTATCCGTCGATCCGTCTTTCCAAACAGAGGAGACAACCTCCCAGGAGAAACCAAATGAGAAAGCAACTTTGTTTCATTGCCCTTTCCGCATCATTCGTATTAGGCGCTGCGATGGCGGCTCCCCAAACCCCTTCCCCAGCTCCGCAGGCGCAGGATCAATCGACCTCTCCACAGGAGCATAAATGGGCCGGGCACCGAGAGGCCGACCCTAACAAGCAGGTTGAGCATCTAACCAAGAAATTGAAGTTGACAGCGGACCAGCAGAATCAAATTCTGCCAATCCTCACCGGTCGTCAACAGCAGATGGAGGGGATTCGCAACGATAGCTCGCTGTCGCCGCAGGACCGTCGGGCCAAGTTTCAGGCCGTTCGCGAAGATTCAGATTCAAGAATTCGCGCGGTGCTGAATGACGATCAAAAGAAAGCGTACGACCAGATGCAGCAGGAAATGCGGGATCGACGGCAGAATCACCAGCAGGGCCCAAACCAGTAACACGGGACACGCACCGAGCGTCGAAGGGAACGGATCGATCCGTTCCCTTTTCTGTATTCGGGCTCATGAGAACCTACGCAACAGGAGGTTCGCCGTGCCTAGAACACTTGTCGCCATCACCGGCGCGTCCAGCGGAATCGGCGCGACATTCGCCCGGAAGCTTGCGCCCGAACACGACCTGCTGCTGGTGGCTCGCCGGAAGGATCGCCTGGAGCAGCTCGCTATCGAGCTTTCCGGCGCCCATCAAACCCGGGTCGAGATACTCCAAGCAGACTTGACAGCCGAACCGGATCTGGCCGAGGTCGCCGAGCGGCTTCGTTCGGACGACAGGCTGGCGCTGTTAGTAAACAATGCGGGCTTTGGCGCCGCCGGGCGATTCTGGGAGGCGCCGATCGAGACGCAGGAGGCCATGCACAAGCTGCATGTGCTGGCGACGGTCCGCCTCACGCATGCGGCTTTGGGCAACATGATTCCGCGCGATTTCGGCGGGATCGTAAATGTTGCGTCGGTAGCGGCGTTTGTGCGGAACGCCGGCAGCGTGAGTTATTGCGCCACCAAGAGTTGGATGACTTCGTTTACGGAAGGCTTGTATCTCGAACTTCGGGGGTTGAATTCAAATGTCGCTGTGCAAGCTCTCTGCCCCGGATTCACGTACTCCGAATTTCATTCGGTTATGGGCGTGCAGCGTGATGGTCTCGCCAGCCCGGCATTTTGGTTGACACCCGAAGAGGTGGTTCAAGCGTCGCTCGAAGGCCTGCGCAGCCGCAAGCTGTTCGTCATTCCCGGCTGGCGATATCGTTTGCTGACGATGTTTTTGACAAAGGCTCCTACCGCCTTGCGTTTGGCGGTGGAAGCCATCTCAAGCCGCTCCCGCGCTGCGGCGCTGCAGTTGCCGAGTGCGGGGCCGAGACAGCTGCCATAGGATATGATGCGAGATCGATGAAGCTGTTCGGCGCAAGCGCAAGCCTCTTGCTCATTCTGCTACCGGTCGCGGCCGAAGACATGAACCTTGTGAAACTTCATATCGATTCCTTCACGATTGTGGGTATACAGGTCCGGACCAGCAATGCGCAAGAGAGAAAGGAAAGCTCTATCGGCAGGCTATGGGAGCGGCTTGCGGCAGAGAATCTGCTGGACCGCATTCGCTATCGGGCAGATACTCACGTGGTCGCCGTCTACAACAACTATGAGTCCGATAAAGACGGCCCATACACTTACACGTTAGGAGCAAAGGTAACATCGGACCGCGATGCGCCGGATGGAATGAACGCGGTGACAGTTCTCTCGGGTGATTACGCCATGTTCACGGCGCAAGGCGGCGCGCCGCCACAAATGACCGTGGATCTTTGGAAGCGTATCTGGTCGCTCGAAAAGCCAGGCCCTCTGCATCGCGCTTATAAGACCGATTTTGAAGTTCACTACAGCGCGCAGGGCGATCCCGCAGATAGCCGCATCGACGTTTACATCGGAGTCGTGAAGTAAGCAGCCGCGAGAGCCCGAATGACTTCGCACCGCCGATGGAGAATCGCGATACTGCTCGGCTGTGGCGTGCTTGTGAATTACTTTGACCGCGTGAATGTTTCGGTGGCGCATGACGCGCTACACGATGATTTCGGCCTTTCCAACTTTGCTTTCGGCATTGTGGCCGGTGCCTACAGTTGGACTTATGCGGCGCTACAGCTTCCCATGGGCGTGCTGCTCGACCGGTTCGGAGTTCGGGTAATTGGCCGTATAAGTGCGCTGTTATGGAGTGTTGCGTCGTTCGCCGCGGCGGCCGCTATGGGCGTTCGGACTTTTGTCGCCTCACGCTTATTGCTGGGCATCGGCGAAGCGTCCACCTTCCCGGCGAACGCAAAGGCGATCGGCTACTGGTTTCCGCGCCAGGAGCGCAGTCTTGCAACCGCCGTGTTCGATGCCGCGGCGAAATTTGCTTCGGCGCTTGGTGTCCCGATGCTGGGCGTGACTTTAATAAAGTTTGGCTGGCGTCTGAGTTTTGTGCTCACGGGCGTGTTGAGTTTTCTCTATTTCGCCGCGTTCGCCGTTATCTACCGCGATCCTCAAGACGACTCAGGCCTATCAGAGATGGAGCGGCAATACATCGCCGAACGCGGAGCTCAGCCGCGCGCGGACGCGCGGATACGGCCGGGAGCACCCTTGAGTGACTTAGTGCGTCAGCGAAAAGTCTTGGGTCTAACGATCGGATTTGGCGCCTATAACTACTGCTTTTATCTTTTTCTGACTTGGCTGCCGGCCTATTTTTCAGCCGCTCTGCACGTGAACCTCCTGCACTCGGTTCTGTATACGAGTGCGCCGTGGTTATTCGCCACGTTCACCGACCTTCTTGTAGGCGGCTGGCTGGTGGATACACTGGTGCGCCGCGGATGTCGTGAAACAATCGTTCGACAGTCTATTCTGATTGGCGGCACGGCGCTTGGACTAGCCATCGCGGGAGCTATGTTCGCACACACCGCCGGGGCAGCCGTAGTTTGGATCAGCATATCGTTGGGTGGCCTGTCGGCAGCGGCTCCGGTGGGCTGGTCAATCCCGTCGCTGATCGCCCCGCCGAATAGCGTGGGACGGATAGGCGGCATTCTAAACTTCGGCAATCAAGTCGCCGCGATCGTGGCGCCAATCGCGACGGGTTACTTTGCCGGACCCGAAAATTCGTTCGGGCGGGCTTTCGGGGCGGCGGCCGCGATTCTTATCGTTGGAATCGCGTCGTACGTTTTCTTGCTAGGCAAAATTGAACCTATTGCCGAACCAGCGCAGGTCTAAGAGCGACTTATATCAGGAGGGGCCTAAAAGCCTTTTCGAGGCGTATCATGGCGTCGATGAGTTTCTCTTGGATGGATGGCCACGAAGCCTCGGGACTAAGAAAACCACCTTCGATTATTTCCTGGACACGCAATGCCTTTCGCTCGCGACGCTCCTGCCAGTGCAGCGGCCGGCCATAGGCCTGCTCTATTTCAGACCGCTGAGCGTGTAACTCTTGAAAGAGCATCTCCGTGCGCTCACTTAATTCGGCATGAAACTCCACGCGCGAATCGGCCCGTCGAATAATGTAATTGAAGGAGACGCCATTGCGCACTCGCACGGAAATAGAAGAGTGCTGCACGACTGGGCGTTGACTCTCATGCAGCCGAGTGATTTTCAAAGCGGTTTCCCAAAGCTGTTTCAGAAACTGGGACCGCCGCCGCTGCTGATCGAAAATTCGAAGCCGTTCTAACTGCCCGTGCTTTTTGGCGCTGCTTTCATAGGCGCCGGCTTCGGGGAGCGGCACGATTTGTTCAACATCCAACAGCACGCGCCCATCGGCCAGCTTATGCGGACGCAGGCGAATGCAGCGCACATCTAAACCCTGTTCGTTGAGCCAAATGACGGAACGCATCAGTTCTCGAGAGAATTCGGCCGCTGTCAGGATGATTCGGACGGAAGCGCCGAACTCGCCGTCTTCCGGTGTTGTCCAATCCAGAAAATCGAGGATCTCGCCGCGGACCTCCTGCTCGGAGTTGTGCCTGCTCGCGCGGTCTCTTCCGGCTGCGTCGACTGCGTCCTCAAAGGTCATCGCGGAAACTAAAGCCGCGTAACGAATGGCTTGTAGCTCCACATAGCTCGGCTCGGCAGTGCGCTTGATGTCGACTACGACCAGGCGAGCTTCTTTGTCGATGCACAGAATATCGATGGAGCGCCCCTCATTTTCCCAGCCACCGAAGTCTTCAGCAATGACCTTGAGGTCGGAAGATAGAACCGAGATATCGCGGCGCAGGAGGCGCTGCAGATCCTTCGTCTTCAGAAGTTTCGAGTCGAACCAAGTCTCTGGTACTTGTACCAGGCTTTCTCTCGTCAACTCGAAAAGCGGCACGACAGCCTCCCCTCGCTTCGGCTCGGCCGCTGGCTTCGGGCGTGAAGGCCCGAAATGATCACGGGAAATAGCTTATAGCGGCCCGATTCTCCCGCCAGCCTGTGACGGTGTGACCCAGTTCAGGCGAAGAAACGGATTAGAGCCGTTGGCAATCGTAGCATAGCTGAACCTACGAATCCTACTCAGAATGAAGGAGTTGTGCCTGAAAACAGTTCTTCCCTTCCTAGTACTCGGGCATTCTCTGGCGTGAACCGCACTACACATAACGCGACGGAAGTGGTACGCACTACCTCCATTTACCACTTCCGGGTGGTGTGGCGCTTCAATGGCCCCAGCAGCCCTCGTCTTTGATAGAAGCCAGCAGCCCGTCGGCTGAAGTGATCACACGGTCATAGCAGTAGCCAAGCGAATCAAGCGATACATATCGTTGCCAGCTATCGCGGTTTGAGGGGCCGGTGAAATTACCCGAGCTATCGAAGTTGAGGGTATCTGTGGAATTCACTTCGTTCAACAAGTTGGCATCGTAAATCGGGAAGCCGTTTAATCTTTCGCTGGTGTTCGCAATGTCGGATTGCTGGACGGTAGTGGTCACCGCGATTCCGGTGGAGGTTCCCACCTGAGAATAATTCAGAACCAGCGGGTACTCGAACTGCTTTACGGAGTCTTGGACGACTGAACCGTTTTGCGACGAGGTGTGAGCGACCGTGAAAGTAGATTGATGGATGTCTTGCACATACTCGGCTGAAGTAATGTTGAAGTGCTGTGAATTAGAAAATTGAACAATCTGGCCGGCAGTAGTCTCGACCTTTCCATGTGATGTATTGACGAAGCCGGTGATTGAGTAGTCCCGAGTAGAAGTTACAGTCACAATTCCACTCACGTCTCCGTTTGCGGCGGTCGTGATATTTTCTTGGATAATTGGCGATGGAGCGGCGGAGAGATTGTTACTCGTTATGCTGCCTGTTACCTTCTTGGCGCCGTGATCTGTGTAAAGAAATAAGTTAGCCGTCGCTAGAAAATAATTGTTGGCGTTATAGACGCTGAGAGCGACGGTGTGCTGGCTGCCGTCCGAAAGCAGTCCGGCGAATGGTGTCAGATCTACCCGGTAGGGGGTGAATTCATAGGTTTGGACACCCGGGATGGGTGCCCAGAGAAACGGATCTATGCCGCCCGTGTAGATCCATGGATAGACCGGCGCGACACCCGCCGGCTGGCCATCGATCGAGATTTCAGCTTCGCGGAAGGCAGTGTTGCCGCAGCTTTGGAGTTCGCTCGCGACGTCGTTCGGCACACAGGTGTACCAGAACTCGTCTCCGATTTGGCTTTGCGTGATGATGTCCAGATAGGCGCGCTCCACGTTTTCGGGCAAATTAACGGTCTGGGTCAACTGGCTCGAGGTGGTGTTCAGAGTGACGGCCCCGCCTTCGGCATCGGGCATGGGAACTACCACGTCTGGGGTCGATGGCGCGGGCCAGAAAGGAGAAGCCGGATAGAACTCGAGCGCGGCATCGGCATAGATGATGCCGTTGTAGACCACGCCATTGTAAGTTCCGACGAAGTTGCCAAGGATCGCCTCGCCGGTTTGCGGGCTTTTGAAGATGGCGCTGAGGTCAGTTACATCGCGCTCGACATGCCAATCCGGGCTCAGGTTGGCGCCGGGTTCGGCGGTGGTGCCGTAATAAATATTGGCGTGGCCGAGGTAGAACGAGCCGGTGCGGTCGTACTGGTTGCCTTCTGTGACCGTGAAGTCCGCAGTAAAGACGACCTTGGCCCAGGGCCCGTGACATTCCGGAGGCGGCGTGTAATCGAAGGCTTTGGGATTGTAGTCGGCGAATTCCATGTTCTCGAACAGATGCACGACGCACGGCCTTGTGCCCGGGCGCGGCACTTTCGGATTGGCCGTTGCCGGCTGAGGCGAGCCGACTTGCGGGTTCGGCGGAGCTAGTACCACTTGAGCCGAAGCTTCAGCGCACACGATCAGCGCCGTCAGGAGAGCAAGTCTTGTCATGTATATTAGTCCTCCGGTTCTTTGAATATGCCGCCGATCAGCTCAATTCCGCTCTAGAAAGAATACGTCAAACTCAACTGGAGAGTCCGTGGGTTCCACAGATTCAGCGTTCCCGCTCCATTCAGAGAGACAAGGGACCCGAAGCTACAATTGCCTGAAGGTCCTGGCGTGCAGTTTGCCGGACTATCGGAAACGGTCTGATCCGGGAAATGCGCTGTGCTGTGCCAGTTGCTGCCGGTGTTGAAAATTTCGAGCCGGAATTGAAGCTGCTGCCGCTCCGTAATCAAGAAATTGCGGGAAACGCTGGTGTCCCAGTCTTCGAAATAAGGCGAGCGCAGAATGCCGCGGCCGCTGTTACCATAAGTGCCCAAAGGCGCCGATGAGAAATCGGCGGTATTGAACCACTGCAGATAAGTTTGATCGAAGCCGGTTAGAGGATTTCCAGTCACATTCGCGCGCGATCGTCCGCCGAATACGCTGCCGGTCTGGTCCTGCGTAAAGTAGCCATATGAATAAACGCTGAACGGAAAGCCGGAAGCTAATGTGTAAATGCCGCTGGTATTCCATCCGCCAATCAACCAATTAAACTTGGGGAACGACCAATGCCTGCCTCGCCCTATAGGGATCTCATACGAGTAACTTGCTACAAATCGCTGACTTTGGTCGTATCCAGCCCGCCCGTAATCCTGCTTGATGTCATGGGGATCCATAATGAAATCGTTCTGGCCCCCGATGTCGTTGATTCCGGAGGACTCATCCAGCGCCTGAGACCACGTATAATTTAAATGAAATTGCAAGCCTCCGCCAAGCCGTTTGATTAGCTGCACCTGCATAGCGTTGTAAGTGCTCGAAAGGACGTTGGCATTGGCATACAGGCCCGGTGACATGCCCGGATATGGTTGCCGTTTATCCACAGGCACGAAATTAGGATCGCTCAAGCAGCTCGCATTGCTGCCGGTCGCCTGAGAGGCGTCTAAGAGAAAGTTACACGGATCTCCGGCTACCGGCGGCTGATAGGCCACGCCGAAGAGAAGCTGGGTGGGTTGATGAATGGCATGGGATCCGACATATCCCACATCTACGAGCAGCGTCGGATTAATGGAATATTGAGTGTCAAAGCTCCACTGCTGGTTATAGGGCGTGTGATTCCCGGGCCAATTGACCTGTGTCAAAGGAAACGTGTAAGTAGGTCCCGAGAACAGGCCGGCGCTATTGACCGGCGGCAGCCACAGGGTGTGCAATGCGAGCGGGGATGTACTCTCCAGGCCAGTTGCTGAAGGGTAATTCGGATTGGGCGCCAGGGTGTAAAGTGCGTCGTCATCATAGGTGCTGCCGTCATAAAAGCGGTTGTATGTATCGTAAAAAATTCCGTAGCCGCCACGCAGCACGAAGCGGTCGGTGGCAAATGGCCGCCACGCGAAACCGAAGCGCGGGGCGAAATCGTGTTTGTCGACGGGCACGAGCTGGTTATTAGCGCAGCACTGCAGCCACTCGGGATTTACGCCGGGATTGCTGAGCACGGACTGCGTAAAGGGTGAATTGGCCCAAACCAAGCCGCCTCCGTTTGCTTCGTTGAACGCGTAACCGCTGTTGTTAGCGCTGTGAAACGTCGTCGGAATCTCATAGCGCAACCCCAAATTCAGTGTCAAACGAGGAGTAACTCGAATATCGTCTTCTACAAAGAAATTCCAGTTATTTCCTCTGAGGCGGTATAAGTCGGAGCCGAGCGGCGGGGGCGCGGAGACGCCGAACGGATCTCCGAGGAGCAGATCGGCGATGGGGTTTCCGCCGGTGGCATTGGCCGAGCCCGTCGTAGAGGGATTCAGTGCGGTGTACGCTCCCGAAAAGTTCAACTGGCCCATCGCTGTAAATCCATCCGTGTCGTACAGGTAGACCCGACGGATGTCCAGCCCCGCAGTGATCGTGTGCTTGCCATGGATCCAGGTAAAGTCGTCGACCACCTGAAACACGTCGTCTTTCTGGGTGTAGCCGCCGTTATTACTGCCGATACCAGAATAGCCGTCGTTTAAACTGACAACCGGAATGTCATAGAAGGCCGGAATATTCGGGGAATTCGATAGCCCAAGTTCGGACGCCAGGTTGGAACCATAAGCCGTGTCGACGCCGGTATGAAAGAACTGGTGGTTATAGCCTATTCGCGCTTCGTTGAAAAGCGTGCCGGAAAAGGAATGCTGCCATTCAAGTCCGAATAGACGGCTGTATTTGTAGCTCGTCGAGCCGGTCGCAGGCAGGATCGACGGGTTCGGTTCATCATCGTCGGAGAGAATGCCAGTGAAGAAGAGCCGGTTCGCGCTTCCGAAGTTTTGATCCACCCGCATGGTCTCGGTGTCGATTACCTTGGTGTTTTTCGCCACCGCCGTGTAGTTCAGGCAGGGCATCGCGCAGTTGACGTTCGGCAGGGGATAGTAGGACAGCAGCTTCTGCCCGATTGGATCCAGCAGGGCGGAGGGAATCTGATTCCCGGCAAAGGGAATGCGCCCCGCGGGATTGGTGGCCGTGGCAGGCACAGAACCGCCGCTCAAGGGATTGTAAATGGGATACGGCCAATCGGAAAAATTCCCACTGCGCTCGGCCTGAGTCGGAACCTGAATGCTTTCGACACCGCCGCCTTGTAAATTCACCTGACGGCCACCGTCGTAGCCGAAGAACCAGAACGTCTTGTTGCGCCCGTTATAAAGCTTCGGCAACAGTACCGGACCGCCTAAGGTGCCGCCGAACTGGTTCTGCTTGAAGGGAGTCTTAACCGGGAAATCAGTCCCGTTCTTGGCGTTGAGAAACGCTGTCTCGGGATCGCTCGGCTGCAGTGCATCGTTCTGGAGAAAATCGTACGCCGTTCCATGAACCTGATTGGTTCCCGATTTGATCGCCACGTTGACTTGCGCGGAACCCTGGCCATACTGGGCGCCATAGAGCCCGTTTTGTATCTTGAACTCGGCAATCGCGTTTTCGCCGGGGACGTTGCTAGGGGCGCTGAAGAAGAAGTCGTTATCCGTTACGCCATCGATCAGGTAACTGATGGAATCCGGACGCGCGCCGTCAACGCTTACTTCGCGAAATGCCGGATTGAGTCCGTGCAGCACGTAGCCGGTGGCCTGGATACCACCGGACAAATTCGTAGCGCCCGCATCGATACTGAGCAAGTTCGTGAAATCACGTCCGTTGAGCGGCAGGGCTTCAATCAGGTCGGCCGGCATAACGTTTCCGATAGTGGCGTTGTCCGTGTTGACCATCTGGCTAGCCGCCGAGACCGTTACCTCTTCGCTCACCTGGCCCAGTTTCATGGTGAAGTCCTGCCGGAGAGTCTGCTCCACCTGAAGCTGCAAACCATTGGCGCGGGCCGTTTGAAAACCGGTCGCCTCTGCCGTTACTTCATAGGCCCCTGGGATCAAGTTCACAACCACATAGTCGCCGGCCCCGTTGGTCGTGAATTCGTTGATTACGCTGGTGCCGGTATTTCTGACGGTGATTTTGGCGCCTTTCACTCCCTGACCCGACGGATCGGTGACGTGTCCCACGATGGTGCCTTGCGCATTCTGCGCCCGTCCCCATTGGTACGGGCCAGCCAGGAACACCAGGCTAAAGCCGAAAAAACGCAAACGGCGACCTACACCCCTGCTGAGCAACACGACTCCTCCTCACCCAGACTGCTATATAGCGGTCTGTTTGGGAGTGTATCGCTAGCTGTCGAGCCGGTCAAGAAAAAAACGGCCATTATCTCTAGACAGCCTTGCTGCTATAGAGCAGAATGGAGAGGCTGAATGTACCCGACGCGCCATGCCACGCGACCAGCCAACTCGCAACCGTCAGCGCCAGCCCGCATATCAGCGAATTCAGCGCGCCATCCTGCAGCGGATTGAGCGCGAAAAGTTAAAACCGGGAGACGCGGTTTCCTCCGAACGAGAATTGGCCCGCGCACACGGCGTCAGCTTGATGACAGCGCGTAGCGCGCTCGCTGGGCTTGAGCGCCAGGGCCTTGTGGAGCGGCGGCGCGGAGCGGGCACCTTCGTGGCCGTACCGAAGGTCAATTATAACGAGCTGGTCAGCACCACGGAACTGATGGCCGGCCGTGGCTTCTCGGTTGTTTCACGCGTGCTGGGAGCCAAGTTGGTCGAAGATCAGCCGGAAATCGCGGCGCGGCTCGGCATTACCGGAAGCAGCGCGCTGGTAAAGCTCGAACGCTTGCGACAGGTGGAACGGGAGCCGCTCGCGCTTGAGACCAGCTACCTGGATGGTACGAAGTTCGGGGAACTAGCCGCGAAACCCTTGGAACGCGGTTCGCTGTTCGCGACGCTTGAAAGCCGCTACCGGACGCAACTCGCTTATGCGGATGAGGAAGTAGATGCCTCGGCGGCAGACAGACGAGCCGCAGCGCTGCTGCGCGTGACGGAAGGCGCGCCCGTCTTGCGCATTCGCCAGCTGATTTATTCAACGCAAGGGCAGCCGGTTATCTATGTTCTCGGATTGTACAGATCTGATCGCCACAAGCTGCTTATCCGGCGTTTTCGCCGCTAGCTTTTGGACGCCAGCGTGACAACGGTTGCGCCCCAGCCGCCGGCTTCCATCGGGGCGTCTGAAAAGTGTGTAACGTACGGGGTGCTGGCCAAGATGGATCGCACCATCTCTCGTTGAACGCCGATGCCGCGGCCGTGGATGATGCGCACAGCGGTCATTCCCAGCCGATACGCTTCCTCCAGATACGCTTCGGTAGCGGCTCGGATGTCGCGCGGTGCGAAGGTGTGCAAGTCGAAGACATTTGTGATGGGAATTTCGATCGGCTCATCGTCCCCCATCGAGATTCGCGACGTCAGTACGGGAAATGGGACCCGAGGCCTCGGCTTTCCCGTTGGGCGGGCGAACCCTCCGGCAGCGCCGCATGTTCCGGCGCTTTACTGAAATCGAGATCGGCGTCCTCGAAGGTGAGAGGCCGGTCGAGCACCATCTCCACGGTCGATCCTCTGGGGAGCATGGCCTCGGGGCCGCGAGTTAACAGCACCCCCAGCAAGCCGGCCGCGGCGCCCGCGCCTGCTCCGATTCCCGCGCCGCGCGCCACATTGCCGGCAGCCGCGCCTACACCGGAGCCGATGACGGTCCCCGCCGTGGTAGTTCCGATCACCGTTCCCACGTCGGTCTTCTTATCTCCGGGGCCGGTCACTTTGCTCTCTTCCCGCTTCAGTGTTTCGCCGTTGCGCGCGTCCAGCGCGCCCAAGTCCGATCGAAAATTGCGGGTGATGCCGTTCGGCAGCGTGAGCGAATCAAACCGCACTTGCAGTTCACCGCGCCCTTTCACTCGCCCCGGACGCTTCACTTCCGTGATCGTTCCGGTCACCCAACTGCCTTGCGGAATAACGATCCGGGGTCCCGACAGCACCGGGAAGGCGGTCTCCAGATACAAGCGATCGCCCGGCTGAGCCTGTTTCGTGCTGACGCTGTTGATCATATTCAGCAGAACGTGGGTGCCCGCCGCGATCTGGTACGGGCCTGCCGGTTGCGCTTCTTCGCGCCGCTTAAAGCCGCCTGGGTTCTGAGCGGGTGGCGCCGAAGCCTGAGTGGGCGACGGTTTCACTGTCGATTCGTAAGCGGGGGGAGCTGAACTTGCAGGCGCCTCCTGCCCAAAGGCCGCAAGGCATGCTATCGCGGATCCCAGCGCCACGCGTTTAAACATAGCGATCCTCTTGTGTGTCAGTGTAGCGGAAAACTCATCCGTTCGTGCCGGCGACTGCCGACTCATTCCTAATAGGGCGCCGGTCCGCGATGCGTTTCGCCTTCCGAAGAACGGTGCTCAACGGCAAAGAGGCCAGTGTGTCGAGCGCTACCCATCGGCATGAACCGATTGCGTCAGGCGGCTGCGTTTCCACCAAGTCGAACCGGTAGTTGTGAAAGGTGATGGCATGGCGAAAGGACCCTAGCTTGCGTCCGGCCAGCAGGCCGGAGACGTGCGCCTGTTCGGGCAATTCCCAAAAGCCCGGCATCAATCGGGAGCTTGCCTCGCGCTGCCACAACAGAACGCTACCCCGCCGCTCAATCCAGAAGACCGTGCGATGCTCCTCCACGGATCTGCGCTCAACAAGCTTGACCGGCAATTCGCGCTGGCGCCCGCTCGCCCGAGCGCGGCAAAGACGAGCGACGGGACACAGCAGGCACTGCGGGTTACCGGGCAGGCAGACCGTTGCGCCGAGTTCCATCATGGCTTGATTGAATGCACCGGGCCGGGTGCCATCCAGCTTAGCGTTGGCTAATTGGGCGAAATGTTTGCGACCGGGGAGCGACGCAATGTTGGTGGCATCCTCATCCACACGGCTTAGCACGCGCAGCACGTTGCCGTCCAGCACCGCATGAGGAAGTGCGAATGCGATGCTTGCGACCGCCGACGCTGTGTAATCGCCGACCCCCGGGAGGCGCCGGATCTCTGCATAGGTCGTCGGAAAGCCGCCGTGCGCACGCATCGCCTGCGCGGCCTTCTGAAGATTGCGCGCGCGATAGTAGTAGCCGAGTCCAGCCCAATGCGCTAATAACTCCGATTCCTCCGCACAGGCGAGCGCGTCGATGGTGGGGAAGCGTTCGAGGAACCGCTCATAGTAAGGAATGACGGCTGCGACACGCGTCTGCTGGAGCATGATCTCGGAAATCCAGATCGCGTAGGGATCGGCCGTACGGCGCCAGGGCAAGTCGCGGCGGTGCTTTGAGAACCAATCGAGCAGGTTGCCGCGGAATTCCGTTAGCTCATCCATGAAGAGGCTGTCGGACCGGATGTTCCGCGGCGCTGCCACGCAACGAAGCTGATTGCGAATAAGCAAGCGGCGATCCACGGACCATCTTGCGCCACGCGAGCGACGGCCAGATCAACCGAAGCATTGGCTCCAAAAAGGCGTTCAAGGATCCAGCCGCCCGATGCGAAGCCGGCGAAAAGAGCGCCTGAGAACCGGAAGATGGAATAGGCCGGCGTTCGGCTCAGTAGGATGAGCGACGGCGCGACCCCGCATACCACCAGCAATTGCCCAGTTTCGATGCCGAGGTTAAATCCCAAGATGCCTGCCAGACGCTGCCAGGTACCGACTCCTAAGTGTTGCAGAGTGGCGGCGAAGGCCATCCCATGAATTAGCCCGAAGGCGGCCGCAACGAGCGGTTCGCGTCCGGGGAAAAGCGGGCGTAGCGCGTGAGCGGCGGAGACCAGAATGGAGAAGGCGATCAGCACTTCGACAGGCCGTTGGGGCAAGGATACGGCACCCCCCGCAGCTAAGGCGAGCGTGAGTGAATGGCCGAGTGTGAATGCGCTGACGACTTTGACGATCTGCGCCAGGGTATGACGAATGCTGGCAGGCTCAGACCAACGGGATCGAAACGAAAGCAGCGGCGCGGGCAAGAGCAGAGCAAGTAGAAACAGGAGATGATCCGTCCCTTCAGCGATGTGGCGCATGCCGAGGCGGAACATGGCGGGCACGCTAGCAAAATTCCCGCCAATATGTGCGAAGTAAGACCGCAGGCGGGACGGCAGCGGGCCTTCGGCCGGAGCTGCTTCCGCGAATTCGATTCGATAGTAGGACTGGTTTGGGTTGCGAGCCTGCGCCAGTACGAGGAGGTTGTGGTTCTCGGGAATGAGGCAGTTCATCAGGTAGACGGAGATCGCCGATTGATGACGATCCTTGACAACCAGGATGCGATGGGAACTACCGGCGGGCAGCGCAGCAGTGAATTCGAGGTGAATCTCGCCAAGCCCCTGCTTCATATCCCCCGGGTCGGGAAAGCGAAGGCTTTCCAATCGGGGCTGCAGAGGGCGCCCATCGGCGTGGAGCGAAAGGTCGCGCAAGACCGTTTGCGCATAGCGCCGCTGTTCGGGCTCGGAAAAAACACCGTCGCCGTTCACATCGATAGCGGCGATTACAGCAGAGGAGACCGCCACACCAGGAATCAGGCGCATCGAGAGCCGGATATGATCTTGCTCGATGGAAACCAGGATGGCTTGCAGGTACTCGTCGAGACGATGTGCGAACACAGGTAACGTCAACGAAAGGAGCGCGGCAAGACAGAGGAGCTTCGTCCTCATCGGCCGTTCAACTGGCTTCCGTAGTCGTTAGTAGGGTCTCGATAGATCGTATGAACGTGGTTCGCGGGTTCGTCGTGCTGGGGAGCGTATTCGATGACAAGATGCGGACCCTGGATGCGATAGTAGGCGGTGATGTTCGTGCCGGACGGGAACGTTGTGGGACCGCTCCAGGCAAACCACGTTTCATTGAGATCGCGTTGAGTTCGGCGATGCGAGCTGTGGCGGCAGACTCGTTGATGATGTTGACCCACTCCCCGATCAACTCCAGCAACATCGCACGCCTGCGTGTCGTTCAGCTCGGATGCTTTCAATCCTTCGGGAGTAATTTTCTTCCCGTCCTGGCCGGGTCCAAGGACCAGGTCGGGCACGCTATAGGCGAGAACGGCCAGCCGGCGCTGTTTCTCGTCGAGAGATTGGAAAAGCGCGAGGGCTTTATCACTCTCGCGCCCTATGGGCCTTATGGTCTTCCCGTTGAGATGGAAGGTGGCCGGCTGGGCGCCGGTCAGCGTGGGAGTCAGCACGCCCGCGCTGCCCGCAACGGTGATGTTCAACGCCAGGTGGTGACCGCCGAATTGAAGCATCCAAGGGATATTCGTAGAGGGCGTTCCGAGAAAAGAGATGTAGTAGAGATCGCTTCCAAACATTTCGCCGGTGGGCGGCCGTGCGCCCGGACCCCCGGCGCGTGCTCCTGGAAACGGCGGAGGTGGGCCGCCGCTCCCGCCGCCGGGAGTGGGGCCATTCGGAGGAGGACCGCCGCCTCGCGGACCTCGCTTGGACCCGTTGACTTTGAAGTCGTCATCGGCCAATCGGATCTCATTGACTTTTCCATAGCCCATTGGGCTAAGCACGACCGTCAATAGATTGAGCGCCGCCGCGCGTTGTTGTGAAGTCATCTGCTTCAGGCTCATGCCGCCGCGTGGAACGAATCCAGTGGGGAAATTGGACCAGCGCGCACGCTGGTCGTTGTCGTCAAAAGCGTAGACCACTTTCTGCTTCTGCTCGGGAGTCAGAGTCGCAAGGAATTGGTTCGCCGCCTGCACAACTTTATCTGGGGGCGGATGCGTTCTCCCGAGTGTGACCGCGACGAACAGCACGATCGCAAGTAAGCAGCTATATTTCGCAAGGCGCTGATTCATGAGGGAGGCTTTCCAGTTATGAAACAATCCAACAGGCTGGATTTCCGGACTCCGCGGAAACCTCGGCAATCTACGGAATTCCGCCGAAGCTGTTCGACACAATTAGAACATCACTTTCATCGAAAACTGGATCTGACGCGACGTGCCCGCCGTTCGGCTGATAATGCCAAATCCGGAACCGCTGAGCACGTTCGAGGGTAATCCGAAGTTAACGACGTTAAACAAGTTGAAAAATTCACCTCGAAATTGAAGGTTGACCGATTTGTGCGCGCTTCCCATTTCGAATGGCGTGTCTTTGATTATGGCGAAGTCGAAGTTATACAAGGCGGGGCCGCGGAACGTGTCACGGCCTAGTGTGCCAAAGGCGCCGTGGTTCGGCCCTGTGCCTCCGGGCACTTCGATCGGCAAGGCAAAAAACGAGGCGTTCTGCGCGCCCGAGCCAAAGTAGTCTTCGCGCACTGTGCGATCGACGGAAAGGTGGGGAGAACCAATCTGATCGGGGCGATCAGCTCCGTAAGAGCCAACGCCGGTCTGCTGCACACCCGAATAGACGGTAAACGGCAGGCCGCTACTAACGGTGGAAATGTTGAGCAATTGCCAGCCGCGCGTCAGGCGCCTGGGGAGCGCCCGAAGCCCCGGAGCGCCATCCGCCTGCAAATCCTGAACAGCAGTGAACGTGAGGACTCGCTCGACATCGAAGGTCGATGGGCCTTTATCCGCACTGGTATCAAACGGATTCTGGGGCCACGCGAGCGCGGTCACGCCGGAGGTGCTGCCGATGCCGGGTCCGATGACGCTGCTCGTATCGTCGAGTGACTTGGACCAGGTGAAGTTCGCCTGGACCTGCGGACCACGCGATCCGATTGCCCCCGTAAGGGAAGTCTGCAGTGAGTGAAACGTGGAATGCGAGCGATTGGTCACCAGCATGTCGGTCCCGAATCCGCCAGTGATCTGACCGGCGGAATTGAACTGTGTGTAAGGGGCGAACTGCGGGGTGGCTCCAGGGTAGCCATTCGGAAAATCGATACCAGGTAAATCGATGCCGGCTGTTCCAATGTATGCAGCACTCGCGCTCACGCCGTGGAGTGCACGTTCGAGGCTGAACGTCCAATTGCCCAGGTAGGCGTTGCGAAAATCTTGGGAGATCGCGTTCGCATTTAGAGGAGTGATACTCGAGGTGCCGGTTGCGCTCGCGAGTTCCTGCTCAAACCGATTTACATTCCAGATGGTGTTCGCGGGTACGGTAAGCGAGCTTCCGGAGGCGAGCACGTCGACGCCGGACAGATTGTAAACGGGAGGAAGCTCGGCGGGAGTAATTTGTGTTCCGACGCGGACCGGCGAGCCGGGCGCGGAAGTAAGCCGTGGGTAATCGACGTAGGGGGCGGCGCCCGTAAGGAAATTGTCCTGCCAGATGTTCGGCGGAATAGTAGCGAGGCTCGCGCCGGCGTGCAGCCACAGATCGTGAGCAGGCTGCCAACTGAGGCGCGCTCGCGGCCCCCAATTGTTCCCTCGCCATCGATAGCGGGGTTCCGGGTTGATCAGATACTGCTCTTGCGGTCCGTCTGGTCCATTCAGAAAGCGCAAACCGTCTGTCCGATGCGCGCGCTCGCTCAAGGGGGAATAGATCTCGTAACGAAGACCATAATCCAGCGCGAGATTGGGAGTGATCTTCCAGGTATCTTTCCAATAGAGGTTCATGCCATAGCGCGAGATGGCCGCCACGCCAATCTGGCTGGACTGCGGAAACTCTTGGGGCGCGACGGCCAATGTATAGGAGAACGCGCTACCGAGTAGAAGAGCCGTTAGGGTGTCCGGGAGTTGCTCACCAACAGCGATATTATGTTGGCCGCTTGCCGAGGGTATGGCGGCGGTTGCGTAGGCAGGTCCGCCGCCGAATGTATATTGCCCGTTGGTCGCAATGCCGAAGTAAGTGGTGTCGCGATTGACGGAAAACAGTCCTCCGGCCTGAAGCGTGTGAGCGCCGCGAATCCATGTGACATCCTGGCGCGCCTCGAACAGATTGCCGAAAGCCGCGGTAACGGATCCCGCGGCGGAGTCGAAGGGCTCATACAATCCATCGGCGAGGATCAGCGACGGATCAGTGTGGTCGGCGGTTGGGAAATTCGGGGTCGTGCGTGTGAAGCTCAGCTCCGACTGCGATGAAAAAGATGCGGAGGGCGTATGCGACCACTTCCATGCCGCGTTGCGTTGATGGTCGATATAAGTGATGCCCCAAGTCGGATCGATGGCAGTTTGGTCGGGATTGGTGGTGGGTCCATTGAGGTCGTCCCAGGTGAAGCGCGCGAACAGACGATCATGGCTGGTGAGGTCGCGATCGATGCGCGCTGAAAACTGATCGGCGTCGGTCGCCAGCTTGGAAGAGGTGGCGAATGTGCGCGCGCCGAACGGGCCGGACGGATCGTTTGGAAGCGGATAGCGCTGAAGCAAGTCGGCCATTTTGGGAGCAACGGGCACGTACAGCGTGTCGCCGGGGAACGCCGTGGTATCGATGCCAGCGCGCTCCGCGGCAGTCGGCACCGCGAGCACTTGCGTAGTTCCCAACACCTGGCGGAAACCTTGATACTCGATGAAGAACGCCGTCGGGTAGGACCCGCGCGGGAACGGCGGCAACATGCCGCCGAGAGTTCCTCCGAACTCGTTGCGGCGAAAAGGTGGAATGCGCTCCGGATTTTCGGGTGTTTCGCGATCGAAGAAATTGCGCGCGTCCAGGGCGGAGTTGCGGAGGAATTCGAACAACGAGCCGTGAAGCGAATCCGCGCCCGAACGTGTGACGATGTTGGTGAAGCCCGCGGCGCCGAAGCCGATATCGGCCGGCATCCAGCCGGATTGCGATTGGATCTCTTCGACCGCGTCTACGTTGAAATTCGACATCGTGGCTCCGCCCATCTCTGGGTCGCTGGTTAACGCCCCATCCATCGCAAAGACGGCTTCCACTCCGCGCTGGCCATTTATCGCGAATTGCTGGGTGAAGTTCGTGGCGCCATTTGTGTCTGTCATTGTTCCGGCCGCTAGTAACAGCAGTTGACTGAAGTCGCGCTTGTTCAGGGGAATCGCGGTGACTGCGGTAGCCGGCAGGCTGTCGCCGGTCGTTTGGGCGCGTTCGTTCGATTGGAGAAAGACGGAGCCTTGCGCCGTCAGCGTCAGTTCGGCGATTCCCGTGATCGGGGCGGAAATCGATTGTCCAAGATGAAAAACGGCGCTTTTGTAGGAGACGGTCACGCGATATGTCCCCGCAGCAGGCGCGCGAAATGGAAGCCGCCGTTTTCTCCAGCAGTTTGCGAGAAGTGAGCCGGCGACGCTTTCGGATCGACAGCAGATAGTTCGATCACGGCTCCCGAGGCTGTCTGATTGGCCGTGTCGCGAACGAACCCGGTCCACTCGGATACCGGTGGTTGCTGCGCCGTCGACAGTGAGAATGCCGCCAGAAACAAAACAAGCGCGGGAAAGAGCCGATGCACTGAGCGGAGTATGCCACAATGCTGCTTCCGGTTCAGGAATCTGCTTTGTTATGGCAGCATAAGGATGAACGACATGAAATCCAACAGACGTCAGTTCGTGCGGAATCTTGGAACGAGTTCAGCCGGAATCGCTCTGGGCACCACGCTCACCGCGGCTCCCACGAGCAAGACCGCAAGACACGAAGATGAACAGGTTCTGCTTGTCGGCGACGAAATCGCCGTGGCGGAAACGCAATACGGGAAAGTCAGAGGATATGTTCTCCGCGGCATTCACTACTTCCTCGGCATGCCCTACGGAGCGGACACTTCCGGGGAAAACAGGTTCATGCCGCCCCAGAAGCCGAAACCGTGGGCCGATGTGTACCCCGCGCTTTGGTGGGGGGATTCGGCGCCGCAAGATATGGACAAGCGTTACGCAAACAAATTCGCTTCTTTTCGGGACCACTGGAACTATGGCGACGTCAGCGAGGATTGCCTTCGCATCAACGTCTTCACGCCCGCGGTCCGCGACGGCAAAAAGAGACCGGTGCTCTTCTGGATTCACGGCGGCGGGTTCATAAACGGCAATGGGATCGAGCAGGATGGCTATAACGGCGAGAACTTTGCGCGATTCGGGGACGTGGTGTTTTGCTCCATCAATCACCGCTTAGGGCCGTTGGGTTTCTGCAACCTTGCAGGCGTGGGCGGAGAAAACTTCGCGTCATCCGGCAACGTGGGGATGCTGGATATAGTCGCCGCACTCGAGTGGGTGCGCGACAACATCGCTAATTTCGGCGGCGATCCCGGCAACGTCACCATCATGGGGCAATCCGGCGGCGGCGCTAAAGTTTGCATTCTGACTGCGATGCCTTCGGCCAAAGGATTGTTTCACAAAGCTGTCGTGCTGAGCGGGGCAGCCCGCAAATCGGGCGACAAAACTTATTCGGAAAATCTGGGGGCCGCCGTGGTGAAAGAGGTCGGCCTTTCGACCGGCGAGCTGGCCAAATTGCAGACGATGCCGTGGAAGGATTTCTATGCCGTCGCAATTCGAGCGCAGCAAGGCGTTGCGAAGAACGCCGGACCCTCGGGCGGAATGATGCGTGGATTTGTTCCGGTTGTAGATGGCAACATTTTGCCGCAGAATCCGTACGATCCAGTTGCGGCGCCCACGGCAGCCAAAGTCCCCATGATCATCAGTTCGGTTCAGAACGAGCAATCGGCGAGCTGGGCGGATCCGGCATTGGAGTCGATCACGTTCGAAGAGGTGGTTGAAAAAGTGAAGACACGAGCTGGATTCGGTCCGGGCTTCGGAGACAAAGCAAGAGAGGTTGTCGATTCCTACTCGAAGGCGTTTCCGAACAAGAAGCCAGTTGAGATTTGGTCCCTTGTGACAAGCAATCGGCAAAGTGTCGTGGCCTTGGCCGACGTGAAATGCAAGCAGCCGGCGCCCGTCTACGTCGATTGGTTTGCCTGGCAGCCGCCGTTGTTCGATCGCCGGTTGCGCGCTTTCCACTGCATAGATATTTGTTTCTGGTTTTACAACACGGATCTCATGCTGACTCACACGGGCGGCGGTCCCAGGCCAAGGGCACTGTCGACTAAAATGGCCGGCGGACTGCTGCAGTTCATGAAGACCGGCGATCCCAACGGCGCGGGTCTGCCCAAATGGCCGAGGTATTCGGCCGCCGACGGGGAAACAATGATCTTCGACGACGTCTCTCAGGCGAAGAACGATCCGGACCGGGAGGCGAGAAAAGCGCTTCCTGCGCTGAGTTAGTCGAGTAGCTGAGCCTCACGCGGGGAGTGCTCGCGCATCTTATAATGAAGTAACCCTCGAAGCTGCCACACACGTGCCGGCGCCTTGATTAACCTGCCTGAATTCAAACAACAAAAGATGCCGGAAGACACCAGCGTGACCTCTTGTGAACAAGCGGTTGCCGCAGGGGTAAACTCCGCGGGAAAGCCGCTGCTCGCGATTCGCGGGGCTCGCGTTCACAATCTAAAAAACCTGGACGTCGATATTCCGCACGAGGTTCTGACCGTCGTTACCGGTGTTTCCGGTTCCGGAAAATCGTCGTTGGTATTCGACACCATCTATGCCGAAGGCCAAAGGCGTTACGTGGAATCGCTATCCGCCTATGCGCGGCAATTTCTGGAGCGCATGGAGAAGCCGGATGTCGACGAAATTCTGGGCATCGCGCCGCCGATCGCTATTCGCCAGAAAAATCAGACCCGCAATCCTCGCTCGACGGTCGCCACTGCAACCGAGCTTTACGATTTTATGCGCCTCTTATGGGCGCGCGCGGGACGCATTTACTGTCCGAACGACGGCACGTGGATCCAGCGAGATAGCGTAGACCAAGTCGCCGAGGCGATGGTGGCGCAGCCGGAAGGCTCGCGCTGGTATGCCCTGTTCCCGGTTCCGGCCGCTGAGGGTTCGGGGCCAAGCTCCAAGGAAGCTCGTGCCGTGTCGCTGCGCGATCGCTTGTTCGACCTGCGGAAAAAGGGCTTCAACCGCCTCTTTCAGAACGGGAGCACGTTCGAGTTCTCGACACCCGAGTCCCTTCTTGAAATAGATTTCACGAAGCCGCTGTTCGTGCTCGCCGACCGAATCGTCATCCGGCCGGATTCGCATCAACGTATCGTCGATACGGTCGAGATCTGCTATCGCGAAACAGGCGAAGTCTTCTTCGAGCCGGCGAGCGGCCCGGAAGCGGGTGTGCAAAGCCTGCATTTTACCGAGAAGTTCGCGTGCAGGAAATGCGGTCTGACCGCGACCTTGCCCGAGCCGCCCCTCTTCAGCTTCAATAATCCGATCGGCGCCTGCCCCATCTGCCAGGGTTTCGGAAACACGATCGATTACGATTTTGGACTTATCATTCCCGATCCCGCACTCACGATTCAACAAGGCGCGGTCGATCCCTGGACGAAGCCGCAGTACACCTGGTATTACGAGGAAGAATTTAAACCGAAGACCAAAGCCAAGGCGCGTTTGAACGTCCCTTACTCGGATTTGAACAGGGACGAAAAAGAATTTGTGCGCGCTCACGTTTACCGCTTTTTCCAGGAGGTGGAGCGGAAGAAATACAAAGTGCATGTGCGCGTCTTCATGAGCCGCTACCGGGCCTACACGGAATGTCCGGCCTGCCGCGGCGGACGGCTTCGGCCTGAAGCGTTGTGGGTACGGCTCAATGGATGCAACATCTCAGAGGTTGCACGCATGAACATCGCACAAGCACAACAGTTTTTCGACAGCCTGCAACTGAGTTCGGAAGAATCGGAAATCGTGGACCGCGTGCTCGACGAGATTCGCCAGCGCTGCAAGTTTCTTAACGATGTGGGACTCGAGTATCTGACGCTTGACCGGCTTTCGGCGACGCTTTCCGGCGGCGAAGCGCAGCGCATCCAGCTTGCGACGTGCTTGGGCTCCCGCCTGGTGGGCACAATCTATGTTCTCGATGAACCTTCGATTGGCCTCCACAGCCGCGACACGGCTCGGCTGATCAAGATTTTGAAGGACCTTCGCGATCTCGGCAACACGATCATCGTCGTCGAGCACGACCCGGAGATCATGGCCGAGGCCGATCACATTCTCGACCTGGGGCCGGGGGCGGGCGAAAATGGCGGCCGAGTGACGTTCGCTGGAAGTTATCAGCAGTTGCTACTCCCCGCGCCTTCGCGGGAACGCGACTCCGTGGCTCGCGACCGCGATTCCGCTCAATCACTCACCGGAAAATATCTGAGAGGCGAGTTGGTCGTCTCCCGCTCGCTGGACCGCCGGAAGATCAATCCCAAACGAACCATACGCTTCATCGGCGCGCGCGCCAACAATCTCAAGAACATCGATGTTGAACTACCCTTAGGCGTCATGGTTGCGGTCACCGGCGTCTCGGGTTCCGGAAAGTCGAGCCTGGTGCATGAGGTTGTCTATCGTTCGCTCGACTTCACGCTGAACAAACAACAGCAGGAAAATGCTCCGAGTGACGAGAGTACCGCCGCGAAGAAACTACCCTTGAAGCGAGTTGAGCGAGGCGACCTGGTAACGAGCGTCGTGATGGTCGATCAGTCCCCAATAGGCCGCACGCCGCGATCAAATCCGGTGACCTATATCAAGGCTTTCGATCTGATTCGTGATCTGTTTGCTTCGACGCCCGAAGCGCAGAAGCGGGGCTATTCGTCTGGATCTTTCTCGTTCAATGTGCCGGGCGGCCGCTGCGAGACGTGCCAAGGAGATGGCACCATCACGGTCGAGATGCAATTTCTGGCGGATGTCGAGCTAGTCTGCGAAGAATGTAAAGGCACGCGCTACAAACCTACGATCCTCGATGTCCGTTACAAAGGGCTGAACATTCACGAAGCGCTCCAATTGACGGTTCGCGAAGCCTTGTCGTTTTTCGCCGATACGCCGCGGCTGGCTGCGCGGCTGAAGGTGCTGCAAGATGTCGGCCTGGGTTACTTAAGGCTCGGACAATCGGCCACCACCTTGAGCGGCGGCGAAGCCCAGCGTGTGAAGTTAGCGTCTCATCTCGCGCAGGCGAGTTGCGAAGGCACGCTGTTTCTCTTCGATGAGCCAACGACCGGGCTGCACTTCGATGACATTGCCAAGTTGCTGCAGTCGTTTGAACGGCTGATCGCGAATGGCGGCAGTGTTCTGGTGATCGAGCACAATCTTGATTTGATTCAAGCGGTGGACTGGATCATCGATTTGGGTCCGGAGGGCGGCGAGGCCGGCGGCCACATTGTGGCGCAAGGGACACCGGAGCACATCGCGACGGTGGCGGCCTCATACACGGGTCGATATCTCAAAGAAGTGCTCGCTCAACGAGCGATCGCCTAATAGATGAAAGCCGCACTGCGCAGCCTGCCCTCGGTGGATCAGGTGCTACGCCGGCTGAAGCTGCCCGAGGACGCCCCGCGCTCGCTCGCGGCGGATGAAATTCGCGCCGTACTGGCTGAACGGCGTGAAGCTTTGCTGGCAGGTGGCGCGCAGCTTGAAACTCCGATCGAAGAGGCAGTGCAAGCGCGGCTTGCCGAACTGCTGAAGCCCTCACTTCGGCCTGTGATCAACGCCACGGGCGTGATCCTCCACACCAACCTGGGCCGCGCCCCGCTTTCGCACTTCACTCCCATCGCGGGCTACTCCAACCTTGAATACGATCTTGCCAGCGGCAAGCGCGGCAAGCGCGATGTCCACACGGATGATTTGCTTAGGCGCTTACTCGCAAGGCCCGCGATTGTGGTGAACAATAACGCAGCCGCGGTTTACCTGGTCCTGCATGAACTGGCCGCCGGGCATGAGGTGATCGTTTCGCGCGGAGAGCTGATTGAGATCGGCGATGGATTTCGCATCCCGGAAATCATGTCGCGCTCCGGCGCTATCTTGCGCGAAGTCGGGACCACCAACCGAACTCGGCTGGACGATTACCGGCAGGCGATTACCGACAAGACCCGTCTCATCCTTCGCGTGCATCCATCGAACTTTTGCGTCACCGGCTTCGCCGCTCGGCCGGAATTGCATGAGATCGCCAGACTCGGGCGTGAGCGCGGAATTCCCGTCTACGAGGATCTGGGAAGCGGTTGCATGGTAGATCTTCGCGGCCAAGGACTGGATGAACCGGTTGTATCCGAGAGTTTTGCCTCCGGGGGCAATCTCGTATCGTTCAGCTGCGACAAATTACTGGGCGGTCCGCAGAGCGGCATCATCGCCGGGGAGGGCGAACTTGTTACTCGCATCCGCCGTAACCCGATGTATCGCGCATTCCGCGCAGATAAACTTATCATCGAGTCGCTCGAAATCACGCTGCGCCACTTGTTGACTCAAAGCTGGAAGGCGATTCCGACGCTGCGCATGATCTTCGCTTCGGCGGTCGAGATTCGCGATCGCGCCGAGCGCGTCGCCCGGCAACTCGACGCGTTTCAGCTATCAGTTTGCAAAAGCGAATCACCCATCGGGGGCGGCTCAACTCCGGATCAACAGCTTCCCACCTGGATCGTCGAGCTGGATGTGCCCAACCCAAGCGCTTTTGCCAGGCGGCTTCGCAGCGCGCCAATTCCGGTCATCGCGCGGATTGAGCGCGACAGGGTGGTACTGGACATGCGAACGGTGGCCAATGAAGAAGAAGCCGGGCTGGTCGAGGCTATTCTCTCCGCCAGATAATTTCGCCCGCGACTACTGTCGCGACCGGACCGCCGCGAAACTTGCGCCCGTCGAATGGCGTGTTGCGGCTCTTTGAAGCCGACCGGTTCACGTCGTAGGTCCACTCATCATCCAGCGCGAAGACGGTCACGTCCGCCGCGGCGCCGGGACGTAGCGTGCCGCGATCGAGCGACAGAATTGTCGCGGGTCCCCAGGTAAACAGCCGTATCAACTGTTGCAGGGTCACGGCGCCCGCATGGTAAAGCTGTTCGAGAGCCAACCCCAGCGCGGTCTCAAGCCCAATAATTCCGAACGGGCAGCGCTCGAAGCTCTCTCGCTTTTCCGCTTCGGAATGCGGAGCATGATCCGTCGCAATTGCGTCGATCGCTCCGCTGGAGATTCCTCGCTTCACTGCTGAGACGTCACCGCCCTCGCGCAGGGGTGGCTTCATTTTGTGGTTGCAGCCCCCGGGCGGAACATCGGAATCGGCGAGCACGAAATGATGGGGCGTCGCCTCGGCCGTCACTTTCAATCCGCGCCGCTTTGCGAAAGCAACCATCTCCACCGAGTACTTCGATGAGAGGTGGGCCACATGGTACCGCGCGCCCGTCACTTCGGCCAGGATGATGTCCCGGGCCACCATTACGTCTTCCGAACTTCGAGGAATCCCGCGCAGTCCCAGGTCTTTCGAGCGCGCGCCTTCGTGCATCAAGCCGCCATCGCTCAAGTCCAGATCCTCGCAATGTTCAATCAGTGGCAGGTCCAGCGAGGCGGCGGCTTCCATCGCGCGCTGCGCCACCCGGGCGTTCATCACCGGCTTGCCATCGTCTGAAATCGCGACAGCCCCGGTACGCTTCATGCCCTCAATGTCCGCTAATTCCGTTCCGAGGCTGTTCTTTGTAATCGCACCAATCGGATAAATATTCACCAGAGCGAAGTGGCGGGCGCGATCGCAAATATACTGCGTTATTTCCGGGTTATCGTTCACCGGGTGCGTGTTCGGCATGCAGCAGATGGAAGTAAATCCGCCAGCGGCTGCCGCGCGCGAGCCGCTTTCGATAGTCTCGGCCTGCTCGAAACCCGGCTCTCTTAAATGCACGTGCATATCGATGAATCCGGGTGCGACAACAAGCCCGGAAGCGTCAAACGTTTCCGCCCCGGAACCGGCAATGCCTTCCGCCATCTCGCGAACTACGCCATCTTCGATCGCAACATCGCAGACGCGGTCCAGATTCTGCGACGGATCCACGATCCGGCCGTTTTTGATGACCAGCCTGGCCATGTTTATAGCGCTTGAGAAGAGGTCTGCGCCGGTTCATCGAGTCGTTCCACCAGCATGACTTTCTCCTGCCCGTCGATCTCCTGAAACTTCACCTCGATGATTTCGGCGGCGCTCGTCTGCACCATGCGGCCGATATAGCGCGCTTCAATCGGCAACTCGCGATGCCCTCGATCGATCAGCACCAGCAGTTGAACGCGCGCCGGACGGCCGTGGTCGAAAAGCGCGTCAAGCGCCGAACGGATGGTGCGGCCTGTATAGAGCACATCGTCCATCAGCACAATGTCCTTACCAACCACGGAAAAGTCGATCTGCCTCGCATTCAGAACCGGTCTTTCGGCGACCATCGACAGATCGTCGCGATACAGGTTGATATCGAGAATGCCTACCGGCACCTTCAGGCCCTCGAGGGTTAAAATTTTCGCCGCGAGCCGCTGCGCCAAAGGAACTCCTCGCCGCTTGATGCCGACAAAGGCCAATCGGTCGAGATCGGTGGTCTTCTCCAGCACTTCGTGCGCCAGCCGGACCAGTGTCCGATCGATTTCAGAGGCACTCATCAACTGCTTCTTGTCGCGTACGGTGGGCATTAGCTTCGACGATTGCTGTCAGGCAGGTTAACACGCCCGATTACTGCTTCAACCGGCTCCGGATACGCCGGGCGAGTTTTTCGATCTCCTCCGTTTTTTTCATCGACGAGACTGGCACGACATAGTTGCCGGCCTTCTGCAATTCTTCCTTGAGCTGCTGTGCCATGGCGATTAATTCTTCGGTGTCTCTTAGCGCCGCCTCGTGCTCTTCCTTTGCGATCGCGTCTTTTTGCGATTTGCCGTTTGGCAGTTTCTGGTCTTCTTCTTCATTGGGGTTCGGCAACCGCGGCGCCGGCGACCGCGGCTGCTGGTCTTGAGCAGCCAACGCCGTGGCTGCCATCGAAATCAGAACGGCGCGGCGCGTTCCACCCATACGGTTGCTATCATAAGCCACTTATGACGCGCGAACATGTCGTCCCCAAGGCGGCGCGGACGCATGTGAGCGTGGGAATCATTGGTCTCGGCAACGTCGGGCTAGGCACGCTTGAGATCTTGCTCGAAAGCGCGCAACGAATTGAAGGAAAATTGGGCTTTGCGCTGGATGTCGCAGCCGTCTGCAGCCGCAATCCAAGACAGAAGAAACTGCCACCGCTGGAAGGCTCCGTCATTCGCACAAGCGAATGGCGCGATGTCGTCGACAATCCCGAGATTGATATCGTGGTGGAAGCAATCGGCGGGACCGCGACGGCCGGCCACATTATCGAGGAAGCTCTGCGACGGCGTAAGTCGGTTGTGACAGCGAACAAAGAACTCATGGCGTTGCGCGGGTCTGAACTCTGGGCCTTGGCGAGTGAGAACAGCGTCAACCTCGCCATGGAAGCGAGCGTTGCCGGCGGCATTCCAATTCACACAGTGCTCCGCGAAGGCATCGCGGGCGATCGTGTGCTGGAACTGTATGGCATCCTGAACGGAACCAGCAACTTCATTCTCACGGAAATCGAGAAGAGTCACGCCGCGTTCGAGTCCGTGCTTTCGGAAGCCCAGAGACTGGGTTATGCCGAGGTCGACCCGTCCGCCGACATCGACGGCCTCGACGCGCGTTCGAAACTGGCTATACTCGCGGCTCTGGCGTTTGGCGAGAAACTCACGCCCGCGGAGATCTACACAGAAGGTATCCGGCGCATCATGCCTGTCGATTTTCAGTATGCGCATCAACTGCAGCACACCATTCGTCTGCTGTGTCTTGCGCGGCAAAGCGACGAAGGCCTGCTGCTTTCAGTGCGCCCCAGCCTCATTCCCCAAACCGCGATCTTGGCTCATGTTCAGGGAGCGTATAACGCGATCTGGATACGCGGAGCCTATGGCGACGACACCTTCTATTACGGACGCGGCGCGGGATCGAAGCCCACCGGCGTGGCTGTCGTCAGCGATTTAATGCGCGTTGCTCGCGAGATCCGCTTCGGCAGCCCGGAGCGCGTTAGCCCCTTTGCGTATGAGTCGCTGGATGCGCATAGGCCTCTTCCCGTCGCGACGCAAAAGCTGCCGTACTACTTGCGTTTTCGAGTTGAAGACAAGGCGGGAATCATCGCGATGCTTGCCACGATACTCGCCAAGCATGAGATCGGCATCGATGCCGTCCTGCAGCTTCCGAGAGAAGACTGGCGCGACTTGCCGTTCGTCATCACTACTGAACCCGCGCCGGAACAATCCGTCCGGCAGGCTCTGCTGGACATTCGGGATGCGGATTTCCTGATTGAGCCTCCGTTCGCGATGCCCATGGAGCGCGGTTTCTGATCCCCGGGCGCAACTTTCAAGCTGGTTCTCTGCTCCAAACCTTATGAGCGCTCCAGTTGCCGCCCCAGAGGCGGCTCATCTGTTTTCTCCCCTTCAGATTCGCGAGATTGCTTTTCGCAATCGCGTCCTGGTATCGCCGATGTGCCAGTATTCTTCCGAAGACGGCTTTGCAAACGATTGGCACTTGGTTCATCTGGGAAGCCGCGCGATCGGAGGCGCGGGGGCCGTGATTGCGGAAGCCACCGCGGTGGAAGCGCGAGGACGCATATCGCCCGAGGATCTCGGCATTTGGAAAGACGAGCACATTGAGCCGCTTGCTCGCATCGCTCGATTCGTGAAACAACAGGGCGCGGTACCCGGCATTCAGCTCGCCCATGCCGGGCGAAAAGCAAGCACCGATGTCCCCTGGCGCGGCGGCGGTCCGCTGTCAGCTTCAGCAGGAGGTTGGCAGCCCGTCGCTCCCAGCGCCGTTCCCTTCGATGAACATTCGATCGTTCCAACTGAATTGAAGGTGGATGAAATTCACAGCATCGTCGAGAAGTTCGCATCGGCCGCCGAGCGCGCGTTGGAAGCCGGCTTCGAATTGCTTGAACTGCATGGCGCTCACGGTTACCTGATGCACGAGTTTCTTTCGCCCATTTCGAACAAACGCGCGGATCGGTATGGTGGAGCGCTAGAGAACCGCATGCGATTCGCGCTCGAAGTAGCCGCCGCGGTGCGGCGCGTATGGCCTGAGCGGCTTCCGCTCTTCCTGCGCATTTCGGCCACCGACTGGGCCGAAGGGGGGTGGACTATTGATGAATCCGTCGAACTGGCGAGAAGCGTTCGACCGATTGGGGTGGATGCGATCGACTGTTCCTCCGGCGGCACTGTGCCGCACGCGAGAATTCCTCTGCAGCCCGGCTATCAGGCGCCGTTTGCCGAGCGTATCCGTCACGAGACCGGAATCCTTACGGGGGCCGTCGGCCTGATTACCGAGCCCGCGCAAGCCGACACTCTTGTCCGCAACGGATCGGCCGATGTGGTCCTGCTTGCTCGTGAATTCCTGCGCGAGCCATATTGGCCAATCAAAGCCGCACAGGCGCTCGGAGCCGACGCGCGTTTTCCGATTCAATACGCGCGGGCTTTTCCTGCTCCTGTTAGTAAGTAACAGTAAGTTCCATTTGCTGTCCGAGCAACAAAAAGGGCCGAAAGGTGTTTTAAACCTTTCAGCCCGATGCAGTGATCGCTGCCTCCTATAAAACTAGCGGCGCCCTCCTCCAGCCGATGCGTGACCGGCTACTCCACCACCTGCGTGAGCGAATCCGCCGCCCACGCGTCCGTAGCCGCCCACGCGTCCATATCCGCCGCCCCAGTAGCGGCCGCCGTACCATCGGCCTCCATACCACCCACGGCCATAAAAACCGCCCCAGTAGAAGCCGACTCCCGGCCATCCATAATATGGATAGCCGGCGTAGTAATACGGGTAGCCATAATAATAAGGCGCTGGCGCACTCTCGGCGTAATATGGGCCGCCATAGCCAGGGCCGCCATAGCCAGGGCCACCGTAACCAGGGCCGCCATAGCCGGCGTTCGGCCTGTCGTACTCATAAGGCTGCACATATCGGAACGCTTGAGGTGCTTGCGTCGTCGAGATGGCAATCGGCGCTTGAATCTTGAACGTTAAGACTTGCTCGGGTGTGATGATGCTCGGATGACCGCGAGTCACAAGCACGCCGATAATTCCAACAGCGGCTCCCGCTCCGGCTCCGATGGCGGCGCCGCGTCCCCATCCCGCTACGGCTCCAACCGCCGCACCTAGAGCCGTGGTTCCGACAATGGTTCCCGCATCTTGCCCAACCGAGGTCGGCCCGCTGCGGCTGATCAACTGGCATTGAATCGGAATCTGTTGCCCATCTACTAACGTCAGAGTGGTCAATTGTAGACCGAGTCTCGCCACACCTTCGATCCGCCCAGCCTTCTTGGCTTCCGCGACGCGACCGCCCACCGTTTCACCCGGTTCGGCAACGACAACGCCATTCACTACGATAGGCTGCACCAAGCTCGCCGAAAATGCATCGCCTTCCTGGTTCTTGTCGGACGACAAAAATTGGTTCACTCGCACGGTCATGTAAGTGCCCGCGGGAATTGTGAGCTGTGCGGGAACGGGTTGAGGCGCCGGCGGCTGCTGGTAGGCGGGTTGTTGATACGCCGGGTAACCGCCTTTACCGTAACTCGGCTGGCCGTATCCTGCTTGACCGTTCGCTCCGCTGCCTGGTCCGTACCCGGGCGGCGGAGGTTGAGTCATCGGTTGCTGCTCCGGCCCGGGACCCTGGGGCGGTTGATCCGCAGGCGCCTGTTGATTCGCGTCAGGCGGCTGCTGCATCGCCGGATAGCCGGAACTCTGATTTGGATCTGTGTTGGCGGGTGCCGACGATGGATTCTGCGGGCCCGGCGCATCGCTTACGCGCTTCCAGCCTCCGCCCATCGACGCCGATTGCTGCTGATCGGCAGCGGCGGGCGGGGGTCCCGCGTCTTGGCCGAAGGCGAGCGAACTCGCCGCGAGGATACCTATAGAAAAATAGTAGGACGCAGTTGGAAATGGGAGAACTTTCATAACCTTCATTGCTGCCTCATAAGTTCGGACGAAAGGTACATTGCACGCGTTTCGCCATACGCCACAACCGCGCATTTGTTCCAGAAACAGCAAGTTAGCCTTCCCGGTGTTCGGCTGCAATCCACCGCAACCGGTGCATTTCAGCCATTGCGCGCGGCACCCCTGTCGAACTTACTCGATGCGACTGCGCAAATGATGCACGAACGCCTTCACCGCCAGAGCCGCCACGATCAGTAGCGTAATCCAAAGCGCGGCGCCCTTCAGCGTTGCGAAGGCCGCCACCGCCAGGAGCGTAAACAAGATCATCGCAGTCCGAATGCCAATCATTGCGAGGGCATGTTGTAGCTGAAGGAGAACGCCAGTCGAATCTGCGCTCCCTTGAAGTCGGAAGGCAGCGGCGGCAGCGGGTTCGACATGCTCAACCCGGCAACAGCCGCGCGGTCCAGGGGCTCGGACCCCGAGGGGTCCGCAGTCACCAATTTCGGAATGCTTCCATCCCGGTCGATGATGAATTCCAAAACAGTTCTGCCGCGTAGCGTGCCCATGCGCGCACTCTCAGGAATCACTCGTCGCCAGTTGGCGCGGACGATAGCCAAAATGCGCGTCAAATATGGTTTGAAATCCGCGCCCTGGGGATCGCTTTCCAACTCCACGGCCGCATGCTGCGCACCCGTTCGCCCGATCGAACCGGGCGCCGCCGGAATCGGCTCCGTCGAATTATCGTCGGTGACAACCATTCGCCGGGCGTTACCCTCCTGCGCCAATCCGTTGACCGCCGCCTGCACCGGATTGTTGGGGGGCGCCAGCTTGGGGCGAGGATTCACCGGCGCTTCCGAGCCCACATTTTGAAACGGCTGCTCAGCGGGGGCCGGAGGAGGCGGAGCTGTGATGCCTGTCGGCACTCCGGCGGAGGGCAGCGCACTCTGGTTGATCGCAACCCGTGGGGCTTCCGGCAGTATCTGCGGCGTGACTCTGTTAGGCTTCGCAGTCGCCTGCTTAGGCAGCTCGAAGCGTTTGACGTTGGGCTGTGCGGTAGCAGGACGGGCCTGAGACTGCGGCGCGAGCAGATCCGCCAAATCGATCTGCTTTGAGACCTTATTTCTGTTCGGAGCCTTCTGCGTCAAAATATCGCGCGGGACATAAAGAGGAATGGCTCGCAAGGCTGCTTCTCGTTTTGGTTCACGCCGCGCCGTGAAGCTGGGCAATTTCGTCGCCAGAAAGAATAAGGTCGCGTGTACCGCAAGCGAAGCAGCAATCACTCTTGTCCAGTGAGGGCGCTCGCTCGGCCACTCGAGCAAGAGATTCAGCTCGGGAGCCGGAATCTCGGCGGATGCATGCTCCTCGACTGCGGTCATCTCTATCAATTGCTTAAACGACGTTCTTGGAATGAAGAAGGTTAGCCTGACGAATCGTCTCAGCTACTAAGTTCGAGTGTTCTTCAATCTTATCAAGAATCGCCTCGGCTACTTGCAGCGCCTGAGAGGCCTGAGACCCATTTACTTTGGGTTCCGAGCGATCTCTCACAGCTCCGAAAAACGCCTTCAATTCGGCTTCGAGCGGTTCGGCCGGCTCAGTAGGTAACCGCTCAAACCCGATATCCGGAAGGGATCCGCTTTCACCTCCGCGCACCGCGACACGCAGGGCTTCCTGCCGTTGATAGTCAAGTGAAATATATTCGCCCGGCTGGAACAGCCGCAGCTTGCGGACCTTTTCGGTCGAGACGCGGCTTGCCGTCAGATTGGCGATGCAGCCACTCGGAAAGGCCAGGCGCGCATTGGCGATATCGACCCGGGAGGACAGGACTGAAATGCCCGCCGCGCGAATTTCAATAGGTAGTTCTCTAGTGAGACTCAGCACGATATCCAAATCGTGGATCATCAAATCCAGAACCACATCCACGTCCAAGCTTCGCGGAGTGAAAACGCTCAGGCGATGAATTTCAAAAAACAACGGAATGGTGAGACGCTTTTCGAGCGCCAGAACCGCTGGATTGAAGCGCTCCAGATGTCCGACTTGAAGAATGCGCCCACGCTCGTTCGCTAAGCGCGCCAATCGATGGCCGCCAGCGGACGACCCCGCGATAGGTTTTTCGACCAGAACATCTATTCCGGCTTCGAGCAGCTTGGCCGCGATCTCTTCGTGAGTCAGGGTCGGGGTCGCCACGATAGCCGCACTGAATTGCTCCAATTCCAACTCCGCCTTTGGAAGCCCTCTGCTCGGATCGATGTCTATAATGGCGGCGAGTTCTACACCCGCTAATTGCCGCAGAACTCGAATGTGATTCTGGCCGAACGCGCCCGCGCCGATCACCGCTGCCCGAATCGGCCTCAAGCCGGCGTTCCTTCGGTGGGCTCGTGGCCGACCACCGCGATCGCCGCTTGGTCTGCGCGCCGGATCATCTCTTCTTTATCGAGTAGAAGCGTTCGCCCCGCGTCCACCGCCAGAGCCGTCGTGCCGGTCTCGATCATGGTTTCAACCGTGGCGAGCCCAACGACTGGCACATCGAACAACAAGTGTGCACGGCCCCGCGAAGCCTTTATCAGGCGCAGCGGCTTACCATTCACTAGCGACGCCGCACGACGCAGCATTGAGTCCGTTCCCTCCATCGCTTCGGCCGCCACACAAGCTTTCTCACTGATAGCGACGCTCTGGCCGATGTCTTCGGTTGCGAGCACGCAAGCCAAACGGCGCCCGTATCGAATGTCGGCGTCTTCTTCCTTGTTCGGTTTCCGCTTCGTCAACACGCCTTCAGGCGCGAGTAAAGGCTTCAGCAAGCGCGTGGAATCCACTAGCTCGATACCTTCCTCGCGCAAGGCTCCTTGAATGCCTCCGATCAGCGCCGCCGTGCTCCTTTCTCTCAAAGACGCAAGCAGCTTGACCAGCCGCCAGTCCGGTTTGATGGCGGAGAACAGGCTAACGTGTTTCACCTGGCCCGTCATCATGACTTCGGAGATCTGCTCGCGCTTTAGAGTCTCGATCAGCTTTGCGAGCTGGCCGATATTGATCCAATGAATGGAGGAAGCCACCTGCGCCAGCTCCGGCGATGCCTCGTTCTCGATGGCCACGACAACGACCTGGTGCCCTTCGCGGCGGGCCGCCTGAAGTGCGAGCAGCGGAAATCGTCCATTGCCCGCGATCATTCCATAGCGCACAGATTCCTACTTACTAAACCCGTTCTTGGAGCTGCGAATGAAATCGATCAGATCTTGCACCTCCGCGCTTTGCGGTATTTCTTCTTCGATGCGCGTCAGGGCCTGGGTTGTGTTCAGGCCGGAGCGCGTAAGAATTCGAAAAGCATTCTGCAGAGGCTCGATCGCGTCCGGACCGAATCCACGCCGCTCCAGCCCAATTCTGTTGGCGCCAAACACTTCCACCTTATGGTCTGCGGCGGTTATGGAATAGGGCAGCACGCTTTGCTTGATTACACTGTAGCTGCCGACGATAGCATGGCGTCCGATTCGGCAAAACTGATGAATCGCGCTGAGGCCGCCGATATTGGCGTAATCCTCCACCGTTACGTGCCCTGCGAATGTGACGCCGTTGGCGAGTATGGTGTGGTTGCCGATTACCACATCGTGTGCCACGTGAACGTAGGCCATCAGCAGATTGCCATGGCCGATGGAGGTAACCATTCCCCCGCCCTCGCTGCCGCGGTGGATGGTGACAAATTCGCGGATGGAGTTGCCGTTGCCGATCCTGGTCTCCGAAGCTTCGCCCTTATACTTCTTATCCTGCGGTGTCACTCCGCAGGAGCAGTACGGAAAGAAAACGTTATCGGAGCCGATGCTCAGCTTGCCTTCAAGGTAGACGTGCGCTATCAGGCGAGTGCGCGGTCCGATGGTGACACCTGCGCCGACGATGCAATAAGGGCCGATTTCCGCATCTAAAGAGATTTCCGTGTTCGGATCGACAATCGCTGTCGGGTGAATCCCCATCGTGCGGCTTAAGCCATCTGCGGCTGCATTTGCTGAGGCGCCGGCTCATTCGCCGAAAGCTGATCGGTCAACTTGCACATCAGCGTCGCCTCCGCAACCACTTGTCCGTTCACCGTCGCTTCGCCCTTCATCTTTGCAACCGTGTGCTTCAGGCGAATCAGCTCCATCTTGATGCGCAACTGATCGCCAGGCACAACCGGCCTGCGAAATTTCGCTTCTTCGACGGAGGCGAGAAACATGATCCGGCCCCGCGTGTGCGGAGCGACGGTTGCAACGAGAACGCCGCCCACCTGCGCCATGGACTCGATGATCATGACCCCGGGCATCACGGGATAACCGGGAAAGTGGCCGGTGAAGTGAGGCTCGTTCACAGTCACATTTTTCAGGCCCACGATGCTGCTCTCGCCAATTTCCAAAATGCGATCGACCATGAGCATCGGATAGCGATGAGGCAATATCCGGGAGATCTCTTGAACGTCCATCGATGTCATGGGAAGGGCTATTATAACAACCAATGCACCCGTACTTAAGCTACGCGACGGCCACGCAGCCGAAGATCGTCGGCCTCATTCGAGACATGGTCGAATGCGAATCGCCAAGCGATTCGCCGCGCGACGTGAATCGCCTGGTGGATCTCATGATCGAGCATACTCGCGACATTGCCAAGGCCAAGACAATCGCGCCCGACGGATTTGGCAAGCACCTGCGCCTCGAATTCGATCTGCCTGGACAAAAAAAGAAAGGTCAACTTCTAGGCGTCGGACATTCGGATACTGTTTGGCCCCTCGGTACCCTCAGAAGCATGCCGTACCGCGAAGCCGAAGGCCGGCTTTGGGGTCCCGGTGTGCTCGACATGAAATCGGGCATGGCATTCTTCATTTATGCTGCGCGAGCGCTCCGCGAGCTGGACATCGAAGTCAAGCGCAAGATCGTGATGTTTGTAGTCTCCGAAGAAGAGATCGGCAGCCGAAGCTCGCGCGCCCTCACCGAAGCCGAGGCTAAGGGGAGCGATGCGGTACTTGTGCTAGAACCTGGAACGGGACTTGATGGGAAACTGAAGACGGCCCGCAAAGGCGTCGGTAACTACACGGTTTGGATCGAAGGCAAGGCCTCTCACGCCGGTGTTGATTTCGAAAATGGCGCGAACGCCATCGTCGAAGCCGCGCGCCAGGTCGAGCGCATCGCCGCCTTCACCGCTCTGAAACGCGGCATCACCGTGAATCCAGGAATCATCTCCGGAGGAACTCGCACCAACGTCGTCCCGGCGGTAGCGCGCATTGACGTAGACATCCGCGCGGTGCGAGCAAGAGATGCAGCCGCGCTCGAAAAGAAATTTCGGGGGCTTCGCCCGATTGATCGCCGCTGCAAGCTGCGCGTCGAAGGTGGATTGAATCGCCCGCCAATGGAGCGGAGCAAGGCAATACTCGGCCTGTTTTCGAGGGCTAAGAAAATCGCCGCGAATTTCGGCGTGGATGTCGGCGAGACACTGAGCGGCGGCGGCTCAGACGGTAATTTCACCGCCGCGCTAGGCGTTCCCACGCTCGATGGAATCGGCGGCGTCGGCGAAGGCGCTCATGCGATCAACGAGAGTATCCTCGTTGACCGCATCGCGGACCGGGTCGCTCTTCTCGCTGGTCTTCTGGCCGAACTGTAATCGTCGATCGAAGTGTCAAATTCGCAGCGTGAGCTGGAACGGATTGCCTATTTGCGCCGCAATCGCCGCCCAACCCGTCGCCCCGATGTGAAGGTTTGGGTAATAGGACGAACCAAAGCCGCCGTTTAGAACGCTCGAGGACGCCACGATACCCTGCCCCGCCGGGATCGACGCGCCACCAACGGTCTGGCCTACGCCCAATAGCTGCTGCGCGGTGGCGATGTTCTGTAACAACAATAAAGCGGTCGCAAGGTCAGCCGCCGTATTGGGATCTCTTTCGGCCGGCAACCCGCGCGCAAGGAGCGCAGCCACGGTATGCGCCGTGCCTTCCAACCAAACCGCGTTCGGGTCCGGCGGTTGATCGTAAGACTCCGAGGGCGTCAGTTCCCGCAAACTTAAACTAGCGTAGGTCTCGCCCAGAATACGCGTGTTCCCAGTCAACTTGCTGTTGATGGTCTGGGGGTTATCGATGGTCATCAGGTTCGTCGTCACCCACTGCAGCGATGCTGCATAGCTGTTATTCAGAAACGCCAGGTATGACCACGTTTGAACATCTTCGGGAACGTTAGACGTATTGATAGTGGCGCCATCGTTTCCAGTTCCGGTCCAGAAGAAGCCGCCCGTACTGTTCCACATGGCCGCAACCAAGTTTGCCGCCCACTGCGCGCGTGTCGTCCAGAATGAGCTGCCCGTCTGCGCCGCCAACATCGTGAAGAACGCAAAGGTATCGATATTGTGCTCGGTCGATTTATAAGTCAGCCGGTTGTTCCCTGCATCTACCCCGGCCGTATAACCGCCGGCTCCGGTCGTCGAAAAAGCGTTCGTATAAATCCAGTTACCTAACCGCGTCGCCCCGTTCAGATAAGAACTGTTCTTCGTCTGCTTATAGAGATGGCACAATGCCATTCCTGCCCAAGCCATATCGCCCGTGGAGCTGCCGTAGAAATAAAAAGGCGCTCCGGCCGGTTGAATATAGGCGCCTCGCGGGTCCGGCGCATTTACAAAATATGCTTGAAACAGTCGCCCGTCGTTATAGCTATTGGTCTGCTGCGCATAGAGCAACCCGTTCCCCAACACTTCCGCTCGCGAAACATCACCCGATTCATCGCGCACCAGATAGGCGTCTATGAGTACGGCGTTATCGTAAGTGAACGCCGTGCTCTCCAGGCCTTGTTGATCGGAGTAGCTTTGGGTCAGACGAATCGTGGAGCCCGTCGCATAGGCGTCCATCATGGTATTCAAGAAGTTATAAGCGGCATCGAGCGACGCCGTAATATTCTCTGCGCTGGCCCCAAATACGCTCAGCTCCGGAGTATACGAGTACTGACTCGCCTTGGCTGCCGGCGGCGCGCCCAACGACACTAGCCCCGCCGCCCCCGCCATGCCGATTCCTCGCTCGAATAAAGTACGTCGTGAAACTTTGCTATCAGGCATATAAGAACTCCTATCTTCTAAAGAGTGAAACTTCAATCCGCAACCCGCCGATATACTTATCCGCTGCCCCGTAGTAGCCAGTCAGATCCAATTTGCCGCGCGTGGCCGCGTTCTTCACAACAGCGCCTTCCAGAAATATGACATTCGGAACATTTCCCGTCTTTTCCCAATCGAACGTGGGCAGCGCGAACGGCCGTTCTGACCTGGCAATGACTTTCCGCGGATCTTGCCGATCGAACAACACCCACCCTGGCCCGTACACCAGATGCTCGTCGGCTCCGTTGTACAGCAACAGGATGCCGGCCTCCGTGACAAACGGCGGAGGTCCCGGCTCCATCACGCGCGAATCGAACGTTTCCGGCCGTCGCGGCAGCACCGGCTGATCCGTTGCATCGCTCCAACGCAGTAAGTCGTCTGATGACGCGAGCCCCATGTAGTCGCGCGGCTGGCCATCCGGATCTTTTCTGGTTCCCAAATAGTACATCCACCACTTATCGTTGATCTTCTCGGGAACAATTGCGCCCGATTTTGTCCACTGCGTATTCCAGGAGCCATGATAAGCCGGCAAAATGACGCCCTTGCGTTCCCAATGAATCAGATCCGGCGATGTGGCCAGGCACAACTGAGCGGAATGCGTGTCGTAGCCTGTATAAGTCAGATAATAAGTGCCGCCGATTTGAACGACTCGGGGATCTTCAACTCCACCGCCTCTCTCATATTCCGCCTCGGGCGCAAGCACAGGGTCCGGCCGCACGTCGAAATGCAGCCCATCCGTACTTTCGGCATAGCCGATTCGCGAGGTATGCGCTTTGTCTTGTGCGCGAAACAACAGTATCGTCTTCGCACCGACCTGAACGGCCGCCGGATTGAAGAGGCCGAAGTCCGACCAACTTGCACTAGGCCGAAGCAGAGGCTCTTGCGAGATCCGCCGCGCTTCCACTTTGACAGGCTCGCTCCCGCCGACTGCAGATCCCACCACACCTAAGAAGACCACCAACGCTCGTCTGCCTGTGCCTCCGCGAAACACCCGCCGATTATATACGATAGGCGACAGACATTCGCGACCGGACGGCCGTCCCGGTAAAATCGGATTGTGACTCCGCCTCAATTGAGCGCCGTCGAGGCGAAGCCCACCAGCCGATTCGCGTCGCCGCTTCTGCCGATCTTCCTGATCGTCCTGGTGGACATCCTCGGCTTTACCATCATTCTGCCTTTGCTGCCCTTCTACTCCGAACGGCTGGGCGCCTCTCCAACCGAAGTCGGTGCATTGGTCTCAATCTACGCAGTGTGTCAACTAATCGCCGGGCCGATTTTGGGCCAGCTATCCGATCGCATGGGCCGCCGCCCTCTACTGCTGGTAAGCCAGGCCGGCACGCTCGGCGGTTTCTTGCTACTGGCCTTCTCGACTCACCTCTGGATGGTGTTCGTTGCGCGCGCTCTCGATGGGGCTACTGCCGGAAACATCACCATCGCACAGGCCTACATCAGCGATGTCACCAAACCGGAGCAGCGCGCCAAGTCCTTCGCGCTTATTGGCATCGCATTCGGATTCGGTTTCCTGGTGGGGCCCGCAATCTCTGGCTTCCTGGCGAATTACGGCTACCAGGCGCCTATATTCGCCGCCGCCGTTTTGTCCTTCACTTCCATTCTGTTCACGTCTTTGCTGCTGCCCCGCCGCGAAGTCATACATGAGCACAATGAAGCCGCTCGCGAATCCGGCGTCCCCGAGCGACGCCTCTCGCTGATCTCCTGGGGACAGTATGCCCGCTTTTTCCGCGATCCGGAACTTGCGCGCCTTCTCGCACAATGGTTGCTGTTCGCATTCTCCTTCGCGACCTTTGTTTCCGGATTCGCCCTTTTCGCGGAGCGCCGTTACACCTGGAACGGGCATCCCTTGGGTGTGCGTGAAGTCGGCTATGTGTTCGCCTTCAACGGCGCGCTAGGCATAGTCATGCAGGGTGGAGTCGTCGGAAGACTCGTGAAGTGGTTGGGCGAGCGCCAGGTTGTGCACATCGGCTTTTTGACCTCGATGGTCGGCTATGCCGCTATCGGGGTCACGCAGACAATCGGTCAGTTGCTCTGGGTCTGCGCCCTTTCCTCAGCCGGCGGCGCAGGACTTCGCCCGGCGCTCACCAGCCTCATCACCCAGAAAGCCGGCCGCCGGGAACAAGGCGTGATCATCGGCCTGACGCAGTCGCTTACGTCCATCGCCCAGATCAGCGCGCCCATCTTCGCCGGCCTGCTCATTAACGCGGCCGACAAATTTCACGATGGCCGTTTCCTGACGATCTGGGCGCTTTGGGCCGGCGTTCTCGCCGGCGCCGCTCTGCTGTTTGATCCTCGCAAACACGGGCCCACCGCTGCCGCACTTTGACTCCCCACGCATCGTCCGCGCTCCGACCGTCCGAGCGGCTACTGCTCTGGTATTTCATTTATGCGGCGGTGCTCCCCGGCGTCTGGAAGGAATCGCCGAGTCCGGCCCGCGGTGCATTCTCGGTCCTTGCCGCCGTAGGGGTTCTATTGTTCCTCGTAGCGCGCGCCGAAGCCTATCGCCCCGCCATCATCTCTCGCGTTCGGGACTTCCTGCCCCTCGGACTCACGCTGGCAGCTTTCGAAGAGATGACGCTGTTTGCCCCGCGCACATTCGCGGGCCGGCTCGAAGGAGGCTGGATCCGCTGGGACCACATATTGCTCCACGATTGGCATCTGCGCGCGGCCATCGAAAGCGCCGGATGGTTAGTCCCGCTTTATCTCGAATTCTGCTACTTGCTTGTATACGGGCTCGGAACTTACTGCGTCTTGTTACTCTATTTCAAGCACAAGCGCAGTCAAATCGACCACTTCTTTCTGGTCTGCCTAACTGGCACACTGCTCGCTTACGCGCTCTTTCCCTGGTTTCCTTCGCAGCCGCCTCGCGAATTGTTCCCCACGCTTGACAGCCCCGAAGTAAGCACCTGGGCACGGCACTTGAATCTCTGGATACTGCGGAGAGGGACCATCCATGTCGCAGTCTTTCCCAGCGCTCATGTCTCCTCGGCATTCGCCGCCGCATGGGCCATGTTCCTGCTGCTACCCGAGCAAAAGCGCTTCGGCTGGGGATTGCTTTTCTACGCCATCAGCGTCTCCGCCGCTACCGTGTACGGGCGTTATCACTACACCACGGACGTGTTAGCTGGATTTGCTGTGAGCCTCGCGGCCGCGACTGTAGCTCTTGGGCTGCGCCGGTCTCAAGGCTCTGACCGAGCTGCGCCGTAGTCGATGGCATTAAATAGGAATTTGAAGGTTGCGTGCGGCTGGCCGCGGAAGGCAATCTCCGGCCCGAGAAGAAATATTTTGCCCGCGCCGAGCGGCGACTCCGCGATAGCGACGCCGCCTTCCAAATACTGCTGACCCCAGGCCCAACCGCTGTGGAGAGTCGATCCCGTAGCAAACCAAGCTACCGGCGCAGCGCCTTTCAGTGTCGCCTCGGGCTTCAATCGAAACACCGGGCTCCGGTCGAAGAAGAGATCGACTTGCGCCGGCACTCCGTATGCCAGCGGGTTCGTGTTATCTACCGTCGCCGTCAGAAGCGAACCGGGAATGTAGAATTTTTCGGCGGGCAGCGGCCGCTCCGTTCCATTCGCTACGCGCTCGACCAGCGCGTTGGTCAAGGGCAAGCCGAGCTCGCCATAGAGCCCGGTGGACGAGCCGATGGCGACCACCGCTCCTCCGCCTTGGACGAATTTTCGAATTTGCGGAATCGTTTTCTCTGGCGTGATCAGCCCCAACCACGCGCGGTATTCCGGAGGAATCTCCTCAGGCTTGGGCTGCCGCGGCCGATATTCGTCGTTTCCGGCGCCAGGCGAGCGCAGGGCGCCGTCGGTGAACACCAGCACATCGTAGTTCTTCGCCAAGTCTCCCTTGTCCAGTTCCTGCGGGTACACGACCATGAAAGAAAATTCAAACTGCTCCAGCAACCATCGTGTCCAACCGGAAGTCATCAAGCCCCCATACTGGTCATACAACCCAATCCGCGCCGGCTTCAGCTTCAAAGCGCTTCCGACGGGACGATGCGCGACGGCATACGCGGTGATGCCAAGCTCGCGCACTGCTTGTTCGACTATTCGCCGCACCCCCGGCGACTCTGGAATCCAGATCGTTCCCGGGCTCGATTCGCCCGCGCCTGTCGCCTCCGCATTCTTCAACCAATACACCTCGCGGTTCTCTTTCAAGAGGCGGTTTACCAGGATAAAAGAGTTATTAACCCGATGGCTCACCAGATAGCCTTCCCCTCGTGCGGGCCCCTTGATAACGCGGCCCGGAGGTGGCGCGAGCAAGCCCTCCACACGCTCGAATGGTCCATCGAAAGCTTCCAGGACGCGATCGAACTGAACGCCCATTTGAAAGGCCAGCGTGTATCCAGTTACATCGTAGGGCGGAGTCGGCGGGCCGCCCGGATAACGGAAATCGTTTGGATGATCCTGCGGCTCGAACATATCCAGAATGTGCGGACGGAATGCTTGCGCCGCTTTCACCACGTAAGAGCCGGCGGGATAGCTCTTGCCGTGGACGTCGAACGGAGCCGTCGCGCGATCCACCTCGATTCCGTTCTTTAGCAATGCGTTCAAGAATGCGATCGCGGTAGGCAGATCAGCTTGTGCGGCCGTGATGATATAGCCGCGGGGGTCGCGTGCGGCCGGATCGTGAAGAACAGTCTCATATAGCTTGCTCGGCGGCGTATGCCCCCGCTCCGGCTCCGCCTCGCTCTTCTCTTTTGGCGAATCTCTTGCCGCGGCGTTTCTAGCTGCTTCGGCCGCGCTCTCCAACGCTTGAATTCGCTTGGGCGTGATGGTCCAGGAATCCCGGCTGCCGCGCTCGATCGAGTTCCTGCCCATGCGATACGCATTGTAGAGAAGCGTTTCCCGATATCGGGAAGCAAAATCCAGTACCGCCCGATTCGCCGTCAAGGAGTATTCGATCGATTGACGCAGATGCCATTTCTGCGGCGCGATAGGAAACGGCAGATCTCCTCGCGGCAGTTGCATCGAGGGAACAAGGTTGATGTTCACCGGCGTAGGGCTGCCGATAATTTCGGTCAATAACCCGACCATGTTATGAAAGTAAGTCGTTGTGCGTAGTCCGCCGTTGTACCAGGTTGAGTAACTTGCCGTGCTGCGCATGGCTGCGCCTGGCTTATTTTCGGCTTCCATGCGGCTGTGCATTGCCGCTGCAACCTGGTCCAGCTCCATCATAATTAGCGGATCGAAATTATAGTTGAAGGGATCTCGAAATGGCGGCATGAAAATGACTGCGCCTGCGGGTCCGGTTTGATGGTGGTTGTAAACGATCTGAGGAAACCATTCCCGGTAGAGTACGCGATTTATGTTGGTGGATTCCGGCATATTGCACATGAAGAAGTCCCGGTTGTTATCATGCCCGACGTATTTCTGCCAGAGCCGCGGAATGTAGTCAAGCGACCGCTTGCTTGGATCGGGATTGCGCATGTACCAGTTGGCTACCAACTCCTGCCCGTCAGGATTGTCCTGCACAAACAACATGATCGTGTCGTTTAGAAACCGCACGGTTTCCGGATCGCTGCGGCTCACCATCTGATAGAGCATTTCAGTCAGGGCCTGCGCGCATTCCACTTCGCTGGCATGCAGACCGCCGTCAATCCAGACCACCGCTTTACCCTCGCGCGCCAGCGCACGTGCGTTTTCCTCGGAGATTTGCTCCGCGACCGCGAGCTTGCGTGAGATCTCCTTATACCGAGGGAGCAGCTTGATATTCTCCGGAGACGTCACGATGGCCATGTATTGCGTTCGGCCTTCCGCAGTTTGGCCAATGTCCACCAGTTTCATACGATCCGATTCGCCGGCCAGCTTCTTCCAGTAATCGATCAACTGTGTGTAGTTGGTGAGCTGGTAATCGTTCCCCAGATCAAAGCCGAACTGCTGTTTAGGCGTGGTCACCGCCGCCGCGGCCTGGCCAAATGCCGCCAGTACCGCGCAACAAGTCAGCAATACAAAAGGTCGGGTTCGTCTCATCGGATGAGAGCAGTTTACATCGCGGCATTGATGTCGTACCCGTCCCGAAGTTGCATAACTCCCTTTATCGGCGACGTTCACTTCCGTCAAGCCGGTACCGCAGCCGCGGGCCGCAGAACTTAAGTTTGCCGAGGCGACCTTGCCCAAATAGAATACGATCTTTCGGAACCCTCTACTCGACCGGTGAAGACTTGCGCCAAGTGAAATGGCGGCCCAAGATTCCTTTGACGATCAAGTGGTCCGTGGAACCGGTTACTCCAATGCCCACTCCGAAATTGATCTCCCATTTCGGTGAGACATTCAGGTCGGTCACAGCGAAGAACTGCTGTTGCTGCTGGTGAAACGAGTCGAACTGGGCAAACGCCCCATAATCGGCGTAATACTCGATTCCGCCGCTCACCTGCTTGGTGACGTCGTAGCTGACCTTTGCTGCTGGCGCGAAAGCCAGACCCTGGCCCACATCAGGCCCGTGCCAAGTGCGTTCCAGCGCTGGATTGAATGCGAAGTACCATCTGTCGATCGCCTTATCAATAATGGGCCGAATCTCCCACGTCCACGTGTCGAGCGAATACACGGCGCGTTGATATCCGATCTCGGTCGATAAACTCACGCCGACCGGCCAATGCCACGACGTAGGCGCCCGCACGCGCGGACGAATATGGTCGCCGACCCACTGGACCCCGTGGGCCGCCTGCTCGCTCGTGAAGACATAGAAGCCGATTTCGAACCAGTCGTTAATGCCCTGAGTAATCTCGAGCGTTTCATGCTCCTGGTGGTAAGTCGGGAAGACGCCCTGTATCTCGTTCCGCTGGCCGAGAGCCGTGAAGTTCGAATGCAGCTCTATCATCGTGCTGCCGGGCGGAACTGTATCGGCCCCGTACACTTGAATCTCATAGTTTCCCTGCGCCCGAACGGGTAGCGAACACAAGAAAGCCGCGAGCCCGATCACCATCCAGAGCCGCGGGGGCAGGCGCATTCCTCCGCGATGCATGCCGGTACTCACGCCTTTAGACGTTACGGAACAACATCATGAAGCCCGCGTCCATGTGGTCCTGCTGATGGCAGTGGAACAGGGTGAGACCGGCCTGACTTGCAGTGAATTCCACATCAACCTGCGTATTTGAGTTCACCAGGACCGTGTCCTTAAAGACGCCCCGCGTGCTGCGCCCAGCAATCCGCCGCAGTTCGAAAACGTGACGATGCAGGTGAACCGGATGGTGATCTATGCTTTCGTTCCGGAACTGCAACCGGTAGCGCTGGCCTTGAATTATCTCTATCGTTTCGGTTCTTGGAAACGACTTGCCGTTGATTGTCCAGTGGTCCAAATCCCCATGCCCGTTAAACTTCGACTTAAAGACCAGGGGGACGGGCGTGGCGCTTTCGGCATCAGGCGCGCTGGGATTCCGGCTCTCGAAGCGTTGATAACTCCACAACAGAGCCTCGGGCTGATACCAACGAGGTGCTCCGCCCCATCCGGCGTACTCGATCACAATGCCCATGCCTGCAGCGCGAATGTGCTTGCGAACTTCCCCTAACACCCAGACACCCGGGTTGTTCAATAGCACGACCGCACTCACCCGCTCGGCGGGTGCGAGACTCAGCATTGGCACGCTGCAGGGAGCCGTTATTGGGTTTCCGTCGAGAGCGATTACCTCGAATTGGTGCCCAGCGAGTGCGATCCAGTGGCAATCCGTCGCGCTCGAATTCAACAAGTGTATTAGCAGGCGCTGTCCCTGTTTGACACGCAACGGCTCGCCAAAACCCAGGGTTCGACCATTGATGGTCGATACGTCGTAACTCGGATTCATGGAACCGTCGTCACTCATCAGCAATTGGCCTCGCCAATCGTGCAGGGCCAGAAAAGCTTCGGCATCATAGCGTCCCGGATTTTCGCGCGGTTCAATCCACAGGAATCCATGTTGCCCGCTGTATTGGCCCTTATTCAAGTCACGCCCTGCGAATGTGTGAGTGTGATACCAGCGAAATCCCGCGGGCTGCGGCGTAAACGTATAGCGCGCCTTCGCCTCTGGGGGAATTGCCGGAGTGCCTTCTTCCATCGCGCCATCCACGTCTGAGGGAAGAAACAAGCCATGCCAGTGCACTACTTCGGAATTACCGGTTCGGTTCGTCACATGAATCGTGACCATCCGGCCCTCTTCGAAGCGAAGCAGCGGTCCCGGGATTTGGGAGTTATAAGCGACGGTCCGGATCACGCGCCTAGGGAAAACTTCTAGCGCATATGGTTCGATGGTGAGGCTGTAATCCGGGCGGCGCGTTTGGCATTCTGCTGGTAACACTCCCACGCCGGCCACGCCCGTTTGCAGAAACTCTCGACGCGTCACCAACCCCGATCCTAGCAAGAGCAACCGATCCGCCCGCTGCGCGGTTAAACGGCCGCTTGACCAGTATGGACGCGCTGCGCGGCGCAGCCATGATTATCATGGCGCTCGATCATGTTCGTGACTTCTTCCATAACGCCGCGATGTCGTTCTCGCCAACCGACCTCGCCAAAGCCAACGCAATCCTCTTCTTGACCCGCTGGATCACTCAGTTCTGCCTTCCGGCCTTCTTGTTTACTGCGGGAGCGGGCGCCTTTTTCTGGTGGCGGCGAGGGGGACATACCAAAGGACAGCTTTCGACATTTCATTGGACCCGGGGACTCTGGTTATTGTGCTCGTTGCGTTCGCCGCTCTGCGCGCGCTCAATCGATACAGCGATCCTGCTCATTGGTCCATCCAGAAATCCGGCTTCTTTACCGTGCTCTCGTTCCTGAACTGCACGAAGTATCCCGCCTCGCTGGATTTTCTGCTGATGACGCTAGGACCGGCGATGTTGGCGCTCGCGCATCTGGATCGTCATGCGCGGCGCCCCGACAATCCATTGGTCACCTTGGGCCGCATTCCCATGTTCTAGTTCGTCCTGCATTTCTACCTGATTCACCTTTTGGCAGTATTGTTGGCTACGCTTAAATACGGCACGGCGGCGCTGTCGTTTATGTTTCAACCCGAACCTTCCATGGGAGCCGGGCGCCGGCTCTTTCCAGCCGATTTCGGCTACAGCCTATGGGTGACGTACGGAGTCTGGGTACTTGTAGTCCTTTCGCTGTATCCCCTTTGCCACGGGTATGCAAACTTCAAAGCAGAGCATCGCAATCGATGGTTGAGCTATTTGTGAGGCGCGCTCGGGGAAAAACTGTTTGGCATGTAGGGGCCGACGCTCATCATCACGAAGGCGGCTGCCCCGACCCTGATGGTAGGGTACTGAAGTGAGCACGTGCCTAATCGCGCTCGCTAACCTCCGGTATTCCGGGAACTCCCGAGGAGACTGTCGAATTGGCCGAACTGGCGCCTCAGAGGCTTCGTCTCGTCGAGCCACCGTGGTTTCTTCGCGGAGTGTTTCGTGCCCCGCTAACGAACGAGGAAGCGTTGCTCGCTAGCTGGCTCGTCATCAATCACGACGGAAGCGATACCCGCTTTCAAGGCAAAGTTCAAATCGATCCATCCGAGGAAGCCATCTACACTCCTGGTCAGGCGCCGACTCTTCGGTAAGCGGAGCGCTCACCTTTGGCATCGCGATTTGCCCACGAAGGCTGGCGGTATCCGGAGACCGTGCGGTGGGCAGCGGCCGAGGAGTCCAGGTCGTGTTTCATCCTCAGTTTCATATGGGAAAGCCGGGGAGCTACCGCCCATCTGTATTCGCCGATCCGGCGAACTCGTTTCACGAAAAGGCAGTTCTGTGCCGGGCGGTAGACGCGGCCACGGGACTGTAGGCGAAGCCCTACAACCGATCGAGGAGTGGAAAGACGGCTCCGGGGTGTAGGTCTGTGACCCAATCCCGGAGCGCGGTATGCTAGCGGTCGAGATCGGCTGTGATTTGACTTGAAGGATTTAATACAGTATCGTGGCGGTCGGTGCAACGGCCGAACGAATGGCCCGAGACATCGCGTCTAGAATATGGCCTTACGGCAAAGCCCGAACATGGAAAGACAGCAACTGACGTTGGACTCGACGTTGGAAAGCGTAGATGAGGCGGAGGCCATTGTCATTCGCGAGGCGGAGAAGACCGGCTTCGAGGAAGACGACCAGCAGCAGATCGGTATGGCGGTTCGCGAGTGCATGGTAAATGCAGTGGTGCATGGCAACCGCTACAACAGGAAGAAAAAGGTTCACCTGGAACTGGAGCCCTCCAACGAGGGACTCACGGTGGTAATCGGCGATGAGGGCGATGGCTTTGACGTGAATGCTTTGCCGGACCCGCTATTGCCGGAAAACCTGATGCGTCAATCCGGCCGAGGCCTGTTGCTCGTGCGCGCGTTTATGGACGAATTTCATGTGCAGCCGCGGACAGGCGGTGGTACAGAGGTTCGTCTCACGAAGACGTTGACGAAGTAAGTGATCGATGCTTTGAAACTGGTATGGATACGAGGAGGCGGAAGTGAGTGTTAAATTGACATCTCGGCAGGTCGGCGATGTCACGGTCATCGATGCGGCCGGACGGATTACTTTGGGGGAGGCCGCAAGTGCGTTTCGCGATACGATCCGCGAGTACGCAGGCAAGGGCAACAAGAAGCTCCTGCTGAATCTCAGCGATGTTTCCTATATCGATAGCTCGGGGATCGGCGAGATGGTCTCGGGGTTTACGACAGTGACCAACAACGGCGGGCAATTGAAGTTGGTGGGGCTGTCCAAACGCATTAAGGACCTTCTGCAGATCACGAAACTGTACACCGTTTTCGACGTATACGATGATGAGGCGCAGGCGGTCCGCAGCTTCTCCTGATCCAAGACAGAGACCCACAGAGCCCAAATTGCGTAATCCGTCAAACACATTACGGGCTGGTACTGGTAGAACTAAGCCGAAACTGAGATAAGTGCTTTCGGGCCGGCACTGAATCAGCACGAACGTGTCTACGTCAACTTCGCTACATCCCATCCCGGTGCCTGCACCGCATACAGTAGTTGTCCCTTCGGTCCAGGAGCTTCCTGCGGAAGTGCTGCTGGCCGATGAACTCACGCTGGTGCGCGAGGGTCTGGCAGCGCTTTGCAATTCTATACCTGGCTTCCGAGTCGTGGCCCAAGTAGGAACGGCCGGAGCTGCTCTGGCCGAGATTCAGCGGCTGGAGCCCGCTGTCGCGCTTCTTGATCTCGGCCTTTCGGATCTTGCCGCCACGGAAGTGATCCGCCGGGTTCGTGAACTAGGACTGCGAACGCGTTGCGCAGTGTTTTCGGTCCGTAAGGACAGGAAAACCGTCCTCGAAGTTCTCCGCACGGGCGCCTGCGGGTTCCTCCTCAAGAGTTCGACAGCAGAGCAGATGGCCGACGCCCTTGGGCAGTTCACGCAGGGGGGCATCTATGTATCGCCGCAGATAGAGGTAATGTCATTGTTTGGCGAGACGGGCGGCCGCAATCAGGGCGAGGATCCCCTGGAATCTCTCAGCAGCCGCGAGTTTCAGGTCTTCTCTCTGCTGGTCGAAGGCATTCGCGCTAAGGAAATAGCGGCCCGCCTTTCACTCAGCCCCAAGACGGTGGATACTTACCGCTCCAGCTTGATGCGCAAGTTAGATATTCACGACGTCGCAGGCCTGGTGAAGTTCGCGATCAAGCGAGACCTGGCCGACTTGCCTGCTTAGGTGGTGGGGCCCGCCACCACCTCTCACTTGCCGCCTACCGATAGTAGTACACCCCGCCGCCTCCGTTAATGCCCCAGACGACGGCATCGGAACCAATCGCAATACTGGTTAGCGCTCCGGTAACGTGATCCCAGCTTTGAGTCTGGAAATCGTAGCGGTAAATTTGTTGGCCCGAATTCAATCCCCAAACGGCGCTATCAAAGGCGGCCGCGATCCGGGTGAGGACTCCTGGAACGTATTCAAATGCTTGAGCTTGAACGTTGTAGTGATAAATGTAGCCATTTCCATCAAGACCCCAGACATTCCCGCTTGATCCTGCCGAGATTTGAGCCAACGAAATCGAAAGAGGAGTCCAGGCCTGAGACTGGGAGTTAAAGTGAAACACGGCGCCCTGGCCATCTATACCCCACACATCGTCGTCGACGCCGACCGAGATCTGGGAGAGAGCTCCGGCAATTTGAGTCCAGCTTTGTGTACCCGAATTGAACCGGAAGATCTGATCCTGCGCGTTGATCCCCCACACATCGCCGTTATCGGCTACCGCGATTTGTGAAAGATTCCCCGAGATCAAGCCAAATTGTTGTCTCGACGGATTGAATTGAAACACCTGACCGTACGAGTTAAGGCCCCACGCCACGCCTTTTGCCGCCGCTACAATATCGGTCAGCGTTCCCGGAATCAAAATCCATCCTTGGGTCACAGGATTAAATGTGTAGATCTGGTTATCCGCGTTAATGCCCCAGACCGCGCCGTCCGATGATACAGCTACTTTCGCCAATTCACCCGGCAACGGATGCCAACTTTGGCTCGCCTGACTGGCCTGCACTAACTCGTAATTCTGGCTGGAGTAGCCAATACCCCACAGCGAGCCGGCGGCGCCCGCTGAAATCGATTTCAACACAGGGCCTACTTCGCTCCAGGTGTCGTTCGCGGAATTGTATTTGAAAAGGTTGCTCTCCGGATTCAGGCCCCAGACGCTCGCCCCATATCCGACCGAGATCGCCTTTAAAGCACCTGCGGTCTGATTCCAACTCTGGGTCAGACGATTGAAACGATAGATGCTCCCGTTACTGTTGATCCCCCATACCTCGCCATCCGCACCGACCGAAATCTGAGCTAAGCTTCCCGCCACATAGTCGAAGGACTGCGTGCCCGCATTGAAACGGAAGATTTGCTCCGCTGAGTTAAGCCCCCAAACGGCGCCGTCAAAACCGACCGCAATCTGGTCAAGCGTGCCGGGTACTTGAGCGAAGCTCCGAGTTTGGGTGTTGTAACAATAAATCTCGCCGGACGAGTTCAGCCCCCAGGCCGAGCCATCGGCGCCGACGGCTATTTGCGACAAACTTCCTGGAACTAGATCCCACGTTCCGGAATTGTAGTTATAAATTTCTCCGGCCGTATTCACCCCCCAAATCGCGGCGTTCGATCCAACGGCGACCTGGGATAGCGCTTGAGAGCCGGAACTCCAGCTTCGACTTCGAGAATCGTAACCATAACTCTCGCCCGCGTTGTTGATGCCCCAAACAGTACCGTCTGCGCCGACGGATATCTGCACCGCACCGTCCGGCATCTCCGGCAAAGCGGTGGGCGTATATAAGGACCATTGGCTGAGCAGGTTGTAGACATCAGCCGAACCCCAGCCGGTCACCAAGTCATAGCCGACGGTAGTGGAATAACCAAGCTGTAGGCTCGGAGGGCAGCCGGTTGAACCGGCCTGGCATGGCACCACATTATTGCCGCGAGTAACATCGTGGAAGGCGTCGGTTGAAATGGATGCCAGGCCGTACAACGTGGGATTGATGTTCCCTTGCCTACCGCCTAGTTGCTGGTTTAGAAGAGCCACCACAGCCGCAAAGCTTGGCGCCGAAGCCGAGGTGCCTCCGATCACGTTCAAGTCTTGATTCTGCATACGAAAACCGCTAACGCAGCTTCCCGCCGAGCAGATGAGGAGACCGTCGTGGTCGGGCGAGGCCGCGAACGCCAGATCGGGAACGTCGCGCGCATTATCGAAGGGCACGCCCGTGCCGGTCTGCCAGCTCGGCTTACTGAACATCGTGCTTCTCCCGCCGCCGCTCGCCGAAAGAGTGCCATTTTCGGTGGTGTCGTTCCAGGCGATCTCGGGGATGTACGATAGCGCCGACCCCCCATTTGCGTTGTTCGTCGCGCTCCAGTAATTTCCGGAGCCCTCGCTGAATTCAGTTCCGCCGACCCCGGTCACGTACGGAATCGCGGCCGGAACGTCCACCGCCGGTCCTGAGGTTGCCGTACTGGAGGTTGCGTCTTCACAATCGGCAGCGCCTTGATCGCCCGCCGCGGCAATTACCGTCATACCCTGCGAATTTGCCTGCTGGAATAACGAGGTGAGAGTATTAACTTCGGCCGTTCCCAGATCTGCCTCGCAGTTTCCATAAGTGATGCTCAAAACGCCGGCCAGATTGTTTTCCACAATGTAGGCGGCCGACCCGAATGCGTCTTGCGAGTTGACAAAGATAATCGTGGCGTTCTTCGCGATGCCCCCCGCCCACTCTATATCCAGATCGGACTCGCTCTCGTCGCCTGAATTGGTGCCGGGATCAGTCCCCGAAAGGATCACTTGCGGTGCATTGGCGGGCAAACCCGCCGCCGACCGGAAAGCCGCGATATCGCTCAACGCTATGTCGCTTTGGCCGGGGATCGCGATGTTTATTCCACTACCGGTGATGCCGTTCGCATACAGCGGCTTCACGTCGTAAATCGTTGCCCAGTCATCGGGCGCCAGAAAGTGGCTGCCGCTGATGTTCGAGGTAAAGTGCGCCTTCAGCGCGCTTCCGGCGCGTATGCCGAGTGGCCTCGGGTGAAAATCGTGCAGGCCGCGGATGCTCTCCACCATGCCCTCCAGCGGCTTTGGAAGGATCGGATTGGTCGCGTTCGCGTAATGCCTCTGCCCGTCGACTAGGTACTGGTGAATCACTGTTTGGAACGCAGTTTCGGCCTGCGCCGCCGTTCCCGAAAAACTCACCGAAGTGCGGCTTCGCGCAACCTCAATACTGGAGAACCCTAAACTCTGAAGCCATTCAGTGATCTTCTGAATATCGAGCTGGTTCGCGCCAAATTCGTCGGCAAATTGCTCCGGCGTGAGCCACTGATGGTAGCGAGCGTTCCCGGGCGTCTGTTGCTCGGAAAGGAGTTGCAGTAAATCGGCGCGCTGATCGGGCGACATCGCCAGGTGAAGCGTGATGCGCGGCAGGGCGAGCGCTGGTTCGACGGGCCCTTGATCCTGCGCGTGAACGATGACCGGGCGGACGCTACCCGGCAATACAAAAGTCTGCGTGCTTGGGATATCTGTAGTAATCCTGCTCGGCGGCTGGAAGGCCAATATCAGCCCGGGGCTGGCCAGAAGAGCAAATGCGGCGAGTTTCATTCAAGTGTTAGGTGTGAGCGTTAGTACCTTTTTCTAAGTACATTCTGACGTAGTGGCAAAAGAAAGGGTTGCGCCAGGAACACCCCTTGTTGTGCCTGACCGGACCGCCAGTTTACTGGGGCGGCGCAGCCGTGGCCGGGGAAACCGGTGGATTCGGTCCCACTAAGTCGAGCAACTCAATTTCAAAGATAAGCGCGGCACCGCCCGGAATTCCCGGGCGCCCCGCGTCACCGTATGCGAGATTGGCCGGGCATACTAGTTGCGCTTTTCCTCCCACCTTCATCTTCTGCAGTCCTTCGGTCCAGCAACGGATCACCCCATTAAGGGCGAATTGCGCCGGCTCATTCCGGCTGTATGAATTATCGAACTCAGTCCCGTTGACGAGTGTTCCGCGATAATTGACTTTCACGGTGCTGGTGGCGTCCGGCGATGCTCCCGTTCCAGGCCGCAGCTCGCGATAGACGAGCCCCGAATCAGTCTTAATCGCACCCTGCTCCTCTGCGGCTTTCGCGAGAAACGCCTCCGACGCCGCTTTCTCCTTTTCCACGCCGGCCGCCGCCCTCGTTTGGGCGAACGGCTGGATCTTCGGTCCCCATTCGTTCAACTCGAGCGCAGGCTTGCCCGAGGACGCATCCGACATAGCTTTTTCCACGATCGCCAATTCGCCCGGGGACAAATTGAACGGGCCGAGCGATCGGTATATAGACAGCCCCAGGGCATAGATTGTCTTCTGTTCGTCCGTCATTGAGGTCGCCTGAGCCGTGCTTTGGGTCGGCGGAGCAGGCTTGGGCTTCGCCGGGCTCCTTGGCGCTGTTACCTGAGCGGTGAGGGCCATCGGCAATAAAATAAGCAACACACGCATCTGCTCAGGCTAGCATTCGCGCCCTGAGTCATCGGTTCAGTATTGCCAATTTACCGTTACGTTTCCCGTCCCACTCGTAGGAACTGTATATTGATGATTACTTCCGTTCTCCCAGGTGACCGTTCCGTTTGCCGCAATCTTGATGAACTTGAATTGTACATTCTGTCCCGCCGGCAGCGAAACGTTCAGAAACCAATTGGGATAGTTCGGATCGAGCATCGGACCTATGGCCGTGTCAAATGTCGTGCCCCACTGGCCAAGTTCGATCGTGTTTCCAGCTACAAAAATGTAATCGCCCGTGTTAGTAGGCGTCGCATTGTCTACCGTAAATGTAACCGGGATCAGTTTAGCGGTCAGAACTGTGAACTGAATCGTATTGGCATCAGTTCCGGAGCTATTCGCCAGTTGAACCTGGTACACGCCGTTCCCACATTGGGAACGGTG